>Ga0208297_1000203_pt1 | contig 154452 bp, 132 predicted proteins | sample LMS_cellobiose_e_FD_187367 | JGI IMG/M metagenome (GOLD analysis project Ga0208297, IMG submission 187367) | Rumen-fistulated moose microbial communities from Alaska, USA - LMS_cellobiose_enrichment (SPAdes) (version 2) | ecosystem: Host-associated > Mammals > Digestive system > Stomach >... | reverse complement strand
CCTCTAATGTATACAAGCGGTGGTTTGGATGTATCAGACGTGGAGGAGAACAGGGAGGTGGGAGCTGACGTCACTCCATATGCTTTGTGCATGGAGAAAGGGCTTTGCCGTCAAAGACCTCGTCCCTACTCCGGTTCAGCACCCTCCAGTCTGGACTCCACCTCCCAGCCCCCCCCCCGCGACGTCTGCGTTGACATTTTTGCCCATTTTTGTTCACCTGGCCGTCACCAACCACAAATGTCACAATCACCAACCATTTTTGTCAATTATACCCAGAATGCGCCCAGTGGCCGTTTTCCCACCAAAATTTTGCTCGAATATCCTGCGGATGCGTGTGTGTTCAAAACTGTAATAATATGCGAATGAGAGAATCGATATTTTGATATATCATAATTTATTGCTATTTTTGTGCAAAAGTTATGATATATCGTTATATGACTAACAAGACTCCATTTCAGTTGATAGAGGATTTAGGCGCGGCATACAAGGTTTATCGCAAGGCCACAGGGATTACTCAAAAAACAATTCGCGAACAGACAGGGATTGCTATTTCCACGCAAAGTTTGTTTGAAAACGGGAAGGGGCAGGGACTTTCAATGGAAAATTTTGTGAAATTACTATCAGCAGTTGGCCTGGATGATTCGTTGGGGGAGTTAATACCTGATGTCCCCACAGTAGATTTGGCCAAAGCATGGAAACATAATAACAGTCAGAAATGAGCACTAATGTCGTAAAAGTGACCCTATGGGGGCAAACTGTGGGTTATCTTCAATGGGATTCCAGTAATTGGAAGACCGAAGGATCAGTGTTTCAATTTGAGGAGGCATTTCTTGACAGCGGATTGGATATTTCTCCTTTGCTGATGTCAATCAACAATAGTTTATACCGGAAGATGCCACGTGTTCGAAATGGTAATGTAAAAGGTTTATTCAAAGGATTGCCGCCTGTTTTTGCAGATTCTCTGCCGGATCATTGGGGAACAAGGCTTTTCCGTGCATGGGCAAACAATGAGGGCGTGAAAATGTCCAAAACCAATTCTGTCGATTTTCTGTCTTTTATAGGAACCAGAGGGATGGGGGCATTGGAGTATTATCCTGCGCTCATAAACGGTGAAGAAGAAGCTTTTGATGTCGATGTGGAAAAGCTTTACAGCTTTGCTAAAAGCATACTTGAAGAAAGGAGTGAGCCGGTGTTTGAAGCTGATAAGGAACTTTTATGGCAGGATCTTGTGAAGTTGGGCACTTCCCCTGGAGGGAAACGCCCAAAAGCGCTTATCGCCATCAATAAAGAATCAAACGAGATTAAATCAGGCCAGGCGGCAAATCTCCCTGAGGGCTTTGAGCATTATATCCTGAAATATGATAATGAGAAAGATATGTTCCCGTATGCACTAATGGAATATGCCTATTATCTGATGTGTCGTGATTGTAATATCAGGATGGAAACGTCTGAACTGAGGCGGTTCAACACCTCCACTCATTTCATTACCAAGCGATTTGACCGAAACGCGGGTGAAAAAATTCACATGCAGTCATTAAGGGCATTGTGTGGTGGCGCCTCATCCTATGAGGAGGCATTTGATGCGGCAAGGAGACTAGGCTTGAAGTACGCAGAATTGGAGCAACTTTACAAGATAATGGTATTCAATGTTATAGCAGGTAATATCGATGACCATGACGGGAATATTTCTTTCCTGATGGACATTAACGGAAAGTGGTCGTTGGCGCCTGCTTACGATATGGTTTACTCAATAAGTCCAGACGCACTGTATTTTCAGAAAGGTCAGTTCATGTCAATCAACGGAAAAAAGCAGGACATCATGAAAGAAGACCTTATCCAAGTGGGCCGTGTGTATGGCATAAGAAATCCCTCAGAGGCAGTGGAACGCTCTTTGGATGTGGTGTCACACGTAGAAGACTATCTGTTGCCTCTCGGGGTTGATAAGTCAGTGATCAATTCTGTTACTGTGGAGTTGAACAGTAAGTATAAATCTCTTTTGGGCCAGGAATGACTTTGTGTAAGTGTGGCGAAACATCCATGTCGTATCTTCCCATGACAATAGCTCTTTCGAGCCCCAACCCTGTCATTTTGAGCCCCACCCTGTCATTTCTCGACTTCGCTCAAAATAACAGTATAGTATAGGGGCCCGCCGCGAAGCGCACGAAAAAAGACAGCTGTCATCGCGAGGCTGTCTTTTTTCTTTTATATGTCTTCCGGACGTTATTTAGTGCCGAAAATGCGGTCTCCGGCATCTCCGAGGCCGGGAACGATGTATGCGTTTTCGTTCAGGCACTTGTCGATGGCGGCGACATAGATGTCGACGTCGGGATATTCGGCCTGGACTTTTTCTATGCCGACGGGAGCAGCGACGAGGCACATGAGGCGGATGTTGTTGCAGCCGCGCTCCTTAAGCATTGCAATTGCGTCACAGGCGCTGCCGCCGGTTGCCAGCATGGGGTCCGTGACGATGACGAGGCGGTTCTCGATATCGGCAGGGAGCTTGCAGTAATAGACCACGGGCTTGTGGGTTTCCTCATTGCGGTACAGACCGATGTGGCCCACCTTGGCGACGGGGACCAGGGTCCTGAGGCCGTCCACCATTCCAAGACCGGCCCTGAGGATGGGAACGATGGCGAGTTTGCGTCCGCTCACTTCCTTTGCGGTCATCTTGCAGATGGGGGTTTCAATCTCCACGTTCTCAAGAGGGAGGTCTCGTGTGATTTCGTAACCCATGAGGAGTGAAATCTCCTCCAGAAGCTGCCTGAAATCCTTTGAACCGGTGTTTTTGTCGCGCATGATGGTCAGCTTGTGCTGAATCATGGGATGGTCTATTAAATGAACTTGACTCATAGTATTATTAGTGTTGATTGTGCAAATATACCCTTTTTTCTTTGAATCCGCTACAGCAGGTAGTGCAGGAGCAGCGGTTCGTTTGTGGTTATGCAGTCTACCCCAAGGCCGATGAGATACTTCATCTCCTCCTGGGTGTCCACGGTCCAGACATTGACGCTCATGCCAAGGTCATGTGCGCGCTTTACCCAGTCGGGATGCTTGTGGAAAGCGATGAAATGATAGTCTATACCGTTGATGCCGTCTTCGTGTACTTTCTCCGGTTCCAGATTGCCTTCCAGGTACTGGTTGGTGAAGCCGGGGGCGTTTTGGGCAATCCACTTGCAGGCTTCGTAGTCGAAGGAGATGAACATCACCTTTGCCGGATCCCAGAGATTGTGTTTCTTGAGAAGTTCTACGGCTAGTTCCGACATCTTGGTTGCGGCCTTTCGGTTGTCTTGGGGCTTGAGTTCCAGTACCAGCATGGTGCCGCCCTTTGCTCCCTGCTCCAGGTACTCGTCCAGGGTGGGGATGCGTTCCCCGTTCGGAAGTTTTGCTTTCAGTAACTCCTGGTAAGTGCTTGTGTGAATTGGCATTCCGCCGATGGTGGGGTCATGGTTCACAACCACAACGCTGTCTGCAGTGAGGTGTACGTCGAATTCAGAACCCCAGAAGCCGAACTCCTGGGCGAGTCTCAGCGATGCTATGGAGTTCTGGGCGTGGCCGGCATCGGCACAGTTCCAGAAGCCGCGGTGGGCACAGATTTTCACCTTGCCGGTGGTGCTGGCGGTATGTCTTGCCGTACCACACGAACAAACAGCAGCCATGAGCGCCATAGCTGCCAGAAAGTGTCCCGGTCTTCTCATCTTACTTGAACCAATTGACCAGTTTGTCTTTTGCATAGAGGTAGTAGACCAGAAGGCCTATCCAACTTGTTGCAAGGACGAGTACTGCGCAGATTATCTTTCCCACCAGAGAGATGGGCTTCTTGAAAATGTCAATGACGGCAAGTATTGAAAGAACTATACCGGCAATGTAGATAATGGTTCCCATAGTTCGTTGTTTTGTTCTGCTAATATAAGCATTTTTTGAGAAATAATGTTGCTTGCCCCTAAAATTCCACCTTGTCCAATCGGCTATAGTCCTGGTTCCCATCGGGCATCCACGCCGCCGGGATGTTCGGCCCAGAACTGCATTTCGTCATAGACGTAGGCGTTCAGGAAGAAACGCTTGCCGTTTGCATCCCTGCCGTCAATGCGAACGATGAGGTTGTTGCCGTCGCGGCGCACGCTCTGCGTTCCGGAAACGAGAACCATGTCGTAAAATGCTCCGGAGAGATAATTGAAACTCATGAGGAGAATCTTGTCGGCTTCTGTGGCATTGTCCGCATCGATTGTCCTGCCGATGGCGGCCGATGAGAATCCGCCGTGGCCGTGGATGTCATCTCCGCCGGCGGGGTGATTTATATCAATATTGACATATCCTTCCTGAATATTATATAGAGGCAGGACATCATAATATGTAGCACCTCCTACTATCATGGTGTTGTCAACTGTGTCGTCCATCGTAGTGAATGTACAGCTGACGGCAAGAAGGCTTGCTGCAAAAGCGATAAGGATACGTTTCATAAATAAATCATTTCTACAAATATAATGCTTTTAGGAATAATTCGTATATTTAAGGCATGAAAAAGATACTTACCCTCACACTGGCTTTTGCATGCCTTGCGGCAGTTGCCAAGCCCAAAGATTACACCGTTGCCTCACCAAATGGCGATACCAAAGTTGTTATTACCATTAACAATAGTGTTTCATGGTCTCTGTACCAAGGAGAAGACCTCCTGCTTGGACCGTCTCTGATAGACATTGAAACCAGCGGTGGAAACACTCTTGGTACAAAGGGAGCAAAAGTTTTGAATACGATACGAAGCAAGTCTCTTCAGATGATCGAAGCTCCAGTGTACAAATCTGCATCAGTTCTGGAAAACTATTCGGGAATGACCCTCTCCTTCAAGCACTTCAATCTGGAGATAAGGGCATTTGAAGACGGTGCAGCCTATAGGATTGTTCCAAAATCGAAAGGCGCTTTCCGGATAAAGAGCGAAACTGCGAACTTCACTTTCCCGGAAAACGCCAAGGCGTGGATCCCGTACGTGAACAACCCCGATGTTACAAACCAGTTCTCATCTTCTTTCGAGAGCCAGTACGACATCCATAACCTGAGCGCCTGGCACAAAGGCCACCTGGCATTTCTTCCGGTCCTTGCAGAATCGGCAGGAAAGAAGATACTGATTACCGAGTCCGGTCTTACCAATTACCCTGGCATGTACCTGAATGGCAATGGCACAACTCTGGAAGGCGTATTTGCTCCGTATCCCAAGACACGGGTCCAGGGCGGTCACAACATGCTGGAGATGCTGGTAACTGAAAGGGAAGATTACATTGCGGCATTCGACAAGGCCGAACCTCTCCCCTGGAGGATAGTCGTAATCGCAAAGGACGATGCAGCCCTGCTTGAAACAAATCTCCCCTGGCTCCTCGCAGAACCCTCCGCCGGTGATTACTCCTGGGTTAAGCCCGGCAAGGTTGCATGGGACTGGTGGAACGACTGGAACCTCTGGAACGTTCCCTTCCATGCGGGTATCAATAATGATACATATAAGTATTATATCGACTTTGCATCGGCAAAGGGTATCGAATACGTCATACTGGACGAAGGCTGGGCCGTGAACCTGAAAGCCGACCTTTTCCAGGTCATTCCCGAAATCAACATCCCGGAGCTGGTGGAGTATGCATCCAAACGCGGCGTCGGCCTCATTCTCTGGGCCGGATACCATGCCTTCGACAAGGATATGGAGAAAGCCTGCAAGGTGTATTCAGAAATGGGCATCAAGGGCTTCAAGGTAGACTTCATGAATGCCGATGACCAGATGATGGTAGACTTCTACACCCGCGCAGCTGCAACTTGCGCCAAATATGGCCTCCTTGTCGATTTTCACGGCGCTTTCAAGCCCGCAGGCCTTCAGAGGACCTATCCTAACGTCATCAACTACGAAGGCGTCTACGGCCTTGAAAACATGAAATGGGCCCCTGCCGATGTGGACCAGGTTACATACGATGTTACGATTCCGTTCATCAGGAACGTCGCCGGGCCGATGGATTACACACAGGGTGCGATGCGCAACTCTACCAAGATGCAGTACCGTCCAGACTACAGCTCTCCAATGAGCCAGGGCACACGCTGCCACCAGCTTGCAGAGTACGCTGTGTTCTTCGCCCCTCTCACCATGCTGTGCGACTCTCCTTCCGCATACCTTGCAGAGCCCGAATGTACCGCATTCATCGCCGGTTTCCCCACAGTATGGGATGAGACCGTGGCGCTTGCCGGCAAGGTTGGCGAATATGTAGCCGTAGCACGCCGCAGCGGTGAGGTCTGGTACGTTGGCGCACTCACCAACTGGGATGCACGCACCCTGGATCTGGACCTCTCTTTCCTTGGAGAAGGCAACTGGAAGATGGAAATCTTCGAGGACGGCCCCAACTCTTATAAGGCAGCACAGGACTACGTACACCGCAGTGCACCCGTGAAGGGCACGGTTACAGCCCGCCTCGCCCCCGGCGGCGGCTGGGTTGCCCGAATTACCCGCTAGCCGATAAGACAAGGTCCCGGCGCTAAACACCTTGTCTGTAAAGTGCCTATTTCAGCGAAGAAAGGGCTGCCTGGATGTTGCCGATAACGGCCTCGGAGGAGTATGTGGCACCGGAAACGGCGTCCAGTTCGGTTTCAAGGGCTTCGTCTACGGTGAGTCCTCTCAGGCGCTCAAACAGGCCGCTTTCCTTTACAAGATTGAAGTATGCAGGCGTTTCAGTATTCTGGAGCGCCTTTACGTATACTATGCGGCCGTTCACCAGCGCAATCTCCACAGGCGTGCGCCCGTTGAAGCCGATGAACTTTTTTCCGCTTTCCACGGAATTCACCTTCAGGGTGTCTGCGGTTTTATCTGAAGCATTCCTGCCGATAATTACCCTTGAAGTACCGAATGTCAGCACGATAACTGCTGTTATAATAATTAGGACTTTCTTCATAAAAAAACGCTCCCCAGTGAGTGGGGAGCGCAAAGATAGTAAAAAACTTTTACTTTTTGAACCATTCCAGGCTGCGGCGGCAGAGGTCTGAGACAGCCGCCCAGTTGCCTGCTGCAAGCACGTCCTTGGGGAAGAGCTTGGAGCCCATGCCCACGGCGGTGACGCCGCTCTTGGCCCATGCCTTGAGGTTTTCCTCGGTAGGTTCCACTGCGCCGGTGCACATGACCATGGCCCAGGGAAGGGGAGCGAGGATGTTCTTCACGAATGCAGGACCGCCGACTGTTCCGGCAGGGAAGACTTTAACGAGGTCGCATCCGCGTTCCTGTGCGTGAACGATTTCAGTTACGGTACCGCAACCGGGGCTGTAGGGCACTCCGCGGCGGTTTGCAAGGGTAATCACCTCATCCACGCAGCAGGGGGAGACGAGGAAATCGGCACCCATCTGGAGGTAGAGGGCGGCGGTGGGGGCGTCCAGGATGGTACCTGCGCCGAGAACCATTTCGGGGCATTCTGCACGCACGAAGGCGATGAGTTCCTCGAAGACTTTGTGGGCGCCGTCGCCTCGGTTGGTGAATTCGAAGGCACGGATGCCGCCGTCGTAGCAGGCCTTCACTACCTTCTTGGTGAGTTCCACATCCTTGTTGTAGAACACCGGGACGATGCCGGTATTCCTGATGATACTGATAGTATCGATTTTATTGAATTTCGCCATAATCTTATCTGCTTACACGTCCGGAACCGCCGCCCTTGATAAGGCCTTCAACTTCTGAAACTGTTACACGATTGTAATCGCCGAGGATGGTGTGCTTGAGGCAGGAGGCCGCTGCAGCAAACTCGATGGCTTCCTGGTCTGTGTCGTATGCAAGGAGGCCGTAGAGGAGACCGCCCATGAAGGAGTCGCCGCCGCCCACGCGGTCTACGATGTGGGTGATGTCATAACGCCTTGACTGCCAGAGAGTCTTGCCGTCATAGAGAACACCGCCCCAGGTGTTGTGGTTGGCGTTGATGGAACCGCGGAGGGTGATAGCCACCTTCTTGCAGCGGGGGAAGCGGGCCATGAGCTGCTCGGCCACGCTTACGAAGATGCTCTGGTCAATCTCTCCGCCGGTCTTCTCTGCGTCGAAGCCTTCGGGCTTGATGCCGAATTCCTTTTCTGCATCTTCCTCGTTTCCAAGGATGAGGTCGCAGCCTTCTACGAGGGCGGGCATGACCTCGGCAGCGGTTTTGCCGTATTTCCAGAGTTTCTTGCGGTAATTAAGGTCGCAGGAGACCTTCACGCCCATTTCGTTTGCCACCTTGATGGCTTCGAGGCAGGCATCGGCAGCGCCCTGGGAGAGGGCGGGGGTGATGCCGGTCCAGTGGAACCAGTCGGCACCTTCGAGGACTTTGTGCCAGTCTACCATGCCGGGCTTGATCTCAGACACGGCGGAATTCGCCCTGTCGTAGACAACCTTGCTTCCGCGTGCCACGGCGCCGGTTTCAAGGTAATAGATGCCGATGCGGTCTCCGCCGTAGACGATGCTGTCCGTGTTCACGCCGAAGCCCTTGAGCTCTGCGGTGCACATATCGGCAATGTCGTTCTTGGGAAGGCGGGTTACGAAGTGTGCGTCAACGCCGTAGTTGGCAAGGGAGACGGCCACGTTGGCCTCACCGCCGCCGAATGTGGCGTCAAACTGATGAGCCTGCGAAAAACGCTGGTACCCGGGGGTAGAAAGGCGAAGCATTACTTCACCGAAGGTTACTACTTTAGCCATATTAATGTTTGTTTGATGATTGTCTTGCGTGAAGTTCCATTGGAATAATCTCAGTGCCTGTGCGGCCGTCCAGGAAGGCATGTGCGGCAGCCTGGCCCATATCGAACGGATGCTGGCCGAGGGAGCTCAGGGAGGGGGTCATGATGTCGGCCCAGAATTCGTTGGCGGTACCCACGATGCCCATTTCCTCCGGAATATGGAGGCCAGCCTCGCGGGCGGCGTCCATGGCACCAAGGGCAGCATAGTCGCCGCAGCAGTAGAGGGCGTCGCAGCCATCGGCAATTGCCTTACGGGCCGATTCCTTGCCGGTCTCGTAGAGGATGGAATCCGGGTAAACCAGGCGTTCGTCGTAATTGATGCCGGCGTCCTCCAGCGCCATCCTGTACCCGGCCAGACGCTCCACAAAGGCCATGCAGCTCATATAGCCCGCAATTGTGCCGATGCGCTTGTAGCCTTTCTTCAGGAGGTGCATTGTGGCCTGGTAGGCGCCGTCGCAGTTCGCGCCCACGACCTTGGCGCCGGGAAGGTCGGGGAAAACGCGGTCGAACTGGACGATGGGAAGGTCCCCCATAATCTCACGGATGTGGTTTCCGTCCTTGGACTCTATGGAATGGGAGATGATGACTCCGGCTGCACGGTAGTTCTTGAGCGCCTTGAGGGCCTTTATTTCCGAATCCAGGCTTTCCTGGCTCTGGCAGATGATGACATTGTAACCAGCACTTGCAAGGACATCTTCTGCACCGCCGATGAAGTTTGCGAAGAATTCCCTTCGCACCCTTGGAACCACGATTCCAACGATGTTGGAACGGCCTTTCCTGAGGTTTGAGGCCACAATGTTGCGTTCGTAGCCCATCTCGGCCGCTTTTTTCTCCACGGCGAGGCGTGTCTTTTCTTTTACGCGTGGGTTTCCGGCGAGTGCGCGGGAAACTGTTGACGGCGTAATGCCAAGGGCAAGTGCGATATCGGTTATAGTAGTCATAGTACAACCACAAATATACAAACGTTTGTAAAAAACTCCAAAAAAAGTTATGCATCATGTCATTTTATTGCTATTTTTGTGTCATGCGCAAGAGCCACATAATCATAATCGTCGCCGCGGCCATTTTCTGCGGCTGTTCAACTGCGGTAAACCAGCCCGCAGAATTCCGTTACACAAACCCCATACTTCACCTGGACTACTCGGATCCGGACGTCTGCAGGGTAGGGGGCGACTACTGGATGACGGCATCGTCCTTCAACTGCATGCCCGGCCTTCCGATACTTCACTCCAGGGACCTTATCCACTGGCAGCTGGTGGGCGCGGCGCTTGAAGACTACGAAGGCGCTCTCATGCCCGTCCAGCACGGAAAAGCCGTCTGGGCTCCCGCCATCCGCTATAATGACGGCTGGTACTACATCTACGTCGGCGACCCCGACCGCGGCATCTTCATGGTGCGCACCCGGGACCCCATGGGCCGATGGGAAAAACCCGTCTGGGTGGTCCGTGAAAAGGGTTTCATCGACCCGTGTCCCCTCTGGGACGATGACGGCCGCGCCTGGCTCTCCCACGGCGAAGCCGGCTCCCGCGCAGGCCTCAAGAGTGTCCTCTTCGTCGCTCCCATGAGTGCCGACGGCACCACCCTCCTGGGCCCTTCCCGCATAGTTTACGACGGTCATTCCACACAGCCAACTATCGAAGGCACCAAGTTCTATAAGCGTGACGGCTACTATTATATATTCTCCCCGGCCGGAGGAGTTGCAACCGGCTGGCAGACAGTTCTTAGGAGCACCTCACCTTACGGACCGTTTGAGGAAAAGATTGTGATGGCCTGGGCTCCCGGAACCATCAACGGTCCACACCAGGGCGCATGGGTAGACACCCCCTCCGGCGAAAACTGGTTCATCCACTTCCAGGACAAAGGTGCCTACGGCCGCATCGTCCACCTCCAGCCCATGCAGTGGAATGCCGATGGCTGGCCGCTGATAGGCGAGGACCCGGATGGCGATTCAGTCGGCCAGCCCGTACAGTCCTGGACATACCCCTCTGTCATTTCGAACGAAGCCGGAGGCGGGAAATCTCTCCCCGGCCCCTACGGCCTGTCGCTGGACTGGCAGTATGCAGCGGTGCCGTCGCCGTACTGGCACATGGCGCTGCAGGATGGAGACATAAGACTCTACAGCGTAGAGCAAAAGTGGCCATGGAGGAGCCTCTGGGACACGCCCAACACACTTTTGCAGAAATTCCCCGCAGAACGCTTCACCGTTACCGCACGCATGGTTTTCAAACCCAATCCGCAGCTCAAGGGGAAGGGGGAGAATGCCGGTTTTGCAGTCATGGGCAACGACTATGCAGCCCTTAAGCTCACCGACACCGCCGAAGGCGCCCTGCTTGAATACGTGGTATGCGAGGGCGCATCAAATGGTGCTCAGGAAAAGGCGCAGAAGCTTGCGGTCCTTCCGTATGAAATGGTACCCCTGCCTCATGGATATGAATCCAGGAACGTCCCGCTTGTGCCTTATCCGGACATGCCCCGGGCAGAGTTGTGGGTAAAGCTGGAAGTGCGTCCGAAGGCGGTGGAAGGCAATGTCCCTGACGCCATCTGCCGATTCTACTGGAGCATGGACGGCAAGCAGTTTAACAAAGTTGTTTCCCCGTTTACGGCAAAGCCTGAGCTATGGATTGGAGCCAAGTTCGGATTCTGGTGCAACCGCTTTGCTCCGAAGAACGATTCGGGCTGTGTGGATGTAACAAATTTGGAAGTAAAACCAGAGTTCTCGCCGCTGGAAGGCTTTAATTACCACGAGGATGCTGCCGCAAATTATACGCTTCCAGACGTTCTTAAGTTTCAAAATCGAAAGCTAATCAAGGGCCTTGAGGCCTGGGAAAAGAGGCGTACTGAACTTCTTGGCATCCTTGAAACAGAGATGTACGGTACTTCGCCCGGGCGTCCTTCTGACGAGAGCTTCGAACTGCTCTCTGAAGACCGCAACGCTCTTGACGGTCTTGCAACCAGAAAGGAAGTCAGGGTAAATCTTGGAGGAGGGGAGTATCTTACCCTCCTTTCTTATATTCCCAACGCTGTCAAGAACCCTCCGGTTTTCCTTGGCGTCAATTTCTTCGGAAATCATACCATCTCAGAAGATTCCGGTATTTCTCTTCCTGACACCACCAGATGGAGAAGCACTTACATGCTTGCTCCAAGAGGCTCCCAGAGCCATCGCTGGCCACTTGAAGCGATACTTGAGATGGGCTATGCTATCTCAACGTTTTGCTGTGAGGACGTCGCTCCGGACTCAGATTCGGATAATTGCAAGCGCGTCAAGTCATTGTACACTGATTTCACATGGGGAAACATCGCCGCATGGGCCTGGGGCCTGTCCAGAGCCCTGGATTATCTGGAGACAGATTCCGACGTGGATGCAACCAAGGTTGCAGTTTTCGGCCATTCCAGAATGGGCAAGGCGGCACTCTGGGCCGCTGCAAAAGACTCCCGTTTTGCCATGCTGGTGTCCAACGCATCCGGCTGCGGAGGTGCTGCCATATCCCGCCGCCGCTATGGCGAAACCATCCGCCGCATAACCACCCACTATCCTTACTGGTTCGCATCCAATTTTGCCAAATACGGAGACAACGAGCAGGCCCTGCCCTTTGACCAGCATGAGGTCCTTGCCCTTGTAGCACCCCGCCCAGTCTACGTTGCAAGCGGCTCCATGGACCGCTGGAGCGATCCCCACGGCGAATTCATCGGCCTTGCTGAGACCGCCTCGGTCTATGCCCTGTACGGCGTGGAGTCCATCGGCCTGCAGGAAGAGCCCGGCTTTTTCCGTGACACCGCCGCCCTCCGTGCCCTTGCGGAGCAGCAGGATTATGTGCCTGCCGCCGGAACATCCGCCCCCGGCATCATCGCCGCCGTCTCCAAAGGCCCCACCGCCTACCACATCCGTCGCGGCCGCCACGAAATCCTCCTCCCGGACTGGCAACAGTATCTCCTCTTTGCCGATTCCCACTTCCGCCCGTGATAAAAACAAAGTTTTTGGAAAAAAATGCAAACGTTTGCAAAAATTTACTTATATTTGCAGCGTTATAACACTACAACTAATCGCGATGAGTTTTCATAACCAACTCACTTTAATGGCTTTAAGCCTCTTGACCGTACTTTCGTGCGGCCAAAAAAACAAACGTTTGGACAGCTTTTACGAAGGCCTTCCCTTCGAAATGTCCCGCATAAATGCTCCCAAGATTCCCCTAAACACTGTTACTCTCACTGATTTCGGAGCAGTAGGGGACGGCGTCACGCTTAATACGGATGCTTTCGCCCAAGCCTTCGACAAGCTAGAAGCAATGGGCGGCGGCAGGCTTATCGTTCCGGACGGCATCTGGTTCACCGGCCCCATCGGCCTCAGAAGCCATACAGAGCTGCATCTCAGTGACAATGCCATCATCATCTTCTCCACAGACCAGGATCTCTATCCCATTATCGACACAAACTTCGAAGGTCTTGACGTAAGGCGCTGCCTCTCACCCGTTTATGCCGACGGCAAGACAGACATCGCCATCACCGGCAAGGGCATCATCGACGGTAACGGCGCCGCTTGGCGTGAACTCAAGCGCCGCAAGGTGGGCGACGACACCTGGAAAGCCATGACAAAGGGCCACGGCGTCCTCTCCGATGACGGCTCGGTCTGGTATCCGGACGAAGGCTACAAGAAAGCCCGCCTCACCGCAGGCACCCTCAATAAGCCCGCAGACGAACTCGACGAAGAGGAAATCAAGACCTTCCTCCGCCCCGTCCTTGTCTCCCTAAAGAACTGCGAAAGAATCCTCCTCGAAGGCGTAACCTTCCAGAACTCTCCGGCATGGAACATCCATCCGCTTTGGTGCAAAGATATGATTATCACGGGTATAAGCGTCCGCAACCCCCACTTCTCCACCAACGGTGACGGCATCGACATCGAAGCCTGCGAAAACGTCCTCCTCACCGGCTCCAGTTTTGACGTAGGGGACGACGCCATCTGCATCAAGTCCGGCAAGGACGAGGACGGTCGCCGTCACGCCAGGAAGTGCCGCAACCTCATCATCGAAGACTGCACCGTCTACCACGGCCACGGCGGCTTCGTGGTGGGCAGCGAGATGAGCGGCGGCGTAGAGAACATCCTCGTCAAGGGATGCCGCTTCATGGGCACCGACGTGGGCCTCCGCTTCAAGAGCACCCGCGGCCGCGGCGGCCTTGTCAAGGACATCTGGTGTGAAGACATCTATATGACAGACATCGTCACTTACGGTGTCATCTTCAACCTCTACTATGCCGGCGTCGCCGCCACAGACCTCAAGGACGGCGAAACAAGCGACATCCTCCCCGTCGACGAAACCACCCCCGAATTCCGCGACATGCACTTCAACGGCATAGTCTGCTCCGGCGCAAAGCAGGCCATCTACATCAACGGCCTCCCCGAGCTCCCCGTGAGCGGCCTCCACTTCAGTAACAGCACTTTCCGCAGCCAGAAGGGCCTGGAAATGCATTTTGAGAAGGACATTACCTTTGACAACGTCACCATAAACGGCGAAAAGATATGAAAAGAATCCTGCTGGCAGCCATCGCCATTATCGTCCTCACCTCCTCCACCACCATCCACCTGATGGGAGACAGCACCATGGCCGAAAAGGACCTCCCTAAGGCCGGCGCAGAGCGTGGCTGGGGCATGATGTTCCAGAACTTCCTGGACGGCGAATTCACCGTGATAAACTATGCCCAGAACGGCCGCAGCACCAAAAGCTTCATCGACCTGGGCCTCTGGGACAAGGTCTACAGTGCTATCAAACCCGGAGACTACGTCTTCATCCAGTTCGGCCACAATGACGCCAAGGCCGATGATCCCGCCCGCTACGCCCCCGCCTTCGGAGCCTACCAGGACAACCTCCGGAGATTCATCGACGGCACCCGTGAAAAAGGCGGCATCCCCGTCCTCCTCACCCCCGTCGCAAGGCGCTGGTTCAAGGACGGAAAGCTGGACCGCAACTGCCACACTGACTATCCCGCCGCAATGAAGGCCGTGGCCGATGAGAAGGGAGTCACCCTCCTCGACATCACCACCCCCACCCTTGACTGGCTGGAATCCATCGGCGACGAAGCCTCCAAGGCCTTTTTCATGATATCAACCGGAAAGAACGACAACACTCACACCGTAGCCGCCGGCGCCCGCAAGGTCACTGAAATCGTCTGCGAGAAGATCAAGGAGCAGATTCCCGCCATCGCAGAGCACCTCTGCCGCTACGACATCGTCGTCTCCAAGGACGGCCACGGAGACTACCAGAGCGTCCAGGAAGCCATCAACGCCTGCCCGGACTATTCCCACGGCGTCATCACCACCATCCTCATCCGCAGCGGCGTCTACAAGGAAATGGTCACCATCCCCCACAACAAATTCCGCCTGCACATAAAGGGTGAAAGTGCCGATGACACCATCATCACCTTCGACAAATACGCCAAGGCCACCTGGCCCGGCACCGAAAACGCCGTCGGCACCAGCGGCAGCGCCTCCGTCTACATCCACTCCAGCTACCTCACCTTCGAGGACCTCACCTTCGAGAACACCTCCGGCGAGGGCAAGGAAATCGGCCAGGCCGTCGCCGTCTTCACCGACGGAGACTTCCTCTTCTTCAACCGCTGCCGCTTCATCGGCAACCAGGACACCCTCTACACCTACGGAAGGTACGGCAAGGACGGCGGCATCAAGCGCAACTACTACAAAGACTGCTACATCGAAGGTACCACGGACTTCATCTTTGGCCCCAGCATCGCCTACTTCGAGAACTGCCACATCCACTCCAAGAAAAACTCCTACGTAACGGCCGCCTCCACCCTCCCGGGCCAGAAATACGGCTACGTCTTCGTAGGCTGCCGCCTTACTGCCGATGAAGGCATCGACAAATGCTACCTGGGCCGTCCCTGGGGCGCCTACGCCAAGACCGTCTTCATCGACTGCGAACTTGGAAAGCACATCCTTGCCGATGGCTGGCACGACTGGGAAAAGCCCGGCAAGCCCGACACCAAAAAGAACTCCTTCTATGCCGAATACGGCTCCAAAGGCCCCGGCGCACAGGGTCCCCGCGTGAAATGGGCCCACACCCTCAAGGACAAGGACCTAAAGGACTACACCTTCGAGAAGGTCATGTACCAGAAAGAGGACGGAATAGTCTGGAACCCCTACGACAACAAATGATGAAACGGATAGCCCTTATATTTGCCATCGCCTTGACAGCCTGCACTGCCAAGGCTCCGCTGTCTTTGCAGGTCGTCCGCTCAGAGATTGCCCGTAACCCCGAAGCCACCTACATCGACGGCCTCGAAGGCTCTCTCAAATGGAACTACACCACCGGCCTCGAACTCAAGGCCATGCTGGATATGGCCGATCAAGTCGGCCATGACGGTTTCCGTCATTCCCGGCTTGACCGGGAATCTGTCATAGACTACGTAGACGCCTGGTACGACGCCATCATCGACTCCACCGGCCATATCTACAAGTACAAAAAGAGCAACTACTCACAGGACCATATCTGCCCCGGACGCACCCTCTTCCAGCTTTACGACATCACCGGAAAGGAGAAGTACCGCGCCGCGATGGACACCCTCTACAGCCAGCTTCAGAGCCAGCCCCGCACCCCGGAAGGCGGCTTCTGGCACAAGCAGATCTACCCGGAACAGATGTGGCTCGACGGCCTCTACATGGGAGAGCCCTTCTATGCCGAATACACCGTCCGCTACGTAGCGGACACCCTCTCGAGGAACGCCAACTTCGAGGACATCGTCCACCAGTTCAGCCTGGTCTTCGACAAGACCCTGGACCCGGAAACCGGCCTTCTCCGCCACGCCTGGGATTCATCGGCACAGATGTTCTGGTCCGATGAGGAGACCGGCCAGAGCGCCCACGCCTGGGGCCGCGCAATGGGCTGGTACGCCATGGCGCTCGTCGACGTAATCGACATCCTCCCGGCCGGCCAGTACAAGGATGACCTCGTCCTTCTCCTCAACCGCGTCTTCGACTCCGTCCTCCTCTTTGCCGACCAGTCCACCCTCATGTGGTACCAGGTCCTTGACCGTCCCTATGCCGACGGCAACTATCTCGAAGCCACCTGCAGCGCCATGTTCGTCTATGCCATGCTCAAAGGCTCCCGCCTGGGCATCCTTGAGAACGTCACCAGGGAAGACGCCCTCCTTCGCTACGAAGACCTCCTGAAGACCTTCGTAACCGTCGAGGACGGCCTCGTGAACCTCAACAGCTGCTGCGAAGTCGCCGGCCTCGGCGGCAAGCAGAACAGGGCGGGGGACTACGACTATTATATCAGCGAGCCCGTCCGCTCCAACGACCCCAAAGGCATCGGCCCCCTTATCTGGGCCTCACTTGAAGCAGAAAGACTATGAAAAAGTACCTATATATATTAGCAGCACTTGCAGTTGCCGCCTGCGGCGGAGCCGATAAAAACAATACAGAAGAGGTAAAGGCCCCTGCTGTCCCCGCCAATGTGAAACTGCACAGCGCAGAAGACAACAGCCTCACATTCCAATGGAGCGCCGTGGACGGTGCAACCGGATATGATTGGAAACTCTCCAAGGAAGGCACCCAGGTAAAGACCGGAAGCGCCAGCGGCCGCAACACCGTTGTAAGCGGGCTCGAACCCGGAACCACCTACCAGTTCGCCGTAAGGGCAAAGAACGATGCCGGACTTTCGGCATACAGCGCAGCCGTCGAGGCTACTACAACAGGCAGCAGCCAGAGCGGCGGCGACAATACCGGCGGCGGTGACGACGGCAAAGTCTCTGCCGAAACCTACGCCCTCTTCGGGATTCCCTCTGCCGAGGAAGACGGCACCGCCCGTGCATTCCCCGGCGCCGAAGGCGGCGGAATGTACACCACAGGCGGTCGTGGCGGCGCAATCTACCACGTTACCAGCCTTGAGGACAACGCCAGCATCGAAGGCACACTCCGCTACGGCATCGAAAAGGGCTCCAGGCCCCTTACCATCGTCTTTGACGTAGCCGGCACAATAGCCCTGCAGAAGCAGCTCAATATCACCAAGGGAGACCTCACCATCGCCGGCCAGAGCGCTCCCGGAGACGGCATCTGCCTCAAGAACTACACCTTCCGCATCAGCGCAAGCAACGTCATCGTGCGTTTCATCCGCTGCCGCATGGGGGATGAAAAGAAGACCGAGGATGACGCCATACAGGTGATGGACCATACCGATGACAAGTATTCCAACATCATCATCGACCACTGCTCCGTCTCCTGGTCCACTGACGAGTGCGCCTCCTTCTACGGCATGAAGGATTTCACCTTCTCCTGGAACTTTGTCACGGAGAGCCTCCGCGTCTCTATCCATGACAAGGGAAATCACGGCTACGGCGGCATCTGGGGCGGAAACAACGCCACCTACCACCACAACCTCCTGGCCCACCACGACAGCCGCAACCCCCGCATCGACCATGATTACGTGAGCACCCAGAAAGGCCCCGTGACCATCTCCAACAATGTTGTCTACAACTGGAGCGGCAACACCTGCTACGGCGGCGAAAGCTCCCAGAACAACGGGAACGATTACAAGAAGTACAACTTTATCGGCAATTACTACAAACCCGGTCCTGTAACGCCCAGCAACCATCGTTGGCTCATCCAGCCCACCACTTCATGCAGTAACTGCGGTGGCACCATCCTGCCCGGTCACTTCTACATTGAGGGCAACGTACTTGGCGGTGCAAGCGATGTCACTTCCAACAACTGGAAGGCCGGAACTTCCTCCGGTGTAGGCGTTTACATCAGTTCGGGCAGTGTGGACAAAACAAAGGAGGACAAGCCTTACAAGTGCAACGCCATGACCCTTCACAGTGCCGATGACGCCTTCTCTGCAGTCCTCAGTCATGCAGGCGCAAGCTATGCCCGTGACGCCATCGATGCCCGTATCGCCAAGGAGACGAAGGACGGCACCTACACTTACACCGGCAGCAAGGGCGGTACCAAGGGCCTCATCGACACCCAGACCGACGTTGCCGATGCCACCTGGGTGGACGGCTGGCCTGTTTACACCTACGACAAGAACGACGAAAGCCTCCGCGACTCCGACTCCGACGGCATGCCCAACTGGTTCGAGGACCAGTTCGGCCTGAACAAGTCCAAAAACGACGCGGCCGGCTTCTACCTTGATATCAACGGACGTTATACCAACCTTGAGATGTACCTCCACTACCTTGTGAAGGACATTGTCAATGGCGGAAATGCTTCTGGAACTTATACAACATTATAATATTACTAATCAACCAACAAACAACTCCATGAAAAGTTTAGCAAAGAAACTCATCCTTGCGATGCTGTGCATGGGAACGGCCTGGACACTGAGCGCCCAGATCACCGTGAAGGGTATCGTCACTGACGAAGAAGGCGAACCCCTCATCGGCGCCGGCGTCATGGTGGAAGGCACCACCACCGGTACAATCACCGGCCTGGATGGTGACTACCAGATAACGGTCCCTTCAGATGCAGCAAACTTGGTATTCTCCTTCATCGGACTTGCCGACCAGGTCATTCCGATCCAGGGACGTACCCAAATCGATGTGGTCCTCAAGGCAGACCAGACCTTCCTCGACGAAGTCGTGGTTGTCGGTTATGCAACGGTAAGGCGTCGTGACCTCCTTGGCTCCGTCTCCTCCGTGGGAAGTGACAAACTGGCCGAACAGCCCGTCACCTCCGTGAGCCAGGCCCTTTCCGGAAAAATGGCAGGTGTCTCCGTCGTCACAACTGAAGGCGACCCCGATGCTGACATCAAGATTCGCGTCCGTGGCGGCGGCTCCATCACCCAGGACAGCAGCCCTCTCTACATCGTAGACGGCTTCCCCGTTGAGTCCATCAACGATATCTCCTCCTCCGAGATCGCTTCCATCGACGTCCTGAAGGACGCTTTCTCCACCGCAATCTACGGTTCCCGTGGTGCAAACGGTGTCGTCATCGTCACCACCAAGAGTGCAGAGAAAGGCCAGAAGGTATCCGTCAAGTTCAACAGCTACTACGGTCTCAAGAAGATGGCCAATGCAGGAGCAATCCAGGCAATGGATCCGGAGAACTTCGTGAAGTTCCAGTATGAACTTGCATCCATCCGTGACAACGTTTCCAACAACTACACTCCCTACTTCGGCGCTTTCTCCGATATCGACCTCTACAGCGGTCTCGCAGGAAACAACTGGGTGGATGCAGTGTTCGGAAAGACCGGTTCCACCTTCTCCACAGACTTCTCCGTCTCCGGCAGCGGTGAGAACTTCAACTGGACCCTCGGTTATTCACACATGGGAGACCAGGCCATCATGATCGGCTCCTCCTATACCCGTGACAACCTCAATTTCAAGGGCCATTTCAAGACCTCCAACACCACTTCCGTCGATGCCAACATCCGTTATTCCCGCGTCAATGTGAGGGGTTCCGGTGCCAACGGCATCAACGACCAGGGCTCAACCGCAGGTAACGGCCGACTCAAGCACGCAGTTGCCTACGCACCCATCCCCGTACAGGCAATGTCCACGGACTCCGACCTCGAACAGGACTATGGCGACAACGCTCCGCCGCTCCTTTCCGTGGCCGACAACGACTCCAAGCGTATCCGTACCACATGGAACGCAAACGCAGCCTTCAACTGGGACATCAAGGAAGACCTCAAGCTCAAGATTGAAGGCGGTCTGGAAGACTACCGCCAGGGTGACGACCGTTTCTACGGCCTCACAACCTATTATGTTGCCAATAACTCTACCGTGAAGAACACTCCTTCGTCCCAGCACAAGGAAGCCTTCCGCACCCGTTACCGCAACACCAACACCCTCAACTACGACTTCTCCCACTACTTTGGAGAGGACGTATCCATGACCTTCCTCCTCGGTGAAGAAATGACCATCACCAAGAGCAACACCATCACCGCAATGGTAGACGGTTTCCCTACCTTCTACGACGCAGAGATGGCATGGAACTTCATGAGTTCAGGCACCCCTGCCTCCACCAACAACTACTACAGCCCGGACGACAAGCTCCTCTCCTTCTTCACCCGCGTGAACTATGACTGGAAGCACCGCTGGAGCGTCGGCGCAACACTGCGTGCCGATGGTTCCTCCAAGTTCTCCCGTGGCCACCGCTGGGGCTTCTTCCCTTCAGCTGCAGTATCATGGACCATCTCCAACGAGCCCTGGATGCAGCAGAATCAGGACTGGCTTGACCAACTCAAGCTCCGCTACAGCTTCGGTACCGCCGGTAACAACAACATCCCTTCCGGACAGCTCCTCAAGACCTATGCGGCATCCACTTCAAGCTGGATTTCACAGGCCAACAACATCTTCACCGCCGGCAAGGTCATGAACAACCCCGAACTCACCTGGGAAACCACCTACACCAACAACGTGGGTGTCGACTTCAGCTTCTACCGGGGCAAGCTCTCCGGTAGCTTCGAAGTCTATCAGAACGATACCAAGAACCTTCTGATTAATTTCCCTATCCCCGGTTCAGGTTATGACAGCCAGTACCAGAACGTAGGTTCCACCCAGAACCGCGGTGCAGAACTCACCCTGAACATGCCCCTTGTCCAGAAGAAGGACTTCTCCCTGAACATCGGCGGAAACATCGCCTTCAACCGTAACCGCGTTACCGACCTCGGCGGCCTGGATGCCATCATGGCACAGTCCTACTGGGCTTCCACCGAAATCGGCGACGACTACATCGTCCAGGTGGGCCAGCCCCTTGGCAACATGTACGGCTACCAGATGGACGGCTACTACACCACCGACGACTTCACCTGGGACGGTACCAAGTGGGTTCTCAATGACGGCGTGGTAGATGCTTCCGGTATCATCGGCGGTGCATATATGCGTCCCGGTGCTCCCAAGTACAAGGACCTGGGCCAGAATGTCGAGGTGAAGGACGAGGAAGGCAATGTCATCGGCTACACCTCCGACGGCAAGATTACCGCTGCAGACCGCACCGTCATCGGCAATGCCGCTCCTGATTTCACAGGCGGTTTCTCTGCAAGCGCATACTATAAGGGCCTCGACTTCAGCGCCAACTTCAACTTCATGATCGGCAATGATGTCTACAACGCCAACAAGATAGAGTTCACCTCTTCCCGCAAGTACTACAACCGCAACCTCGTCAAGATGATGAACGTTGACAACCGTTGGACCAACATCAACTGGGAAACCGGCGAACTCATCACCGATGCAGACGAGCTCAAGGCCGCCAACTCCGGCAAGAGCATGTGGAACCCCGCCATCGGCAACGCAGTCTTCTCCGACTGGGCTGTCGAGGACGGCTCCTTCCTCCGTCTCCAGACTCTCACCGTAGGTTACACCCTTCCCGAGGATGTGGTAAAGAAAATCCACCTCCGCAAGGCACGTGTCTACGTCACAGGTACCAACCTCTTCTGCCTCACCAAGTATTCTGGCTATGATCCGGAAGTCGATACCCGCCGCGCCACCCCTCTTACCCCTGGCGTGGACTACTCTGCATATCCCAAGAGCATCGGTTTCGTGGCCGGTGTAAACCTCACATTCTAATCCCGGGAGCAATATGAAAAAGATATTCTTTTATATCCTTACAGCAGCGGCCCTTACAGCAGCCGCCACCTCCTGCGAGAAGTTCCTGGACAGCAGCTCACCTTCCACTTTCGAAGCTTCCACTGTCTATTCCAGCTATGACCTTACGGAGAGCACCATCTTCTCCATCTCGCAGTCCTTCGGTGAGACCAACTCCTACCGTGGACGTTATCTGAGCTGGGCCGGTCTTAACAGCGACATCGAGTGGTACAACACTTTCAAGACCACCGACGAAAAGTATCAGATCGCAGGCTACACCCTGAAGCCCAACAACCAGCAGCTCAACCTGGACAACGGTCCTTTCGCAAAGATGTACGAAGGCATCGAACGTGCCAACCTCTGCATCGAAGGCATCCGCCAGTACGGAAACCCTCAGGACAGGTCCGAAATGGCCTACCTCCTTGGTGAGGCCCTCACTCTCCGTGCATTCATCTACTATGACCTCGTAAAGGTCTGGGGTGACATTCCTGCACGTTTCACCTCCATTACCAGCGAGACCATCTACGCCGCAAAGGAAAGCCGTGACGTCATCTTCAAGCAGCTTCTCGCAGACCTTGAAGAAGCCATCCCTTACCTGCCTTATCCCGGCCAGACCGCCGCGACCTCCCGCACAGACCGCGTGAACAAGGTCTTCGCAGAAGGCCTCTATGCACGTATCGCCCTCATGGCCTGCGGCAAGGCCCAGCGTCCTGATGACGGCATGGTGGGAACAGGCGACCTCGGTACCAACCGCGTCAGCTCAGACCCTGAATTCTCCGGCGAAGGCAAGACCGCCCTCTACCGGAAGGCCCTTGCATATCTTCGTGACGCCATCGGCTCAGGATCTGCCGACCTCGAAGACTTCGAAGAGTACTGGAAGAACCAGAGCAACCACAACAACCTCACCGCAGGTCCCGGCCACGAGACCCTGTTCGTGATTCCGTTCTCCGACGGCCGCGGCCGCTGGAACTACACCTTCGCAGTGCGCACTGAAGGCTCCTCCTACGGCGGCGGTGCAACCGTTACCCGCGGCGGCGATGCCGGTCCGGTTCCCACAATGTGGTTCAACTATGACAAGAGGGACGTCCGCCGCGACATCACCTGCGTCAACTGGCGCTGGAATGCCGACGACGAGCAGGAACTCGTAGGTATCCAGAAGTGGTATTTCGGAAAATACCGTTTCGAATGGATGCAGAACCACCCCTACACCGGCGGCAACGATGACGGTATCAAGCCTGTAGTAATGCGTTATGCCGATATCCTCCTCATGGCAGCAGAGCTTGCCAACGAGGTGGAGACCGCTTCCGCAGCCCAGGAATACCTCCTTCCCGTCCGCGAACGTGCCTTCAAGGGCAACGAAGATGCAGCCGAAACCTACGTAGCCGGCCTCACCTCCAAGGAAGCCATGTTCAACGCCATCGTTGACGAGCGCGCCTTCGAGTTCTGCGGCGAAATGACCCGCAAGTTCGACCTCATCCGCTGGGGCCTCCTCAAGTCCAAGATGGACCAGACCAAGGCCGACCTTACAGCCCTCCGCGACCTCACCGGCAAGTATGCAGGCGTCAACGGCCTGAACGGTGACATTTACTGGCAGCTCGACGGCAGCCAGGTCAAGGTCTGGGGCTTCAACGGCGAAACTTCCAAGCCCTCCGGCGCATGGGAGAAGAAAGCCGAATACTTCAACAAGGTCGTAGATTCCAAGGGTGCCGATACCGGCCTCTACGATGCCCTCATCGAAGGAATCTATGGCGCCAATCCCGAACAGTACATGTTCTGGCCCATCTTCAACACCACCATGGTCAACAGCCAGGGTAAGATCAAGAACGACTATGGTTACGATAATCTCTAATACAGACCGGTCATGAAAAATATATTCAAAACAGTTGCCGCGTTTGCACTTACACTCATGGCTGCAGGCTGTACCCGGGAGCAGTTCCAGGAAATCACCGAACTGTCCCTGAAGCGCTGCCTCGAGCCTCAGAACCTCTCTGCAAAGGTTGACCTCACAACCGGTGAGGACGTAACTTTCAGCTGGGACGTAAACAAGGATGCCGATGCCTACGAACTGGTAATCGTCACCGACGAGTCCAAACTCGCCACCACCGACAGCGGTTTCGAGGTCCTCGCCTCCGATGTCCCTTATGTCAAGCACCTCACTGCCGACCAGGAATACTTCTTCAAGGTAAGGGCCTACAAGCTCGAGGCCGAAGATGCCGAAACCGGCGTCCGCCTTCCCGTTGAAAGTTCCTACTCCAACTGGGCGGTATTCGACGGCGGCACCAAGACCTACGCAGTAAAGGACAACCTCTTCCTCGAGGTCGCCTCCCGTTCCGCCTCCTCCGTCTCCCTCAAGTGGAGCAAGGATGTGTCGGATTACCAGGAAGTAACCAATCTCAGTGCTGTTCCCGTCAAGGGCGGCAAGACCGTCAAGAAAGATCTCTCCGATGCAGAGAAGACGGCTGCCGCCGCCACCATCGACGGACTGGAGTCTTCCACCGAGTACCAGATCACCCTCTTCTACTTCAGCGCTTCCCGCGGCACCAAGGACGTTTGGACTAGCCCCAGTGCCGGAGAGGCTCTGAAAGTGAGTACCTCAGATGCACTCAAAAGTGCCCTAGCAAGCGGTCAAGATGTGTATGTGGAAGCTTCAGGCAGCCCATATGATATTGGTTCAGTCGTTATTCCTAACGGACTCCGTATGCTCGGCGGTAATGATGCAGACGGCAACAAGCCAGTTGTAACTGGCAAACTTCAGATTACTGCTGATTTCAATGGAGATATCTACATTGATAACATTGCTTTTGACGGAGATGGAGCCACAGACCGCATTGTCGATTTCAAGTCTGGTAATGCTGATGTCGGCAAAGTTTCTTTTATCAACCTTGATATCTACAATTACACCGGTGGTTTCTTTTATAAGCAGGATACCCCAAATGTTATGAATCTGGGCGAATTTGTCATGACCGGCTGTTATGTCCACGACATCACGGGTTCGGGCGGTGACGGTTTTGATATCCGTGCTAATGGTCACATTGGTAAAATGACCGTGACAAACAACACGTTCCAGGATGGTTTCCGTGACTGTTTCCGCGTAGATGCAGGTTCCAGCACATATCCCAACTCTAACACGCTTGGAGACTTTGTATTCGAGAACAATACTGTGAAGAATGTATCTCTGATTAACAAAGCTTTCTTCTACATACGTGCACCATGGGATAGCCAGACCATCAGAAAAAACCTGTTTTTGTGGGAAGATGACGGCGCGACAGAAGCTGGAAATTCCAAGGCTCTGCTTTATTTCCAGGCAGACCTTCCTACCAGCCTGAAAGGTTCCGATAACTATGTATATCAGCACAGTATTGACTGGTTCAGTAAAGTAAGTGCAACGAATGCAGGGTTCAAAGTTCTTAACCAAGATCCTTGCTACAACTCCAAGGGTAATTTCTTCCAGTTGGCGATTCAGGAACTCATTGACAACGAGATTGGTGATTCTCGTTGGTGGATTTCCTATGTGGAGAAACCAGAAGACCTTACCCAGAACGTTGTAAGCGCTCCTCATGTATGGAATCTTCAGGATGCATCCCTCTTTGCAGGTGAAGTGAAGAACTCCCGCGTAAGGGACGAACTCCTCCTTGTGGGCACGGAGCAGACTCCACTCAATGCCGATGGCGGAATCAACTTCCTCAGCGCGACCGTTGTTAGCCGCAAAGGTATGCCAGAAGAAGGCTATACAGCCTTTAAGGTAGATGCCCCCGGTTCAGTGGACATCCTTCTTTCAGATCCAAACAAGGCCGGAGGCAGCGTCGTTGTTCTGCTGATTGACGACAATGGCATTGCCGTGCAGGGCGGTGCAGCCGTATCTTCCACCGGAGTCCAGAAGATTCTGGTTCCTAAGGTGGAAGGACCTGGTACTATTTATATTTATGCTTTAGGTGCTGTTTCCATGACCAAACTCGCCTGGAGTGCAGATACTGAAGGAGGCAACAAGGTCCTTGCAACCCCCAAGCTAAACGTGGATCCTGTAACAGTGATGGAGGGAGATGAAACTGAGATTTCGGTATCCTGGGCCGAAGTGGAGCATGCCGCTACTTACCAGCTTAAATTCAACAAGAAGACTGTTGAACTTGAAGACGGAGCTCTCTCTTACACGGTCCCCGCTGAAACCATTTCTGGTCTCAAGGCCGGCCTGTATGGCTTCACAATTGTTGCACTTCCCGCAGAGGATGATATTTATTATCAGGAATCTGAAACAGGTACTGCATCCATCGCAATCCAACCGAAGGGTGAACAGCCTCAGGAAACCGTCAAAACTCTCACGTGGGACTTCACGGCTGATTTTGACGCCAAGATTGAAGTTTCTGACAGCCAGCTTTACCAGTATGATGGTGGTGCTGTGAGTGTCGTGGCTTCTCCTTCGGCAACGGAGGCTCTCTATTTTGCTCCATATAGCAAGAAGATAAGCCATGCTGAAAAGCTTTGTGATGCCGACGGTATCACATATCACCCCATCACCTACAGCGGAGGTGACGCTTACATGTTTGTTTATACGGCCAAGAGCGGTACGCTCAAGGTAACAGCTACTGTTGGTAAATCCGTAACGGAGACTGGAGCCTGCGACATTCAGCTTGCTACCGGTCCTGAGGTTGTAACAAGAAAGAAACTGACAACGTTTGGTGATAAGGAAGCCTTGTCTCGCTACGATCCCTCTGTTGCCGGTATGGATGCCAAGACCTTCGAGTGGGAGATTACCAATATCTCCGGAGCCCCTCAGGTGATAGCAATTACCAAACCTTCAGGCGCAAATTCTCCCTGGATTTTCAAGGTGGAGTTTGAGGTTCAGTAATTCCTAAGGGACCCGGGGGTGATACCCCGGCTCCCTTCCAGAGCGCTCTTTGACATACTGTTTACCGCAAAAATCCAACGGATTCGTTGGATAATTGAAATAATGTTGTATCTTTGCTATATGATATAGTTGACATGAAAAGCCCATTTGCAGATTGCGACGCCACCTACAAGGAGGAGCGTAAAACACTGAAGTATCGGGGAGAATTTTTCTCGTACACATACCATTATTACCAATGTGATGAGACAGGTATTATCTTTACCACGTCGGAATTGGATGATAAAAGTGTAGGAGAAGTCTATGACCAGTACAGAAGAAAGTACGGCATCCCTTTCGCAGAGGAGTTGAAAGCTACCAGAAAGAAATATGGCCTTTCGGCTGCCAGGATGTCCCAGATTTTAGGTTTGGGCACAAACCAGTACAGACTCTATGAAGACGGAGAAATGCCTTCTCTATCGGTGGGAAAAGTTTTGAGAAGTATTGAAGACCCCTATGTATTCAGGAAGTTTCTGGAGAATTCAGCCAATCAGTTCTCGAAGAAAGATTACGACAAAATAACCTCAAAAGTATCGGCAGTGTTTGCATAGATAGTTTTGACTTCATGAAAAGCGGTAAACAGATATGTTTGACCGCTTTTTTGTATAGATTCCCGGTCATGCCGGGAATGACGGAATGGCGGAATGACGGAAAGCCGGGAATGACGGAATGACAAGATTATTATAGAATAAATAATACATAACACTATGGCATTCATCAACAAAGACTTCATGCTGCAGACAAAGACTGCACGCAAACTCTACCATGAGCATGCAGAGAACATGCCCATCATCGACTATCACTGCCACCTGGTGCCCCAGCAGATTGCAGAGAACATCCAGTTCCGTGATATCACCCAGCTCTGGCTGGTGGACGGCCACTACGGAGACCACTACAAGTGGAGAGCGATGCGTGCAAACGGCGTCTCCGAGGAATACCTCACCGGCGGCACCAAGAGCTCCTGGGAAACCTTCCAGAAGTGGGCCGAGACCGTTCCCTACACCATGCGTAACCCTCTCTACCACTGGACCCACCTTGAACTTAGCCGCGTCTTCGGCATCGACAAGCTCCTGAGCCCCGCCACCGCGCGTGAAATCTTCGACGAGTGCAACGCCAAGCTCGCAACCCCCGAATTCCGCGGCCAGGCCCTCATCCGCAAATTCAACGTAGAGACCGTCTGCACCACCGACGACCCTGCCGACGACCTCCGCTGGCACAAGCAAATCCTGGAGAACCCCTTCGGCACGAAGGTAATCCCCGCCTGGCGTCCTGACAAGGCCATGGCCATCGAGGATCCCAAGTCCTACAAGGAATACCTCAAGAAGCTGGGAGAGGCCGCAAACCGCGAAATCGACTCCTACACAGACCTCATCGAGGCCCTCAAAATCCGTCACGACTTCTTCGCCTTCATGGGCTGCAAGCTCTCTGACCACGGCCTCGAGACCTTCTATGCCGATGACTACACCCAGCTCGAAGTTGAGGCCATCTTCAAGATGGTCCTCCTGGGGAAGCGCCCCTCGGAAAGGGAGCTCAACAAGTTCCGCAGCGCCTTCCTCCACGACATGGCAGTCATGGATGCCGATGCCGGCTGGGCCCAGCAGTTCCACGTGGGCGCCATCCGCAACAACAACACCAAGATGTTCAACCTGGTGGGTGCCGATACCGGCTACGACGCCATCCACGACCTTCCCACCGCAGCCGCAGGCCACAAGTTCTTCGACCGCCTGGCCTCCGAGGACAAGCTCGCAAAGACCATCCTCTACTGCCTCAATCCCAAGGACAACGAGGTCATGATGACCATGGCCTATACCTTCAACGACGGCACAGTCCCCGGCAAGATGCAGTTCGGCAGTGGCTGGTGGTTCCTGGATCAGGAAATCGGCATGCGCCGCCAGATGGATGCCCTCAGCGTCCTCGGCCTCTTCTCCCGCTTCGTTGGAATGCTCACAGACAGCCGCTCCTTCATCTCCTACCCCCGCCACGAGTACTTCCGCCGCATCCTCTGCGACGTCCTTGGCAAGGACGTCGAGGAAGGCAAGCTCCCCGCCTCCGAGCTTGAAACCATCGGCAAAATGGTAGAAGACATCTCCTACAACAACGCCAAGAATTACTTCCAGTTCTGATGGGTTCACCAGCTGGTGGTTCACAAAAAAGCGGTCCACTATTTGGTGAACTTGTAAAACTTTGATATATTTGCACAAACGCAATAATATCATGGAAAAACCTTTTGTTTACGGTACAGCTGTTTTCGGTGAAAATTTCACCGACAGAGTAAAAGAAACCAAACGCCTCAGAATGAATTTTGAGGCGGGAGTCAACACTGTACTGATTTCTCCCAGGCGTACGGGAAAAACTTCCCTTGTTTATAAAGCAAAGGAACAGGTTTCCGGCTCTGATGTGAAATTTGTTACGATGGATATTTATGACTGCCGTGACGAGTTCGAATTCTATGAGAAGTTTGCTTCTTCTGTTCTTCTTGCTCTTGCGACAAAGGTTGATCAGGTTTTGGATTTGACAAAGACATTTCTTTCCAGGCTAGTTCCTAAAATATCTATTTCTCCCGATCCTACATCGGAAATATCTTTGTCACTTGGTATAGGCCCTGCAACGCCTAATCCGGAGCAGGTATTGAATCTGCCGGAAGTGATTGCGCAAAAACGCGGGATCCGGATAGTGGTATGTATTGACGAATTTCAGCAGGTAGGAGAGTTCGATAACTCACTGTCTGTACAGAAAAAGGTGCGTGGAATATGGCAGTTGCAAAAGAATGTCTGTTATTGCCTTTTTGGAAGCAAAAAGCATATGATGGAGACCATATTCAAAAATAGGTCCATGCCATTCTATCAATTTGGCGACATGCTGGAACTTGCCCCCATTCCGGAAGAAGAGTGGGTGCCGTTCATAATTTCCCGATTTGAGACCAGGTCCATGATAATTTCCCCTGAACTGGCCGCCGAAGTATGTAAGCGTGTTGCACTTTACTCATCGTATGTCCAGCAATTTGCCTGGAATGTAATGATTGAGGCGGAAGGTGTTGTAAAACAGGAGGATGTTGAGAATGGATATGAGATGTTGATACGGCAAAACGCCTCCTATTTCAGGCAACAGATTGCCGGACTTACAACTTATCAGATGAACTACATAAGGGCGTTGGCTTCCGGTATTCATACCGGTTTCACCGCAATGGAGACTATGCAGAGTTATCGTATGGGCTCCAAGTCCAACATAGCCAAAATAGAAAAAGTTTTACAAGAAAAAGAACTGATATTCAAGGATAATGGACGGGTGGATTTTGCCGACCCTGTTTTCCCCGTATGGTTCAAAAGAGAATATTGTAAATGATATGAAATACATCAAGATAAATCCGGCCGATAACGTGGCGGTTGCGCTCCAGGACCTCTCCAAAGGTGAGGTCGTTGAAGGCGTAACCCTCCTTGTCGACATCCCCCGCGGCCACAAGATTGTCCTCCGGGACCTCAGGGCAGGGGAGAACGTGGTGAAGTACGGCTTCCCCATCGGACATGTGACCAGGGATGCCGCCGCCGGCACCATGGTCAACCACGAAGGCATCAAGACCAACCTCGAAGGCCTCCTGGACTATTCCTACAATCCGGCTCTCGTAGAGATTCCGGAGGCATCGACTAAGTTTACCTTCAAGGGCTTCCGCCGCTCTGACGGCCAGGTAGGCATCCGCAACCAGATTTGGGTCATTCCTACCGTGGGCTGCGTCAACGGCATCTGTCAGCAGATAGTGGAGCGCTTCAAGGAGGAGATCAAAGGCCGTGAGGGCAGCATCGACGCCATCGTCGCCTTCCCGCACAACTACGGCTGCTCCCAGCTGGGCGGGGACCACGAAAACACCCGCACCATCCTTGCCGATATGGTCCACCACCCCAACGCCGGCGGCGTGCTGGTGGTGTCCCTCGGCTGTGAAAACAACCAGTTGGACGCTTTCCGTGAACTCGTCGGCCCCGTGGATGAAAACCGCGTGAAGATGTTCAAGACCCAGGAGGTGGACGACGAGGTTGAGTATGGCCTTGAGCGCCTCCGCGAAATCTACGCCGTGGCTTCCAAGGACGTGCGCGAAGACGTGCCTGTCTCCGAACTTCGCGTCGGCCTCAAATGCGGCGGCTCCGACGGCCTCTCCGGCATTACCGCGAACCCGCTCCTCGGCGTTTTCAGCGACTGGATCGTCGCCCAGGGCGGCACCACCGTCCTCACCGAGGTCCCCGAGATGTTCGGTGCCGAAACCATCCTCATGAACCGCTGCCAGGACGAAGCTACCTTCCAGAAGACCGTCCACCTCATAAACGACTTCAAGGAGTACTTCATGAAGCAGGGGATGCCCGTGTACGAGAATCCTTCTCCCGGCAACAAGGCCGGCGGCATCTCTACGCTGGAGGAGAAGTCCCTTGGCTGCACCCAGAAGTGCGGCAAGAGCATCGTGCGCGACGTCTTGAAATACGGTGAAAGGCTCAGCGTGAAGGGGCTGAATCTGTTATCGGCCCCCGGTAACGACCTCGTCGCCTCCACGGCCCTTGCGGCTTCCGGCTGCCAGATAGTGCTCTTCACCACCGGCCGCGGAACCCCCTTCGGCAGTTTCGTCCCCACCATGAAGATATCCACCAACACCCCGCTTTATGAGAAAAAGCCTGGCTGGATAGACTTCAACGCCGGCGTCCTCGCCCAGGATGCTCCCATGGCCGATGTGGCGCAGCGCTTCGTGGACTTCGTCCTCGCCGCCGCCTCCGGAGAGCCCGTCAACAACGAGAAGAACGGCTACCGTGAACTCGCCATCTTCAAACAAGGTGTCACCCTGTAGCCCAATTAGTTTATGACCATCCCCCTGTCATTTCGACCTTCGGACCTCGGTCGAAATGACAAATAAGCTATTATTTATGATTAACATAATGAAAACTAACACACACTACGAGACTCCCACCACGGAGCTCACACACATCAACTTGGAACAGGGGTTCCTGACTTTAAGTGGAGGAGAAACAGATGACTCTACCATCGACGTTCTTACTGAAATTGATTTCTCATCTATCTGGTAAAGGAGGAATGATTATGAAAAAGAGTATTATTATTTTCATGGCAGCTGCATCAGCTGTGTTCGCTTCCTGCACTAAAGAAGTTGCAAAAGACAACCAGTTAAGTGATAATCTGGTTCCAAAGACATTTACCGCAGTAAGACCCGAAACCAAAACTACAATTGACGGTACCAGTGTGAAATGGGCAGCTGACGACAAGATTGCTATCATCGGTGTTACAGATGAAGACGTGGTAACCATTCACGAGTTCACTATAAACACAGGTGTTAATACCGGCTCAGCTACTTTCACCGGTACGGTTTCGGCTGACGAGACCTCTTTCTATGCGCTATACCCCTATAGTGCGACTATCAATCTGGAAGATGGTAATAAACCTTTCTCAGGTGGTGACATTACCGTTAAATCCGCACTCCCGACACCCATTAATGCTGTGGCCGGCACTGTGGATCCCAGGTGGGCACTCATGACAGCTGTGGCAGATAGCGACGGCAAACTTGCATTCCGTCATGGCGTGTCATACATCAAGTTTGAGATAGCTGTTGACGATGTTGCCTCCATTACATTTGACTTCCCTAACAAAGTAGGCGGCCGTCCGTCATATAACAAAGACAGCGGCGCACTTACGTACACCCAGGGTAACAAGTCTTCACTTACTATTGCTCCGGAGGTGGGTACATTCACAAAAGGCGATACCTATTACCTTCCCTTGTTCTCGACCAAGAAGTTTGCTGCTACCACTATCACTTTTGAGCACAGCAACGGCTCAACGGTTGTCAAGACTCTGGAAGGAAGTGCACTTGCTGATGTGGTTCCGGCTCTTGGATGCGTTTACAATATTGGATGTCCTCCCTTAGACTTTTCTCCTGTTATCAACCCGGTGACACCGTCAAAACTTGATGCCTCTGCAACGGCAGGTTCGTTCACATATACCGTTGTGAATCCGGATGGCGTAAGCGTCGTGTCTGCCGTCAAGAAATCCGGAGACTGGATTACCTCAGTTGACGATTCCGTCGATGGAACTATCTCGTTCACATGCACTGCCAATACAGGTGAGGAGCGTACCGGTGTAATTACCCTCTCTTACACAGGTGCTGACGATGTAGATGTCACAATTACCCAGAAGGCTCTTGGTGGTGGTGCTGAAGAACACGAGCGAGTAATATATGTCTCTTCCGGTTCCATCGTACAAGAACTTGATGGAGTAGAGGGTGGCTCATACTTCACATTAAGCGGGAGTTTGAGCACTTATGGAGCATCTTTCCACGCTGATTTCGGCCTGTCCACCGGTGTCGTTATCGACGGAACCAATTATGCTTCAGGTATAAAGTTCAACAGTGGTGCATACGTAAGGTTCACTACATCTTCCACCCTGAATACAAAAGTATCCTATTACAGTGTAAGAAGAAAGACCGGTGACACGACGGCATCTATCAAGATAACCAAAACCGGCGGATCTGCTTTACGCTCTGATTCGGTTTCCTACGGAGAAGTGACGGAAGTTGAGAATGTTTCTCTTGAAAAGGGCGCAGAATACACTATTGAGCGTGACGCTGCCAAGGAAATCTCACTTGTACTGGTTGTGATTAATGAAACGGAATAAGTATAAAAGATTATAACACTACTATTATGAAAAACGAAAAAATGTTCTGGGTGGGGGTAAACCACTCCCCCTACCAAACCCCCGAAACCGAAGTGATTAATATCGCCATTGAGGCCAATATTATGTCCAATAAGAATGGCTCTATCCCTAATCTTAATGAGAATGATTATTCCTCGGTTTGGGGAAGTTAACTGCTGGAAAATATGAAAAAGCTTTACATTATTTCCATGGCAGCCGTAGCTGTAGCCATGACATCCTCCTGCGAAAAGGAGAATAATCTGCCAATAGAGAAGGAGAGTGCTGTAAAATCTTTCGTTGTTAAAGCGCCCGAAACCAAGACCAGCATTGACGGCCTTTCTGTAAAATGGGCCTCTGGTGATGAGATTACTGTTTACGGTTATACTGAAGATTCCCCTGTAGGGAAGGCGACCTTCCAACTTTCATCTGCTCCTGGCTCCTCTTCCGGTGTGTTTACTATAAAGGATGGTGATTCTTTGGGAGAATACGATAATTATTACGCATTCTATCCTGCAAGCATTGCAACGACCTTTAGTTCTGGTAAGATTCAAGTCAGCTCAGGAATGAGTGTTGATAGCCAGACGGCTGTAGAAGGCGGTTTTGATTCAAAATATGCCCTAATGACTGCTATTGAGGATGCCGGGGTATTAAGCTTTCGTCATGCTGCTGCTTATTTCAAGGTCAGAGTTGTTGAGGATAATATATCAGAGGTTAAACTTAAATTTGGAAAGAATGCTGTCCAAAAGCGTCCGTGTTATAATGCTGCAACAGGGGCGATTACCGAAAATAATAGCGGAACAAATATCATCGCATCTAAGGGCAGTTTTGTGAAGAATTCTACATACTATATCGCGGCCATCCCTAACACTGCCAATAAAATGGTTAGTCTTGAGTTATCTATGACTAAAAGCGGCGCTACGAGTTCAATAAGCAGTTCTTCAGCTTTGTTTGATAATAAGATTGAATTGGGACAGGTTTATAACCTAGGCGCCCCAGTAATTGATTTCTCCCCGGTAATCAACGCGACCAATCCTTCGAAACTCAATAATGATGCAACAGAAGGTTCGTTCACTTTCGCTGTTGATAACGGTGCTGTGTCCGATGTTGATGTGGTGAAAACCACTGGTGACTGGATTACCAGCTTCGATTATACCACTGTTCCAGGCACCGTGTCCTTCGATTGCACTGTTAATACAGGCGACGAGCGTACCGCAACATTTACCCTCTCTATTGCTGGCGGCGATGATGTCGTTGTTACTGTAACCCAAAAAGCAATGGGTGGTGTAGCAACAGTTACAACGTATGAATTGTATATAAACGGTGGTAGTCTTGTAAAGGCAAAGAACGGTGTTGATGGCGATGATTATTTCACGACAACTGGTACTCATACACTTGCATGTTCAGCCAGCGGCTATTTTGGTGTTGATAGTTACTTGATTCTCGGTAATAGTTATACGGTTGCAAGGAAGTTAGATGGATCTAACACTCTTTCCTTTACCACTAGTGCAGGTGTCACAGCGACGGTAAGAGTTTTTGCGGCGCAGCGTGAGAATACAAAGACAACTACTATTAAACTTGCAGGTGGTGGCAGCAATGTTATCAATAATGAGGCTCTTGAATGGGATACGGATAAGGCCGTTTTATATGATTCAGGAGTAGTTGATTTGACTGCCGGAACCACCTATACATTGACTAAGAGTGGTGACAATGTTGGTATTTTCTACATAGTTGTAACAGAGACTGATTAATCCCCATCCTTGAAAAGGGCCAAAAACAAGGATGAACATAGCGGTAACGACGCGGGCATTGACAAAAACGGCCCAAAATGACAACGCAGACGTCGGTAACGACGCGGGCATTGACAAAATCGGGCCAAAATGACAACGGAGACGTCAAACGCCGCAAAACACAAGGGCACAGGGCCCGTGAGAGGACCCCGTGCCGCCAGAAACCAAAAAACGCAAATTATGAAACTGAAACAATTCGCACTTCTTCTCATGGCCGTTGCAATGCTTCCCATAGCATGCAACAAGACCAAGGAAGAGCAGAAGGAGCCCGAAAAGCCCGTGGTTACCATAGAGGGCAAGATAACCCTTGCCATAAATGAGGCCACGGTTCCCGCAGAAGGCGCAGAAGTGACCATTTCCTTCGATGCCACCAAGGCATGGACGGCAACAAGCAGCGAGAGCTGGCTCGCCATCGACCCTGCAAAGGGCGAGAAGGGAACCGCCACGGTAACTGCAACCGCAGCTGCATACGACGGCTACGATGACCGCACCGCAACCGTAACTCTCACCTGCGACAAGGACTCCAAGACCTTTACCGTAACCCAGAAGCAGAAAGGTGCCATGGTGCTTGCACCGGAGACCATCCAGGTCCCTGCCGAAGGCGGCTCCTACGACATCAGGCTCCAGGCCAACGTCGAGGTCAATGTCACCCCTGATGCAGACTGGATCTCCATCGCCCGGACCAAGGCCCTCGCAGACTACACATACACCATCGTAGTAGCAGGAAACGAGGCATACGAGCCCCGTGAAGGCCATGTGACCTTCAACTCGGAGGCCGGCAGCGAGACAATAACCTTCCAGCAGGAAGCCGCCGAGGAACCGGTTCCGCCCTCTCCTTCGGCAACATCCTGGGATTTCTCAGACGCAGCATGGCAGGCTGTTTTCGCAGGCTACGGCGATGCAACTGCAGAGCTTTCGGCACTCAATGAGACACTTGACGGCCTCACCATTTCGGCAGAGGCAAAGTGCAAGTACGGGGAGACCTATTTCCAGATGCCCGGTTCCGGTTCTACCTCAAAGAACTTCTTCAAGTTCGCGGTTCCATCAGACGGCATCGTTACCGTGAGCGTATCCCATACCGGCTCCACCGCCCCTGACCCCGAACGCTACGTTGTCGTAAATAACAGCGGCGCAGAGTCTCAAGAGGCGGGAAGCTCATCCTCCAAGACCATCAAGGACTGCAAGTTCAGTGTCAGTGCCGGCGAAGTATACGTGTACCAGACCGGCGGCATGCGCTTCTACAAGATAGCCTTCACCGAAGGCGGCAGCATCGACCCTGGCACCGACGACCCTGACACCCCCGCCGAGGGTGCAGAGCTCGACTGCCCCGACCCGCCCACAATCGGCACGGTGGACAACACGGCCCTTACCGGCTATGCCGAGAAGGTCACCGGCGGCGAAGGCGGAACCGTCCTTCACTTCAACAGCGGCAAGGCCCTCCAGACCTGGCTCCTTGCCCGTACTAAGACAGAGAAGAAGGGAGACCACAGCCCCGTAACCATCTGGCTCAGCGGTACTTTCAACGCCAATGAAGGCCGGGACTTCTCCGAGGCCCATCCCTGGTTCGACGTCAAGGACGTCTCCAACCTCAGCTTCATCGGCACGGACAGCTTCGTGATGAACCAGATCGGCATCTTCTGCGTCCGCGCCAGCAACATCATAATCCGCAACATCAACTTCCAGCAGCCCAAGGCCAATAACGGTGCCGATGCCGTTTCCATGCAGGAATGCGACGGCGTCTGGGTAGACCACTGCACCTTCACCTCCCTGAACCAGACCAAGGACTACGAAGACGGCTCAACCGACATTACCCACGGCTCCAAGAACGTCACCGTGAGCTGGTGCCGATACATAAAGACCCAGAAGAGCTGCCTCGTCGGCCACTCCAACAGCCAGTCCGGCGACACCCAGATCACGGCAACCTTCCACCACAACTGGTTTGAAGGCTCCTCAAGCCGCCATCCCCGCGTGCGCTTCGGAAACGTCCACGTCTACAACAACTTCTTCGACGGCAACACCACCTACGGCGTAGGCTCTGCCTATGGCGCCAAGGTCCTCGTGGAATACAACTACTTCGACGGAGTCCAGCTCCCCACCGACATCTGCACCTACCCTGCCAAGGAGAGTAACGAAAGCAACCTCCAGGGCAGCGTGGCCGGCTATCTCTGGGCAACGCAGAACGTCTACGTGAACCGTCCCGCCAAGGCCAAGGACCCGTACCCGCTCACAAACATCAAGTACACCTCCTATAACGGCAGCACCATCACCCCTCTCACTTATGCCGATTTCAAGCCCGCCTACACCTACACCGTCACCGCCGCTGAGGACGTTCCCGAAGTGGTCAAAGCCGGCGCAGGCTACGGCAAGCTGGGCTTCACCGAGGCCCCCGTTGCCGTGAACAACGGCGGCATCACGGACTACGACGCCACTGACGACAACCCCACAGACCCCGACCCTGACGACTCCGACGATCCCGTCACCCCCGTTGACGACGGCTCTGCCCACACCTACACCATCTCCGTGGAGAGCAAGAACATCATCCAGACCAAGGACGGCACCGCCGGCGCCACTTACTTCGACGCCTCCACCAACCTTGCCGATTTCTCCAAGGACTACTCCGGCTCCTTCACCATTGACGGAACCACCTATGCCTACGGCCTCAAGATGGACAGCAAGGGCTACGTGAACTTCACAACCTCAGATACTTACACCACAACCCTGCAGTTCTATTACGCCCGCCGCAAGGAGGCCGATACCTCCGCCGCTATGCAGTGGGGCCCCACGGACGGCGAAGCTACCGTCCTTGACATCACCCCCTGGGACACTTACGGCGACTCCGGTGTAATCACTCTTGAAAAAGGCACTGCATACACCATAGAGCAAAAGACAAAAGAACAGGCCATTATCCTCGTAATCATCAAAGAAACAGAATAAACTATTATACATATGGAAAGACTAAACCGCAAGTCTGCACCGCAGGCAAAACAGTACACCGAAAAGGTGATCCAGTTTGGCGAAGGCAACTTCCTCCGCGCATTCATCGAGTGGATTATCTGGAAGACCAACCAGAAGACCGATTTCAACGGTTCCGTGGTAGTCGTCCAGCCCATCGAGAAGGGCATGGTGGAGTGGCTCAACGAGCAGGACGGCCTCTATCACCTTAACCTTCAGGGCCTCCAGAACGGTGAGGCCGTAGACAGCGTCGACCTCATCGACGTAATCTCCCGCGGCATCAACCCCTATGCCGATTTCGAAGCCTACCTGAGGCTCGCCGAGCAGCCCGAAATCCGCTTCGTGATTTCCAACACCACCGAGGCCGGCATCGCCTTCGACCCCGCCTGCAAGCTTGACGACAAGCCCGCATCCTCCTATCCCGGAAAGCTCACCCAGCTCCTGTACCACAGGTTCCAGCACTTCCAGGGCGCAAAGGACAAAGGACTCATCATCTTCCCCTGCGAGCTCATCTTCGAAAACGGAAAGCACCTCAAGGAGTGCATCCGCCAGTACATCGACCTCTGGAACCTCGGCCCCGACTTCAGCGCCTGGTTCGAGGAAGCCTGCGGCGTCTACAGCACCCTCGTTGACCGCATCGTCCCCGGATATCCCCGTGACAACGCCGCCGAGCTTTGCGAGCGCGCCGGTTATGACGACCACCTCCTTGACAAGGCCGAAATCTTCCACCTCTGGGTAATCGAAGCCCCCAAGGCCATTGCCGATGAGTTCCCTGCCGACAAGGCCGGCCTCAACGTCCTCTTCGTCCCTTCAGAGGCTCCCTACCATGAGAGGAAGGTTACCCTCCTGAACGGCCCCCACACCGTCCTGAGCCCCGTTGGCTACCTCAGCGGCCTCAACACCGTGAAGGAATGCTGCGAAGATCCGGAAATCGGCCAGTTCGTGAAGAAAGTCATGTATGAGGAACTCCTTCCCACCTGCAACCTTCCCAAGGCAGAGCTCGAGAAGTTCGCCGGCGACGTGATGGAGCGCTTCCGCAACCCGTTCGTAAAGCACTTCGTCACCTCCATCATGCTCAACTCCTTCCCCAAGTTCAAGACCCGCGACCTTCCCGGCCTCAAGACCTATCTCGACCGCAAGGGTGAACTCCCGAAGGGCCTCGTCCTTGGCCTCGCAGGCATCTGCACCTACTACAAGGGCGGCAAGAGGGGAGAGGACGAAATCGTCCCCAATGACGATTCCAAGATCATCGACCTCCTCAAGAATCTCTGGGCTACCGGCGACGTCCGCAAAGTCGCCCAGGGCGTCCTTGCCGATGATTTCATCTGGGGAGAAGACCTCAACGCCATCCCCGGCCTCACCGACCTTCTCACTGCAGACCTCGCCCTCATCCAGGCCCAGGGCATGCGCGCAGCCGTAAAATCTATCCTATAATATGAGTACACAACAAAAACTTATGACAAACTGGCGCTGGTGGCTCTGCTCACTGCTTTTTGTGGCCACCACCGTCAACTACCTGGACCGTCAGGTGCTTTCCCTTACTTACGAAGAGTTCATCAAGCCGGAATTCCACTGGACTGATGCAAACTACGGTACCATCACCTCCTTCTTCTCCATCTTCTACGCCATCGCATGCCTTTTCGCAGGCAAGTTCGTAGACTGGATGGGAACCAAGAAGGGCTACCTCATCGCCATCGGCGTGTGGAGCGCAGGCGCCTGCCTCCATGCCGTTTCCGGCTGGGCCACCGCCCACATCGTGGGTCTTGACTCCGTTGCAGCCATGAGGGCCGTCGAGGCCGGTTCCAACATCGCCCTTGCGGTGTCCACTACATCGGTATACCTCTTCCTTTTGTGCCGAGGCATCCTCGCCCTTGGTGAAGCCGGAAACTTCCCGGCGGCAATCAAGGTAACCGCCGAATACTTCCCCAAGAAGGACCGCGCCTTCGCAACCTCCATCTTCAATGCAGGTGCATCCGTCGGCGCTCTGGCAGCTCCGCTTCTCATACCCCCGCTCGCAACCAAGTTCGGCTGGGAATGGGCATTCATCATCATCGGCGGTCTGGGTTTCATCTGGATGTTCTTCTGGGCATTCATGTATTCAAAGCCCGAGGAGTCCAAGCACGTGAACAAGGCAGAGCTCGAGTACATCCACCAGGATGACGCTGCAGAGGCTGCCGAAAAGGCCGCCCTCGCAGAGGAGAAGAGCATTCCGATGATAAAGTGCTTCGGCTACAAGCAGACATGGGCCTTCATCACGGGCAAGTTCTTCACCGACGGTGTCTGGTGGTTCTTCCTTTTCTGGGCTCCTTCCTACTTCTCCAACCAGTTCCATGCTCCGGCTACTTCCGGCCTTGGACAGGCCCTCATCTTCACCCTGTACGCCATCGTGACGGTGATTTCCATCTTCGGCGGATATCTTCCCAAGATATTTGTAGAGAAGAAGGGCATGAACCCCTATGCCGGCCGTATGCTGGCCATGCTCATCTTCGCCTTCTTCCCCATTGCAGCCCTGTTTGCACAGCCCCTCGGCGTGAACCTCAATTCACCCTGGTGGCCGGCAATCCTCATCGGCCTTGCAGGTGCGGGACACCAGGCATGGAGCGCCAACCTCTTCTCCACCATCGGCGACATGTTCCCCAAGAGCACCATCGCTACCATCACCGGTATCGGCGCAATGGCAGGCGGTATCGGCTCCATGATTATCCAGAAGGTCGCTGGTAACCTCTTCACCTTCGCAGAGAACCAGGGCGCCGCATTCACCTTCCTTGGCTTTGAAGGCAAGCCCGCAGGCTACTTCATCATGTTCTGCTTCTGCGGCCTTGCATACCTCATCGCATGGAGCATCATGAAGGCCCTCGTGCCCAAGTACAAACCCATTGACGCATAATATGAAGTTTCGTTTTTTCATGCTGGCAGCGGCTATAATGGCCGCTGCCTGCGGTAAAACACCGGATGCCGGCCAGCAGGAAGTTATCCTCACCGTTCCTGAGAACGTGAAGCTGCACAGTGCCACGGAGACCACCCTCACATTCCAGTGGGGAACCGTGGAAGGTGCAACCGGCTACAACTGGAAGCTCACGCTTGACGGTGCGCAGGTAAAGAGCGCATCGGCAAAGGGACGCAACGTGGTGGTGGAAGGCCTCACGCCTGGAACCACTTACTGCTTCAGCGTGTGCGCGGTGGCTGGGGAGAAGACATCGGCATGGAGCACGGAGATATCGGCAAAGACTGAAGGTACGGTGCCCACTCCTCCTGACCCTTCGGCAAAGACGGTCTGCGTGGATGCTCCGCTGGTTCTGGAACTGTCATCCACGCCGGTCCTTGGCACTTCCGGCTATATCCGCGTGTTCAGGAAGGACGGCACCAAGGTGGATGAAATCAACCTTGCAGACCTCTCCAAGATGGTCACCCTCGAAGACGGGACCATGGTCCCCGCCGGGGCCGATGCCGATAACGGCAAGATAGCCATCGGCAATGACTATGTCTTCCACACCTTCCTGGATGCCCTTCACAGCAACCAGTACAGGGTAGTGCACTATACTCCGCTTCGCATAAAGGGCAAGACCCTGGAAATCAAGCTTCACAACGAGGCGCTTTCCTTCGGCGAGTCCTACTATGTGACCGTCGATGAGTCTGTTGTGGGTAAAGCCGTCGCTGCGGATGACATGCCTTTCACAGTGAAGGCCGGGCCCTCCGGCACAACCCTTTCCGTCAAGGCCGACGGCACAGGGGACTTCTGCACCGTACAGGGCGCCTTGAGCTACGCATCAACTCTGTCCAAGGATGCCGATGTGGTCATCGAAATAGGGGAGGGACGCTATCAGGAGCTGCTTTTCCTCAGGAACAAGAACAACGTGACGCTTCGCGGAGCATCCCGCAGCGGCACCGTCATCGCGTATCCCAACAATGACAGCTACGAGACCGGTTCCGGCTCGTCACTGTCTTCAAAGCCTTCCGTTGGCAGTTCCATCGGAAAGTCCGGCGGCCGCAGCGTGTTCCTGGTGGAAAACTGTGACAATCTGGTACTTGAGAACCTCACGCTGGAGAATACCTACTCCATCCCTTCACACAAGGGCCAGGCAGAGACCATCTACTTCAACGACGGTTCCAATACCCGCAAACTCACCATCGAGAGCTGCAATCTCCTCTCATGGCAGGACACCTTCCTCACCAAGGGCAAGGTGTGGGTACACAACAGCCTCATTGCCGGCCATGTGGATTTCATCTGGGGATACCCGGACGTCTGCCTCTTCGAAGACTGTGAGATCCGCTCCCGCGCAGGTGGTTACATTGTCCAGGCCCGCGTACCGGCTGCTTCCAACAAGGGTTTCGTATTCCTCAACTGCACCCTCACCGCAGAAAGCGGAGTAAAGGACGGTTCCATGGAACTGGCAAGAAGTGGTGGCTCCACAGACTATTATGACAATGTAGTCTTTGTGAACTGCAAGATGTCCCCGGTCATAGCTTCCCACGGCTGGCATGCGAGTCCGGCCCCCAACCCGTCCTCGCCCACAGCCACCTCCGGATGGCGCGAATACGGCTCTGTGACCCCCGCAGGCACCGCCATCACCGGTCACAACTCCTACGGCAAGGTCCTCACCGCCTCCGAAGCCGAGCCCTACCTCACCCGCCAGTCCGTCCTTGGCTGGTAAGCATGGTGATACGCCGGGAACAGGGATTTGCTCGCATTGATTCGCTTTTTTTGATGCATTTTTTGTATTTTTGCCAAAATTTAGTGAGATATGAAAAAAATTGTCCTTCTGCTAGTCGCCGTTTTTTCGGTGAGTTTTGTCGCCAGTGCACAGATGTTTGACTTCTCAGACAACAATGGCCGTTTCGAAGTTGGTTTAACCCTCGGTTCCGCAGGTACAACCACTCCGCGTGCCGGTTTCGGTGCCGGTGCAGACATCGTCGTTGCCGGATTCTACCTGGATTTCATCCATAAACAGCCGCAACACCGCTACGGCAGATACCTGAGCGACGAAAAGTGGAATGACAACTCTGCCATTGCCGTCAACTTCGGCTACCAGATTCCGGTATTATCCTGGCTCCGAGTCATGCCCCTGGTAGGTTACACCCAGACCAACGAAGGCATCACCGACGGCTCCAAAGCCTATCTCGAGGCCAGCGACCACCCATCCTGGTACCACCCCTATAAGGTCACAGACGGCACCCGTCAGCACTATTTCAACTTCGGCGGCGGCATCTCAGTCCAGCCCTTCAGGTGGTTCAGCCTCAACTTCATGTACACCCGCTACGCCATCTACGGCGGCATCAGCTTCAACTTCCTGGAGTTCGCATACTAAGGTTTTCCGGCGCTTCTGCAAGCGTCACCTTTTGCGCGTCATTCCCATTACTCGATACACTCAGACCACCGTTTTAGCTCACCAGAGGCCGAAAACGGTGGTTTGCCGTTGTTTACAGGTTTTTGACTTGAGCCCTAATTGTCGTTGTCTCAGTTTTTTTTGCTATATTGCAAAGAATATGAAAAAGCTAGTTATCTTCTTTCTTGCAGCGGCATTGACGGCCTGCGCGCAGCACTCTCAGGACACGGCAAAAATCGCCTCCCTTGCATCGGAGCAGTGTACCCTGATGGAAACCGGCCTTACAGACATCACCATGCCAAAGACCTTCCAGGACGGTGCCCTTGTGACGTCAAACCTCCGCTGGTGGTGCAGCGGCTTCTTTCCCGGCACCGCATGGTACACTTACAAGATAGGCGGAGACACCAAAGAACTCGCCCTCAGGCAGACTGCAAAGATGATGGATCCGGAGGTCCTCAGCGACCATCACGATATCGGCTTCCAGACTATGTGCTCCGTGGGCATGGCCTGGAAGGAAACCGGCGACAGCCTCTATCTCCCGGTCATAAAGCAGGCGGCGGAAAAGCTGGCGGCCCGCTTCTCCGAAACAACCGGCACCATCAAGAGCTGGAACTGGGATGAGGACAGCTATCCGGTAATCATCGACAACATGATGAACCTGGAACTGCTCACTTACGCCTCCAGGCTGTTCAACGAACCCCGCTGGAAGGAAATAGCCATCACGCACGCCCGCACAACGGCGAAAAACCACTTCCGGGAAGACTATTCCTGCTACCATGTGGTCAATTACAACCCCCACGACGGCACCATCATAAAGAAGCAGACGGCGCAGGGCTATGCCGATGAATCGTCCTGGTCACGCGGCCAGGCCTGGGGCCTTTACGGCTTCGTCATGATGTACCGCGAAACCGGCCTCCCGGAGTTCCTGGACGAGGCAGAGCACATCGCGGCATACCTGATGCCGAAGCTCAAAGACCGTCCGGTCCCCAACTGGGACTTCGACGCTCCTGAGCAGCAGGACGACGCATCGGCAGGGGCAATCATGGCATCGGCCTTCCTGGAGCTTTGCACGCTCACGCACGATGCCCCCATGGCAGAGGCTTACCGGCATCAGGGCGAGGCCATCCTGAAAGAGCTCTGCAGCGGCAAATACCTTTGCAAGGCAGGGGAGTGCGGCGGCTTCCTCCTCAAACACAGCACCGGCCACTTCACCGCCGGCTCCGAGGTGGACGTCCCCCTCACCTATGCCGATTATTACTTCCTCGAGGCCCTCTATCGCTACAGCCAGCCGGCCTCCGGGCTCTGACAACACAATTTGTAACAAATCCCGGACAGCAGGTTGATAATTCCTCCAAACGTTTGTAACTTTGCATCATACAAAAATCTAATAACTATGGCAAATCTTTTCTCACTCGAAGGCAAGAACGCCTGGATTACCGGCGCTTCCTACGGAATCGGCTTCAACATTGCCAAGGCATTCGTTGCAGCAGGCATCAAGAACATCATTTTCAATGACATCAACGAAGCGGCCCTCGAACGCGGTCTCAACAATTACAAAGAGGCTGGCATCAACAATGTCAAGGGCTATGTCTGCGACGTAACCAACGAGGCCGCCGTCAAGGAAACCGTGGAAAAAATCCATGCCGAGGTCGGCCAGATCGACATCCTCGTGAACAACGCCGGCATCATCAAGCGCATCCCCATGCACGAGATGAAGCGCAGTGAGTTCCAGCAGGTCATTGACGTGGACCTCGTGGCTCCTTTCATCGTTTCCAGCGCAGTCCTTCCCGAGATGATGGAAAGGAACGAAGGCAAGATTATCAACATCTGCTCAATGATGTCAGAGCTCGGCCGTGAGACCGTATCGGCATACGCAGCGGCAAAGGGCGGCCTCAAGATGCTCACCCGCAACATCTGCTCGGAGTACGGCGCCTACAACATCCAGTGCAACGGCATCGGCCCCGGTTACATTGCAACGCCCCAGACCGCGCCGCTCCGCGAAATCCAGCCCGACGGCAGCCGCCACCCCTTCGACAAGTTCATCTGCGCCAAGACCCCCGCAGGCCGCTGGCTTGATCCTTCCGAACTGGGCGGCCCGGCAGTATTCCTCGCCTCCCACGCCTCCGACGCCGTGAACGGCCACATCCTCTACGTGGACGGCGGCATCCTCGCCTACATTGGAAAACAGCCTGAATAATATGTCAAAAATCAACTGCACCGTGCGTCAGGCTTCCAGCAACCTGGACGCAAAACATTACGATACAGAACGCATCCGCAAGGAATACCTTGTAGAGAACGTCATGGTTCCCGATGAGATCAACATGGTCTACTCCATGTTCGACCGCATCATCGCCGGCGGCGCCGTTCCCGTGAAGGAAGAGCTCGTCCTCACCGCCCCGGACATCCTCCGTGCCGATTATTTCACCCAGCGCCGCGAAATCGGCATAATCAACGTGGGGGGCACCGGCATCGTGAAGGTGGGCGACGAGGAGCACACCATCCCCTTCAAGGAGGCCCTCTACATCGGCCGTGGAAACCGTCACGTCTCTTTCAAGAGCCTTGACCCTGCACATCCTGCAAAGTTCTACTTCAACTCTGCCACCGCGCACAAGGAAACCGGAGTGAAGCATGTTACCAAGAAGGACGCCGTGGTAATGCACCTCGGCTCACTGGAAGAGTCCAACGAGAGGACCATCAACCGCCTCCTTGTGAAGGAAGTTGTCCCTTGCTGCCAGCTTCAGATGGGCATGACCGAGCTTGCTCCCGGAAGCACCTGGAATACAATGCCCGCCCACACCCACGACCGCCGCATGGAAGTCTACTTCTACTTCGAACTCCCCGAAGACGCCGCCGTGTGCCACTTCATGGGCGAACCCCAGGAAACCCGCCACATCTGGATGCACAATGAACAGGCCGTGATTTCTCCCCAGTGGAGTATCCACGCCGCCTGCGCAACCCGCAACTACACCTTCATCTGGGGCATGTGCGGTGAAAACGACGACTACGGCGACATGGACGCCTGCAAAACAACAGACCTCAGATAATGAAACGTTTACTCATAGCTGCAGCCGTCATTCTGGCGGCTGCATGTGCTCAGAAGCCTGAGCAGAAGGTAATGGCACGTGCAGTTCCCGAACGTGCCGACGACTTCGTCTTCGAAAACAACCTCATCGCCGGCCGTTTCTACGGCAAGGCCCTCGAGGGCAACCCCACCTCTCCCGGCGTGGACATCTGGGTCAAGCTTCCCGGAAAGCTCGTTGCCGATGATTGGTACGCCGGCGCCATGCAGGACCCCGAGTACTACCATCACGACCACGGCGGCAAAGACTGCTACAAGGTGGCCGTCTCCCTTGGCGGCGGCGCCTCCGTCCCGTTCATCGACGGAAAGCTGTGCTGGCCCGCAACCAACTACCGTTCATGGGAAATCCTGGAACAGAAGCCTTCCAAAGTGGTCTTCGCCCTCCATTATCCGGCCTGGGATGCCGCAGAAGGTATTACCGTAGCCCTGGACAAAACAGTCACAGTTGAGGCCGACACCTACTTCGTCTCCGTCGAAGACACCTACACCTTCACCGGTGCCGATGAGCTCACCGTCGCCGCCGGCATCAAGCTCCACAGTGCCCAGCAGACAGTTGAGCAGGTACTTGATGACGCCCCCGACCGCTACGCCATCTGGGAGAAGGCGTCCGACCAGAGCCTCGAGGAGGAAGACGGCATGCTTGGCGTTGCCTTGGTGCTCCCCGGCGCAGAGAAGGTCTTCTCCTGCGAAGAACTTGACCACGCTCTCCTTCTCAAGACCGTCAAGTCCGGAGAAAGCGTCTCCTACTGCTTCGGCTCCTGCTGGTCCAAAGCCGATGTGAAAACCCCCTCCGACTGGTTCTCGCTTGTGTCCTCCCTCTAGGCTCGTATTCGCGCTAAGTCATATTGCAAGGCAGCGCCTTATCTGAGCGGCATCTGTCTTCCTTCCGCTTAGCGGTGTTGCCCAGTTCTTGTCAAAAGCGTGCTTGGAGTCTGTCCACAGGGCGTTTCCCAGGCTTTGTCTCTTTTGTGCCGGAAGGTCATAGATGCTGCCGCCCTCCAGAATGCGTGGCAGGTACTCGTCATCTATTATGCGGCAGAGTTCTATGTCTGAAAGCACTTTCCTGTCTACGCGGCCCTGTTCGCAGATGAGGGCGCTCCTCACATCGAATCCCTGCACACCTTTCTCTATCGTTTCCAGCGTAACCGGCGGGAGACTGTTTTCCTTGGTCTGCTCGCTGACTGTTCTCTCATCCGTGAGACGGTTCATCTGGTACAGGTAATTGCGCGGGGTGATATAGATTTCTTCTACGTAAGCGGTATCAATGATATCCTCCCTGAGGATGAGGCCGTTACTTGCCATGCGGTACTTCTCGGGCAGTCTGCAGGAGTGCGGCAGATAATTGTATCTGGAACACTCCGGAAGCAGTTCCGGCGTGAATGACTTTCCGAGCTCTTTCCTGAAAAAAGCATTTGCAGAGCAGTGTGCATACTCAAACGGAGTTGAGGCGAGTCCGTGATGGAGGCCCTGCTTGATTACGTAATTTGCGGCAGTCTGTGTGTGAAAGATACCTTCCACCTCAAGTGAGAAGGGAGTCTTCTCCCCAAGGCGTCCTTTACGTTTGTATCTTGAGTTGAAATAGCGGGTATATGCATACCTCTCCCGCTTTACAAGTTCAGTAAAGCTGTCCGTCTGGACCAGTTTGTGGTTATGAGTCGGCATGAACCCCTCTGCAAGCAGTCTGGATTCGGTTTCCAGAACTGCAAGCGCAAGGCAGTTGAACCCAATCACAAGGTCCTCTTCACTTCTGTACATTACTTCGTCGTGAGACGAAAGACAAAGATGCACTGTCTTTCTCATACTCTTCAAATCTAACTCCGCCATTCCCGCTCCGCGAACCGTTCGCCTCGTCAGAAACGCTGACACCTTTTTTGCTGCAATAATAGCGCCACAGGCTGCTGTCCGTCAGCGAAGTACAAATAACGCTTAATAGTTGTACTTCACAAACATACTTACTATTTTTGGAAACCAATTGACATTCCGAATGAAAAGACTCGTTTCCATCCTGGCACTTATCGCCCTTCCCGTCTTTGCAACAGCCTTTGCTCAGACCCCTCAGGGGCTTGTTTCCTATGATGTCAAAGTTCAGGGCAAGGACTTCACGCAGGGGCAGTGGATCACTGTTGTCTATACCCTAGATGCCACCAGCTACGAAGTGGGACACGTTTCCACCGAGGACGGTATTCACCTTGAGACTTTCACCCAGTCCCAGACCAAACTGAGGGGCGTACCAAGGCTTACCGTAAGCTGCACCTACCAGCTCACAGGCATGGGCCCCACAGTCATACCACAGCTTGACGTTAAAGTGGGCGGCATCCCCGTTTCGCCTGAGCCCACGGTCATCGACGTGAAGCCAAACGCCAAGTACGGGGAGGAGTGGAAGATGGCGAAGGCCTTCCTGGAAGCCCGCGGCATGGCTCCGAGGCACCTGACGGCAAAGTACACATCGGCAACGCTTGACGGCTTTTCCGATGAGGACTCCAAGTCCTTTGCCATTGTAGCTGCAAGGGAGTATGCCGCCTATATGGACAATCCCATACTGGCCTATGGCATCGGCAATTCAATGTGGGACGGCTCCGGAGGCGGTGGGGACAACACCGTCTACCACCTCTTGGGTATGTACAGCGCCCAGCTTCGGCTTCTCAAGGAAAAGGGGCAGCTCTACCACTCCCTCCCTTACAATGTAACGGGCAAAAGGACCGAAGGCGTTGAGCCGCTTCTGCCAAAAGACCTCGACTTCGGGCAGCACCACCCCTTCAACAAGCTCTTTCCCAAGGAGCCGCTGAAAGGCAGGGACTCAACCTGTCTCGCCGGATGCGGCCCCGTTGCCCTGGCGCAGGTTCTTGCTTTCCATCATGCCGATTCCCAGCCCTCCGGCTCCGGCACCCTCAAGGCCCTGGAGTCAGGCAGGAAATATGAAATCGGCCTTCCTGAATTCGCCTGGTCCGGGAAGGAGGACGATGTGGCGGCACTGATGCTTGCCTCCGCAGCCTCTGTAGGTGCGGAAATCGACCCCCGCGGCACTTCCAGTTCCCTTATCAACTTCAAAGGGGCGCTCATCAACCATTGGAATTACAGTCCCCAGTGCACCTACGTTCCAAAGCGCAAGGACCTGGATATGCTGTCCATGATTTACTCCGAACTGGATGCAGGCCGCCCCGTCATCGCCGCCGATGCCGCCCATATCTTCGTATGCGACGGCTACTTCGAGGACTTCCTGCATCTCAACCTCGGGTGGAACGGCTACTGCAACGGATATTACCGTGCCATCGTAATCACATCGGACCCCAGAAGGCAACTCGCCTTCAACGAAATACTTACAGGCGTGGAGCCACGTCATGAGAATGAGAACCTCACGCTGAGCATCAAGGTCAAGAAACCCAGCACCCTGGAGAGCGTTCTCCAGAAGGAAATGGGCAAGAAAAAGAACCGTGGACGCGAACTGGTGTCACTCAAGGTGAGCGGGAAAATCAATGGCAAGGACATCGCCGTTCTCAGAAAGCTTGCCGGAGCCATTCCCTATGGCCGATACTCCGAAGGGCACGGCTCCCTCATGGACCTTGACCTTTCCGACGCCGTCATTCTGGACGGAGGCTACTACATAACCATGAGCGCCAATAAGACGACCTTCTCCGGAGCCGTCACCACCCCCGCCGGGCAGGTGGTCCAGTACCGGTATGACATGTCGCACCTGGGCCCCGGCCAATGGGAGGAGATGCAGGGCCTGGGGCTTGCCCAGGGCTCTTCATGGGTAATCCAGCCGGATGCGGCAGGCGGCTTCAGCGTGTCGTGGAAAGCGGTGGGAGCCACCATCGGGCCTAACATGTTCCATGAGTGTCAGAATCTTCGCAGCATCATTCTCCCCAGCAATATCCAGGCGGTTGGAGACAATGCCTTCTTCGGCTGCCGTGCCCTGAGGGAAGTCAAGGGACTGCCCCGGAACACGGCTGAGAATGCTTTTGACAATACTTTGTTTATTCCGCGAAATACAAAATAGCGCCGCAATTTGTACTTCGCAGTCCAATTTGGCGCTTAACATGCCGTTATGAGCATGCGAAGTACAAATATTAGGCGTTATTTGTACTTCGAAGCAATTGCACTGACGGCAGTCTCGAGGGAAGAGTACATAGGCACGCCGTACTTTAGGCAGGTTATGCGGACGTTGTCATAACGGAAGTAGCCCGGGGTGCACACTACTATCAGTTTCCCGCTTTTTGCGTGCAGGCCAAGTTCCAGAAGGGTGATGGGGGACTGGCTGCCGGGGAGGAAGTTCATGAGGATCCAGTCGGCACTTTCAAGATGCTTCATGTTTCAGTCCCGAAGATACGAAAAAAATGTTAACTTTGAAGGCTTAAAAGCCTATTACCATGGAAAGACAGATAAAGACTATCGGCGTTCTCACCTCAGGGGGTGACGCTCCGGGAATGAATGCTGCCATACGTGCCGTCACCCGCGCCGCACGTTACAACGACATGAACGTCATCGGCATCATGCGCGGCTATCAGGGACTCATCGACAATGAGTTTGTCAAGTTCACTTCCTCGTCGGTGTCAAATACCATCCAGCGTGGCGGAACCATCCTCAAGACCGCCCGCAGCAAGGCTTTCCTTGAGGCCGAAGGCCGCAAGAAGGCCTATGAGAACATGGTCGGGGCCGGGATAGACGCCCTCGTCGTAATCGGCGGCAACGGCTCCCTCACAGGGGCGCAGCTCTTCGCAAGGGAGTACGACATTCCCATCATCGGCCTTCCCGGAACCATTGACAACGACCTTTACGGGACAGACTCCACCATCGGCTATGATTCTGCGCTGAACACAATAGTCCAGTGTGTCGATAAAATCAGGGACACCGCCAACAGCCACGACAGGATCTTTTTCATCGAGGTCATGGGACGCGATGCCGGCTTCCTGGCGCAGAACAGCGCCATCGCCTCCGGAGCGGAGGCCGCCATCATCCCGGAGAGCAAGACCGACGTGGACCAGCTTGCCGAATTCATCGAAAGAGGCAAGCGCAAGAGCAAGAACAGCGCTATTGTCCTCGTGAGCGAAGCCCAGAAAGACGGCGTGGGCGGGGCAATGTATTATGCCGACCGTATCAAGAAGGAATACCCCCAGTTCGACGCCAGGGTGACCATCCTGGGCCATCTCCAGCGCGGCGGAGTGCCCACTGCCTATGACCGCATCCTCGCATCCCGCCTTGGCTACGCAGCCATCGAGGCCCTCCTCGAGGGCCAGCGCAATATCATGGTGGGCATAAAGAACGACGAAATAGTCTATGTCCCCATCTCCAGGGCGGTAAAGATGGACAAACCCATCAACAACGAACTCCGCACAGTCCTCAACGTCCTGTCCATGTAGCAACGCGCTGCGCGAAGTATTCAGTAGTACATTTTTTCTCGCGATTTTCCATCCGATGACTCCTATGAGGAAGGACATCAGTGGAGAGAGGATATTGAAAAAGCAGAAGGGGGCGTAAGCGAGTGTGGGGACTGACAGTATGGTCGCCTGGGTCATGCCGCAACTGGACCAGGGGAAAAGGGGAGAGGTGACGGTGGCGGAGTCCTCGACGCTCCGGCTGAGGAGCCTTTTACTATATTTGTAGAATATGGCACAGCATCTTGGATTTGCTTTCACTTTACTGGCGGTTGTCGGCCTGGGGATCCAGCTTTGCGGAGAGGGCCTCCATTACAGCAAAGCCCCGGCAATCCATCTGGAATGCCGGGGCGTACTGCTCACCGATGAATCTGAATTTGAGTGCAAGCCGAGTGAAATGTCAAACTTGTTTGCATTTCCGAGGCGCAGCCTCAAATAGCCGTGAAACGGGAATTTATCTGACCATTATTCGCCCTTTTTGTTTGGGCGAAAGACAATAAATGCCGTTTGAATGATTGAAATGACAATGGACAGAGCAGACAATACAAGAGTGTGCTCCCAGGGGAAATGAAGCAGGAATGAAGCAAGTATCCATACAATTATGCTCACAACAAGAAAAGTAAGCATTCCTTTAAGTTCTTTTTTCTGACCAATAGAGAGTTTCATAATACCAATTTCGATTTATCTGATTGCAAATTTAAGGAAATAAAGCGAAAACGGCAATCCGGAAGGACAGCCGTTTCTCGTTTCTTGGCGGGGAAAGCGCCATCAGGCGCGTGCGGGAAGCTTATGATTTCCAGCTGTCTTTCATCGTCGAAAAGTGCCCGCGCTACGCATGGGTTGGCGTCGGCCGTGAATACGGAGGAATGAGTGTATCAAAAAACCTACGGCCACAGAACTGAAGTGATAATTTTTGTAATTGCTCCGAAATGTCCTATATTGTGCTATGAGAATCCGTAGAGCCATCCTTTGCATAATGGTCCTCCTGCTTGCGGGAGCGCCATTCATGAGTGCCCATCGGCCTGTCTTGGCGTACGGGGACCCTTTCCTTCGAGGACGCGGCGGCCTTTGCCGTCTCCGGGGCCATCTACGACACCGTATGGGACAGTCTTTCCGGGAACACCGGAAGAATCGGGGACGACCTCTTCGCCAACCTCCTGCTGGTCCTTCTCCGGAGGATGGAATTCTTCGTGGGACTTACCCCCGGATTCTATCTTGGGGCGCCCTCCAATGACCCTGCCGTTACAACTTCCGGCCTTGTCCTTCGAGTTGAGGGATTTCAACGCTGATGTTCATATTTCCGCCACCGCGGATTTACGGTGAGACCTGTCAGGCGTGATAAGTGAAGTACAAATAATAGGCATAATTTGTACTTCGGTGCTTGTTCCAGCCAGAATTGTGGCTAAATACAGATGCGAAGTACAAGAAATATAGTTTATTTGTACTTCGCATCAGAGCCGAACCTCCAGGCCCTCATGCTCTCGTAGCTCTCGGAGAGCTCCTGCTCCGTGATCCTGTCGTCCAGGGTGAAGAAGAGGTAGTGGCCCTCCAGATTGCTGCCCTTGTAGCGCCTCCGGAGGAATTCATCCTTCAGGGCCAGTCTGACGCATTGCCGATGCATGGAGAGAAACCGGTACAGGAGCGGCAGGGCGGGGAAGTCGCAGCTCTCTCCCTGGAGCCAGAGTTCGTCCGAACAGAAGGCGCAGACCATGGCTGCATTCCTGTACTCTTCGTAGGCTTCCCTTGGGTATCCGACGCTCAGGAGGAACCTTGCGAATCTCTCATGCGCCCTGCTCCGGGCCAGCAGCCATCCAATCTCATCTTCTACCTCTTCCCACAGGGCTTTCAGCCGTGCAATCCTTTCCCTATAGGGCTCTGCGGCGATATTGACAAGGGATGGGACCATGCGGAGCTCGCCGCCATCGGTCCAGGCGACAAGCGTGTACTTTTTGCTTGACATGATGTAAACAGTATTTGAAAGAACTTCCCGGGTACCCGGCCTTGGAGAGGGTACTATACCCCCTGAGCTCAATGCTCGGATGGGCCTTCGCCCGGTTTTCAAAATACTGTCAGTTGGAAATCGGATGCAAAGATAGGCAAAAATCCGGGAAAGTCAACACTGGAGGCATCATGCCTCCTCCCTTGCCGTCAATGAATAGTGCCTTTCTTCCCCTTGTGACAGGATAAAATATTAAACTTTTTATTGTTATTTTAGAATAATCAATTATATTTGCCTTCGTAAAGTTTAATATATTAGCCAATGGGCGTCGGAGAAGAAATAAAAAAAAGAAGGAAGGCTCTTTCACTCACGCAAAACGACCTGTCTGAGATGGCCGGAGTTTCCCTTGCCACCTTGAAGAACATTGAAAGGGGAGCGGGAAATCCTTCTTTTGAGACCATAGAAAAGTTGTTGGAAGTCCTTGGGATGGAAATCGTTTTCAAGGTTCGTAATCCGTTTGACAAAGTATGAGGCAACTGGAAGTATATCAGAACCATCGTCTTGCCGGGATACTGAAGGAGCAGAATCCCGGAAGCGGATACGTGTTCGCCTATGACAAGGACTTTCTGGCCTCGGGGGGGAATCCAATTTCGGTCACACTGCCACTGAGAAGTGAGCCCTACGAGGCTTCTGCCCTGTTCCCGTTCTTCGAGAACATGCTGCCGGAGGGCGCCAACCGGAAGATGATTTGCCGTTCCCGGAGGATTGACGAGAACGATTTCTTCGGGATTCTCTCGGCACTGGCCGGAAAAGATGTGATTGGCTCCGTGAGTTTAAAGCGAATTGAAGATGATTGAAATAAAAAACTGTCCCTGCACTCTTGCAGAAGGGTTATCTTCATATAGCCCCAAGGCGCTGAAAACGCTGTTTTCCGGAAAGAAAGTTTCACCCTTTCTGGATTTCAGCATCGAGGGGCTCAAAAAGTCAGAAGCAGCAGTTCTGGCTGCCGGACGGATTTCCGTATCAGGCGTGCAGGAGAAATTTCCAGCCGTCATCGACAATGGCATCATCCGGCTCGCAAGGGAAGGAGAGCGGTCGACACACATCCTGAAGCCCGCTCCCTGGGACGAAACCATCGCCACGCGAAGGCACATCCCTGCCAATGAGCATTTGACGATGCAGATAGCCTCTCAGGTATATGGCATTGCAACAGCGGACAACGGGCTTTGCTTTTCAAAGGACGGACAGGTCGTCTATATAACCCGCCGATTTGATATACTGCCTGACGGTAGCAAGACGGAGATGGAAGACTTTGCGTCCGTACTGGAAAGAAAGGAATCGGAAGGAGGGAAAAACTTCAAGTACTCGGGATGCTACGAGGACATAGCCGACGGAATCAGGCGGAATGTGTCGGCATGGATGGTTGACATGGAACGCTTTTTTGACCTTGTCGTGTTCAACTACATCTACGGAAACGGAGATGACCACCTGAAGAACTTCTCCCTTATCCGTCATGGGGAAGATTACCGTCTTGCACCGGCGTATGACCTGATCAATACCAGCCTGCATGTCGTTGGTGACGATTTCGGCCTTGACAGAGGTCTTTCACGGGACATGTTCAGAAGTGATGTGTATGACAAGTCCGGTCACCCTTGCCGGAAGGATTTCGAACGGTTCGGTGAGCTGATAGGGCTTCGGCCAATACGCATTGAAAAGATTCTGGACCGCTATGCAGGGCTGCCTGTGCTTGCCGGGGAATTGGTTGCACGTTCCTTCCTGCCTGAGAGGTTCAGGAGGATGTACCTGAGAATCGTGAAGGAACGACTTTCACGCTTCGCGAGATTGTCGGATTGAGCAATATCAGCAAGTGCAAGGATTGCGGAAGGCGGAATTTACGTCGATATGGAAGATTATACGGGACATTATGGTTCTACAAATATAACGAGATATTTGTAATATGGCACAGCATCTTGGATTTACTTTCACTTTACTGGCGGTTATCGGCCTTGTTGCATGGACGGCATGGCGGTTCTGGCTCATACTGCCTTTTTCCCCGCTCTGGAAGTGGCTCTTCACGGGGCTGTATCTCCTTTCATTCCTGGTGATAATTCCACATTATGCCCTTGGAGACAGGATGCCGCTTTGGCTGGCGACGCTAACCTATGAGCTTGGAACCTCCTGGATGATATTCTTCCTGTATGCGGTGATATTGTTCGCCGTCCTTGGCATCGGCAGGCTCCTTCGCCTTGTCCCGGATGCTTTCCTGAAGGACTCGCTTCCAGGGAGCCTGACCGTTCTCGGAATAATCGCTGCGCTTCTTGTCTATGGCGGCATCCACTATCGGCACAAATATCGTGAAGCCATTGATATAAAGACGGAAAAGCCTCTTGGGAGGCCTCTGACCATCGTCCTTGCCAGCGACCTTCACGTGGGGTATCACAACCGTCGGCCCGAACTGTCCCGCTGGGTGGACATGATCAATGCCGAAAAGCCTGACCTTGTCCTTTTTGCCGGGGACATCATCGACGGAGAACTCCGCCCGGTCCGCGAGGGCCGATACGAGGAAGAGTTCCGCCGCATTGACGCCCCGGTATTCGCCTGCCTGGGAAACCATGAATACATCGGCGGCAAAAACGGTTCCGAGGCCTTCTATGCCGATGCCGGAATCCGCCTCCTGAGGGATTCCAGTGCGGTTTTTGCCGATATCCGCATCATCGGCAGGGACGACAGGAGCAATCCGCGGAGGTACGGACTCTCACGGCTCGCCGATTCCGCGGACGGCCGCTTCACCATTCTCCTGGACCACCAGCCGTATCACCTTGAGGAGGCCGAGGCCGCCGGGATTGATTTCCAGTTCAGCGGCCACACCCATCACGGACAGGTCTGGCCCGGCAACTGGTTCACCGACGCCATGTACGAGAAAGCCTTCGGCGCACACCGCAGGGGAAGCACGCAGTATTACATTTCGTCAGGCCTCGGAATCTGGGGCGGCAAATTCCGCATCGGCACCCGTTCTGAGTACGTGGTGCTGACCCTTCACAATTAGGGTAATTATTTCCCATTCTAAAAATAATGGTTATCTTTGTAACTTATGGGAAAGAAGTCCACATGGATTGCCGCGGCCGTAGCGGCGCTGCTTGTGGCGGGAATAGTGTTCTCGCTGGCAAAGCTTTACAGTAAGCCTGCAGGAAGCAGGGCTGCAGACGTTTCAGAGGCCTGGGATGTTCTGAGGGCAGTGCCTTCAGACGCCGTAGCCGTATTCGTATTTGACGGCTCCAGGGCCGCCAGGGCTCTCATCGCAGACTCCACCGGCTTCCTCAGTCCCATCCTCGCGGCAGAAAACCCGGCTGTCATGGAATACCTTTACGCAGTGGGCGCCAACCGCACCGCCGTGGCCCTTGAAAGCAGCGGCGCACTTGTCCCGCTCATCCTCACAAAGACAGACAAGGCCGACTCCGCCAAACTTGCAGGCTATATCAATGTGGCAGAAAACGCCGGCCTCAAGACCCTAGTCAAGGAAAACTTCCTCATCGCCTCCCGCAGCGAAACCTTCGTCGGAGCATCGGCAAGGCACCTTGAAGAGGGCTCGTCGGTCCTGAATCCATCCGTTACAGAACTTACGGCTGAAGTGGACGGCCCCATGGTAGTATTCCTGTCCCATTCCCATGCAGGGAAGCTTCTCCAGCAGTACTCAACCCCGAAATACCGCAAGCAGGCGGCTTTCGTCAAGGACCTTGCCCCCTGGAGCGCATATGCCGCAGAGGTCCTGAAGGACGGCGGCATCATCCTCAAGGGTGCGTCCGTCAAAGGCGCCGCCGCTGCCAGCTACTTCGCAGCGTATGAGGGCGCATCGGCAAAGGAGGTCCTTTACCCGGAGGTGCTGCCCTACAACGTTTCCTCCGTCCTTGCCATGCCTGTCGACGAGAACACCCTCCAGGCACGCCGCACCTTCGAAGACGGCCGCGGAAGGCTCTCCCGCCTGGAAAAGGCCCTGAAGGAGAAAAAAGGCCGCAGCCTCACCCCTGAAGAGTGGCTCCGCAGCCTCCAGATGAAAGAAATCGTCCGGGCCGATTTCCGCTCCGACGACGGCGTCCTCCACCAGGCCATCCTCGTCCGCAGCGCCAGGGACCTGAAACTGGACAATAACCTCTATCCGGGCATCCTGGGCCTCGCTTTCGGCGAACCTTTCCAGATTGCCGACACCACCGCCAGGAGCCTGAATTCCCGCTGGACTCTTTTCTCCGACAAACCCGGTGCCGATGCCTTCACGGCAGGGGAGTACACCCTCAAGGAGCGCCTACAGGATGCGGGTATATCGGCCCCGGAAGGCTTCTCTGCCTACGCCTCCTTCACCGACGCCCCCGAAATCATCGACAACCTCTTTGCCGCCGGCCTTGCAAAGGCTATTAAGGACTATGCTTCCGGCAGCGGATATGTGCCGGGATTCGCATCGGCAGACCTCTCCGGAGAACTTCCCGCCTTCAGAATAACCCTTGACAGGCGCGCCCTCAGGGGCACCAAGGTCCAGGTGATGGAAAGGGACACCACCGTTGAGGTGCCCACAGGCCTTTTCCCCGTGAAGAATTTCCAGAGCGGAAAAACCAATTATCTCTATCAGAATTCCCACGGCTCCATCTGCCTGAATGACGAAAACGGGAAAGGCGTCTGGGGCGCTCCCTTCAAGGAGAAACTCTGCGGAAGGGTGCAGAACATAGACTATTTCCATAACGGGAAGATCCAGTTCCTCTTTGCCGCCGGCACCAAGCTCTACTGCATAGACCGCCTGGGCCACTGGGTGAACGGCTTCCCCGTAGACCTTAAGAAAGATATCCTCCTGGGCCCCGACATCTATGATTTCACGGGTGCAGGCGGCTACACCGTAATGATACTCCACAAGGACAATACTCTCGAGAGGTACAATCTTCATGGCGCAAAGCCAGACGGCTGGCAGGGCATAAAAGGCCCCGAGACCATCAAGAACCTCCCCGAACTCCTTGATCTCCAGGACAGGAAGTACTGGGTTGTTCGCACTTCCGTCCAGACACTCATCTATCCTTTCACCGGCGGGGAACCCGTGGTGAAGGGAGAAGGAACCAAAATGATAAAACCAGACTCCGCCATAACCCCTTCCGGCAAATCCGTGAAGGCAGAGTGCTATGACGGAAAAACACGTGACTTTAAACTGAACTGACAAACATGAAATTCAAATCCGTCAACAAGATTCTCCAGGAGAGCTTTGTAAAGAACTGGGACCGTCCCGCCCTTACGAACTACCAGGGCATGACCCTGGCCTACAGGGACGTTGCAAACAGGATTGCAAAGCTGCACATAGCCTTCGAGCAGTGCGGCCTCAAGAAAGGCGACAAGGTCGCCATCTGTTCCCGCAACCAGGCAAACTGGGGCGTAAGCTTCCTCGCCGCAATCACTTACGGCGCCGTTGCCGTGCCCATCCTGCATGAATTCAAACCCGGCAACATACATTATCTTGTGAACCACTCCGAGGCAAAGGTCCTCTTTGTGGACGACGTCATCTGGGAAGGCATAATCCCCGAAGAAATGCCGGACCTCCAGGTGATAGTCCAGATAAACACCTTCAAGTTCTACTATGCCGCATCGGATAAGCTATACGCTGTCCGCGAGCATCTGAACGAGGAGTTCGGCAAGCGCTACCCCAACAACTTCGAGCCCGAGGACCTCAATTATTACGAGGACAGAGCCGAAGAACTTGCCATCATCAACTACACTTCCGGTACATCGGGCTTCTCCAAGGGCGTAATGCTGCCCTACAGGGCCCTCTACTCCAATTTCGAGTTCGCCGCAAAGGATGCATGCCCTATGCTCAAGGCCGGCATGAGCGTGGTTTCTATGCTCCCCACGGCCCATATGTACGGCATGATGTTCGAGTTCCTCTTCGAGATGACCATCGGCATGCATGTCCATTTCCTTTCCCGCGTGCCCAGCCCCAAGATTATCATGAAGGCCTTCGGCGAAATTCATCCGGACATCATCATCGCCGTGCCGCTTGTAATCGAGAAAGTCTACAAGACCAAGCTCAAACCGCTCATCCACAAGACCCGCTTCTACCGCCGTATTCCGGTGCTGGGTCCTTCCATCGAAAAGAAGTTCTGCATGGAGCTCACCAACTCCTTCGGCGGTCAGTTCGAGGAGGTAATTCTTGGCGGAGCGGCCTTCAACCCCGAGGTTGAGAAGTTCCTTCACAAGATAGGTTTCCACTACACCGTAGGCTATGGCATGACGGAATGCGCACCTATCATCTGCTATGCCCACTGGGATAAGGTCAAGGTGGGTTCTGCCGGCCGTGCGGCCTTGAACATGGAGATCCGCATTGATTCCTCAGACCCCGAAAACGTCCCCGGAGAGGTTCAGATCAAGGGCCCCAACGTGTGCCTCGGCTATTACAAGAACCCGCAGGCCACCAGCGAAGCCTTCACAAAGGACGGCTGGTTCCGCACCGGAGACATGGGCATCCTGGACAAGGACGGCTACCTGTTCCTTCGTGGCCGCTCAAAGTGCATGGTCCTGGGCCCTTCTGGACAGAACATCTATCCGGAAGAGCTTGAAGCTGTCATCAACACCTTCAGCTATGTGGTGGATTCCCTCGTAATCGAGGACGAAGGCTCCCTCACCGCGCTTATATATCCCGACTATCATCAGGGAGAGCTTGACGGAATTGCCCTTGAAGAGTTCAAGAAGCATGTGATGGGCTTCCTTTCCGCCATCAACCAGGAGCTGCCGGGATATGCGCAGATCAAGAAGATCGAACTCATGTCCGAGGACTTCGAGCGCACCCCCAAGAAGAGTATCAAACGCTATTTGTATCAGAGAGGATGAAATTTGACAGCAGTTATCTGAGGATGGCAGAAATCTGGGCCCAGAACTCCTATTGCAAGAGGAGAAAGGTGGGCGCCCTCCTTGTGAAGGACAAGATGATTATTTCCGACGGCTACAACGGTACTCCGTCAGGCTTCGAGAACGTCTGCGAGGACGAAAACGGCGTCACCAAGCCGTATGTCCTCCATGCCGAGGCCAACGCCATCACCAAGGTCGCCAAATCCGGCAACAGCAGTGCCGGAGCCACCCTTTATGTGACGGCTTCCCCTTGTGTGGAGTGTTCCAAGCTCATTATCCAGTCCGGCATCACCCGTGTGGTTTACAGGGATGAATACCGCCTTACTGACGGCGTAGACCTTCTTCGCCGTGCCGGCATAGAAGTGGAGCAGCTGTCAGAATGAAAAAGAGCCTTATTCAGATACTGCAGGTAGTGCTGGGCATCCTCATCGGTGCCCTCATAACCTTGTCCGTGGTAAAGTACAGGGATGCAAAGCACCTTGTAAATACACGCTATGGCGGCTCATGGGCAAAGCTTAATCTTGTCCTGGACCTCCTGGAAAAGAACTATGTAGACACCCTTGACAGGACAAAACTGTCAGATAACACCATTAGCGCAGCCCTGGCGTCCCTTGACCCGCATTCCGTCTATCTTCCGCCTGTGGAACTCTCCCAGTCGGAAGAGGACCTTGCCGGGAATTTCGAAGGTATCGGCATACAGTTCAACGTGCCGCAGGATACTGCAATCGTGCTGGAAGTGATTCCCGGCGGGCCTTCTGAAAAGGTTGGCCTCAAGGCGGGGGACCGCCTTCTCAAGGTGGACGAGCGCGTCATCGCCGGCGTCAAGTTCCCTCAGGACAGCATGGTGCGCCTCATAAAGGGCCCTTCCGGCAGCAAGGTCACCATCACCGTCAAGCGTTCTTCCGAGGTCATCCCCTTCGAGATAACCCGCGGAAAGATTCCCGTCCACAGCGTGGATGCGGCATTCATGCTGTCGGACACCGTCGCATACCTCCGTCTCTCCAAGTTCTCCCGCACTACCTATAAGGAATGCCACGAGGCCGCCCTCAGGCTGCAGGAAGAGGGCATGAAGCACCTTCTTTTCGACGTCCGCGCCAATACCGGCGGCTACATGGACCAGGCGCTTCTCCTCTCCAACGACTTCCTCTCCAAAGGCGACACCATCGTCTACATCGAAGGCCTCCACCGCCCCCGCGAAGTCTTCCGTGCCGATGGCCGCGGCTCCTTCCCGGACCTTGGCCTCACCGTTCTCATCGGCGAGAATTCGGCATCGGCAAGCGAGATATTTGCCGGCGCCATCCAGGACAATGACCGCGGAACCGTCGTGGGCCGGCGTTCCTTCGGCAAGGGGCTGGTTCAGGAGCCCTTCTTCTTCTCCGACAATTCCGGCGTCCGCCTCACCGTCGCGCGTTATTACACCCCCAGCGGCCGGTGCATCCAGAAGCCCTACAACGGCGAAGAAGACTACAGCTACGACATCTACCGCCGCTACACCGGAGGCGAAATCTTCTCTGCCGACAGCGTCAAGCTCGACAAGTCCGACGTCCACCACACCCGCAGCGGACGGCTTGTCTACGGCGGAGGCGGCATCATGCCGGATGTCTTCGTGCCGATGGACACCACCCGCACCACCGCCTTCTACCAGCAGTGCACCCGCAAGGCAACGTCCATGCGTTTCGCCTCGGCCATGTTCGACCGTTACGCCTCCCGCCTCTCAGACATCTCCACCTTTGCCGCTATGGACTCCTTCCTCCGCAGCGAAGACATCGCCGGAAAGTTCCTCCGCTACGCTGCCGATGTTGACAAGATTCGCTGCACCGACGCCGAATGGGCCCAGTCCAAGCCCTACATGCTCCCCGAAGTCTACGCCCTCGTCTCCCGCTACTCCCGCCTTGGCGAAAACGCCTTCTACAAGTACTGGCTGCCGATAGACAACACTGTTGAAGCCGCGCTTGAAAATTTATTATCTTTGTAGTCTATGAGTCAGTATATCGTATCGGCAAGGAAGTACAGGCCGGACTCCTTTGAAACGCTTATCGGCCAGGATACAATTGCGAAGACGCTGTCCAATTCCATCAAGAGGGGGCAGCTGGCACATGCATATCTGTTCTGCGGGCCTCGCGGAGTGGGCAAAACCACTACCGCCCGCATCTTTGCCAAGATGATAAACTGCTCCAACCCGGGTCCTGACATGGAGCCTTGCGGGGAATGCGAATCCTGCGTGTCCTTCAAGGAAGGCCGCTCTTACTGCATCCACGAACTGGACGCCGCCTCCAACAATTCCGTAGAGGACATCAAGGCCCTGATGGACCAGGTGCAGGTGCCTCCGCAGGTTGGAAAGTACAGCGTGTACATCATCGATGAGGTCCATATGCTGTCGGCAGCCGCCTTCAACGCCTTCCTCAAGACGCTGGAAGAGCCGCCGGCACACGCCATTTTCATCCTTGCAACTACGGAGAAGCACAAGATTCTTCCTACCATCCTCAGCCGCTGCCAGACCTACGACTTCAACCGCATCAGCGTTCACGACACCGTGCGCTACCTCAAGGAAATAGCAGCCAAGGAAGGCGTGGATGCCGACGACGAATCCCTCCATGTCATAGCCACCAAGGCCGACGGCGCCATGCGTGACGCCCTCACCATCTTCGACCAGAGCGTAGCTTTCTGCGGAAGCGTCCTCAGAAAGGATGACGTAATCCGCAACCTGGGCGTCCTTGACTATGAATACAGCTTCAGGATGGTGGACGATTTCCTTGCAGGGAATTATGCCGATGCCTTCCTCGCCTTTGACGAAATCCTCACCAAGGGCTTCAATGCACTCCACTTTGTAGCGTCACTGTCCTCACACCTCAGAGACCTTGTGGTTGCAAAGACCGGCGGCCTGGAATCCCTCCTGGACATGCCGGATTCGATGAAACAGCGCTACGGAGAGCAGGCATCCCGATGCTCTGTCCAGTTCCTTTTCGACGCACTTGGTATCACCACCGCCTGCGAAAGCACATACAAGAGTGCCGTCAATCCCCGTCTACATATCGAGTACGCCCTCATGCGGCTTTCACATCTTGTGAAGGCCCCTGCAACTGTCATTTCGAGCGCAGCCCCAACCGGAAGCGTTGGCAGTGCGGGGGATAATAGGGGGCAGAGCCCCCTCAGAAGGCGCACGTCTAAGACTGGATCGGCTCTGTCGCTTAACTCCATAATGGAAGAGAAGAAGGAAGAGGAAAAGGCCGAAGAAAAGGCTGTGGAAGAGGCAGGAAAGCTTCCCGGAGACGCACTGGTTGTGGAAAAGTGGAAGGAGATGGCCACCCAGTATGCCGACAAACCCCGCCTTGCCAGCACCATTGCCAACGGCACCATCAACGTCCGTGAAGACAACGGTGTGAAAATTGTAGACTTCGTCGTGAAAAACGAGGCCCAGAAGCAGTGGATAGAGGAAAAGCTCCTCCGTGACCTGGAAGGCCGCCTCCGTGGGCTTCTCTCCTGCAACAAGGTGAACATCGTAGTCTCGGTAGTCCCCGAAGAAGAGATAGAAAAGGTTCCCTACATGCCTGAAGAGAAAGCCAAGGACCTGATGGACAAAAACCCCGACGTCCGCGCCTTCGTCGCCGACCTCGGCCTCGATACCAAATAATTTTTTGTCATTTCGAGCGAAGTCGAGAAATCTCATACAATATGAAATTAAGAGCAGAACAACTTGTCAAGAAATACGGCGTACGCACCGTCGTGAAGGGTGTTTCCATGGAAGTGGAGCAGGGAGAAATCGTGGGGTTCCTCGGCCCCAACGGTGCCGGAAAGACCACCAGTTTCTACATGATAACCGGCCAGATCAAGCCCAACGGCGGCCGTATCTTCATTGACGACGATGAAGGAAATGCCACGGAGATTACCTCTCTTCCTATGTACAAGAGGGCGCAGCACGGCATCGGCTACCTTCCTCAGGAAGCATCCGTATTCCGCAAGATGTCCGTGGAAGACAATATCATGTCAGTGATGGAACTGTCTTCATCGACAAAGGACATGACCAAGGAGCAGAGGATTGCCCGCATGGAGCGGCTCATCGACGAGTTCAACCTCTCCAAGGTGCGCAAGTCCCTTGGTATCCAGCTCTCCGGCGGTGAGCGTCGCCGCTGCGAAATTGCCCGCGCCCTTGCCGTAGACCCCAAATTCATCCTTCTGGACGAGCCCTTTGCAGGAGTTGACCCCATCGCCGTCGAGGATATCCAGTACATCATCGCAAAACTGAAGTACCGCAACATCGGCGTCATCATCACAGACCACAACGTGGGTGAAACCCTTGCCATCACAGACCGCGCATATCTGCTCTATGAAGGCGTAATCCTCCAGGAAGGTACACCGGAGCAGCTAGCCTCCGACGACGACGTCCGCACAAAGTACCTCGGCTCCGGTTTCGTCCTCAAGAAGTCCAAGTCCGTAGAACGTGCCCGCGCGGAAATGACGGCCAATGTAGCAAAATCCAGCCCTGCCGAGTAGTTTTGGCACGCGACTTGCATTAACCAGCTACGGTTAGTTTTAGTTGGTTAGTTTTATACTTTTCAAAGCGGCGGCTCCTGCAGAGGCCGCCGCTTTTCATTCCCCAAGACGCGCGCATCGACAAAATTTTGCAGTCCTTCTTGCAGATTGACAATTTTTTACTATCTTTGCAGTCCGAATTTTTTAGATGGCCACTGAGCCCTGTAAGAGTTACCGGAGGGTAACCGCTTATGGCCGAAACTTTTAAACAAGTTTACAACAATGTACGCAATCGTTGACATTGCAAGCCAGCAGTTCAAGGTAGAAGCTGGACAGGACATCTTCGTAAACCGCCTCAAGGCAAAGAACGGAGAAGCGGTAGAGTTCAACAAGGTGCTCCTTCTCGCAGCAGAGGATGCAGTAAAGGTTGGAACTCCTTACGTAGAGGGAGCAGTTGTCAAGGCCACCGTCCTCGATGATGACGCCAAGGCAAAGAAAGTTCTCGTGTTCAAGAAAATCCGTCGCAAAGGATTCCAGACTCTGAACGGTCACCGTCAGAAGCTCACCAAGATCCACATCGACGCTATCGCTTAACTTTAACAGAAGGAGAAACAGATTATGGCACACAAGAAAGGTCAATCCAGTTCAAAGAACGGCCGTGAGTCACATTCCAAGCGCCTTGGTATCAAGAAGTTTGGCGAAGAGGTCGTGAAAGCCGGTAACATTATCGTACGCCAGAGGGGTACCGTTCACAATCCGGGCCTCAACGTGGGAATGGGCAAAGACCACACTCTCTACGCACTCGTAGACGGTACAGTCAAGTTCACCCGCAAGCGTGAAGACAAGTCCTTCGTTTCCGTAGTTCCTTTCGAGAACTAGTCTCAGAAGGCAGTAAAATCAAGGAGGACAAGTACCCGGAAGGGGACTGTCCTCTTTTTCAATTACAGACTATGCTTACACTCAAAACACTCAGGGAAGACCCTGAACTTGTAATCAGGAAACTCGCTAAGAAGCATTTCGATGCAGGCGAAATCGTAAAGGAAGTCATTGCCCTCGATGACCGCCGCAAGGCCATCCAGCAGGAATCCGACGCCCTCCTTGGCCAGCAGAAGAAGGCCGCCGCAGAAATCGGCGCCCTCATGAAGGCCGGCAAGAAGGAAGAGGCAGAAGCTGCAAAGTCCAAAGTCGCAGAAATCAAGGCCCGCAGCACAGACCTGCTCAAAGAGGCCGATGAAACCGCAGCAGCCCTTCAGGACAAACTCGTCCTCCTTCCCAACCTGCCTTGTGACCTCGTTCCCGAAGGAAAGGGTGCAGAGGACAACCTGGTAGTGAAGATGGGCGGCTCGGATCCCGTCCTTCCCGAAGGCGCCCTCCCTCACTGGGATCTTGCAAAGAAGTACGACATCATCGACTTCGACCTTGGCGTAAAGATTACCGGCGCAGGTTTCCCTGTATATAAGGGTAAGGGTGCAAAGCTCCAGAGGGCCCTCATCAACTACTTCCTGGACCGCAACACCGCCGCCGGCTACAAGGAGGTGGAACCTCCCGTGATGGTGAACGCTGCATCCGGCTTCGGCACCGGCCAGCTTCCCGACAAGGAAGGCCAGATGTACCACGCCGCCCTTGACAACTTCTACATGGTCCCCACCGCCGAGGTCCCTGTCACCAACATCTTCCGTGACGTCATCCTCGGTGCCGATGAGTTCCCCCAGAAGCTCACCGCCTACACTCCCTGCTTCCGCCGTGAAGCCGGTTCCTACGGCAAGGATGTCCGCGGCCTGAACCGTCTCCACCAGTTTGACAAGGTGGAAATCGTGCGTGTAGAAAAGCCCGAAAACAGCTACGCAGCCCTGGATGAGATGGTAGCACACGTAGAGAGCCTCGTGAACGAGCTGGGCCTCCGCTACCGTATCCTCCGTCTCTGCGGCGGTGACATGAGCTTCACCAGCGCCATCACATACGACTTCGAACTCTGGAGCGCAGCTCAGGGCCGATGGCTCGAGATTTCATCTGTCTCCAACTTCGAAAGCTATCAGGCAAACCGTCTCCATCTCCGTTTCAAGGACGAGAACGGCAAGATGCAGCTCGCCCACACCCTCAACGGCAGTTCCCTCGCACTCCCGCGCGTAGTCGCCGCCCTCCTCGAGGACAACCAGAAAGACGGCTATATCGAAATCCCCGCCTGCCTCCGTCCTTACACCGGTTTTGACCGTATAGACTAAAAACTGCTCCCGCGGTCATAGTGTTTCATATTATTGTATTATGATGAGAAAAAGATCTGTTTTCTTTTTCATTGCGGCTTGTGCGGTCGTGACGCTCGCATCCTGCGACAAAAAAGACACCCATGAGAATGAGAATCGCTATGACAATTACGCGGTGGACCTTGGCCTTCCTTCCGGACTCAAGTGGGCAAGCGTCAACGTGGGAGCCTCCGACGAAAAACAGCCGGGGAATTATTATGCCTGGGGAGAAACTTCAGAAAAACCGGATGGGACTTACTATGACTGGAATAGCTATCTGGTATTCGAAGGCATCGGAACTGATGATGAATCACGTGACGCCGCTCTTTCCAAACTCTACGACAGCAATCTGCTGCTAAAAAGCGAATATGACGTCGCCCACGTAAAATGGGGAGGATCCTGGCGGATGCCTACGAGCGATGAGTTTGAGGAACTCGTGGAAAACTGCACTTGGGAGATGGTGCCGTCTGATTACGACAACTGGTCCGCTGAGCATCCCGGCGGATGGAAAGTGACCAGCAAGATCAATGGGAAGTCCATCTTTATTCCGGCGGCCGGACAGCGTACGAACGAGAATCTTGACAAAGACAAAGGCACACAGGCCTACTACTGGACGTCAAACCGTGACCTGGAAACAGACAATTACGCCATAAACTTCGGTCGGTTCATGAATATGGAATCGTGGAACTACCAATATGTCTGCATGGGATGCACGGTTCGCCCCGTCCGCCCTTGACAGCCAACCTTTGCTACTAAAAGTGGCTGACGTAAAAAAGAGAGTGACCTCAAGTCTTAGACTTTCAGGTCACTCTCAGCTTTTATATACATCAGGTGTAAATTACTGCTCTTCCTGGAGACGGAGCTTCTGAACGTAGATGGCCTTCTGGCGAGCCATACGCTTGATCACGGAAGGCTTCTCAAAGTTCTTGCGGGCACGCATTTCGCGGACGGCGCCGGTCTTTTCGAACTTGCGCTTGAATTTCTTAAGGGCTCTTTCGATGTTTTCGCCTTCTTTGACTGGAACGATGATCATGCTTTTTACACCTCCTTTTTCTTAAATTGGGCTGCAAAGTTAAAAAACTTTTGCGAGCGTGCAAAATTTTTTATTAAATTTGTGGGTAACAAGAATGTTAATACCTTAAGTATATGAAAAAGAAAGCCTCCGAAACCTATCCTTGGAAGTTCGCCTCAGTAGGCGGAACCGTGCGTGTAAACATCCAGAGCGGGCAGGACATCGCCCATCTGGGAGAGCTTGACAGAAAACTGTGGACAGTCCTCAGCTGCCCTACCACAAACCTCGAGTTTGACGAAAAGACCCTGAAACTCATCGACACCGACGGCGACGGCAAGATCCGCGTTGACGAGGTTATCAAGACCGCAGAGTGGCTCACCCGTATCCTCAAGGATCCGGACATCCTCCTCAAGGAGCCTTCAGAACTCAAATTCGAAGACTTCAATGAGAAGGACGCAGACGGAGCAAGGCTCCTCTCATCGGCAAAGCAGATTCTCCAGAACCTCAAGCTGGAGAAGCAGTCCATCGCCCTTGAGGACACCGCAGACAACGTGAAGATTTTTGCCGACACCAAGTTCAACGGCGACGGCATCATCACCCCCGCCAGCGCCGATGACGAGGCCACCGCAAAGCTCATCGAGACCATCTCCGGCATAGCATCGGCCACAGACCGCAGCGGCGTCCCCGGCATCACCGCAGACCAGATTGAAGCCTTCTACACCGCCTGTGCCGACTACTCCGCCTGGAAGGCCGCCGGCACGGAAGACGTCTTCCCCTTCGGCGACAGCACTGCCGATGCCCTTGCCGCCGTAGAGGCCGTCAAGGCCAAGGTTGCCGACTACTTCATGCGCTGCCACCTCGTAGGCTTCGACGCTGCCATCTCCGGCGCCGTTGACGTCTCCGTAGACAAGATTGCCGCCATCAACGGAAACCTTGCCGATGCCGCCCCCGAAATCGGCCTCCAGCCCCTTGCAAAGCCCACTGCCGATGCCGTCCTCCCTCTCAAGGAAGGCCTGAACCCCGCCTGGAAGGGCGCTGTCGAAGTAGTGGCAGCTCTCGTCGCCCCCAAGAAGAAAACCCTCACCGAGGCCGAATGGGACGAAATCCTCGGCAAGTTCGCCCCCTATTGCGCATGGATCGGCGCAAAGAAGGGTGCCCAGGTCGAAGGCCTTGGCCTCGATGCCGTTGAGGCAATCCTCAAGGAAGACAAGAAGGCCGCCCTCCTGGAGCTCGTGGAAAAGGACAAGGCCGAAGAAGCCGACGCCCTCTCCATCGAAGAGGTTGACAAGCTCCTCCGCATCTCCCGTGACTTCTACCGCTTCCTCAACAATTACGTAGTCCTTGCCGATTTCTACGCTCCCGACAAGAAGGCCATCTTCCAGGCAGGCCGCCTCTACATCGACCAGAGGAGTACGGACCTTTGTATAAAGGTAGCCGGTCCCGCCGCAGAGATTGCATCCCTTTCCGGCATGTACATCCTCTACTGCACCTGCACCAGCGACAAGCTCGGCAAGAGCTTCAACATCGCAGCAGTCCTCACCGACGGTGACGTCGACGGCCTCCGCGTGGGCAAGAACGCCGTGTTCTATGACAGGGAAGGCAATGACTACACCGCACAGGTCACCGCCATCGTGGAGAACCCCATTTCCGTGCGCCAGGCCTTCTGGAGCCCTTACAAGAAGGTTTCCCGCATGATTAGCGACCGCATCGACAAGAAGGCCGCCGAAAAGAACGAAAAGTCCATGGCCGGCCTCACCACCGCAACCAACACCGCTGCCGACGGCAAGGCCCCCGCAGCTCCTTTCGACATTGCCAAGTACGCAGGCATCTTTGCCGCTGTGGGAATGGCGCTGGGCCTGATTGGTGCCGCACTTGCCGGAGTCATCGCCGCCCTGAAGGGTATTACCTGGTGGCAGGTGCTCATTATCATCGCAGTAGTGATGCTCCTCATCTCCGGCCCTTCCATGTTCATCGCCTGGAGGAAGCTCAAGAAGCGTGACCTTGGTCCGGTGCTCAACACCAACGGCTGGGCTATCAACGCCAAGAGCCTCGTGAACGTGAAGTTCGGCAAGACCCTTACATCCCTTGCCAAGTTCCCCAAGCTCACGGCTGTAGACCCTGAAGCCAGGAAGAAAGCGGCCAGAAGGTCCTTCTGGTGCTGGTTCTGCGGCATCGTAGTAGTTGCCGCCGTGGCACTGTGGCTTTTCAACGTGCTGGCTCCCATCGGCATCAAGAGCCCCCTCAAATGCTACAACCCCGCCCCCGTAGAAGAATGCTGTGACGCCCCGGCAGCTGAAGCAGAAGCCCCCGCCGAGGCCGAGGCTGTCATTCCGAGCGCAGTCGAGGAATCTTAAACCTTTTATAATATGGATACATTGTTTCCATATTCCCAGTACGTGACCGGCAAGAACTTTGTCGGCAGAAAGACGGATGCGACTCTCCTTGGGAACATGCTTTCCCAGGGAGAGAACATCGTGATTTACGAGCCTCCAAAGACCGGAAAGACCTCCCTGGTGCAGCAGACGCTGCTGAACATGAAGATGATGGGGAAGGCTTTCAGCGTGGGACAGATGTCGGCCTTGAACATAAGGACCGCAGGGGAGTTCCTCCTCAGGATGGGCTCCACCGTGGTGAAGATGGCGGGAACAACCCCGCAGGAGTATTCCGCTATCGTGGAGAAGTATCTGGCGGGAACGCACTTTGTCTTTGACAGCGCGGCTTATGCCGAAAGGGGAGAGGTCCTCTCCCTTAACTGGACTCCAGACCGTGAAGACGCAGCGGCCCTTCTCCGTTTCCCGTTCCGCCTTGCAGAGGACAGGGGCATTCAGATGTTCCTTATCATGGACGATTTCCACTGTCTCCTGCACCTGGACAACCCGGACGGCATCTTCGTCCCGCTCAACGCGGCCATGAAGGAAGCCCGCGAAAACGGCCTCAGGAAGTTCTCCTTCATCATCCTTGGCTCAGGTGTGAACGCCATGCACGAGATATTCCGCTCCAGCCTCCTGTTCCACAGGCAGGTAGAGAGGGTGAAGCTTTCTCCCATCGACCAGAAGGAAATGGCCGACCACGTCATGAAAGGATTCCTCTCCGGCGGCAAGGTCATCTCCGGAGAACTCATGATGGGCGCCTGCAGCCTGTTCCAGGGCCATCCCTGGTACATCAACCAGCTGGCCTCCATCTGCGATTCCATGACCCGCGGCTACATCATGGAGCCGGTGCTGGTAGATGCGCTGAACTGTCTCATCGCCATCCACGAACCCCGTTTCCAGGCCATCGTGAACGACCTCACCACGCATCAGGTGAGCCTTCTCCGCGCCACCGTGGACGGCGTTACAAAGCTCTCCAGTGCCGATGTCATCCGCCGCTACGGCCTCAATTCATCGGCAAACGTGAAGAGGGTGAAGGATGCCCTCATGAAGAAGGAAGTCCTCGTCTTTGACGAGAACGACATCCCTTCAATCATCGACCCCCTGTTTGAATACTGGGTAAAGAAGTATTTCTTTGAGATAAACGTATGAAAAGAATGGTAGTCCTTACCGGGGCGGGCGTGAGCGCAGAAAGCGGTTTCGCCACTTTCCGCGACGCCGGCGGCCTCTGGGAACAGTACGACGTGAACGACGTCGCATCCATCGAAGGATGGTACCGCAACAGACAGCTTGTGCTGCAGTTCTACAATGAAAGGCGGGCCCAGCTGAGGGATGCAAAGCCCAATGCCGCCCACGTGGCGATAGCAGAGCTGGAGAAATCATATTATGTAGACGTAATCACCCAGAACGTGGACAACCTCCACGAAAGGGCCGGCTCCACGCATATCGTGCACCTTCACGGCGAGCTCACCAAGGTCCGCCCGGAAAACGGCGTCTATGACTCTACCGGCTCGGAGAAGGAAGTCATCGACGTTGGCTATTCGCCTGTCATCCTTGGAGACAAAGCCCCTAATGGCAGCCAGCTGCGTCCGCACATCGTCTTCTTCGGCGAGGCCGTCCCCAAGATAGAAACCGCCATCGAGCTGGTCTCCAGGGCCGATATCCTCCTCATCGTAGGCTCCTCCCTCCAGGTCTATCCCGCTGCCGGGCTCTATCGCTATGCCCCTCACGGCTGCCCAATCTACGTGATAGACCCCAAACCCGTTCCCATCAGCGACCCCCGCGTCACCTTCATCCAGGACGTGGCAACAAAGGGAATGGAGAAGTTCGTGGAGATGCTCTGATGGCAGGGGAGCGCATAATACTTGGAATAGACCCAGGAACGCAGCTGCTGGGTTTCGGGGTGATACGCGTCCTTGGCAAGAAGGCCGAATACGTGGACATGGGTGTCCTGGACCTTCGAAAGGACCCTGACGCATACACCAAGTTGCAGTCAATCTACGAGTGCATTTCAGAGGTGTGCAAGAGTTATCGGCCCTCTGAGCTGGCAATTGAAAGCCCTTTCTACGGGAAGAATGCGCAGGTGGTCCTGAAGCTTGGGCGCGCTCAGGGGGCTGCCATCCTTGCAGCAAAGGAATACGGAGTTACATCCGTGACCGAATATGCCCCCCGAAAGGCCAAGGAGGCCATCGTGGGGAACGGTGCCGCTTCCAAGGAACAGGTGCAGCTCATGCTGGAGAAAACCCTCGGCGTGAAGCTGGAAAGCCGCCATCTGGACGCCACCGACGCCCTGGCGATTGCCCTTTGCCACCACTACGAAACATCCTCCCCGCTTGCCTCCGTCAAGGGCAAGGGCGGCTGGGAACAGTTCATCAAGGACAATCCCGGTCGGGTAAAATGACGAAGGGCATTGATAACTTGTATAAATCACTATCTTTGCACGTTTTTTTCAAAACGTGTTAAACCTTTGTGCGCACAGGGTGTCTAAGGTTCGTTATAAGTGTATTTATGGTTAGAAAATTATTTGCTGCTGCTGCAGCGATTCTCCTCCCCATGGGCATGTACGCCCAGAATTACAAAGTTAGCGTCAAACTCCAGGACGCGTCAAACGGCGCTCCTGTCGGGTTCGCCACCATTTCCGTGACATCAGACAAAGGCGGTACCCCCAAGTACTCCCTCACTGACACCGAGGGCGCCGGTACCATCGACAAGGTAAAGAAGGGTACATACACCTTCAAGGCCGAAATCATGGGCTACGTCACCGCAGAGAAAAAGGTTACCGTGGAAAAGGACCTGAACCTTGGCATCATCAAGATGGACCTGGATTCCAAGGTGCTTGACGCTGCATCCGTATCGGCAGTGGGCAACCCCATCATCATAAAGAAGGACACCGTGGAATACAACGCATCGTCCTTCAAGATCAGTGACGACAACATGCTGGTGGACCTCCTCAAGAAGCTCCCCGGCATCGAAGTCTCCGAGGACGGCACCATCACCAGCAACGGCGAGACCATCTCCAAGATCACCATCGCCGGCAAGACCTTCTTCCTGGACGATCCTCAGCTCGCTTCACAGAACATTCCTGCAAAGCTTGTAGAGAAGGTGAAGGTTGTGAAGAAGAAGAGCGAGCAGGCCGAATTCACCGGCATTGACGACGGTGAGGAAGAAACCGTCATCGACCTTTCCGTGCGTCCCGGCATGATGAACGGCGTCTTTGGAAACGCCATGGCCGGCGGTGGTCACGACCTTCCCTCCAAGCAGGGCGCCGTGGACGACTGGCGCTGGCAGGGCGCTCTCATGGCCGGTAAATTCACGGAAAAGAGCCAGCTCAGCGTCATCGCCAATGCCAACAACACCAACAACCGCGGTTTCAACGACCTTAGCGGCTCCATGATGAATTCCATGATGGGCGGTGGCGGCGGAATGGGCCGTGGAATGGGCGGCTGGGGCGGCTCCAACGGCATCACAACATCCTGGATGGGCGGTCTCAACGGCAACTGGGACCTCCTGGGTGACAAGATGGACCTTGGCGGCAACTACCTCTACAACGGCAGCATCACCGACGTCGAAGAGTCCACCTACAAGGAAACTTACCTTGCCGACGGTACAACGCTCATCTCCAACACCGACGGCAGCAGCCACCGCTTCACCGACGGCCACCGCTTCGGAATGCGCCTGGAGCACAAGTTCTCCGAGAACACCTCCATCCTCTTCCAGCCCCAGTTCAACTTCGGCCGCGGAAACTACGTCCAGCAAAGCATTTTCGACACTGAGAAGGAACTTGCCGACGGTACCCGCAGCAAGACCAACGACGGTTTCACCCTGAATACCGGCAACAACAACAGCATGCAGACGAGGGGCTTCTTCCTCTTCCGCCAGAGACTGGGCATGCCGGGAAGGACCATATCGGCAAACATTGACTGGAACGTCTCCAAGAACAACCTGGACGGAAACAACCGCTCCCTCACCAACAATGCCTACGATGCCTCCGGAAACGCTACCGACTATGATGCAGTGAACCAGCGCATCCGGCAAACCTCAAATTCAGAGGCCGTAGGAAGCCGCATCGTCTACACCGAACCCCTTGGCGGCAACTTCTACTTCGAGGGCAGCTACAACGCCCGCTACAGCAAGTCCACCACCCTCAAGGACGTATATGACAGTGACGCCGGCTACCTCCTCACCCTCGAGGGAATGGAGTACATCCCCGCAAATCCCGAACTCTTCAACGACACTTATTCCAACAGCATCCTCAACCGTTCCATAACCCAGAACGGCGGCGCCGCCTTCATGTACCAGAAAGACAAGGCCAGGGCACAGCTGGGACTCTCCGTCATCCACACCAATACCCACAATGAGACCAAGGGCTACAACCCTTACGACGACAAGCGTCTGAACTGGGCTCCCCGCGCGATGCTCTTCTACGACTTCAACGACAACGCTAACATCCGCCTGTTCTATTTTGGCCGCAGCGCACAGCCTTCCACAACCCAGCTGCTCCCTGTGATGGATAATTCCAACCCTCTGGCAATGAGCCTTGGTAACCCCAACCTGGCACCTTACTTCAACCACGGCCTGCGCTCAGACGTGGAGTATTCCAACAAGCAGACCTTCTTCACCGCACGTGTCCACCTTGAAGGCAACTACACACAGAACCCCATCGTGAGCGCCCTCTGGTATGACAATACCGGTGTCCAGTACTCTCTCCCCGTAAACGGAAAGGATTCATACAGCGGCAATGTGAGACTCATGATCAACGCCCCTATCGCCAAGTCCGGATTCTCCGTGTCCAACGTGACCCGCGCCAGCTATTCTTCTTCAAGCAGCTATGTGGGAAGCGCCATGGACATGAGCAACTACTTCAAGGATGCGTCCGAGGCAGCTGCCAGCGGCGGCAGCGTGGGAGATTTCAACTACGACAAGTTCTTTGCCGATTATCCCGACCTTGACGCCGCCAGTGAGTTCTCTGCCAATACCACTACGAATCTCAACCTGGTGGAACGCGTGAGGGCTACTTACCGCAACGATGCCGTTGAGGTCATGCTGAGCGGCCGCACCCGTTACAACAAGTCCTGGTACACCATCGGCACCACTTTGGATCCGACATGGGCGAACCAGGTAAGTTCCTCCTTCAAGTGGACGGTTGGCCAGAGCGGCTTCGAGATGTCTACGGACGTGAACTATAACTGGTATCGCGGCTACACGACCGAGCAGCCTTCAGAATTCGTCTGGAACGCATCCCTGTCAAAGACGGTCCTGAAGCGTATGGGAACCATTTCCCTCAAGGCCTACGACATCCTTGACCAGGCCAAGAACCTCACCGTCTCCGATACCGCCAACTACCACCAGGAAGTTCGCAACAACACCCTGGGCCGATACATAATCCTCTCCTTCACCCTCCGTTTCGGAAACTTCGGCAAGGCAGGGGAGCAGATGCGCACCCGCATGGGCGGTGGCCCCGGTGGCTTCGGTGGCCCCGGCGGCGGCAGAAGGCCGTTCTAAAGCGAGGCCGTATAGGCTTTCCATTTGTCGATGAGAGCCTGCATGTCTGACGGGAGAGGGACTTCGAAATGGAGTCTCTCTCCTGTTTTTGGATGTGTGAATCCAAGAGTGCGGGCGTGGAGTGCCTGGCGGGGGCACAGGGCAAAGCAGTTCTGGATGAACTGTTTGTACTTGGTGTAGATGGTTCCCTGGCGGATTTCGCTGCCGCCATATCTCTCGTCATTGAATAGAGGATGGCCGATGGACGCCATGTGTACCCTTATCTGATGTGTGCGGCCGGTTTCCAGGCGGCATTCCACCACGGTCACGAAACCGTAGCGCTCGAGTACCCTCCAGTGCGTCACGGCCCATTTCCCCTTCTCCGGGTCATCATACACGCGGAAACGCAGCCTGTCATTTGGATCCCTGCCGATTGTCCCTTCTATGGTGCCTTCATCCTCCTGGATGTTGCCCCAGACTACTGCAGTATAGATTCTGTCGATGGAATGTACAAAGAACTGGTCGGCAAGATTGAGCTGCGCGGAAGGGTTTTTTGCAACTACAAGAAGGCCGCTGGTGTCCTTGTCTATGCGATGCACGAGGACGCCCATGCGTTCGTCTTCGGCGTCGGCATCCTGACTTATTCCAAGGTAGAATGCAAGGGCATTGACAAGGGTTCCGTTGTAGTTGCCGTGCCCGGGATGCACAACCATACCGGCGGGCTTGTTGATGACAAGGACGTCGTCGTCCTCGTAGACTATGTCAAGCGGAATGTCTTCCGGGAGGATCTCAAGCCCACGGCGCTCATAGGGCATTACGAACTTGATTACGTCCTCAGGCCTTACGATGTAATTTGCCTTGGCGGGAACATCGTTCACAAGCACATATCCGGCATCGATTGCCTTCTGCACACGGCTCCTGGATGTGTCTTCCTGATGCGATGCAATGAACTTGTCCAGACGCACCGGCGCCTGGCCTCTATCTGCAACCAGCCGAAAATGCTCGAATAATTCCTCGTCATTCCCGGCCTGACTGGGAATCTCTTCGAAATCCATCATTGCGGGAGCTTTGACTTGTCAAGGGTGAGGCTGATTCCCACTGAGGCGCCAAGGCCCCGGCCTGCGCCGGCAGGGTCTGTCTGTTTGTATACCACGGCGGCCATGGAGTCGGCATAGGTGCGGATGCCGCTGTCGTAGCTTACCTTGCCAAGGTTGAGGAAGTGGTCATGAAGGGCATCGACTGCGCTCACGTAGTTCATGCCGGTAAGGCGTGGAACGGTTGTGGAGTTGTCAGTTGCGTTCACACCAACCTTAAGGTCTATCACAGAGCCATTTACAACAAGGTCTCCTGCCGATATCTCCCTGCCTTCACAGGTCTGGGCAAGGACGTTGTTGGTGGCTATGTCCTTGACATAGTTCAACTTGCCAAGTACAAGCCCGCGGTTCTTGAGTTCTGCACAGGCCTGGGTTACGGAATAGCCATAGAGGTTGGGCATCACAACCTTGCGGGGGACAATGGAATTGATGGTAAGGAAGATGCTGCGGCCCTTTTTCACGGTTGCGCCGGGCTTCGGGCTCTGGCGGTACACCACACCTGCATTCAGCCGCTTTACGAATACCGAGTCCACAACTTTCACGCTCACATGGCCCTGTGCAGCGGCAGCTTCGGCCTCTTTCACGGTCATGTTGGTGAAATCAGGCGCCTGTACGGTCTTCCCGTGACGGGTTACTATCCTGAGTCCTATTGCAGAACCTATGAGCAGAACGCATACGAAAACGGCTGCCCAGAGGAGGTTCTTCCATATCCATTTGTTATCTGATGCCATAGACACTTTCCTTTTGAACGTGCTAAGTTACGAATTATTTTCTAACTTTGTATGTTATGAGAAAGCTCAACACTTCATTCATCATACTTACCCTTCTTTTCACTCTGCTTATGAGCCTGCCGTGGCTTGTGCCCGGAACAGGGGCCCTGGCGCTTGTGGGCCTGGTCCCGCTTCTTGTCATGGAGCGGCTTGCCACACAAAATGGAGTGAAGCATTTCTGGTGGTGGCATTATCTCGCGTTCGTGCTGTGGAATGCAGTCACAACGTGGTGGGTGGCCAATGCAACCATTGGCGGGGCCGTATTTGCCGTGCTTGCAAACGCCCTGCAGATGTCGCTTGTCTTTGGAGCATTCCGCTGGGTGAAACGCCGCCTTGCAGGAGTGCTGCCGTACATTTTCCTTGCTGCAGCCTGGATTGCATGGGAAAAGTACTATCTTACCATTGCAGAGATTTCATGGCCGTGGCTTGTCCTTGGAAACGCCTTTGCAGATACGACACCTCTTATCCAGTGGTACTCCGTAACCGGCTCCCTTGGCGGTTCTCTGTGGGTGTGGGTTACGAACCTTTCGGTCTTCGGCCTGATGGTTGCTCTGTCAGACGGCCGCATGGCCGGGTGGAACACGAAAGCCCGTATATCGGCAATCGGCGGCACTGTGCTGGCGTTTGCTGGCCCCATTGTCTGGTCGCTGTGCATGCACTTCGAGCCTTCCGGGAAGGAACTGTGCGTGGTTATCGGCCAGCCCAGCCTTGACCCTTACGAGAAGTTCGAATCCCTTCCTCAGGAGGCACAGGATGAACGTTTCCTGTCGCTCGTTGACGCTCTTGTGCCGGAAGGGGAGGCCTCCCTTGTGATTGCGCCGGAGACCTTCACCCGTTCGTTCTATCTGGATGCGGTGGAGGATAATCACAGCTTCCGCCGCTATCAGGAGTGGCTGCAGGGCCATCCGGACGCGACACTGCTTTTCGGTGCATCGGCCTATGACCGCGCCATCTCCTATTCCGCCCCCTCCATCCTCTCGTATGACTGGGGCCGTGCCGATGCCGAAGGCCACCACCTCTGGCTCACCTCCCGCAACAGCGCCATCGTGACGGACACTTCGGGCCGATTCGAAGTCTTCCACAAGTCAAAGCTCGTCGTCGGAACCGAACTGACACCTTATCCCAAGGTGTTCGTTCCGCTGGAAAAGGCCCTTGGAGGACCTTATATGGGCAAATGCGTCGGGCAGAAAGAGATTTCATGCCTGCATATCGGCAGTATTCCGTTCGGTACGGCGGTGTGTTACGAATCCGTCTACGGGGAGTACTGCACCGGATACGTGAAGAAGGGCGCCCGGTTCCTTACAGTAATCACCAACGATGCCTGGTGGGGGGATACGCCCGGCTATCGGCAGCATTTCAACTACAGCCGCCTCCGTGCCATTGAAACCCGCCGATGGGTGGCCAGGTGCGGGAATACGGGCATCAGCGCGATAATCGGCCCGGACGGAAAGTACCTCAATGAGACACCCTGGTGGCAGCAGGCCGTTCTTTATGGGATGGTTGGGCTGGAGAGCACCCTTACACCGTTTGTGCGTTATGGCGATATTGTCGGAAGGGTATCCGTGCTGGTTTTTGCGCTTCTGGCACTGGCCGCTCTTTTTAGGCGGAATGCATTGATTATTATAAAATAAATTGTACATTTGCTGAAATAATAACCCTTAGACACAGTTATGAAAAGAATCGGTATTGTCCTGCTTGCCCTGCTTACGCTGTCCCAGGCAGCCTTTGCGGCATCCAAGGAAGGTAAAGTAAAGTATGGAAAGAACATTTACTTTGCCGGTGAAGTAGACAAGAACATCCCTTCCGGGGCAGGTGCTCTCTATCTCAAAATAGACAAGGATTCCACGCCGGAAATCATTAACGGCATTTTCCGTGACAACATCATTGACGACGGTTCCGTCCGCATGACCCTTGCAAACGGAGACGTTGCAATCATGGAAGGCCGCTTCATCTTCATGGCTCCGCTTGAAAAGGATGCCATGTCCTTCGAACTCATCCTCGAAAGGGGAGAGATCAAGGTAGCCGGCGAAACCTATACCGTTCCCACAAATATCAGTTTTACAGTTGCCCCTGACGAATTCCTGGGCATCTCCTACCGCACCCAGGATTCCTTCTATACAACAATGCGCAAGAAGGGCGTTCCCGGTGTTTCCTATGGTCTTGTGAGGTCTGCCGGTTCAGACTTCGGCGCTCAGATTTCCAAGGTTGACAGCCTCCGCATCAATGGTGACATGTACTATCCCCAGGCAAACGGCCTCTGGCGCAACTGGCTCAACAAGACCGATTATATCGACTCCAAGCGTGATGCCGCCGGCAAGTTCACCCCTGTTGCAATCCACCGTGTGAACCCCTTCGACGGCGGCATTGTTGACTCCGACACCCCCGGCTCCATCTACGAAGACCAGCTCTATACCGGAAAGATCGTCTATCCCGACGCCTCCAAGTACGAAGGCACTTTCCATTATCAGATTACCGTTGACGTGCGCTATGTAGACGGTACTTTCACCGGGAACGACGTCGTAGACACCTGGAAAGAGGGCCTGAACCTCACCGAGATTGAGCGTGAACGCCTCCGCAAGATAGAACGCATCCGTCAGGAAATAGCCGCCCTCGTCGCCCAGGCTGACACCACCGCCGGCACCTTCACGGGCCGCACCTATGTGGGCATCAAGGATGCCGACCAGATTTCCTACCAGGGCACTCCTGCCTGGATCATGCACCTTGACTATGTAAACTTCACATCAAAGACCAAGGCCGTCCTGAGCGCAGACAAGGTCCTTATCTATGCAATCAACCAGGAGACCGGCGGCCTTGGAGACATCCTTTACAACCAGGATCCTTCAGAAGGCACCGGCGTGAACTATATCGAGAATCTTGGAAAGATCTATATCTGGGAAGGTGCAGTTCCCCAGAACTGGGAAAGCTTCACAGAGATTCTCTCCGGTTATGACATCGCCCTCCGCAGCGAACGCAACAATACCCGCTACGTATTGTTCGACGAGGCAAACGACTCCCTCACCAAGGAAGTCTGCCGAAAGGTTGGCGTTCCCTACGTGAGCAAGGCGGAGGAGAACCTCAACACCGCTGAATCGCTTAACCTTTAATCATATTTCCTATGAAAAGACTTCTTATTCTTGCAGTCGCAGCCTTTATGGCTCTGGTATCCTGTACCAAGGATGGCGAAGGCTCCATTGAAGGCCGCTGGAACGGCTGTGCACCGGACAGCCCCAATGAATACGTGGTCAGCTATATCCTCACTGGTAGCAAGGCCGACATTTACATCCTTGCTTGGGGTGAGCATTACGAAGGCACCTGGACCAAGAACAACTCCAATGTGACTTTTACGGTTACCAAAGGCTCCAGGGCAGAAAAGCGCCATGATGACGGCAGCTGGGAGTCCGGAATGGTCTTCGGTTGTATCACCGACCAGGAAACCTTTGCGCTCGGCGAGGGTTTCCAGTGGTACGAACTTGATGCCGAAACATTTGCATCACGTAAACAGGAAGTTGCAGAAACCTTGTCCCTGGTCATCGAGTCAGACACCAAGGGCCACGGAGCAGCATTCGGCCGTCAGCTTGTCTTCACCAAAGCCAAGTAAGCAGCACATGAAAAGCAAAAAAAACCGACCACAGGGTCGGTTTTTTTGTTGAGATGTAGAGATTCGAACTCTAACTGAGGGAACCAAAATCCCTAGTGCTACCATTACACCACATCTCAATACCTTAATACAGGGGGCTCTGCCCCCTCATACACCCCCGCCGCTCCGGGCTAGTATGTCTTTGCTCGTAAGCGGACGCCCATTTTGCAAAGACACGTCCTTCACGGGCCGCCTGCAGGCGGATATTATTTTGGACTGCAAATATAGCAAAAATAATTAGAATAAAGTAGGATGGTTTTCCTCCAATGCAGAGAGGACTTTTTCCATGATGGCTTCGCGCATGAGGGAGGAACGGGAGTGGACGCCGAAGCGGGAACAGTACTCTTCGATGGCTGCGAGTTCGCTGTCGTTGAAATAGAGGACGTGGCGGTTCTTTCTGAGGAGCATCTGCTTCTGCTTTTCAAGGTATTCCGGGTCTACTCCGGGTATGTGCTTCTTTCTGCGCGTCATGTTCAAAGCTGTACGTAGCGGTGCTGTACCATGCCTTTCTTGTCAAGTTCCAGGACAAAGGGCAGGTAGGAGAGGTCGAAGGTGTCAAGAAGGGTGGTGTCGCCGTCAGAGAGGGCAGCATCCATGTCTACAAGAAGGACTCTGACCTTCCTTGAGCCTGCCACAATCTCGTCTACCTTCGCAAGGAGTTCCTGGCAGGAGGAGCAGCCGGCAGAGTAGAACACCACATAGGCGGGCGAACCCTTGAGCTTTCGAAGCGCAAATGTACCTTCCTTCGTGCCTTTCACAAAGATGGGGAACGGTTTTCTGCGAAGGGTGCCTTTGACTTCGATGTCAGGGACCTGTGAACCTGCAGGAGTGCGGCTTACCATCTCCGAAAGGAACTGTCCAAGGGAAAGAACCTGGGATTCGTCTTCGGGTGTGTCCCAGATGCTTTTATCTGAAATGTAAGTCTTTACGAGGGGAATGATTGCGTCCCTGTAGACCTCAGTGCGCTGCTGGGACAGGAAGTACAGGAGGTCTCCTTCCACCTGCTTGAAGGTGTCGATGTTGCCTTCCCCGAAGGTACGGGCGGCAAGGTAATCGGCAACGTCCATGATGTGGGAGACTTTGAGGGTGTCTCCGTAGGCGGCGAACATTTGGGAAAAGCGGGCGGTCTGGGACTCGTCTCCGTAGGTATATTTCCCGTCTGTGAATTCCCTGGAAAGTAGAACTTTCAGCGCCGGCGTGTCAAGATTCCTGCCGATAATCACTCCGTCAGGATTCACCAGGAACATCCTGGGAGTTCCAAGGACGCCGTACTGGCGCTGCCAGTCACTTTCCATGGCGGGGTCCCAGAGGTGGGTTGCACTCTCAAAATCGGCCCTGTAGGACTTCCAGGCATCGGCATCGGCCCCTACGTAGATGGCCCATACCTTGATGTTGTAGTCGATTTCCCTGAGGTAGTTCTTGAGGCGGGCGGTCTCTGCCCTGCAGGCGCTGCAGGAGGTGTCGTAGAAGTAGAGTACATTATAGTAGCCGCTTGCCGGAATCCTTACGTGCTTGTCAGAGACGTTCTTGAGGGCAATGGTCTTCGCCTTCTGCCCAAGCAGGGAGTTCCGGTTGAATTCGGCATAGAGCTTCGCGTTCCTGAGATCCTCCTCGGAGTGCATCTTGACCTTGCCTGAGGCAAGCCATTTGTCTACGATATGCACGGCTACGGCCTCGTCTCCCATAATCTTGGAGTTCAGGTAGTGGTCGTAGATTTTGAGCGTTACAAACTGCCTTACAAGCGAGTCCGAGGCCGATTCTATGAGGTAGTCGCATTCCGCATTCTGCACCTTGTAGCTTTCGCCGGAGAGGGCTACGAAGTACTCTTCCAGTTTTGCACCCAGTTCCGGGTATTCCTGGGCATTCAGGCCGCAGCAGACAGCCAGTGAAAGGGCCGCCGCAATAATTCTCTTTATCATAGTTGTACTCCTTCAGGTATGAAGGCGGAATAGTCTCCGCCGTGTCTCAGGATATCCCTCACTGCCGATGAACTGATATGCGCATACTCCTGTGCCGTAGGGATGATGATGGTCTCGATTTCAGGGGCAAGGCGGCGGTTTGCATCGGCAATGGAGCGCTCTGTCTCAAAATCTATCATGTTGCGGACTCCGCGCACGATATGCTTTATTCCAAGGTCGCGGCAGGTGTCGATGGTGAGGTTGTCATACTGGATTATGGAAACGCCTTCCAGGGATGAAGTTGCCTGGCGGATGATGTCAAGGCGCTTTTCCATGTCGAAGAAGCCTCTCTTGTCCTGGTTGATACCTACTGCCACCACCACCTTGTCAAACATGGTGAGAGCCCTTTTCAGTATGTTCAGATGCCCTGCGGTAAAGGGGTCGAAGGACCCGGGGAACAGTGCCGTGGTTTTCATAACTGCCAGTTTATGGGTGTTTTACCCTCGCGGACGAGGATGCTGTTGGTCTTGGAGAAATGCTTGCAGCCGAAAAACGCCCCGCGCGCAAGAGGGGAGGGGTGGGCTGCCGTGAGGACGATGTGTTTCGAGGAGTCTATTAGAGAAGCCTTTTCGCATGCGTATCGGCCCCAGAGGAGGAATATGACGCCGGTGCAGCGGTCCGATATGCAGCGTATCACGGCGTCGGTGAACTCCTGCCAGCCTATCCTTCCATGGGAAGCGGCAAGGCCGGCCTGAACCGTGAGCACGCTGTTCAGGAGCAGCACTCCCTGGCGGGCCCAGGGCTCGAGGTTGGTGTCTCCGCTCATCCTGATGCCAAGGTCGTCTTCTATTTCCTTGAAGATGTTCTTGAGGGACGGCGGCGCAGGTACCCCGTCAGGAACGGAAAAAGACAGGCCCATAGCCTGCCCCGGGCCGTGATATGGGTCCTGGCCCAGAATCACAACCTTCACTTCATTCAGGGGAGTAAGTTCGAAAGCGCGGAAAATAAGGCTTCCGGGCGGGTATATGACCTTTCCGGATGCCTTTTCCGAGTGGAGGAAGCGCGCCAGCTGCGCGAAATATGGCTTGTCAAACTCGCCCTGCAGTGCGGCTTTCCAGCTTTGTTCTATCTGTACTTCCATTTAGATTCTTCGCTATGCTCAGAATGACAGACGGCTTTACAGAACAAAGTTCACTACGTCGTCTATCGTTTTAACATAGACAAAGATAAGACCTTTTACGTAAATTTCCTTGATATCTTCGACATCTTTTCGGTTTTCTTCCGAAATTACGATGGTCCGGACGCCCGCCCGCTTGGCTGCAAGTATCTTTTCCTTGATGCCGCCAACGGGGAGGACGCGTCCACGGAGGGTCATTTCTCCTGTCATGGCAACGCCCTTCTTCGGGGCCTTTCCCTTAAGGGCCGACACCATCGACACCACCATCGTGATACCTGCCGACGGCCCGTCCTTGGGCACTGCGCCTTCGGGAACGTGCACGTGGATATCCTTCTCCATGAACTGCTCGGTGGTGAGGCCGGCCATCTCCGGATGGGCCTTGATGTACTGCCAGCCAATCTGGGCGCTCTCTTTCATGACATCGCCAAGGTTTCCGGTCATTGACAGAACGCCCTTTCCCTTTGCCACGGAACTCTCCACGAAGAGGATTTCGCCGCCCATCTCGGTCCATGCAAGGCCTGTTACTACGCCCGCGCCTTCGTTTCCGTCGATGTTGTCATGGAAAGCGGTGGGAAGGCCCAGATACTCCCTAAGGTGCTCCGGGCCGATGGTCCTCGGGAACTCTTCCCCAAGTGCCATCTTCCTTGCCGTTACGCGGGCGATCTTTGCAATCTGTTTCTCCAGCCCGCGGACACCGGATTCATGGGTGTACTTGTCGATAATGCCCTCAAGGGCTTCGTCCGTAATGGTGAGCTCATCCTCACGGAGACCATGCTCGGAAAGCTGCTTTGGAAGCAGGTAGTTGTGGGCGATCTGAAGCTTTTCTTCGGCAAGATATCCGGACACGTTTATCATCTCCATCCTGTCCTTGAGGGCGCTCTGGATGGTTGAAGTGACGTTTGCGGTGGTTATGAACAGGACGTTGGAGAGGTCGTAGTCAACGTCCAGGTAGTTGTCATGGAAGGTGGAGTTCTGCTCCGGGTCCAAGGCCTCCAGAAGGGCGCTGGAAGGGTCGCCCTTGAAATCGGCACTGAGCTTGTCCACCTCGTCAAGGACGATGACGGGGTTGGAGGTGCCGGCACGCTGTATGCCGCTCAGGATTCGGCCCGGGAGTGCTCCCACGTAGGTTTTGCGGTGGCCGCGGATTTCGGCCTCGTCGTGCATGCCGCCAAGGGAAATGCGGATGTATTTGCGTCCGAGGGCGCGTGCGATGCTCTTTCCAAGGGAAGTCTTTCCCACTCCGGGAGGGCCCCAGAGGCATAGGATAGGCGAGCGCATGTTACCTTTTAATTTAAGGACGGCGAGGTATTCGATGATTCTTTCCTTCACGTTCTCCAGGCCGAAATGGTCCTCGTCAAGGACCTTCTGGGCGTTGGCAAGGTCAAGGTTGTCGTCGGACATCTCGCCCCAGGGGAGGTCCAGCATGAACTGGAGGTAGGTGAGCTGGATGCTGTAGTCCGGGGAGGTGGGGTTGAACTTTTCAAGGCGGTTCATCTCCTTGTCGAAGATTGCGCGCACTTCCTTGGACCATTTCTTCTCATCGGCCCGGCGGCGCATTTTCTCCATTTCCTCGCCTTCGTCCATGCCAAGTTCTTCCTGGATGGTGCGGAGCTGGTTGTTCAGGTAATATTCCCTCTGCTGCTGGTCGATGTCGGACTTTACCTTCTGGTTGATTTCCTGTTTTATCCGGAGGAGCTGCGTCTGGGTGTCAAGAACCTTGAGAAGGGCGAGGCCCCTTTCGTGGATGTCGGTAACCTGGAGCAGCGCCGCCCTTTCCTGGAAGTTCTCCACCTCTATCGTGGTGGCGATGAAATTCACCAGGAAATGGAAATTGTCTATGGACTGGAGCGCGCCGATTGCCTCCTTGGGCGCGAAGGAGGAGGATTTCACTATGGCCGCGGCCTTTTCCTTCAGGCTTTCGCCGAGGACGCGGATTTCGGCATCGTTTTCGGCATTGGTATCAAGGATTTCCTCCCTGTAGAAGACCTGGGCGCGGATATAAGGGTCTGTGGAGAGGATTGCCCCGCGTTCGATTAGTTTCATGCCCTGGAGGATGGCGGTCATTGAGCCGTCGGGCATTTCCAGGGTTTTCATCACGCGGCATGCCGTGCCGAAGGGGCAGAGGTCGTCTCCGGCGGGGTCTTCCACCGTCACGTCCATCTGCGGGATGGCGCCAATCCAGCCGTCTCCGCTCTCTGCATCATTGACAAGTGCCACGGATTTTTCCCTGCCGATGGTGACGGGGAATATCGTCCCGGGGAAAATCACTGCATTACGCAGGGCAAGTATGGGGAGAGTTTCAGGCAAGTCCTTGATATCCACCTTCATGGAAGGTGCTTCACCCACGACGGGCATAATGTTCACTTCAACTCCTTGAGGGGTCATAAACTCACTGTATATATTTTTCATATCGGTTCAAGTAAGTAAGGGAGACTGCCAATTTGTCAGTTCCCATTTGTTATAATGTCCGGTAGCATATATTGTCAATCTCCGTGCCAAGGGCAAAAATAGGCTTCCTGTGGCAGTTTTTTGCGCTAACAATTTGAATTTTCAAAAAATAAGTGTAATTTTGTGACCGCTTTCCCCAAGCAGAGAATTATTAAATATTTTATTATCATGACAAAGGCAGACATCGTAAACGAAATTGCAAAGACCACCGGTCTTGAGAAAGCTCACATCCTTTCAGTAGTAGAGGAATTCACAAATGTGGTAAAGGGATCACTCATCGCTGGTGAGCCTGTTTACCTTCGTGGATTTGGCAGCTTCATCATCAAGCACCGTGCACAGAAGGCAGCCCGCAACATTACCCGTAAAACCACTATGACCATTCCTGCACATGACATTCCGGCTTTCAAGCCTGCGAAGTCTTTCATGGAGGCAGTCAAGAAATAATTCAATAAATATTAACAGCTATGCCTAGCGGTAAAAAGAGAAAAAGACATAAAATGGCTACGCACAAGCGTAAAAAACGCTTGCGCAAGAACCGCCACAAGAAGAAGTAAGTTCTTCTTTATGGGATAAAGGGCTTGCAGAAAGGTTGCAGGCCCTTTGTTTTGCAAAAACACAATTTCCAAAATGGAGTCTGAGAAACCGGACAAGGATCTTATCGTTGACGTAACGCCCAACGAGGTACATATCGCCCTGATGGAAAATCACCGGCTGATAGAGTACAACACTGAGTCCAGCACTGGGAACAAATTCACGGTTGGAGACGTTTACCTGGGAAAGGTGAAGAAGATTCTCCCCAATCTCAATGCTGCCTTCGTGGACATCGGCGACAAGAAAGAAGCCTTCATCCACTATCTGGACCTGGGTCTATACTTCCACGCATTTGACCAGTTCGTCAGGGAGTCGAACAAGAATACCCGCCTCAAGGACCTGTATTCCCGCATTCCTCTGGGCGAAGCCCTTCCCAAGGAAGGCCGTATAGAGGAATACCTCCACCCCGGACAGATGATCATCGCGCAGATAGTAAAGGAGCCGATTTCCACCAAGGGATCACGACTTACTGCGGAAATTTCACTTGCAGGACGAAACATCGTTCTTCTCCCTTTTGCAGAGAAGGTCTCCATTTCACAGAAGATCGGCTCAAAGGAAGAGAAAAGAAGACTTGAGACACTTGTAAAGAGCATACTTCCCAAGAATTACGGGGCAATCATCCGCACAGCGGCAGAAGGCAAGAACGCCGCAACGCTGGTGGGAGAGACAGAAGCCCTCATCAACAAGTGGGAAGACTCTTGGAAGAAGATTGCGACAGACAAGACTGTCCAGCAGCTGTTCAGCGAATACAGCAAGACCACCACGGTCCTCAGGGACCTTCTCAGCGATTCGTTCTCCAATATCTGGATAAACGACGAAAGAGTGGCCGATGAAGCGCGCAAATACGTTTCACTCATATCGCCCGAACAGGAGAAGATAGTCCACCTCTACGACGGCAAACAGCCCATCTACGACCATTTCGAGGTCACCCGTCAGATAAAGGGCTCCTTCGGAAAGGTGGTACCCATGAGACAGGGAGCATACCTCGTAATCGAAACCACAGAAGCGCTGAACGTGATAGACGTCAACAGCGGCATCCGCACCAAGACCAACGACCAGGAAGAGAATTCCTACGAGGTCAACAAGATTGCCGCAGAAGAGATTGCACGTCAGCTGAGGCTCCGCGACATGGGAGGCATTGTGATAGTAGACTTCATTGACATGGAGTCCAACGACCACAAGAACGCACTCCATAAGTACATGCAGGAGCTCATGGAAAATGACAGGGCCAAGCACAACGTGCTTCCGCTGACGAAGTTCGGTCTCATGCAGATCACCCGCCAGAGAATACGGCCCGTGACGGAAATCAACACCATGGAGCAGTGCCCCGTGTGCCACGGCACCGGAAAGATTCACTCCTCGGTTGTGATTGACGAAGAAATAGAGCGCAAGATTGCATTCTATGTCATAGAGAAAGGTGTCCGGTCTATAGTACTCAAGACAAGCCCCATCCTGGGCGCTTACCTCAAGAGAGGACTGTTCAACTCCTTCCTTTCAAAATGGAGGAAGCGTTACAAGGTGAAGCTGGAGATAGAAGAATCCACAGACTTCACGGTCCTGCAAACTGAAATGATGAATGAAAAAGGGGAGAAGCTCGAGTAGCTCCTCCCTTTTTTTAATTGTCATTTCGAGCGAAGTCGAGAAATCTCCTACCTTTTGCTTTTGAAGAAGTCGAGCATGAGCTGGGAGCACTCTTCCTGGAGGACGCCGCCTGCGGCCATTCCCGGGGGCCGGCCGGGGCGCCTGATGGTGCCTTAATCCATCCACTGGACGTCTGGGAACCAACAACGAACTGTTCCCACGGCTTTGATACATTCAAACTAACACTTTGGGCTCTGGGAGGGCGTTTTTGGTGGTTTGGCAGGGTTTAAACTACGTCAAACCACCGTTTTCGGCCTCCGGTGAGCTAAAACGGTGGTTTGAATGTATCAGAAATGGCTTACAGCATCGGCTCCAGCGGGACTGTTCCAGGAACGGCGTCAAGGTCGTAATCGCCTGAAAACCTTCACTCACCGCCAGGAGTGGCCGATGTCCCAGTGGATGGCATACTGGAAGACGGTCTTCTCCGGCGGAAGGTCAAATTCCTCCAGGATAAGCGCTTTCGCCTGAGGGTATTCCTCCAGCCAGTGGCCGGTAGTTACAATAAACTTGTCTTCGTCCATGCTGTAGAATAACCTGCCTCTGGGCTTATTTTCATAAGGGCCGATGAAAGGCCCTTTGCCGTCTCCATGATACTTTTGCTTGTTGTACTGCTTGCGCCAGACATCTTCATGCATTTCCGAACAGGTTATACGGCCTTCGGAAGCATTGGCTCTTGTGTAATCACGCACCGGATGGGACACAACTCCAAACAGTTCATTCCACGATGGATTATACCAGAAAATGCCAACCTTGGGGTCGTCTCCGTGACCACGGTTTGCTTCCATCTGCTTGATCATAGACGCATAGTCTTCTTCTGAGACTTTCCTTATCTTCGAAGGCAGCTCCTCATAGGAAGGCAAGAGCTCATTGCCGATGCTGAGGACAACCACGTAGTCCTCATCCTCATCATAACTATACAGAATCATTCCGCTTCCGTTAAAGCGGCGTTCCCATAAGTCGGGCATCGATTCATTATACAGCTGAGGCGTGCCGATGCCTTCCAGCGGGTGCTCCTTTATGTCCTGGAGAATTGACTTGACCTGGGCCGCATAAGCGGTACTCCTCCCCTTGAGCGCCTGATACTGGAACTGTGACTTTTGACTGAGATACAGTTTCATAAGGCATCTATATCTGTGACTTCTATAAGCTGCCCGGCATGCATCTGATGTATGGCCTCCGTGAGATCCCTCACGGCCCCGGTGTTGTTCAGGAACTCCAGGCGGCGCTGCATGGCATTATAAACCTTAAGTGGAATGAGAACCGCTCCGTTGTCCCCTTTGGTTATGATGAGAGGCTCCTCCGTAAGGAGAACGTTGTCATAGTACTGCTTGATTCCGGCTCTGAAGGCAGATATGGTTGTAACTTGCATAATACAATATTTTGCACAAATATATGTACAAAATACCGTAATGGCAAATACTCTTGGCTTTTTTTACTATATTCGCACCATGCAAATAAGTGAAGACGAAAAATACATGAAGGAAGCCCTGGCCGAGGCAAGTGCAGCAGCATCCGAAGGAGAAATCCCGATTGGCGCCGTGGTCACATGGAGAGGGCGGATTATTGGACGCGGTCACAACATGACGGAACGTCTGCATGACACCACCGCCCACGCCGAGATGCTTGCCATCACCGCCGCAACAGAGGCTATGGGAGGCAAGTATCTCACAGACTGCACCTTATACGTAACCGTGGAGCCCTGCCCCATGTGCGCAGGAGCCCTTGCCTGGAGTCAGATAAGCCGCATAGTCTACGGTGCCCCTGACCCACGCCGCGGTTATTCCCTCTTCTCCCCTTCCCTCCTCCACCCCAGGACCATCGCCACCGGCGGCGTCCTCCAGGAAGAGTGCTCCCGGCTCATGCTCGACTTCTTCAAATCCAAAAGATAATCAGGCAAATAGCATTGTTTTGACACATTCAAACCACCGTTTTCGGCCTCTGGTGAGCCAAATCGGTGGTTTGAATGTATCACACTGTCCAGATGAGAAGGCTGATGCGGTAGGCGGGGGGCGAAACCGTTGCCTTGAGGGCGCTCTGGAGGGATGAGATCTGCTGAAACTAAATTTGTTTATTTCTACGTTTGCGTATAACTTTGTACAAGTTGATAAAAGTCGTACGCATAAGCCGGAGATTTGTCGTTTTTATGGAATTATCATCAAATGAATAATTCGTAATTTTGAGCATGAAAAGAATTATAGTACTTGCAGCTGCGTTGCTGCTTCCGCTTTTCCTGTATGCACAGGATAAATCTTATATCTTTACTGAAGCCTCAGACCTTACTCTGGGAGGGAAAATCTTCACGGATACACCTAATCCATATCACAGGGTTGATACCGTAAAATACAAGGGCTTTACAAAGGGTGAGAATCTGCAGGTGAGGGAGTCGTCCGGCATTTACTGCCTTTTCAGGACCAACTCAAAGAGCATCAAGGTCAAGACCGTTTACGGCACACCTACATTCCCCAACAATACCATGGGCATTGCCGCAAGGGGATATGACCTTTATATTAAGGATGGCGGCAGATGGCTTTGGGCCGGCCAGGGAGTTCCTAAACAAACTGACGGCGAGGTAACCTGCAACATAGTCGTCAATATGGACGGCAGCATGCATGAGTGCCTTATGTACCTGCCGCTTTTCAGCGAGGTGAACTCTGTCAAGGTTGGCGTTGAGGAAGGCTCTGCGATTGAGCCCATTGAGAATCCTTTCCGGCACAGGGTTGCGATTTTCGGCTCATCCTATACCCACGGCTCCAGCACATCCCGTTCAGGAATGACCTATCCCGCCCAGTTCACAAGAAGTACCGGCATCCAGCTTCTTAGCCTTGGCTGCAGCGGCAACTGCAAGCTCCAGACCTATTTCTGCGACGTCCTCTGTGCCGCCGAGGACATCGACGCCTTTGTCTTCGATTCCTTCTCCAATCCGCCTGCTCCCATGATTGAGGAGCGCCTGTTCCCGTTCATCGAAAAGCTCCAGGCCGCCCAGCCGGGAAAGCCCCTCATCTTCCAGCAGACCATAAGGCGCGAAAGCCGGAACTTCAACACGGACTCTGAGGCCAAGGAGGCCGCAAAACAGGCCATGGCCGACAGCCTCATGAAGATAGCCTGCAAAAAGTACAAGGACGTGTATTTCATCCGGACCGATGCTACAAGTCCCACGCATGAAGCCACTGTTGACGGCACCCATCCCGACAATTACGGCTACACCCTCTGGGAGCGTTCGATTGAGAAAAAACTCAAGCGTATTCTTTCAAAGTACGGAATCCGATAAAAAATCATTATCTTTGTAATCGTTCTCAGGGCAGGGCATGAAAATTACGAAGGCAGAATTCAAGGGCAGCAGTACCAGGGTGGGGCAGAGGCCTCAGCCCAGGCTGCCGGAGTTCGCCTTCATCGGCAGGTCCAATGTGGGAAAGTCTTCCCTCATCAATATGCTCACTGCCAATTCCAAACTTGCAAAAACCTCCCAGACTCCCGGCAAGACGCAGCTTGTCAACCACTTCCACATCAACGACAAGTGGTACCTCGTAGACCTTCCGGGCTACGGCTACGCACGCCTTCCGGACAAGGACCGCGCCCGTCTCCGTCACATTATCTGGGACTATATAAACAACTCTCCGGATATGGTCATGCTGTTTGTCCTCATGGACTCCCGCCATGACCTTCAGGAGGTAGACCGCCGTTTCATCGCCGAACTGGGAGAAAAAGGCATACCCTTCGGCATAATATTCACCAAGGCAGACAAACAAGGCCCGGAGGTCCTCCAGGCCCAGGTCCTGAAGAACAAGGGACTCCTCCTTCAGGAGTGGGAAAGCCTGCCTCCAGTATTTGTATCATCTTCCGTCACCGGAGAAGGTAAATCAGAAATATTGAATTACATCGGTCAAATTCTTCAAAACCTATGATTAATGATGTTCACGAGCACCGTCTGGCGCTTTTTACCTGTGATGCAAGCCGCTATTTTGCGGAAAAGGTCGTTGATGCCATGAACCGCATGAGGAGCCCCGGAGACCCCGAAATCTCCCTTGGCCCCCTTGAGGTCACTCACTTCTCCGACGGTGAATTCCAGCCGTCCTTCTCGGAAAGTGTGCGCGGTGCCACCTGCTTCATTATCCAGAGTACCTTCCCCTTGACGGACAACCTGATGGAACTCCTTCTGTCGATTGACGCAGCCAAGAGGGCATCGGCAGACAAGGTAATCGCCGTGATTCCTTATTACGGATGGGCAAGGCAGGACCGCAAGGACAAGCCGCGTGTGTCCATCGGCGCAAAGCTGGTCGCAAACATGCTCAAGGTTGCCGGCACTGACGGCCTCATGACCTGTGACCTCCACGCAGACCAGATCCAGGGTTTCTTCGACTTTCCCGTGAACCATCTGTATGCAAGCTATGACTTCCTCACCATCCTGAAGAAACTCCAGAGGCAGTACAAGGACACGCTCACCCTTGCCGCCCCTGACATGGGCGGAGCAAAGCGCGTCCACGCGTACGCAAAGCTCCTCCATACTCCCGTAGTCATCTGCCACAAGACCCGTGCAAGGGCAAACGTCGTGGAAAAGATAGTCCCTATCGGAGAGGTCGAAGGCCGTGACATCGTCATCATCGACGACATCATCGACACCGCCGGAACCCTTACCGAGGCCGCCAACGAACTCATCAAGCGCGGTGCAAACAGCGTGCGCGCTTTCGCAACGCATCCTGTCCTTTCCGGCCCCGCATACCAGAGGATCGATTCATCGGCCCTCACCGAGGTTTACGTAACCGATACAATTCCTCTGGATCCGGCCCAGAAGGACCTGCAGGGCAAAATCAGGGTCGTTTCCCTTGCCGAAACCTTCGCCCGCATGATCCTCCGCGTCTATAACTACCAGCCCATTTCTTCCGAATTCCCCCTGTAGCAGTGAAAACACTTCTTGCCGCCATAATCTTCGTCGGAGTTGCCGTGCTTCTTCTCGGCATCAACATCTTCTTTTTTCACCGTCCCTTCCCCAGTGGTGAAATATCCTCCAACCCGGAGATGCAGAAGCGTGGCATAAAGTGTGCAAAACAGGAGGAGATGGAGATGCTCTCCAAGCGGAAGAAGGCATGCTCCGGCAATTATTCAGACGCATGTTCCTCCTGCGCACTTTACAATAAGGAATGAAGAAAAGGATAACTTTCATAGTAAACCCCATTTCGGGTGACAAAGACAAGTCCAGGGTGCTTTCCATAATAGGGAGGCACCTTGATACGGCCTTATATAATGCCGAAGTCCTCATGACCGAAAAAGGCGGCCACGCAGAACGCCTGGCCCGCGAGAGCAAGTCGGACATAGTTGTCGCCGTCGGAGGCGACGGAACCGTGAACGAAGTGGCGCGGGGACTGATCGGCACAGACAAGGTCATGGGAATCATCCCCTGCGGCAGCGGAGACGGCCTTGCCCTGCATCTTGGGCTCAGCAGGAATATTGCATCGGCAGTGAGGGTGTTGAACAAAGGGGTGGTTACGAAGATAGACGTGGCGCAGATCAATGGCCGATATTTTCTGTGCACCGCCGGTTTCGGCCTGGATGCAAAGGTGAGCCAGGACTTCGCAAAATCCTCCCGCCGCGGTCTTGCACGATATATCCACTATGCCTGGAACGAGTGGAAGAACAATCCGGTAGAGCATTTTACGATCACCGCCGGAGAAGAAACCTGGAGCGGCGACGCCATCTTCGTAACGGTGGCAAATGCCAACCAGTGGGGCAATCAGGCCAAGATTGCACCCATGGCTTCCCTCAGGGACGGAATGCTGGACGTAGTAGTGGTGAGGCCTTTCCACTCTATCGTCATCCCTTCGCTTGTCAGGCGCCTCATGACAGGATATGCCCATACAAGCTCATATGTTCTCAATTTCCGCGGTGATTCCGTTCATGTGAGCCGCTCAAAGCCCGGAGCCGTCCACTTTGACGGAGACCCCTCTGACGGCGGAACGGAATTCGATCTCTCTGTTGTCCCCGAGGCACTTAACGTGCTGGTTCCAAACTCAATGATAAAGAAGATATGAAGCGTTTCTGGAGCATTCTCTGGAGAGTTCTCGTAACGATAATCCTGGTTGCGGCGCTGGTTGTCACCGGCACTGCCGTCAGCCCCATCTATGATTTTGATGCACCAAGGCCTTTTGAGGGGGCCGATATCTTCAACCCTTACAGCCAGCTGGACACTTCCATTGGCTGGAAACGCTCTCTGTTTCACTGCCACACCCGCGTGAAAGGCCCTTTGAACGAGTGCAGGTTCACCGCCGGTGAAACTCTCGAGACCCTTGAGAAACTGGGTTATGACGTCGTTACCTTCTCCAACCATAACGAGATTACGCCCCATCCCACGGATTCCACCCTTCAGGTGAATGTATATGAACACGGATACAGTCCCTTCAAGTTCCACAAGCTGGTTTTCGGGAGCACCAAGGTGAAGCATTTCGACCCGCTTCTCCCTCTGTTGGCTTCCCAAAAGCAGTTCGAGCTGGATTACCTTGGAGACGGTTCCGACTTCATCCAGATGAATCACCCCTATCGCACAGTGGGCATGTCCAAGGCTCACATGGAAAAGCTCACCGGCTATGAGATAATGGAACTTGATACCCATGTCAGCACCCGGAACGAATACTGGGACTGGGCACTGAGTGCAGGCCATTACAGCTTCGGCCTTGCCAATGACGACCTCCACTATCCCGACCGGACCGCCGCCATTGGCATCAGGTGCAATTTCTTGAATACTCCTTCCGGCAGGTACGAGGACCTCAGGAAAACCCTCATGGAAGGCTGCTACTACTCAATGCGCGTCCCGGATTACGGCAACGGTGACTGGGCTGTCAAGCTGGAGAAAAACAGGCACCTGCCTTTTGTAGAGGACATCGGCCTTGACGGCGCCACAATTTATATGACACTTTCAGAGAAGGCCGACAGCATCCGTGTCAACGGCCAGGACCATGCCGTCCTTGCGCTGTACAAGGACACGGCAAGCGCCTCATATACCATGAAGGCCGATGACCACTTCGCCCGCCTCACCGCTTTCTTCCCCGGCGGGGAAGTTATTTACACCAACCCGTTTGCAAGGTATGACGCATCTTCGCAGGAAACGCCCCTGAGAGTTTCCGACCATCCCGTAAACATCCTTCTCACGGTGCTTTACAACCTTGCTGTGCTTGCCCTGTTTGCGGCGCTGGTTTATCTTTTATTCGCATTATGGAAAAGAAAGTAAGACTCTGGCTGTACTGCCTTGTCCTGAGCATATTCACCGTGGCGGCATACCATCTGCCGTTTTTCAAGCATGCGGTCGGCTGCATCGACCCCGGTTTCAACGGCGTCATGCTCATCGTGAGTGCGGCCATCATCCTTCTCCTGCTGGATTTCTTCCTGTATTACGTCCTGGTATTCCTCGGACGCTTCGTAGGGAAGTGCATCGTGGCTTTCACGCTCTTCGGAGACGCCGTCATGCTCTATTTCGTGAACAATTACGAGGTGCTTGTGACGGACGAGATGATGGGTAACGTCCTCAATACGCAGTATTCAGAGGCTTCCGGTTTCTTCTCGCTGGCTTTCGTGCTCTATATCATCGGCCTATGTGTGGTGCCGTGCATCTATGTTTTCGGCAGGAAGGTGGAGTACGGCAGCTGGAAGGGCTTCCTGGGAGGCTGTGGAATAGCCGCTCTTGGGCTTCTGGCGGTCATTTTCGGCAATATGAAGAACTGGCCCTGGATAGACCGCAATTCCACCGAACTGGGCAGCCTCCTCATGCCCTGGTCATATACGGTGAACACTTTCCGGTATCTGGACGCGAAGAAGAAGGCGGAAGCGTCGGAAATACTCCTTCCGGACCCCACCTCCGTAAGCGGCAGCAAGGACGTCTGCGTACTTTTCATCGGCGAATCCGTCCGGCGGGACCACTTCTCCCTCTACGGCTACCCCCGCGAGACCAATCCCTACACTTCGAAGGACGGCGTCAAGGCCTACGTGGCGGAATCGTCGGCAACCTATACATCGGCAGGGGTGAAGGCAATCCTTGAGCACCAGCCTTCCAGGGACCTCTACGAAATCCTTCCCAACTACCTCCAGCGCATGGGGGCCGATGTGTCCTGGCGCACCAGCAACTGGGGAGAACCGCCCGTTCATACACCAAAGTACTACAAGATGGGAGACCTCAAGAAGCGTTTCCCTGAGGCCGATGCCCATTATGACGGCATCCTTCTGGAGGGCCTTCGCGAAGACATAGAGACCAGTTCTGCCGACAAGGTCTTCATCGTGATTCATGCCTATACCAACCACGGTCCGGCATACAATACAAACTACCCGCCTGAGTTCGAGGTGTTTACTCCGGTATGCAATACCGTGGAGATGTCCAAGACATCTCAGGAGGAGCTTTTCAATGCCTATGACAACAGCGTGGTCTACACGGATTATCTGATTCATTCCGTGATAGAGGTCCTGCGCTCCGTACCTGAGCGCAGAAGCTGCATGCTGTTTATTTCCGACCATGGCGAATCCCTTGGTGAAAACAATCTCTACATGCACGGGGTGCCGTTTTCAATGGCTCCGCGCGAGCAGATTGAGATTCCGTTCGTGGTATGGACTTCGGATTCTTCCATGGCATACAAGGACCTTGAGCTGGTGGGCCAGCATAGTGTTTATCACACGGTTTTGGATTTCTTTGGGGTGGAAAGTCCCGTTTTTGACGAAAAGTTGAGTATATTTGCACGTTAAAATTGTATCTATATGGCTTTAGTGGCAATAGTCGGGAGACCGAATGTAGGAAAGTCAACCCTTTTCAACCGCCTGGTGGGCATGCGTCAGGCAATTGTGGATGAAACTGCGGGCGTAACCCGCGACAGGCATTACGGCAAGTGCGAATGGAACGGCCGTGAATTCTCCGTAGTGGATACGGGCGGCTACACCTCCAATTCCGACGACGTCTTCGAGGACGCCATCCGCCGCCAGGTGGTCATCGCCATCGACGAGGCCGATGTGGTCCTGTTCATGTGCGAAGCCGCCACCGGCATTACAGACTACGACTCCGAGATCGCAGACCTCCTCCGTCGCAGCACCAAGCCCGTTGTGCTCTGCGTAAACAAGGTTGATTCCGGTGAAAAGATGTACGACGTCTTCGACTTCTACGCCCTTGGCCTTGGCGAAATCTGGTCCATATCGGCAGCCAACGGCTCCGGTACGGGAGACCTTCTGGACCGCATCCTTGAAGTCCTTCCGGCGGATACCGCTGCCGATGACGACCACGCTGACCTCCCTCACATCGCTATCGTGGGGCGTCCTAACGTTGGAAAGTCATCCCTCACCAACGCCCTTCTGGGGGAGGAAAGGAACATCGTCACTCCCGTGGCGGGAACTACGCGCGATTCCATCTCTACCTACTATAACAAGTTCGGCCACGAGTTCATGCTGGTAGACACTGCCGGCATGAGAAAGCGCGGCAAGGTGACGGAAGACCTCGAGTTCTACTCAGTCCTCCGCGCCATGAGGACCATCGAGCACTCCGATGTGTGCATCCTCATGATAGATGCCAACCTTGGCATGGAATCACAGGACATGAACATCTTCAACATCATCCAGAAGAACCGCAAGGGCTGTGTGATAGTGGTGAACAAGTGGGACCTCTTCGAGAAGGATGTGAACACCATGCGTGACTACACGGAGTCCCTGAAGGCCCGGCTCGCCCCGTTCAACGATATTCCGATTGTGTTCACGTCGGTCCTGGAAAAGCAGAGGATACTGGACGTCCTGGATGCCGCCGCACGCGTTGCCGCCAACATGACACGCCGTATCTCCACTTCGGTACTTAACGACGCCATGCTCCCGGAAATCGAGAACTACCCGCCGCCGGCATGGAAGGGCAAGTACATCAAGATCAAGTACGTAACCCAGCTTCCTACGCGCACTCCGCAGTTCGCCTTCTTCTGCAACCTGCCCCAGTGGGTCAAGGACCCATACAAGCGTTTCCTGGAAAACAAGCTCCGCCAGCACTTCGACTTCACCGGCTGTCCCATCCAGATATACACCCGCTCAAAGTGAGCGGCTATGGGGCTTTGTTCCCTTACCCCGCCGCTCATCCTTAAAATCGGCCATTTTTAAGGACGATTGTCGGCAAATCAGTCCCTGCGCTGGGCCATGGAAATGTAGTACAGGAGAGTGGCAAGGGACCCGATGGCAGCGATGACGTAAGTGTAAGCAGCCCACTTGAGGGCGTCTGCTGCCATGGGCTTGGTTTCGTATGAGACGATGCCGGAGCTTTCCAGCCACTTGACAGCCCTGGAACTGGCGTTGATTTCTACAGGCAGCGTGATGAAGCTGAAAAGAGTGGTCATGGCAAACAGGCCGATGCCAATCCACAGCAGTGAAGGGAAGGTGTTTATGAAAATGACACCTGCAAGAAGTACCCAGGATACTATGCTGTTGGAGAATGACACTACGGGAACCATGGCGGAACGCATCTGCAGGAACGGGTACCTGGTGGCGTGCTGCACCACGTGGCCGCATTCGTGCGCTGCCACGGCGGCTGCAGAGACGGAGCGTCCGTAATAGACGTCCTCGGAAAGGTTCACGGTCTTTGTAGTAGGGTCATAGTGGTCCGTGAGCTTCCCGGGAATGGAAACTATCTGCACGTCACGTATGCCATGTGCAGCAAGCATGCGGGATGCAACTTCCGCCCCCGTCATGGAAAGAGGCACTTCCGAATACTTCTTGAACCTTGATTGCAGCATGTTCTGGATTATCATGCTCAGAACCATGACTGCTATCATTATTATCCAAATCGCAGAGCTTGACATAATCTTCTCCTTTTCTGCAAAAATACAATTTTATTTCGTAATTTTGCATGATTTATCAAGGATATGCACATCGGCACGGATGATTTCTCCAGGCTGGAGCTTTCGCTGAAAGGCTGCACCGAGAACTACAGATATTTCCGCTCCCTTCTGGAGCCCAAGACCAAGCTTCTTGTCCTGGTCAAGGCCAACGCATACGGTCACGGCGCCGTGGAATTCGCCGCCATGATGCAGCGCGCCGGGGCCGATTATCTTGCCGTAGCATACCCCGTAGAAGGCCTCGAACTCAGGAAAAACGGTATTTCCCTGCCGATAATCGTCCTCACTGCCGGTACCGATTTCTACAACGAAATCATCGACACCCGCATGGAGCCCAGCATTCCAAACCTGGAATCCTTGAAGATACTTGTGGGAATCCTGAAGGAGCGTGGGCTCAAGGACTATCCAGTACACATCAAACTGGACACCGGCATGCACCGCCTTGGCTTCGTACAGTCTGAGATTAAGGAGCTTACGGATTTTCTGAAAGCCACCCGGGAGGTGCGTGTAAAGTCCATGTTCTCCCACCTTTGCGTGGCGGAGGATCCGGAGCAGGATGCCTTCACCCTTTCCCAGATTGAACTCTTCCAGAAACTCACCGGAGAGGTTGCCGGTTCAATCGGCTATATGCCCATGCGTCACATCCTGAATTCCGCCGGTATAGAGAGATTCCCGCAGTACCAGTTTGACATGGTGCGCCTCGGAATCGGCATATATGGGGTGAGCGCAATTCCCGGCCGCCGCCTTTCGCCCGTTGCATCGTTTAAGTGCAAAATACTGCAAATCAAGCATCTGCAGCCCGGAGACACCGTTGGCTATGGCCGATGGGGTCACGCCGGAGAAGGCACCGTCATCGCAACCATCCCCGTGGGCTATGCCGACGGCATCGACCGCCACCTCGGCCGCGGCGCCGCCTCCTTCAGCGTCAACGGCCACAGGGCACCCACCATCGGCAACATCTGCATGGATATGTGCATGCTCGATGTCACAGGCATCCCTGCCGAGGTGGGCGACACCGTCACCATCTTCGGCCAGGACCCCGAGGTCACTGAACTTGCCGATATCCTGGGCACCATCCCCTACGAAATCCTCGCCTCCGTTCCGCGCCGTATCGAAAGGATTGTCATCCGATAGTGCCGTGAGCAAAAACGGTGGTTTGGATGTATCCGATAACGTGATTTTAAGGCTCGAAATGGGGAATGGGCTTGAGCTTGAAGAGATTCAGCTCATGCTTGCGGTCGATGAGGGCCTTTGTGGCGGGGTCTTCGCAAACGCCGGTGCGGATGTACTTGTCAAGGACGGCGTAGGTGAAGCCCAGGTTGTCTTCATCCGTCTTGCCGCAGAGGCCGTCTGAGGGCGTTTTTTCCACCAGGTCCACCGGCAGGCCGATTTCCTTTCCAACGGCTATCACCTCTGCAACGGTGAGGCCTCCGAGGGGTGAAAAGTCACCGGCGGCGTCTCCGTAACGGGTGCTGTATCCAACCCAGTCTTCCGAGAGGTTGCAGGTGTTGGCGACGCGGCCGTTGTTGGACTGAGACACAGCATAGAGCGCGGTCATCCTGATACGGGGTGCCATATTGATGCGGGTCTGGTCGCTTGCGGCGTGTCCCAGCTTTGCCTCAACCTCTTCCATCAGGGCATTGAAAGCTGTGCCGATATTGATGTCATACCGCTTGATTCCCAAGTGATTGATCAGCTTGATGCTGTCGGCAATGTCCGGCTGGACGCCATTGGGCATTGTAACGCCGATTACCCTGTCCTTGCCGAGGGCCTTCACACAAAGCCCTGCCACCACGCTGCTGTCCTTCCCTCCGGAGATGCCGATTACGGCGTTACATCCTTTGCCGTTCTCTTCGAACCAGTCCTGTATCCATTTCACCGCAGCTGCGGCAGTCTTTTTTGCATCGAACTTTTCCATGGTCTTTCATTTTTATGCAAAAATAACTAAATTTGAGCAAATGTAAACAGTATATGAAAGGAGTAACCATCTTTTTGGCTTCCGGCTTTGAAGACATGGAGGCACTTGCAACCCGTGATGTCCTCATCCGCGGCGGCGTGGACGTGAATCTGGTATCAATTACCGACGAGTACATGGTAGAGAGTTCCCACGGCCTTTCCGTGGGCGTTGATTCCAACCGTCACGACTTCGAGTTCGAGAACAAGGGAACCTCCCGTGAAGATGTCATGATCTTCCCCGGCGGAATGCCCGGCTCAAAGAATCTGGCATCGGATGCAGACCTCATGCTTCTTATGCGCGAACATTATGAAGCCGGCGGTACCGTAGCCGCAATCTGCGCTGCTCCGGGCCTTGTACTCTCACAACTTGACGATGTCAAAGGCGTGAAATTCACATGCTTTGACGGCTTCGAGGGAGCCATGATTGCAAAAGGCGCTGTATATACTCCTGAAAAGGCCGTTGTGGACGGCCGCATCATCACCGGCCGCGGTGCCGGCTGCGCGGTAGACTTCGCCCTTGCCATAGTCGAATACCTCCGCGGCCACGAAGTCGCAGCAAACGTACGTCACGGTTTAATGCTGGATTAGAATCATGAAGAAGATAGCCGTATTCTGCTCATCAAGCGAAAACATCAAACCAGAATACACCGCTGCAGCACGTCAGGTGGTTGAAGGCTTGTGCCGTAAAGGGTACGGCATAGTATCCGGCGGCTCCTACCGCGGCACCATGGGCACCGTTTCAGATGCAGCCAAGGCTGCCGGAGGCTACCACAAAGGCGTTCTTCCTCAGTTTATGCTCACCTTTGTCCATGACGGACTCTCGGAAGTGGTCTGGACAAAAACCATGGCAGAGCGCAAGGAGGAAATGCGCCGCGGCACAGTTGCCGTCATCGCCCTCCCCGGCGGCACCGGCACCCTTGATGAACTCATTGAAACCCACGTCCTCCGGAAACTCAAACAGTACGACGGCCGCATCATCGCCCTCAACGCCTGCGGCTTCTATGAACCCTTCAAATCACTCCTTGGCCACTACGTCTCAGAGCACATGCTCACGCCTGAAGACCGTGACCTCATAGAATTCTACGCCACTCCGGAGGAACTCCTCAAGACATTCTGATATTCGGATACATTCAAACCACCGTTTCCCCTCACACAGAGGCCGAAAACGGTGGTTTGACGTAGTTTGAACAGTGCCAAACCACCAAAAACGGCAACCCAGAGCCCAAAGTGTTAGTTTGAATGTTTCCGGTACAACCCCGGGGCGGGAATGAGACCTTGCTTTTCTGAAGAATGTTGAGTACATTTGTAGAGTTATGGGAAAGGGGGAATCATACCTGGAACTGAGCGCATTGCTCGCTGCGGTGAAGGAAACCGTGGCAGAGGCTTTTCCGCTGCCGGTATGGGTAAAGGCAGAGATCAGTTCATGGAGCCCCAGGGCAAACGGGCACTGTTATCTTACCCTCAGCGAGTCCCGCGGCAGCAAGCTCATTGCCGAATCCCGCGCCATGATATGGAGCTGGAAGTATCTTCCGCTGAAGCGTTTTTTCGAGAGTGAAACCGGAGAGCTGCTCCAGGCCGGGATCACCGTCCTTGTACAGGTGAGGGTCAATTACAGCGAACTGTACGGGGTAAGCCTTTACATAGAGAACATAGACCCGGCATTCACGGCAGGGGAGAAGGCGCTTGAGAAAAAGCGCATCATCGAACGGCTGGAGAAGGACGGCTACATGGACATGCAGAAGGAACTCGCACTCCCGCGCATCCCGTACCACCTTGCCGTAATCACTTCCAGGACGGCTGCCGGCTATCAGGATTTCCGCAATCACTTGACGCTGAACCCTGAAGGTTACGTCTTTGACCTTCGGCTGTTTGAAGCGGCCATGCAGGGTTCGGATGCGCCGGAATCAATAACCGAAGCTCTTGCCAAGGCCGCCATGGCGGGTGCCGACGCCATCCTCATCCTCCGCGGCGGCGGCAGTGAAACAGACCTCTCCTGCTTCGACGATGAAGCACTTGCCATAGCAATCGCAGAGTGCGAGGTGCCGGTAATCACCGCCATCGGCCATGACAAGGACGTCCACATTGCCGACATGGTCTCCTCCCGGGCTGTCAAGACCCCCACCGCCCTTGCCGATCTTTTCCTGAACATATACCGTGAAGAGGACGCCGTCATAGACGCCCTTCAGGACCGGGTCTCGAATGCCTGTGCGCGGAAACTGTCGGCCATGGAACTCAAGGTGCAGCGCTGTGAGAACAATGTTTCGCTGGCTGTTTCCCGCCGCATCGCAGCGCTGGAAAGTGCCCTGCAGAAGGCTGCAGGCCGCGTTTCCAGGGGCCTTCTGAGGAAGTACACAGACACGGCAAGACTCTCGGAAACCGCCGCCCACAGAATCAAGTTCGCTGCGGCCTCGAGACTTTCCCTTGCAGTGTCGGACCTTGCCCTCAGGGAGGCCCGCATCACGGCAACGGACCCCCGCAACATACTGTCCCTTGGCTATGTCCTTGTAACCGGAAAGGACAACAAGGTCCTCAAGACCGTCAGCCGCGTTGCCAAAGGAGACCGCATAGGGGTGCGTTTCCAAGACGGTTCCCTCATCGCAAAGGTAGACGAGGTGTACTCTGAAAAAGTTGAAATACAAAAAGTTAATATAGCATGAGCGACAAATTCGATTACGCAAAGGCCATAGCGGAGCTTGAAGAGATTGCCGCAAAGGTAGAGAATCCGGAAACCAGGCTGGATGACATAGACGCCCTGGTGGGGCGCAGCAAGGAACTGCTCAAACAGTGCCGCGGCTATCTTCGCAGCGTAAAGGAAAAAATAGACACTCTGGACAAGGAATAACATGAAACAGATCTACGAAATCGACCCCTGGCTGGAACCGTTCAAGGACGCAATCAAGGCAAGGCACGAACGCATTGCCGGGATGAAGAAGCACATCGCCGGAGACGGCCTCCTCAAGGATGCCGTGAACAACCACATCTATTATGGCCTCCACCGCAAGGACGACGGCTCCTGGGTGTTCCGCGACTGGGCTCCCAACGCCTCCAAGATATACCTCATCGGCGATTTCAACAACTGGAAACGTGTCGATGCCTATGCCCTCAGGCCCACCGGCACCGGCAACTGGGAGATAGAGCTTCCGGAGATGTTCCTCCATCATGGAGACCTCTTCAAACTGTATATCGAATGGCCCGGCGGCGGGGGAGAGCGCATCCCCTCATATGCCACCCGCGTAGTCCAGGACCCCGTGACCAAGGTCTTCGCCGCCCAGGTCTGGGCCCCGGCAAAGCCCTATCAGTGGAAGCATCAGCACGCCGGGAAGCGTCCCCATCCAATGATTTACGAGTGCCATATCGGCATGGCTTCCGAGAAGGAGAAGGTTGGCACCTTCGAAGAGTTCCGGAGGGATGTCCTTCCTCGCGTCAAGGCACTTGGCTATGACACGCTCCAGATAATGGCCCTGCAGGAGCATCCATACTACGGCTCCTTCGGCTATCAGGTGTCCAATTTCTTTGCGCTGAGTTCCCGTTTCGGCACTCCCGAAGAGTTCAAGGCCCTTGTGGATGACGCCCACGGCAAGGGCATCGCCGTCATCATGGATATCGTTCACAGCCACAGCGTAAAGAACACGGCTGAAGGCCTTTCCGAGTATGACGGCACAGACCATACATACTTCTACAGCGGCCCTCAGGGCCAGCACCCCGCGTGGGGCTCCCGCTGCTTCGATTACGGCAAGGACGAAACCAAGTACTTCCTCCTTTCCAACGTCAAGTACTGGATGGAAGAGTACCATATTGACGGCTTCCGCTTTGACGGCGTCACCTCCATGCTCTACTGGGACCACGGCCTTGGCAAGGACTTCGGCAATTACTCCCTCTACTTTGACCAGGGTGTCGATGAAAACGCTGTCACATACCTCTCCCTTGCCACCATGCTGGTCAAGGAAATGAATCCGAACGGTCTCACCATCGCAGAGGACGTCTCCGCAATGGCGGGCCTCGCCGCCCCCTTTGAGGCCGGCGGCGTGGGCTTTGACTTCCGCATGTCCATGGGCGTTGCAGACCACTGGATCAAGTGGATAAAGGAAAGGAGCGACGAACAGTGGTCCATGGGCGAAATCTGGTGGGAACTCACCGGCAAACGTGCCGAAGAAAAGACCATCTCCTATGCCGAATGCCACGACCAGGCCCTCGTCGGCGACAAGACCATCATCTTCCGCCTCATGGACAAGGAGATGTATTTCGCAATGAGCAAGGGCTCCCGGAACGACCTGGTTGACAGGGGTATAGCCCTTCACAAGATGATACGCCTCGTAACGGCTGCAACCGCCGGAGACGGCTACCTGAACTTCATGGGGAACGAGTTCGGCCACCCCGAATGGATAGACTTCCCCCGCGAAGGAAACGGCTGGTCCTACAAATATGCCCGCCGCCAGTGGTCCCTTGCCGATAACGACCTCCTCCGCTACGGCCCCCTCCGCGATTTCGATTCGGCGATGGTGCACCTCATCCGTGAGGAAAACCTCCTTTCGGAGAAGCCTCAGATACTGGTTGCCGATGAAGAGAAGAAAGTATTGATTTTCCGAAGGAAAAGCTGTATCTTTGCGCTGAATTTCTCCCCCGCCGGGTCCTATGCCGATTATGGCTTCAGCGCCCCCGCAGGAGATTGGGTGAATGTTCTCGACAGCGATGAGAAGGCCTACGACGGCTTCTCAAGGCTGGGAAGCGGGGAACATCACGTTGCCGTGTCCGGAAAGAACCCCAACGGACCTCAGGAATATGACCATACCCTGTTCCTGTATCTTCCCGCCCGCACGGCCCAGGTATTGAAGAAAGTTTAAACATGTCCATATGGCTTTTTTGAAATTCAACAAGTCTGAACTGGTCAACCTCTCCTATTCGCTCAAAAAGGAGATAATCCTTGCGAACAAGACCGGAGCCTACAGCAACACGTCCATCGTGACCTGCAACACAAGGCGCTATCACGGTCTTCTCGCAGTTCCGGTTGACGCATTCGGAGGCTTCCGCTACATCCTCCTCAGTTCCCTGGACGAAAGCCTTACCCTCAGGGGCAAGCGCTTCAATCTGGGAATTCACTGCTACGGAGACATCTATGAGCCCCGCGGTCACAAGTACATCGTAGACTTCGACGCAGACCCGGTCCCCGCCGTCACTTACAAAATCGGTGAAATCGTATTCAGGAAATCCATCGTCCTGACGCCGGACACTAACCAGCTGATGCTCCGCTATGAACTGCTGGAAGCCCCTGCAAAGGTAACCCTGGAACTGAAACCTTTCCTGGCATTCCGCCGCGTCCATGACCTCACCCACGAGAATCCTCAGGCCCGCACCGCTTTCGACGCTGTCGCAAACGGAGCGGCTTTTCGCATGTATGAGGGCTTCCCCGACCTTAACCTCCAGCTCTCTACCAGTGCCAGTACGTTCAAGTATAACCCCGTCTGGTACAAGGGCGTAACCTACTCTGATGAAATGCGCCGCGGCTTCGACTGCCGTGAAGACCTTTGGGTTCCCGGCACCTTCGAGACAGAGCTCCACGCCGGAGACTCCATCGTCTTTGCCGCTACCGCAGGCGATCCCGTCACCCCCGCCGGCCTCAAGAGGAAGTTCACTGCCGCCGTCGACAAAATCGGCCCCATCACTTCCTTCCATGACCAGCTGGTGAAGAATGCCGATTCCCTCATCCGCTGGAACAAGGGCCGCAAGCAGATTGTCGCCGGTTACAGCTGGGGTTACACCGGCCTTCTGCGCGAAACGCTGGTATCCCTTGCAGGCCTCACCCTCTACGGAAAGAACAATCCACAGGAATTTGAGGAAATCCTTGACAACCTCATCGAAGACGAGCCCGAGCGCCTTACAAAGCGCACCACCCAGGTTGAAGCCCCTCTCTTCCTCGCCGTTACCCTTCAGCAGTATGCAGCATATACAGGTGATGTGAAACGCATCTGGGCAAAATACGGAGACACCCTCAAGAGCGTCATCGAAAGCTATCTTCCCGGAGTGCGTGCAGAAGTTGCAATGCAGCCCAACGGCCTCCTCTGGGCGCAGATGGACGGCGTCGCCCTCACCTGGATGAACGCATACATCGGCGGCCGCGCAGTTACTGAACGCGCCGGTTACCAGGTGGAAACCAACGCCCTCTGGTACAACGCAATCTGCTTCGCCCTTGCAAACGACCGCAAGAACAGCGCCTTCTCCAAGCGCTGGACTCCCGTCAAGGAACTCATCGAGAAGAATTTCCAGCCCATGTTCTGGAATGCAGACCTTGGTTTCCTTGCCGACTACGTAGACAACGCCGGCCAGCACCTTGAGCTCCGTCCAAACCAGCTCTGGCCCGTCTCCCTGGACTACAAGCCTGTAGACGACGAGGTCATCAGCTCCGTCATGAGGGTAGTCAATGCAGAACTCGTAACCCGCCGCGGAATCCGCACCCTGAGTCCCAGGGACGTCCGCTACAAGGGCGTTTACGAAGGCAACCAGCTGGAAAGGGACGAGGCCTACCAGAACGGAAGCGCCTGGCCTTTCCTCCTTGCACAGTATTGCTATGCAAGCTTCAACATGATGGGCAAGAACTTCATCAGAAGGGCCGAATGGCTCACAGAAGGCTTCTACGAGGATCTCTCCAAGCACGGAGTCGGCAGCTTCAGTGAACTCTATGACGGAGACCCGCCCCACGAGGCTCACGGTGTCATTTCATCGGCAATGACCACCGCAGCCCTTCTCAATATCAACTGGCTCATCGAAAAATACAGGGAGGAATAGACAATGAGAGTACTTATGTTCGGCTGGGAGTTTCCTCCCCATATCGCAGGAGGTCTCGGAACAGCCTGTGAAGGTATCGTGAAAGGTCTGGCACACAACGGGGTCGAAACCCTCTTCGTGATGCCCTCCGCCTCCGGAGACGAAGACCAGAGCGCTACCACCATCATAAACGCATCCGACGTGGCCGTAGACACCGTTTCCGAATCCGTTGAGGAGTATCTGGACAAGGTGAAATTCATCCACATCGGCTCCAATATGGTACCTTACGCAGATCCCCAGGAGTTCTCCAAACTCGTAGAGGAGGAGCGCAAGCGCCAGGTAAAGGACTTCTCCATCTCCTATGGCCAGAAGTTCAAGTTCTCAGGCAAGTACGGTGCAAACCTCATGGAGGAAGTTGCACGCTACGCCATGGTGGGCGGTACCATCGCCCTCCAGAAGAAGGATGAGTTCGACGTAATCCATGCTCACGACTGGCTCACATACTATGCCGGCATCGCAGCCAAGGAACTCACCGGAAAGCCCCTCGTGATTCACGTTCACGCCACTTCCTTCGACCGCGGCTCCGTAGACAACATCGACACCCGCGTCTTCGCCATTGAGCAGAAGGGCATGCAGGTTGCAGACCGCGTCGTCACCGTAAGTGACCTCACCCGCAACACCGTCATCAACCGTTACGGAATAGACCCCGCAAAGGTTGTCACCGTTCACAATGCCGTGGACTTCAGCGGCCGTGAGAACCTTGAGGTCCAGAGGGGAGTGAAGGAACCGGTTGTCACTTTCCTTGGCCGTATCACTTACCAGAAAGGCCCTGAATATTTCATCGAGGCAGCTGCAAAGGTGCTCAAGCGCACCAAGGCCGTACGCTTTGTCATGGCCGGCAGCGGTGACATGATGAACCGCGCCATCCGCCATGCGGCGCGTCTTGGCATCAGCGACCGTTTCCACTTCACCGGCTTCCTCCGCGGAGCGGACGTCCAGAAGATGTTCGCCCTGTCGGATGTATATGTCATGCCGTCCATTTCGGAACCCTTCGGCATTTCGCCCCTTGAGGCAATGCGTACGGGCGTTCCTTCCATCATTTCCAAGCAGTCCGGTGCCGCAGAGGTATTGAACTATGCCTTCAAGGTGGACTTCTGGGATGTGGACGCCATGGCCGATGACATCTACGCCCTCCTCAGCTATCCCGCACTGGCACAGTTCAGCGCCCGTATGGGATATGACGAGGTGAACGCCCTCAAATGGAATGGCGCATGCGCCAAGCTCAAGAAAGTTTATGAATCAGTAGTAAAATAAGATAATATGGCAACAAAGAGCATTTGCCTGTATTTCCAGGTCCATCAGCCCACAAGGCTCCGCCTTTACCGTTTCTTTGACATAGGCAAGGACTCCCATTATTACGATGACTTTGCAAACAGGACCATTCTGCGCCGCGTGGCCCAGAAGTGCTATCTTCCTGCAAACAAGATCATCCTGGAACTCATCAATCAGAACAAGGGCAAGTTCAAGGTGGCTTACTCCATCTCCGGCAGCGCCCTTGAGCAGTTCCAGAGATTCGCCCCCGAGGTGATCGACTCCTTCCGCGCCCTTGCGGCAACCGGCCGTGTCGAGTTCCTCGCAGAAACCTATTTCCACTCCCTGGCATCACTGGGAAGCGAATCCGAGTTCCGCCATCAGGTGGCAAAGCATGCCGCAAAGATCGAAGAACTCTTTGGTGTAACCCCCGTTACCTTCAGGAACACGGAGCTCATCTACTCCAACGGAATCGGCGAAATGGTATACAGCATGGGCTACAAGACCATCCTCACCGAAGGCGCACGCCACATCATGGGCTGGCAGAGCCCCAATTTCGTCTATACCGGAGCAACCCAGCCCCGCCTGAAGGTCCTCCTGCGCAACTACGGCCTCTCCGACGACATCGCTTTCCGCTTCACGCAGAACCATGTCACCGCAGACCAGTACGTAGGCTGGCTCAAGGAAAATGCCAAGGATGGAGACATCGTGAACCTGTTCATGGACTATGAGACCTTCGGCGAACACCAGAGTGCAGAAAGCGGCATTTTTGACTTCCTCCGCGCCCTTCCGGACGCTGTCATCAAGGACGGAACCTTCGGCTTCGTAACCCCTGCAGAGGCCGTCAAGAAGCACAAACCCGTCTCCGACATCGACGTAGAGGATCCCATCTCCTGGGCCGATGAAGAACGCGACGTCACCGCATGGCTTGGCAACGAACTCCAGAGCGAGGCCTTCAAGAAGGTCTACGCCATGACCGAAAAGCTCTCCATCGTCGGAGACCCCGACCTTTGGGAAGACTTCGGCCATCTCCAGGAGAGCGACCACTTCTACTACATGTGTACAAAGTTCTTCTCTGACGGAGAGGTCCACAAGTATTTCAACCCCTACGACACCCCGTACGAGGCATTTATCAATTACATGAACGTGATTTCTGACTTCCAGATACGCCTCGACGAGAAGCGTGCCGCCCTGGATGTGAAGGAGACGGCCCGGAAGGAGCTCGCAGCCCCCTCCAAGCCAGTGCGTAAGAAACCGGCAGCAAAGAAGAAGAAATAAATGAAAAACAAGACACTGACCCCCGACTACCTTTTTGAAGTAAGCTGGGAAGTTTGCAATAAGGTTGGCGGAATTTACACGGTAATAGCTACCAAGGCGCTTCACATGTCTGAAGAGCTTGGCAAGCATCATATCCTTATCGGCCCCGATGTATGGATGCACAGGGCCGATAATCCCGATTTTCTGGAAGATCCCACCCTCTACAGTTCCTGGAGGGCTGCCGCTGCTGAAGAAGGCCTGCGCCTGAGAATCGGCCGCTGGAACATTCCCGGAAAGCCCATCGCAATCCTGGTGGACTACAAGCACTATCTCCCCGGGGCCGATGACATCCTCGCCGGCCTCTGGAACGACTTCGGCGTGGACTCCATCTCCGGAAACTGGGACTACAAGGAAAACGTAATTTTCGGTTGGGCTGCAGGCAGGACCATCGAAAGCTTCTGGAACTACAACCTTCAGGGCACGGAGAAGGCCGTCGCCCAGTTCCACGAATGGCAGACCGGCGCCGGAATCCTCCAGCTCAAGCGCTCGGGAATCCCGGTTGCAACCGCCTTCACCACCCACGCCACGATGATGGGCCGGTGCATCGCCGGGAACAACCTTCCCCTCTACGACGCCCTCTCTTCGTACAATGCCGACGAAATGGCCCGCCGCTTCGGCGTAGTGGCCATCCATTCGATGGAAAAGACATCGGCCCTTAATGCCGATGTGTTTACCACCGTCTCCGACATCACCGCCCGCGAATGCGCGCAGTTCCATGGCCGCCCTGTGGACGTTGTCACGCCCAACGGCTTCGAAAACTGCTTCACACCCGCCTCTGACGACGAATACGTCGCCCTTCACGACAGGGCGCGCCTCCGTCTCCAGGAGGTTGCAAGCGCCATGAGCGCAGAAGAAGTACCTTCGAATTCAATCTACGTCGGCATAGGCGGAAGGTACGAATACAGAAACAAGGGTATCGACGTGTTCATCGATGCACTTGACAGGCTTAACCGCAGCGGTTACAGCGGCCGCAGCATCCAGGCCTTCATCGCGATTCCTTCCGGCCACCACGGCCCTGACAAGGAACTTGTTGCAAAACTCTCCGGAACAGGAGACCAGCTTTACCGCACCCAGACTTCCCACTACCTGCAGAATGCAGAGTATGACGCAATTACCGGACGCCTCCGTGAGATCGGCCTGGTGAATTCGATAGGGGACAAGGTCAAGGTCTATTTCATTCCTTCATATCTGACAGGTTCCGACGGCGTCTTCAACATGCCGTACTATGACCTCCTTTGCGGAATGGACCTCGCCCTCTTCCCTTCATACTATGAACCTTGGGGATACACTCCTCTGGAGGCTCTTGCCTTCAGGATTCCCACCCTCACCACAACCCTTGCCGGTTTTGGCCTCTGGGTGAACGACCATTACGGGAAGGAGCATCCCGGAATCACGGTCCTTGAGAGAAACGATTCCAATTACAACGAGGTTGTAGACGGAGTCGTAGCCCGTATCCGTGAAATTGCAGACCTCGAGCTCCCCGAGCGTAACATTTACCGTGAAAACGCGCGCGAGGTCGCACAAATTGCCCTCTGGGACAAACAGATTGTTTATTATAAGGAAGCTTATTCCATTGCACTTGCGAAAGTTCAGGAAAGAAAGGCTTCCTACAAAGTGAAAGAGAAAACGATGCAGTATTCAAAAACCGACGTCAACAACCCCGCATGGAGAACCATCCTGGTTACACGCCATCTCCCCGAAAAACTCTCCCGTCTGGAGAAACTGTCAAAGAACCTATGGTGGTGCTGGAATGAAAGCGCCAAAGAGCTCTTCAAGAGCATTGATCCCGAAGTATGGCACGCTTCCGGCCACAACCCTTTGGTTGTGCTTGATACCGTGAGCATCAAGCGTTTCCAGCAGCTTTCCGAGGATCAGGAATTCCTTGGCCGCATGAAGAAGGTCCTGGACGAATTTGACACTTACATGGCCGCAAAGGAGAAGAGGACAGATCCTTCCGTAGCTTATTTCTGCATGGAATACGGTCTGGATACTTCCATCAAGATTTACTCCGGCGGTCTTGGCATCCTTGCAGGCGACTACCTCAAGGAAACATCCGACATGAACGTCAACCTTGTGGCCGTAGGTCTTCTTTACCGTTACGGTTACTTCACCCAGGTCATTTCCGGCCAGGGATATCAGGTTGCAAACTACGACGCACAGGACTTCACCAAGATACCTGCAGAGCCTGTCATGGACAAGGACGGCAACTGGGTTACCGTACAGGTGGCATTCCCGGGCCGAAACCTCAATGCACGCCTCTGGAAGGTCGAAGTTGGCCGTACAGACCTCTACCTCATGGATACCGACTATGAGGACAACATTCCCGAAGACCGCGAGGTTACCTATCACCTCTATGGCGGCAACTGGGAAAACCGTCTCAAGCAGGAACTCCTCCTTGGTGTGGGCGGCATCCGCGCCCTCAGAAAGCTGGGTATCGACACCCAGGTATATCACTGCAACGAGGGACATGCCGCATTCATCGGCCTTGAAAGGATGCGTGAATACGTAGAGAAGGACAACCTGAGCTTCCCCGAGGCCATTGAGGTTGTGCGTTCAAGCTCCCTGTTCACCACCCATACTCCCGTCCCTGCAGGTCACGACGCCTTTGACGAGGGCATGCTCAGGCAGTACATCGGCCATTATCCCGCCCGCCTCAAAGCCGACTGGGAAACCCTTATGTCCCTTGGAAAGGACAACCCGCTGGATCCTCACGAGAAATTCTCCATGAGTAACCTCGCAGCCAATATTTCCCAGAACGTGAATGGCGTTTCCATGCTTCACGGCAAGGTTTCGCAGGATATTTTCGCACACATGTATCCCGGCTACCTGCCTGAGGAACTCTATGTGAGCTATGTCACCAACGGTGTCCACTATCCCACATGGTGCGCTCCCGAGTGGAAGCCCGTGCATGCACGCGTTTTCGGTCCTGCCTTTGCAACGCATCATTACGACAAGTCCTGCTTCGACGGCATCTTCGGCGTTTCCGACAAGGAAGTCTGGGATGTGAAGAAAGAGCTCAAGAAGAAGCTCATCGGCTTCCTGCGTGAGCGTCTCCAGGACAAGACCATCTCCAACCATTACAGTCCTTCAGAGCTGGTGACCATCCTGGATACCCTCAGGGACGATGTCCTCACCATCGGCTTCGCACGCCGTTTTGCCACCTACAAGAGGGCAACCCTCCTGTTCCGTGACCTTGACCGTCTTGACAGGATTGTGAACAACCCTTCCCAGCCCGTCCAGTTCCTCTTCGCCGGCAAGGCCCACCCTGCCGACAAGGCCGGTCAGGACCTCATCAAGCAGATTGTGGACATCTCCAAGGATCCCAGGTTCATCGGCAAGATTGTGTTTGTCCCCGGATATGACATCACCCTCGCCAAGAGGCTTGTCCAGGGCGTCGATGTGTGGATGAACAATCCTACCCGTCCCCAGGAGGCTTCCGGTACTTCCGGCGAAAAGGCCGCAATGAACGGTACCATGCACTTCTCCGTCCTTGACGGATGGTGGGTCGAGGGTTACAAGGAAGGCGCCGGCTGGGCGCTTCCCATCGAGCAGGCCTACGAGGACAACAACTTCCAGAACGAGCTTGATGCCGCTACCATCTATCAGATTCTCGAGAATGATATCGCGCCTGCATATTATAATGTAGACCGTACCACCCTCCGCAGTTCCGAATGGATCAGCTACATCAAGAATACCATCGCCCACGTGGCATGCGACTTCACTACCAACCGCATGCTCACGGACTACATCAACCAGTACTATGATCCTCAGGCAAAGCGTGCTACTGCAATCAAGAAGAATGACTTCCGCATGGCCCGCGACATTGCTGCATGGAAGACTCATGTCCGCCGTGAATGGAACAATGTCCAGCTTGTATCACGTACAACTCCCCAGACTTCATATGACCTTACCCTTGCCAACCAGTTCCATCTTGACATAGTTCTGAGGCTGGGAGACCTCACTCCCGAAGATGTAGGAGCAGAGGTGGTTCTCACAAACACCGACGCCCGCGGTCAGCGCCACATCGTCGATGTCCAGGAGTTAAAGGCTGTGAAGTTCGAAAAGGGCGAAGCTACCTATACCGTTGACTTCCTGCCGGAAAAGACAGGTGCTTACGAAGTTTGCACCCGCGTGTTCGCCAAGAATGCCCTCATGCCTCACCGTCAGGACTTTGAGTGTGTAAAGTGGCTGTAGTAACTACCGGTTTTTTTGACGGGGTCCATCTCGGGCACCGCCATGTTATCGAGACAGTGGTCTCCTCTGCCCGCGAAAGGGGAGAGGAGGCCGTTGTCGTATCATTCTGGCCTCACCCCAGGGCCGTCCTCCAGCAGGATGCACGTGACCTCCGCCTCCTGTCCACACTGGAAGAGAAGAAAGCCATGCTGCTTTCACTGGGAATAGACAGGGTGGAAGTCATTCCCTTCACCCGGTCTTTCGCCGCGCTCACTGCAGCACAGTACATGGACATGCTTCGTGACCGCTATGGCGCAACCCTCGTTGTCATGGGTTATGACAACAGGATAGGGGCCGATATGAAGACGGGAGGGGAACTGTATCGTTCCCAAACCGTCCGCTTCGCAGACCCCTCCCAAAGCAAGCTTTGGGCCCCTCCCTCTTATGTGGCCGAGGGTGGCCACAGGTTTGGGAACGATACAGTTCCCCTCCCTCAAATAGTTGTCTCTGAAGAGTATCACCCCTGTCATTCTGAGCAAGGCGAAGAATCTGTTTCTTCTACAGTAATCAGAAGAAAACTCTCTGAAGGAGATGTGGAAGGGGGGAATGCAATGCTGGGGTATCAGTATATGCTTACAGGAGCTGTGGTGGCAGGGAACAAGATGGGAAGGACGATAGGTTTCCCGACGGCAAACATGCAGCTCTATGAGCCGCTGAAGATGGTGCCGGAGAATGGAGTGTATGCGGTTGATGTCGAAGTACTTGGCTCCGAGTATAGGGGGATGTGCAACATCGGCACAAGACCCACGGTAGGAGGGGCTTCGCGCACCATTGAGACGCATATCCTGGACTTCGACGAGGATATCTACGGCCTGCCGCTCACCGTGCGGTTTAGAAGACGCATCCGCGACGAGCGCCCTTTCCCTTCGCTGGAAGCTCTGCGGCAGCAGCTTTTGCTGGACCGGGAACTGTGTTTATAGACAAAATTTTGCTTTTCGGGAAATAATTCATATATTTGCCTTTGACATAAGCGCGACGGCCGGTAAAATGGCCGTCGGCTCATTTTTTTGACAAGAATAAAAACGTAATAATGGCACAGATTGAAATGATGACCCAGGCGGGTCTTGACAAACTCAAGAAAGAACTCGCCGATGCACTGGCCCAGAGGCCGGTTATCTCTGCAGCTATTGCAGAGGCACGTGAGAAGGGAGACCTCTCCGAAAATGCAGAATATGACGCTGCGCGCGACGCACAGGGTCTTCTGGAAGTTAAAATCGCACGCCTCAAGGAGAAAGTCGCGAACGCCCGCGTGATTGACGAGAGCAAACTCTCTGCCGACACCGTCCAGCTCCTTTCAAAGGTAAAGATTCAGAACCTCGCCAACAAGATGGTCATGCAGTTCCAAATCGTGGCGGAAACAGAGGCCGACTTCTCCAAAGGCCTCCTGGCAGCCACAACCCCTATCGGCAAGGCTCTCATCGGCCATGCAAAGGATGATGTCGTTGAGGCAAAGGTGCCCAGCGGCGTGATTAAATTCAAGATTCTGGATATTTCCCTTTAGTTTATGGCAACCATTTTCACCAAGATTGCGGCAGGGGAGATTCCCTCCTACAAGTGCGCCGAAAGCGAAGATTTCTACGCTTTCCTGGACATTTCCCCGCTCGCCAAGGGCCACACCCTGGTAATTCCCAAGAAGGTGGAGGATGACTACATCTTCAACCTTGACCCCAAGACCTACGAAGGCCTCTGGGCTTTTGCACGCAAGGTCGCATCGGCCCTCAAGGCTGCCGTTCCCTGCAAGAGGGTGGGCGTCGCCGTCCTTGGCATGGAAGTTCCCCACACCCACATTCACCTTGTGCCGCTCAGTTCAGAGGCCGACATGGACTTCCGTAAGGAAAAGCTCTCCCTTGACCCCGCAGAAATGAAATCCATCGCCGATTCCATCCTTGCCGAATATGAAAAACTCTAGACTCTTTCTCCTGGCGGGTCTCATCGCCCTTGTTTCATGCTCCGGCAAGAACACCACTATCAGTGCCGTAGTTGCCGATGCTCCTGAGGCTGCAATCGTAGTCAAGTCCCTGGACGTGAACCGTTTCAAGGTGCTTGATACCGTAAAGACCAACGCCGCCGGAGAGTTCCGTTACGGCCTTGAACTCACGGAGCCGGAATTCGTATATCTCTTCTACGGAGACAGGCAGATAGCATCTCTCGTCCTTCAGAAGGGAGACAAGGTTTCCGTTAAGACAGACACCCTCGGCGCCTACAGCACAGAGGGCTCGGAAGAGAGCCTGAAACTCCAGAAGGTGGAGAACTCCTACAACGCCTTCATGCGTGACATGGCCCGCATCCTCAGGGAAGACCCCTCCCCGGACCAGGCCCTTTCCCGCCGATATATAGAATACTACAGGGACCGCGTAGGCTACGTGCTCTCGAATGCCCGTTCCCTTACCACCGTCCCGGTTTTCTTCCAGCAGGTGAACGAGAATCTCCAGGTCTTCGACCAGCCCACAGACGGCATCCTGATGTCCTCCGTGGCCGATTCCCTCGAAAAAGCATATCCGGAATCCCGCTATGTCAAGGTCCTCCGTAAGGAGGCCGACCGCCGCAAGAACATCATGGAACTTGCCGCAAAGATACAGGATGCCGGGTCAATCGGCTACTTTGACATCGAGCTTCCCGGAATGGACGGCAGCAAGGTCAAACTCTCCGATGTCGAAACCAAGGTTGTGATGCTCTATTTCTGGTCCTCCACCGCAGAGCAGAAGATGTTCAACATCTCCTCCCTGCTTCCGCTCTATGAGGAATTCCATCCTAAGGGTATGGAAATCTATGCCGTGGCGCTTGACACTGACAAGACCACCTGGGCAACAGCCGTCAGGAACCAGAAACTGCCCTGGGTGAACGTCTGTGACACCCGCGGCGCTGCATCGCCCTACGTCCAGTCCTACGGCGTCACATCCCTCCCGATGCTCTGGATAATAAAGGACGGAGTGATTGATCCCGTCTCCGGTCTTGGCAACATCGACGCCCTCAAGGCATATCTGAAAAAGAACCTTTAGAGGTCGCCTGAATTAGTCGAGGAAATGTTCAATTTATTTGGATATTTCCTCGATTATTTGTAACTGAACCTTTGGAAATCAAAGAGGGCTCAGGCGTAAAACCCTGTGTTTCAGCCGTTACCATTTGCCGTCAATGCGGCAAAAGGATGACGGCCAGGGGAACAAAAACGGGCAAAAATGTCAACGCGGACGTCGATGACGACGCGCGCAGTGACAAAAATGCCGGAAAATGTCAACGCAGACGTCGCGGGGATGGCAGCAGGGAGGTGAACTCCACCTCCCTGCTGCCACCCCCGCCTAAAAACTCATGGCATTGCGCTGAAACATTTTGTTATTGACATAAAATGTCCAGACAGCAACTGGTCGTTGTCAGATGTAGATGTGTCAGAGGTTCTTTTTTGATACCGTGGCGACGAAATCTTTGAGGTAGAAGGGCTCGAAGTAGGCTACGTCTTCGAAACGATGTTCCCGGAAGGCCTTGAAGGCCAGCTGTACCATTGCCGATGCCAGCGGGACTTCCTCCCGGAATTCGGCGTTTGCCGATGTAATTACATCTTTGCACTTCATGGCGCCGTCTCCGATGAACAGCACCTTTCCCTTGGCAAGGTACTCATCGAAGGAGCCGGGCTCCACAATCTTTGATTCTATAGGGGTAAGCCTCTCTCCTTCAGCGTTGTATACCGCTGTGTAGACCTCCATGCGGCGGGCGTCGATCATGGGGACGATGTAGAGATTCTTCGTTTCGCTCAGAATGACAGAGGAAACCAGGATATCCGGAGTATCGACCGCGATAAGCGGAATGCCGGCGCCGAAGCAGATGCCTTTGGCGGTGGAAGAGCCAACCCGGAGGCCTGTGTAGGAACCCGGGCCTTTGCTGAGGCACACTGCGTCCAGTTCACGGAAACTGATGCCAGCCTCTTCCATCACTTCCTTCACCAGCGGAGCGGTGAGGGAAGACTGCATGCGGGGCTCGGTGCAAACGCGGTCCGCCACCACTTTCCCGTCTTCCGCAAGTGCCACCGAAAGCGTGGCTGCCGATGTTTCAAGAAGAAGTATCCTTGTCATAACTTGATATTGCTTATTGCCTCTGCAGCGGGCTCAAACAGCTCCTTGAGGAAGGGGAAAGCCACATTGGTGAAATCCCTCAGGAGCGAATACATCACGGATTCCGCAATGAGCCTGCTGTCCTTTGCTATCTCGAATTGTTCGTTCAGGCTGTCGAAGACCGTGATGAGCAGTCCCAGTACCAGCGCCGTTACGAATATGGACAGGATGAGCCCCAGAACTCTGTTGAGCCACCCCAGGGTGGCCATTTCTATAACCTTTGTAAATAGTTTCGCAAGGACAATCAGCACAAGCAGGGCAAGCAGGAGGAGAAGCACGAAGGATACTATTTCAAGGGCCGTGTCCGTTATACCCAGAACCGGGCCGATAAGCTCTCCAACCTTCCCGTAGAACTTGTATGCAAGATACACGCTGATAAAGATTCCCGCCAGGGAAATGGCCTGCTCGAGGAAGCCTTTGGTGAGTCCCCGGATGATGCCTGGAATGAACAGAATCAGAAGGATGATGTCCAACGTATTCATTTTGTGATACCAGTTTAAATGATTATCTTTGCAGACTTATTTACGGATACAAAAATAGCCAAAAAAAATGACATTTAAAGAATATAATGGATTGGACCTGACTGAGGCCGGGCGCGAAGTGCTGGAAAGGTGGAAAAAAGAGGACGCATTCGGGAAGTCCCTCAAGATTCGTGAGGGTGCACCGGAGTTCGTCTTTTTCGAAGGACCGCCTTCCGCCAACGGCATGCCCGGAATTCACCACGTCATGGCCCGTTCCATCAAGGATGCCATTTGCCGCTATAAAACGCAGACCGGATACAAGGTGCGCCGCCGCGCAGGCTGGGACACCCACGGCCTCCCCGTAGAACTTGGCGTAGAGAAGAAGCTGGGCATCACCAAGGCCGATATCGGCACCAAGGTGAGTGTGGAGGAGTACAACAACACCTGCCGCAGCGAGGTCATGAAGTACACCGCCGAATGGGAATCCCTCACAGAGCGCATAGGTTACTGGGTAGACATGAAGGACCCATACATCACCTATGACAACCGCTACATCGAAACCCTCTGGTACCTTCTCAAGAAGATTTACGACAAGGGTCTCCTGTACAAGGGATACACCATCCAGCCCTATTCTCCTACAGACGGCACCGGACTCAGTTCGCACGAGTTGAACCAGCCCGGCTGCTACCGTGACGTCACCGACACCACCGCAACCGTCCAGTTCGAGATAATCAAGGACGGCGCCTCCCAGATCCTCTACGGCACTGAGACCGTTCCCGTGTACTTCCTTGCCTGGACCACCACGCCCTGGACACTTCCTTCAAATACCGCCCTGTGCGTAGGACCTGAAATCGAATACGTAAGGGTAAAATCCACAAATCCTTACACCGGGGCGCCTGCAGTATATGTGCTGGCAAAGGAACTTGTCCCCACATGGTTCGGCACAAAGATTCCTTACACCGTCCTTGACGGCGTATTCAAGGGCAAGGACCTCGTGGGAATCCGCTATCATCAGCTCATCCCATGGTTCCGCCCGGACGGCGAAGCCTTCCGCGTAATCCCCGGAGACTACGTCACCACCTCTGAAGGTACAGGCGTGGTGCACATCGCCCCAACCTTCGGCGCAGACGACAAGAAGGTGGCTGCAGTCGCAGGAATCGGCGCCATCATGCCAATAGACAAGGACGGCAATCCCCAGGCGCAGGTAGACCGCCAGGGCCGTTTCTTCCGCCTGGAAGACATGGACCCCGCCTTCGCCGCCACAGTAGACCCTTCCTACAAGGAATATTCGGGCCGATACGTTAAATCCGGCTACGTCCAGTACTTCGAACACCGCGAGGAAGAAACCTCCCTGGACATCGACCTATGCGTCATGATGAAGGCCGACGGCCGCGCATTCAAGATCCAGAAACACGTCCACAGCTATCCCCACAGCTGGAGAACTGACATGCCCGTCCTCTATTACCCGCTGGATTCCTGGTTCATCAAGGCATCGGCAGTAAAGGATGAGATGGTAGCCCTTAACAAGCAGATACTCTGGAAGCCGGCTTCAACCGGTACCGGCCGCTTCGGCGTGTGGCTGGAGAACATCCAGGACTGGAACCTCTCCCGCAGCCGCTACTGGGGCACCCCGCTCCCCATCTGGAGAACGGAAGACGGCAAGGAGGAGAAGTGCATCGGCAGCGTAAAGGAACTTTTCGATGAGACAGAGAAGGCCGTCGCCGCCGGCATCATGCCTTCCAATCCCCTCAAGGACAAGGGCTTCAATCCTGCCGATATGTCCCTCGAGAACTACAACCGCATCGACCTTCACCGTCCCTGGGTAGATAATATCTTCCTGGTGTCAGACTCCGGAAAGAAGATGACAAGGGAGACCGACCTCATTGACGTATGGTTCGACTCCGGTGCCATGCCGTATGCCCAGGAAGGCCTTCGCGGCCTTGAGAGCGGCCGTTTCGGCGCCACCGCAGACTTCATCGCAGAAGGCGTAGACCAGACCCGCGGCTGGTTCTATACCCTCCATGCCATACACACCATGATAAGCGGCACCCCCGCTTTCAAACGCGTGATTTCCAACGGCCTTGTGCTTGACAAGAACGGCAACAAGATGTCCAAGCGCCTCGGAAACGCCGTAGACCCGTTCAAGGCCCTTGACAACTACGGCCCCGACGCCCTCCGCTGGTACATGCTCACCAATGCCGAACCCTGGGATAACCTGAAGTTCGACGAAGGCGGCGTCTCCGACGTCCGCCGCAAATTCTTCGGCACCCTCTACAACACCTACGCCTTCTTTGCCCGCTACGCCAACATTGACGGCTGGCAGCCTTCATGTCATCCTGAGCTTGCCGAAGGATCTCTTACAGAGATGGACAAATGGATGCTTTCCCGCCTCAACACCGTCATCCGTGAGGTGCGCGCAGCATATGAAGACTACGACGTAAAGACCGCAGGCCGTATCCTCGAATCCTTCGTGTGCGACGATGTCTCCAACTGGTACGTCCGCCTTGGAAGGCCGCGCTACTGGGCAGGCGAAATGACTCCTGACAAGAACGCTGCATACCAGACGCTGTACACAGTGCTGGTGGATGTCGCCATCCTGGCAGCTCCAATCGCCCCGTTCTTCATGGACCGCCTCTACCTGGACCTCGTTCCCGGCGCAGAATCCGTCCATTTCGCCTCCATGCCCGCTGCCGATGAATCCCTCATCGACACTGAGGAAGAAGAGCGCATGGCACTTGCCCAGCAGGCTACCTCGCTTGTGCTTGGCATCCGCAAGAAGGTGAACATCCCTGTGCGCCAGCCGCTTTCAAAGCTCATGATTCCAGTTATCTCTGAGAAGGTCCGTCAGCAGCTCACCGCTGTTGAAGGCATCATTCTTCCCGAGGTGAACGTCAAGGAGATGGAATTCATCGAGGATACAACCGGCATCATGACCCTCAAGATAAAGCCCAACTTCAAGGTCCTTGGAAAGACCTACGGCGCCCGCATGAAGGAGATTGCCGCAGGATTCGCCGGCCTTGACCAGGCCACTATATCGGCAATCCAGAAGGCCGAGGCCGCAGCCGGGGTCTATACCCTTAACCTCCCCGGAGGCGACGTAGTCCTGAATCCCGGAGACTACACCATCTCCTCCGAAGATGTCGAAGGATGGCAGGTCGCCTCCGAGGGCTCCCTTACCGTTGCCCTGGATGTGGAAATCACTCCCGAACTGCGTCTCGAAGGCCTTGCAAGGGAACTCGTGAACCGTATCCAGAATCTCCGCAAGGCAAGCGGATTCGAGGTGACGGACCGTATCGACACTATAATCTATGCCCCTCTCGAAGAGGTGCTTGACAAGTATGGCGCTTACATTGGCGCACAAACCCTTTCCCGTACCATCAATGTGCGTTCCGCTGCAGAAGCTCCCGCAGATGCTGCAGAGGTGGAATGGATTGAAGGTACAATTAAACTGACTGTAACGAGGTAAATCTTTTTATTATGGAAGAGAACAACAGAACACGTTATTCTGATGAAGAGCTTGCGGAATTCCGCACCATCATCAATGACATGCTGGAAAAAGCCCGCGCGGAATACGCAACCCTCAGGGATGTTGTTACCCACGCCGGTGGCAATGACATCCTGGACACAGCCCCTACCTTCAAGACGGTAGAGGACGACGGTGCCTTCCAACTTTCCAAGGAAGAAGCCGGTGCCCTTGCCCAGAGGCAGTACAAGTTCATCCAGAACCTTGAAGCTGCCCTTGTACGTATCGAGAACAAAACTTACGGCATCTGCCGCGTCACAGGAAAGCTCATCCCCAAGGAGCGTCTGCGCCTTGTTCCTCATGCCACCACCACAGTGGAAGGCAAGGCCATCCTGGAAAAGACGGGGAGGAAGTAATGAAGTTCTCATCAAAAGGCCGCAACCTCATAATCCTGGGGGTTATCCTTGTTGTCATTGACCAGGTCATCAAGGTCCTGGTCAAGACAAACATGCAGATAGGGGAGAGCATTCCCGTCCTTGGGAACTGGTTCCAGCTCCTGTTCGTGGAGAACAAGGGCATGGCCTTTGGCATGTCCTTCGGCGGCGTCATCGGCAAGTACGTCCTCACCGCCTTCAGGATTGCACTCTTCTGCGTGCTGTGCTGGTGGATAAGCAAACTGGTAAAGCGTAAGAACGTACCGGCCGGGGTTCTCGTCGGCCTCACTCTCATTACCGCCGGGGCCTTCGGCAATATAGTTGACTGCCTCTTCTACGGGCTCATCTTTACTGAATCGGCCCCGGGAGTGGTTGCAACCCTTGGTTCCTATGCTCCTTTCATGCAGGGCAGGGTGGTGGACATGTTCTACTTCCCGCTCTGGATATGGCCTGACTGGGTTCCCTGGCTGGGCGGCCACATCTTCTTTGAACCCGTGTTCAATTTCGCAGACAGTTGCGTCACCGTTGGCGCAATCTATCTGATTCTTTTCCACTGGAAGTTTTTCTCCAAAGAATAGACTTATATGAATACCTTTATGAAAGTTATCGCCTGTATGGGTGTTGCAGCAGGCGTCGCTGCATGTGACGCTCCCGTAAAGGAATCGGCAGAACCCGCTTTCAAGTATACCATCGACTCATTCGCAGACCTCAAGGTCATGCGTTACCGTATCCCTGGCTGGGAAAGCCTGTCTTTCCGGCAGAAGGAGTATGCATACCACCTTGCAGAGGCCGCAAAATACGGCCGTGACATCCTCTGGGACCAGAACTGCAAGGATAACCTGCGCCTGAGACACGTCCTTGAGGCCATCCTCGAAAACGTTGACGCAGTTGAAGGAAATGCCGACTATGACGCTTTCCTCACCTATGCCAAGAGAGTTTTCTTCTCCAACGGCATGCATCATCACTATGCAGAGGACAAGATTCTTCCCGGATGCTCCAGGGAGTACTTCGCATCCCTCATGGAAACGGCCGGCGTGAATGATCCTCAGCTCCTTGAAATCATCTACAACCCTGCAATCTACCCCCAGCGCCGCTCTACGGAGACATCCGGAGACATCGTGAAGAATTCCGCAGTGAATTTCTACGAAGGCGTTACCCGTGAGGAGGTTGAAAAGTATTACGCTTCTATCGCAGACCCCAAGGACCCTGAACCCATCTCCTACGGCCTTAACACCAAGGTCGTAAAGGATGCGAAGGGCAAGGTAGTGGAGCTTCCCTGGAAGGTTGGCGGCATCTACTCAGCCGCTCTCGAAAAGATATGCGAAGAGCTTTCCAAGGCTGCCGAAGTTGCAGAAAACGACATCCAGAAGCGCGCTATCGGCCTTCTCATCGACTATTACAGGACAGGAGACCTCCGCACCTGGGACAAGTTCAACATCGAATGGGTAAAGGACACAATTGGAACAGTTGATTTCATCAACGGTTTCATCGAGGACTACAATGACCCTCTGGGCCGCAAGGCATCATGGGAAGGCTATGTGAACATCAAGGACTTCGAGGCCTCCCGCCGCACTGAAATCCTCTCCCAGAACGCCCAGTGGTTCGAGGACAACTCCCCGGTAGATCCACGCTTCCGCAAGGAAAAGGTCAAGGGCGTATCGGCAAAGGTCATCAATGCGGTATGCCTTGCCGGAGACAGCTACCCTTCGACGCCTATCGGCATAAATCTTCCCAATGCCGACTGGATCCGCAAGGAGCACGGTTCCAAGAGCGTGACCATCGCCAACATCACCCATACGTATGACCTCGCCGCACAGGAACTGCCCAATAGCACCCTCAAGGAGTTTGCATACAGCAAGAAGGAAATCGAGCTTGCAAAGAAGTGGGGCACCATTGCCGATGAAATCCACACAGACCTTCACGAGTGCCTTGGCCACGCCTCCGGCCAGCTCCTTCCCGGGGTGAGTTCCACCGCCATGGGAGAGTATGCATCGGCCCTCGAAGAAGCGCGCGCAGACCTCTTCGGCCTCTACTACACTGCCGATCCCAAGATGGTCGAGCTTGGCATCATGCCCAGCCCCGAGGCCTACAAGGCAGAATATGCGAACTACATACGCAACGGCCTCATGGTCCAGTTCACCCGCGTTGAACTTGGCCGCCCCAACACCGAGGCCCACATGCAGAACCGCAAGCTCATTGCCGAATGGTGCTATGAGAAAGGTGCAAAGGACAAGGTCATCGTAAAGAAAGTGAAGGACGGAAAGACATACTTCGTGGTTAACGATTATGTGAAGCTCCGCGCCCTCTTCGCAGAACTCCTTGCCGAAATCCAGCGCATCAAGTCGGAAGGTGACTACGAAGCCGGAAAGGCCCTCATCGAGACCTACGCAGTGAACATAGACCCCGAACTTCACAAGGAAGTCAAGGCGCGCTACGAATCCCTTGGCCTCAAGCCTTACGGCGGTTTCATCAATCCTGAAATCCGTCCCGTCCTCTCTTCAGAGGGTGTTGTAGTAGACTACGAACCCGTCTACACCGACGACTACCTTGGCCAGATGCTCCTCTACGGCAAAAAATACGGAACGCTGTAGTTAGTGTATAATATAACAGGAAAGCGGCCCTTGGAAAGACTCCTTGGACCGCTTTCTTGACGTGTACTAAAACCTAAACCTATTATATAGATGCAAGAAAAAAAAATATGTTGCAGGAAAAATGAATTTTCTGCAACATATTTTCAAAAAAGTTGTAAAGTTCTTATTACTTTGCAGCTTCGACAGAAACCTTGCGGAATTCCTTGAGGTCCTTCATGAGGGCGAGAGCAGCCTTGCGAGCGCGTGCGCCAGCGGCCTTGTTACCCTTTACTACCTGTGCCTCTGCGTTCTTTGCGAATTCAGCTGCTTCTGCGTTGATTTTTGCGACAAGCTCTTTCATAATTGGTTGGTTTTATTGGTTTTAAAATTGTATAACCTTTTTTTCTGCTGGCTAATTTAGACAAAAAAACCTTGAATTCAAAAAAAAATCGTCGAAAAAGTTAAATTTCAGGCATTTCCGTGCTATTTTTTACCTCTTCGGACAGTTTTTTTCTGGTATTGAGAGTATTCATGGCCCTTGCGGGACCGATAGTAGATATATCTTTGATACCCTGAATAATCCGGGGAGCCAGTTCCGAGACTTCCTTTTTCTGGTCTTCAGTGAGTTCGCCAAGTACAAAATCAATCTGCCCGCCGGCCTTGAATTCGTTGCCGATGCCAACCCTTATCCGGATCCACTGGTCTGTTCCCAGCGTCTCAGTGATGTGCTCCAGGCCGTTATGGCCGCCGGAAGAGCCGCCTGTGCGCATGCGGATTGTTCCGAAGGGAATGTTCAGGTCGTCAGAAATGACGATGAGGTTTTCAGGGGTGTATCCGAGTTTCTGCAGCCAGTAGCGGACGGCATTGCCGCTGAGGTTCATGTACGTGGAAGGCTTGAGGAGGGTGAAATGCCTCCCCTTGAAGGACGTTTCCGCCAAGTCACCGTAGCGTTCTGTCCTGAAAAGGATATTGGATGCCTGAGCCCAGGCATCCAATATCATAAATCCCATGTTGTGCCTGGTGGAGGCGTACTCCGCCCCTATGTTTCCCAGACCGACAACCAGGTAGTCCATCACTTACTAGGCGTTCTTTGCAGCCTCCTGAGCGGCCTGCTGCATTGCACGGGTAGTCTTTACAGAGCAGATGATGGTGTTCTTGTCAGAGAGAATCTGGAGACCTTCGACCTTGACGTCGCCGGCAACCATTCTCTTGTCAAGCTCCAGAGGAGTTACATCGAGTTCAAGCTCGTCGGGGAGGTTCTTCATGAGACCAGAAACCTTGAGTGAACGTGCGCTCTGGGTGAACTTACCACCAGCCTGTGCGCCAACCGGGTGACCGGTGAGCTTAAGAGGAACGTTGATGGCGATGGGCTTGTCTTCGCTGACTGCGAGGAAATCCACGTGGAGGCAGTTGTCCTCTACCGGGTGCCACTGATACTCGTGTGCGACAGCGGTGTAAGTCTTGCCACCGAGCTCCAGGTCTACGATGTAGGATGCGGGAGTATGGGTGAGACCCTTGAGCTCTTTCTCAACGACGGTGAAGAGGATGTTGTCAATACCCTGGCCATAGAGGTTGCAAGGAACCAGGCCCTGACGGCGGAAAGCCTTGATAACGGCTTTGTTGCCCTTCTGGCGGATTTCGCCTTTAAGCGTAAAATGCTTCATTGTACTAAAAATGTTAAAATGTGTTACTCAGTGCGATTTTTCACGCACCCCATTGCACCAAAAAGCCTGCGCCGGCTTTTTTAAGCCCGCAAAGATACTAATAATTATTGAAATAGCAAATTCTGATGTCGTGTTCTGCTGTTTATCTCCCGCAAAGGTCCTTGAAGTCGCACCAGGAGCAGGTGTCGGTTTCGGGGGTGCGGGTCCAGGGGATGGAGACATCGGTGATTTCCTTCAGCAGGGCGCTCAGCTTTTCGGAAACGATGGAGGTGAAAACAGGGCTCACAGGCATGTCCTTGAGGGGTTCGGTGTACAGGCGGCCCGTGCTGTAGATGGAATTGACGATGGTGTTGCCGGCGAGCGATGCATCGGCAGATGCGAGGAGGCCATAGATGAACAGTTGCAGGGCAATGCCGGGGCGGCCTTTGTTTGAGGTCCCGAAAAGCTTTTCGGCTACGGCGGCGGCGTTTTCGTCGGTGATGAGGATGTCGTCGTCCTCAACGCGCCCGGTCTTGTAGTCCAGGATGCGCACTTCTCCCTGGCGGTAACTGTCGATGCGGTCCAGGAAGCCGATGAGCCTGTATCCGTCAAAAACGGTCTCCCGGAACTGCTCAAGGCCGATTATCTTGAATCCGCCCTTCTCTCCGATGAGCGAAATGTCGTGGCCGAGCGTGGCCTTGACATAGTCGCACAGGATTTCCTCCGTTACGAGGTTTCTGCCGCTTACCTCGAAGGAGCGCATCTCCTTCATGATCTCTTCCCTCACGATGGCGTGGATGAGGACATCGTCGTCCCGCATCTTTTCGATATCGGCCCGGGAGAAGAAGGCCTTTCCGGAGTAGAGGCGCTGCATGACGCTGTGGAAGACGCGGCCTATCATGGATTCGTCCAGGGATTCGGCCACCTCGTCGGCAGTTTTGAGCTTCTTTACGAAGCTGTAGTAGAACTTTGCCGGGCAGTAAAGGTAGTTTTTCAGTGCCGATGCCGAAAGCGCCCCTTTCCTCACGGCCTCTGCATCCTCCTCCGTCTTGGGAATGTCTCCCTGCGGGGTGAGGGGCTGCAGGGGAGCGCTTGCGACAAGGCGCGTCACTTTCACGCCGAAATGGTACTCCAGCTGCTTGATATAGCGGCTTTCCTCCCCGGAATGGAGGCCTTCCGTGCGGCTGTCATAGACCAGCCAGACCTTCGATGCCCTTTGCAGCATGCGATAGAAATAGTAGGCCCAGACGGCATCCTGGAACTCGTATGTCGGAAGGCCGAAGGCTTTCCTGAGCTCCGGCGGAATGAAGGAAGTGCTGACGCTCCTTCTGGGGAACATGCCTTCGTTTGCACTCAGGATGACTATGTTCCTGAAATCCAGTGCCCTTGTTTCCAGCGGGCCCATTATCTGGAGTCCCTTCAGCGGCTCTCCCTTGAACGGAACGGAGATGCCTTGAAGGATGCTGTCCAGCACCCGGAGCCAGGTGGATGGCATCAGTTCCATGGAAATGCTTTCCAGTATGTTCAGCTGCGTATGCAGTCTCTTTGCGAAGTCCAGTTCCAGCAGCGTTTCCCCTTTTCCGGACACAGCCCTTCCCACTGTGCCGATGATGTCGGAAAGGTATCGGCAAAGGTCCCGGCAGGAGCCGGCCGAAGGCGTTTTCACGTCCGTCAGTACCGGCCTGAAAACGGCCTTGAGGGTCTCTCCCGGGCCGAAATCGGCCTCTGGGACGTAGTATTTGGCATCGGCCTTGATTCTCTCTACGGTTTCTTTTTCGGAGGGGGTGAGCATGGCAGAGAAAAGGCTGGCAGAGAAGACTTCGCGGATGTCCTTGTGGTAGAAGTAGCAGCCGTCTTCGCGGTGCCTTGCCCTCAGCTGGAGCCGGCCAAGTGCCTGCACCAGCGTATATACCGCGCTGCCCTTCATGGGGTAGCCCATGGTGACGTTGATGCTTTCCACCTCTGTCGGAATGGAGTTCAGAAGCGGGAGAAGGAGGGTTTCATCGGGGAGTACGAATGCACTTTCCACAGGATCTCCTTCCATCTGCTGAAGCAGTTTTGGGGCTATTTTGACCTGTCCTACAGCCGACGGTACGCTTACCGCCGTTATCTCAGGTGTGCCGCCTGCAAGGATGGTAAAAGCCTGCGGGAATTCCTCCACATTCTTCTGCATAAAGAAGGAGGACTTGTTTGCCTTGTCCCTAATTATGGGAGTTACGTAGTCCCACACGAACTCTGCCTTGTGGGCGTCACGCATCTTTCGCATCAGCAGCTTTTCGCATTCGTTAAGGGCATTGAGGCCGATGAAAACGTATTTCTGCGTGTCCGGGAAGGCGTTTTCCAGGATGTCGACCACCGGCTCCCCGTCCTTCAGACGCTGTGCAAGGGCCCTGTACACCATGCCTTCGTACGCCATGCCCTTTTCCCTGAGGGCGTTGTTGAAAGATTTGTAGAGCGGAAGGAGGAGATTCCAGAGCCTCAGGAAACCGCCCTTTACGCTGGACGAATTCAGGTCCCGGGCGTCCCTGAAGTGGCCCAGAAAACTCCGGATGGCTTTTTTCTGTATATCTGTGAGGTACTCGAAACTGTCCTGGATTTCCTTCAGGTCTGCGATGTTGGTGAATAGGGAATCCGGAGAAGCGAGGTATTTGTCCACGTCGTCAAAATCGGCAAGGAGGACGTCTCCCCAGAAGATGAAATCGTCCAGGGGCTCCGCCTTTGGGTTCAGGCGGGAGTACTCTTCATACAGGACGGTGAGAAGGCGGAGGCGGTCCGATGTCTTTCCGCTGTACAGGCTGCCGAAGAAATCGTTCACAGTGAACATCGGAGGGCACAGCAGGGGCCTCCCTCCGTTTACGAGGTCTCCGAGGTATTTCGTGAAAAACACCATGGAGCGGCGGTTGGGGAAAATGAAGCAGGTTTTCTCCAAATCGGGCAGGTTGTAGTAGTGCCTTGCCGTTTGTAATAAAAAAGCATCCATACCGTCTGTAAATTTACGCATTTTTATTAAATTTGTAAAAATACATTTAACAACAACCTTTATGAAAAAGAAATTCAGATGTCTCGTTTGCGGGTATGTATATGAAGGAGAGAATCCTCCCGCAGAATGCCCGGTATGCCATGTTAAGTCGGACAAGTTTGTGGAAGTGAAGGAAGAGGCAGAAGGCAAGTGGGCCTGTGAGCACGAACTTGGCGTTGCCAAGGGAGTGGACGAAGAAGTCCTCGCCGGTTTGCACGAACATTTTACAGGTGAATGCTCAGAGGTGGGCATGTACCTTGCCATGAGCCGCCAGGCTGAAAGGGAAGGCTATCCCGAGATTGCCGACGCCTTCAAGCGCTATGCATACGAAGAGGCAGACCATGCCGCCCGTATCGCAGAACTCCTTGGAGAAGTCGTATGGGATACCAAGACCAACCTCAAGAAGCGCTATGAGGCGGAGGCCGGCGCCTGCGAAGGCAAACTTGCCATTGCAAAGAGGGCCAAAGCCCTTGGCTATGACGCCATCCACGACACTATCCACGAGATGGCAAAGGACGAAGCCCGCCACGGTGCAGGTTTCCTTGGTCTGTACAAGCGTTTCTTCGGCGGAAAGTAACTACTTCCTGGGATGATGCTCCAGCACGGAGCGGTGCCAGGTCGATGTGTTTACATGTGTATAAATCTCGGTTGTGAGAATACTCTCATGACCGAGCATTTCTTGTACTATGCGAAGGTCTGCGCCGTTCTCGATGAGGTGGGTGGCAAAGCTGTGACGGAAGGTGTGGGGTGATATTTCCTTGTTTACGCCTGCAGCCATTGCCTGGTTCTTTACCAGGTTGAAGATGGAAACGCGGCTCAGAGGCTTCCCGAAACGGTTCAGGAAAAGGTAGTCGTCGTAGGCCATGGATGCCGGTTCCGGGCGCGTGGGGAGGTAGGCGAGGATGGCATCGGCAGCCATTTCTCCAAGCGGGACCAGCCGCTGCTTGTCTCCCTTGCCGATTACATCGACAAAGCCTTCTTCGATATGGACGTGTGACATGCGCAGCGATGCGGCCTCGCTCACGCGGAGCCCGCATCCGTAGAGGACTTCCAGGATGGCCCGGTCCCTGCGGCCGTACTGTGCGCCAAGGTCTACGGACTCGATGATGGCGCTCACTTCATCGACGGTGAGAACCTCAGGCAGGTATTTCCCAAGTTTCGGGGATTCGACCCTGTCGCACGGGTTTTCCCTGACCTGGCCTTCTTCCACGCACCAGGAGAAGAAACTGCGGAGGGAACTCACCAGCCTTGCGCTGCTGCGCTTTGAAAGCCCTGCAGCCGTTGCCTTGCCAAGGTAGGCGGAAATGTCATCTGAAGTGATCTCAGAAGGATTTTTCCCGGTAAGGGAGAGAAAGTCCCGGATATCATGACAGTAGGATGTGACCGTGTTGGGCGACATCCTTCTTTCTATCCTGAGGTATGTTCTGTAGTCTCTTACTATGGGTGAATCCATCGGCCCGTTGCTTGTTACATACAAAATTACAAAAAATGTTGTATATTTGTAAAATATGTTGTTAGAAAGAAGAAACATATCACTCATCATTGCGGGAGTCATTGCCGCCGCGGCGCTGTTCTCCTGCAACAAGGACGACCGTTTCTCTTACACCAGGTCAGAGAACACTTCCGCCATCAGCACCAAGACCGTGCTTCCTTCCGAAAGGGACCGCAGCGTCATGCTCATCTATTCGGCAGGATACAATACCCTCAATGCCTGGCTCAAGGAAGATATCGACGACCTTTCACTGGGATATGTCCCTTACGAATCCAATAACGTTGAATTGGATAGCAAGCATTCAGTCGGACTGTCAGACCATATCCTCCTCGTTTATTCGCGAAATGGCGTCGGCAAGGGCAATGCTCCGGAGTCGGCCCTGTTCAGAATCTACATGAAGACAGACAGCACCATAGTCCGTGATACCATAAAGGTGTGGGGGACCGACGTCTCCTCCTGCTCAAAGGAAACAATGCGGGATGTCCTTACTACCGCCAGTGAGAAGTTCCCTTCCAAGACCTTCGGCATGGTTTTTACCTCCCACGCAAGCGGCTGGCTTCCATGCGGTTACTATAACGACCCCAACGTCTTCGAGAACAATGTCACGGACGATTTCTGGTACTCTCCTGCATCTGTCAGAAGGACGGCACAGGAGTATTTCCCTCCTCTTGAAGATTATCCGGCAGTGAAGAGTATCGGCCAGGATGACTATCCGGACCGTTCCGTCGAATTCAGCCTCAGGGACTTTGCCGATGCCCTTCCGTTCAAACTGGATTATCTCCTCATAGACGCCTGCCTCAGCGGCGGCGTAGAAGTGGCTGCCGAACTTCGCGGCAAGGCAGATATAGTGGGCTTTTCCCTTACCGAGGTCCTTTCAGACGGTTTCAACTACAAGACCATGACGTCCCATCTTTTGAAGAATGAACCGGACCCGGTTGCCGTCTGCAGGGACTATTATGAGTCGTATGCAGCCCGTACAGGCATATATCAGTCGGCCACCATCTCGGTTGTGGACACAAGGCTGATGGATGACCTCACTGAAGTCTGCAAGACGCTTTTCTCAAAGTATGATTTCTATCTGGAGAACATGGAGGGCTCCAATGTACAGGGCTATTTCCGCTTCAACCGCCATTTTTTCTATGACCTTGAGGATATTCTGGTCAAGTCCGGAATCGATGAATCGGAAAAGGCAGCCTTAAATGCCGCTCTTGAGAAATGCGTCATATACAAAGCCGCAACGCCGTGGTTCATGAAGGGCGCAAGTTACGGCTTCGAAATCAAGACCTATAGCGGTCTTTCCATGTATCTCCCTTCCATGGGTACGGATTTCCTTAACAGATATTACAAGGAAACCGTCGCATGGAATGCCCGGACGGAATTAGTTAAGTAATTAAAGTATATGCGCGACTTTGCAAAAATGCTCCTGGCCGTAGTATGCGGTCTCATTACTGTACAGATCATCAAGTGGGTGTTTTTCTTCATCATGATAGGCTCTTTGGCCTCATCGGCAGAAGGAGGAAAAGTGTCCATCCCCAAGGAGGGGGTTCTGGATCTGAATCTTGCCGAAATTTCCCTTGTCGAACAGACATCACAGAAGCCGTTCCCGGTCTTCAGAATGGGCGGCGGAATCAATATGAATATCGTCCCTGTCGGCCTGAGGGATGCAGTGAAGGCCATTGAGACTGCTGCGGCAGATCCCGGAATAAAATACATCCTCCTTCGTCCGGACGGCGTTTCCGGAGGTATGGCAGACATCGAAGAACTCCGCAAGGCGCTCACGGAATTCCGCAAGAGCGGCAAGGCCGTGGTGGCATATACGGAGGCTCCCGGCAACGGTTCCTACTACCTTGCAACTGCTGCCGACAAGATCTACATGAGCTCCTATAAGGGCGGGACCTACCAGCTCATCGGCCTTTCCGGCCGGATGACTTTCCTCAAGGACATCCTTGACAAAGTGGGTGTGAATGTGCAGCTTATCCGTCATGGAAAGTATAAGAGCGCAGGCGAAATGTTCATCCGCGCAAATGCCTCTCCGGAGAACAGGGAGCAGAACCAGGTTATGATTTCATCGGCCTGGAAGAATATTTCCTCCACTGTGTGCGAGGCCCGCGAAATAAGCCCCGAGGCCTTCAACGCCCTCATCGACAACCTTTCGCTCGTTTTCCCGGAAGATTTCCTCAAAGCCGGACTTGTGGACGAACTCATGGACCACGAGGCGCTTCTTGACAAGCTCACGACCCTTGCCCAGGTGCCTTCTGCCGACAAATTCAAGCTCATCCGCTTTTCAGACTATGTCACGGCCCATCAGCCCCTCCCGCTTCCCGGCCGCACCAACGTCGCCATCATCTATGCCGATGGTGAAATCACCGACGGAAACGCCTACGAGGGCGTAGCGGGTGACCGTTTCGTGAAGATTATTGACGAGGTCCGTAGGGACGCGAGCGTAAAGGCAGTGGTCCTCAGGGTGAATTCTCCCGGCGGAAGCGTGAGCGCATCGGCTAAGATAAAGGCTGCGCTGGACCTTCTCAAGAAGGAAAAACCGCTGGTGGCATCCTTTGGAAACTACGCTGCATCAGGAGGTTACTGGATCAGCAACGGCTGTCAGAAGATTTATGCCGATGCAAATACCATCACCGGTTCCATCGGAGTATTCTCCATGATTCCGGAGTTCTCCAAGGTGGCAAAGAAAGTTGGCGTGGGCATTGAGACCGTAAGCTCCAACAAGCACTCTGACATGTTCACCCTCATGCGTCCCTTCGACGCCCAGGAGCTCGCATTCATGCAGGCCTCCGTTGAAGACATCTATGATACCTTCGTGAACATTGTTGCCGATGGCCGCTCTCTCGAGCCCTCCCGCGTTGACGAGATTGCCCAGGGCCGCGTATGGCTTGGCTCAGACGCGCTGGAAATCTCTCTGGTCGATGAAATCGGCACGCTGGAGGATGCAGTTTTCTATGCTTCGTCGCTCGCAGGGCTTGACAGGGGCAGTTACAAGGTGATGAGATATCCAAAGCCGCTCACTCCCTTCGAGCAGTTCATGATGGGTGTCGGCGGCACCCGGGAAGAGCCTTCAATCCTTGCAGGAACGGGCTTTGAGGCACTTGCACGCACGTTCGGAGACCTCACCAAGGCCGACCCTTCCCGCGTCTATGCAAGGCTTCCCTATGACCTTGTCATAAAGTAGAGAGAGGAATATATCTTGCCTCGCAGGTGTCCACGCTTACGAATCCAAGGCCTCCTTCAACGTTTGACGGAATAGACACCGGTTCAGAGAACAGGAATGCCGTATTGTCAAGGCCGAGAGCCTTAAGGTATATATACTGGTCAAAGCTGATTGAGAAGAGCTTTACCAGTATATATGCTTCATAGCTGTACCCTTCCGGAGGAGCGGTCTGCTCTTCCCATTCGCCGGTTTCCATATTCTGTGAGAATGAGTGATACTTCCTGGAAGAAGCAACCTGCAGTTCCTGGAAATACAGTTTGAGGGTGTAGTCCTTGTCGGAAAAGACCGCGTCAGTGAAGATGTTGTATGAATTGTTGCCTTCTGCAATGGCGTCAAGCATTCCTCCGGACGTGGAAGTCGCCCCGAAAACGGGTTCTGCCGATGAGTCGAACCAGATGGGCATCAGGTATGAGTCCTTTGTAATGCCGTTCTCGTCATAGAGGTTTGTTACGACATAGACCCCTAACCTGTAGTAACTGTCTCCGGGAAGGTCTTTCATGCTCACCTTCAGAAGATGCCAGGTATCATACGGGTATGGACTGTCTTCGGGCTGATAGTACGGCGCAGGCTCCGTGATGCCGAAATCAAAGAAGCCGCCGGGCGTGGAATGCTGCACATTTGCCTGGACGGTAGCGTCGAGAAGGATGGGCGCTTCAGGTACGGTAACGGTGGATGTGACGGTCTTCGAGCCGCTTGTCGCCCTTATCGTGAGCTCGTCTCCGGCCTTCAGGTCTTTCATGTATGAGTATGAGGCCGATGTGTTGTTTTGGGTGTCGTCCTCGGTCAGGGTTTCAGGAACGGGAGTCCCGTTGTATGTCACGCTCACAGTGGCGCCATGTACGGCTTTTACAGTGGAGCGGGTGCTGGAGGAAAGGTGGACGTGATGCAGCGCGCTGCCGGTAGTCATCTGGGCGTTCAGGACCAGTTCCGGTTCCAACTCTTCCACGTCTATATATTCCGTAGAAGTACATGAGGCGGCTATAATCGCCATTGCTATATAGAGATATCTTTTCATGGCTCTCAGAAGTTATAGGTCCAGCTAAGTGAAGGCATGATGGGAAGGATGGTGACTTTTTCAATCGCTATCTTCTCCTTGTAGGTTTGGGTATTTTCGTCATACCGGTTCACGTAGTTTACGAATACCAGGTTGGGGTTCATCCTGTTGTAGACGTTGTATACGCTCAGGGTAAGGTCACGGGTGCCGTGCTTTTTCTTTTTGTGGTGAGTAAGCCCCACGTTGAGGTGGTGACTGGAGGGCAGGCGGAAGTTGTTCCTTTGCTGAACGTAGGTGGAGCCGCTGACGAAGTCTGAATCGGGCGCCAGCATGCCTGTGGTGCGGTATGGGATGGTTGTGGTTCCGCCGGATGCATATACCCAGGCGGCATTTACCTCAAGCTTCGGGGAAATCTTGTAGTTGAGGTTGATGTTGAAATTATGCCTGCGGTCATATTTGTACGGATACCACTGTCCAAGGCTGATTGTTCCGCCCGGGAAGCGCCGCTCGCTCTTTGCAAGTGTGTATGCAAGCCATCCGGTGAGGTCTCCGGCGGTCTTCTGGACGAAGAATTCTAAGCCATAGGCCCTTCCTTCGCCCATTTCCACCTTGTCTTCCCAGGAGCTTTCGGAAACCAGGACAGATGCTCCGTCCTTGTACTCCAGGATATTGTTCATGTGCTTGTAATAGCCCTCTATGGAGAACTCCCAGCCCTTGATGCCGTCGTGGTAAATGCCGGCGCTGAACTGGTCGGAAGTCACGGGCTTGATGTTGGCTGTTATCGGCACCCAGAGGTCCATGGGCAGGGAAATCTGCGTGGAACTCAGAAGGTGCACGTACTGCGCCATCCTCGCATAGCCGGTCTTGAGCGTGATGCCGCCGTCGAATGAGTATTTTGCCGATACCCTTGGCTGCAGCTCGAAATACGGTCTTCCGTCTGTGTAGAAGAAGGAGGCGTTGAGGCCGGGATTGAAGGTGAGATGGTCGGTGATGGAGATGTCGTCCTCTGCATAGAAGGTGAGTTCGTGGCCGTAGAAATTGCGGTCGCTGCCAAGGCTGAACTCCTCGTTGGTGGTTTCGCCTTCTGACGTTTCCATTATCATTCCCGTGCTTGTGCGCGGGAAGAAGGTGTGGTAAGTGTATTCGCTTCCGAACTTTATCAGATGCCTTGGTGAAGGCACGTAATCGAAGTCCAGCTTTGCGCTCCAGTCCTGGATTCCGGAGTTGTAGTTGAGGTCGAAATCCAGGATGTAGGGGTTCGCGTCCTGTTGTTCGCGTGCCTTTACGCCCATGTTCATCCTCATCCTGTAGTCGTTGAACGCGAATGTCGTATTGGCGAAAAGCTTCTGGGAGAAGATGTGGTTCCACCTGAGGGATACTACGTTGTTTCCCCATCCGATGCCGGTTCCTGTGCGGATCATGCTGGAGCCGTTTTCCCAATCTTCGTTGAAATCGGCGGCAAGGCGGTCCCTGCCCTTGTAGGCCATCAGGTAGAAGCGGTCATTGTCAGAAAGGCGCCAGGAGAGCTTCCCGTTGAGGTCGTAGAAGTAGTAATTGCCGTAGACTGAGCCGTCGAATCCCCAGGATTTCGGGGCGTATTTGCCATACAGGCGGATGAGCGGGTCGTACATGAGGGAATGGAGCCCGCGGGCGCTTACGGAGTAGCTCAGCTTGTCTTCTATGATGGGGCCTTCAACATGGATTTTGTCCGTGAGAACCCCAATGCCGACGCTGCCACTGGTCTTTTTCATGTTTCCGTCGTTGGTGCGGATATCGACAATGGAAGACACCCTGCCGCTGTAGCGGGCGGGGAAGGAGCCCTTGTAGAGAGTGACTTTCTTCACGGCTTCTGTCTGGAAGACGGAGATGATTCCCAGCATGTGGTCTACGTTGTAGATGGGTACGCCGTCAAGGAGGACGAGGTTCTCGTCGGGACCTCCGCCGCGCACGTAAAGGCCTGTGAATCCTTCGTTTCCGCCCTGGACGCCGGGGAGCATCTGGATGGCCTTGAGGACATCGGCCTCACCAAAGAGGACGGGGGTGTTCTGGATGTGCACCAGGGGGATGTCGATGGCGCCGAGGTAGGTGCTCTGGATGCCGGCGTCCTTCTGGCTCACGACGGTTGCTGCTTCCAGCACTGCCGACGGCCTGAGCACCACGTTGATGGTGGTGTCCCTCTGGAGGTTCAGTTCCATCTCTGCCTGCTCGTAGCCAAGGTAGCTGTAGAGCAGCGTGGCATGGCCTTTCGGGACCGTGAGGGTATAGTAGCCATAGACGTTTGTCACGGCACCGGTCTTTGTCTCTGCAATGAGGGCACCTGCGCCGATGAGCGTTTCGCCGCTGTCTCCGTCCGTAATGTAGCCGCTGATGGTGGCGGTCCTTTTCTGGGCCGGCAGTACGGTGCACAGAAGCGCTGCCGATATAAGTAGTATAAGCCTCTTCATTCCTGGAATATAATCAGTTTTTCAGGAAAACTTGCATCAGAAATCGAAAGAATCCCAAAGTTGTTCGATATCCCGGCGGTCTTTTTTGGTGGGACGGCCGGCTCCGCGTTCGCGGGTGACGAAGAATGTTTCCACCGGGGCTTTGAGTTTCTGAAGTTCTTCATCGGGGGTGAGGTTATCGGCAAAATTGGGCACCAGGGCGGCTCCTACGCGGTTTTCGGTGGGCTTTACCACACGGTAGGTGTAGGTGACGGCGCCTTTTCGGACGGTGATGATTTCGCCTTCCTTGATGGAGCGCGAGGGCTTGGCGGGGACATCGGCAATCTTTACCTTTCCGCCTTTGCAGGCGTCGGCGGCTTCGGAGCGGGTCTTGAAGGCGCGGATGGCCCAGAGGTATTTGTCAATGCGCACTTCTTCCATGTCAGTCGGTCACCTCCTGGACGGGCTCTTCTTCGGGGCGGGGGTCCATCCTCACTTCCAGGAGGACGGTGTCCTTTTCTGAAGGGATGAGGTAGAACTTGTCGGTCTCGGCAGGGATGAGGACCACTTCGCCCTTTTTGATGGGGACTTTGCCCTCGTCGGGGACGTCAATTACGGCACTTCCACTCAGGCCGATATATAGAAGGAACGTGTCCTCAAGGCCTTCTGAGCTGTTCTGGAGTGGCTCATTGAGGTCGATTTTCTGAAGGCCGAACTGCGGTACGGTGGTCCCGTTCTGTGGCAGGACGTTCTTCCATGCGCGGAAGTCGATGAGGTCGATGGCTTCCTCAAGATGGAGCTCACGGTCTGTCGCGCCCCAGTCGTGAAGGCGGAACCAGAGTTCCGAGCATTCGGCAACTTCCAGGAGTTTCACGTCCTTTGCGGCGTGTACGAGACCCGGGACGATGAGATAGCTTTCTCCGGCCTTCGGCGTTATGCTGTGCAGTAGGGGCGTGACGTTGTTGTCATTGCAGGCTTCCCAGAACTCGGCTGCGGTTACGTCGCGCTTGAAGCCAAGGTAGAGACGGGCGTTGGGGCCTGCCTCCTCCACGTACCAGAGGGCTGTTTTGCCGAAGGCGTCGTAGCGCTGCTCGGCGCTTTCGTCATCCGGATTCACGTGCAGCGAAGTTCGTCCCTTCACGTCCAGGTGCTTTACCAGCACCGGAAACTGCGTTCCGTACCAGTTGAAGGCTGTTTCTCCGGTAAGCCTTTCAAGATAGGTCTGTATGATGTCACTGAGCGTGTTGCCGCCCAGCCATCCTTCGGATACCATGGAATCTACGAATCCAAGGTCTGCAAGTCTGTATTCCACTGTGCCCCACGGCATCTCTGTCCTGTCCGGCAGGAACTTCAGGGGCGGAAGTTTTTTGTTATCATTTTCCATATCCTGCAAATTTACTCATTCCCCATCGTTTTCCCAAATGCATCCGGCCCTTCTGCTCCCGCGGCCCCCGCCGTTAAAGCACACTTTTGCACGCCCAGGGCCGATAACGTGCTTTAAGCGGGTCTGCGAGGTGCCGTTAAAGCACACTTTTGCGTGCCCAGGGCCGAAAACGTGCTTTAAGCGGGTCTGCGGGGTGCCGTTAAAGCACACTTTTGCACGCCCCAGGCCGAAAACGTGCTTTAAGCGGGTCTGCGGGGTGCCGTTAAAGCACACTTTTGCGCGCCCAGGGCCGATAACGTGCTTTAGACCGTCATGTGGGTACGGGAACGGGGTGGAGATGACGGGGGGAGTTTGCGGGAGACGAGATTTTTTTAGTATATTCGCAGTATGATTTACGTAGTAATTGGAATTGCCCTCATTGTGGCGTTGTTCCTGATATTCAGGGATGATCACGATAGTTCATACAACAAGAATGAGAAGCGCGGTCACGAGGCGGAGAAGTCCCGCTATGTGAAGAGTACGCGGCGCACTGTACAGCAGCCTAAAACCAACAAGGAGAGCATTCTGGAGACTCTTGTCAAGGAAGTCAAGCAGCAATCGGCAGATCCGCTTAAAGAGATAAAGGGTGATGTCATGAAGCTGGTTGAAGAGGCTAAGGGGTCTATCATACAGGCTGTACAGGAGGCCGGCCGGAAGGATTTCTGGTCCAGCAGTACGGATGTGGACGAACAGTATCAGGAAGAGCCCTCGGAGGAAGACTGGGAAGATGAGGAGGGTGTAGACCTGTCATTCCTTGATTCGCTGGATTATTACGAGGACCTTGAGGAGAATTCTGAAACCTTCGACATAAGCGGTCTTCGTTATCACTGTACAGTATATGACTGCGGCAAAGTGGTTGGTGTAGTGAAACCGGACCCTTCCAATACTCATGATTCAAGGGCTCAGGCAGTTATCCGTTCAGACGGCAAACTGCTTGGATATATCCCCAGAACCCAGCTTGACTGGTATGAGGATTTCAACGGAGAGAATGTCGAGTGCCCGTTCATCGGCGAGATTGAAGTTGACGGAAACGGCTGGATGCAGGCAGAAATCAAAGTCATCATCCCTTCCAGCATAGAGTATGTGAAGGAGGAGATTGAAGACGAACTGTAGACCTGCCTGCCATTCCCCAGCCGCGGGAAGTGTTCCCTGTCAAAATCAAAAAATTTGTACTCATGCAGTCTATCGTTCATACCATCAATGATATAGTATGGAATCCGGGGCTTGTGGCGCTGCTGATTGTGGCCGGGGTGTATTTTTCCGTGAGGACACGGTTCGTGCAGGTGAGGCGCTTCGGTCTCATGCTGCGCTCGCTGTTCTCAAGGAAGGCCGGCGGAGGGGGAATTTCATCCTTTCAGGCATTCTGCATAGCCCTTTCCGGACGTGTCGGCACAGGTAATATAGTGGGTGTGGCCACGGCAATTGCCTTCGGCGGGCCCGGGGCCGTGTTCTGGATGTGGGTTGTGGCGTTCTTCGGGGCTTCGACCGCTTTCGTGGAGTCTACTCTTGCACAGAAGTACAAGTTCCCGCACAGCAGCGGCTGGCGCGGCGGCCCGTTCTCGTTCATAGAGAAGGGTCTTGGCGTAAGATGGCTTGGCGTAGTATTCGCCGTAATCACAGTCATCGCCTGCGGCGTTTTCCTCACCACGGTGCAGTCAAACGGTGTTTCCACGGCCGTGAACAATGCCTTTCCGGTATCTACCCTTACTGCCGGAATCGTACTTGCCGTCCTTCTTGCACTTGTAATCTTTGGCGGAGTGCAGAGGATAGCCCATGTGGCATCGGTCATCACTCCGTTCATGGCACTTGGCTATATAATCATGGCCCTGGTGGTCATCGGCTGTCATATAAATGACGTCCCTGCCGTATTCGGCGCCATTTTCAAGGGAGCATTCGGCATCAATCCTGTCGCCGGCGGCATCATCGGCTCAACCATTGCAATGGGCGTGAAGCGCGGCATTTTCTCCAATGAGGCCGGCCAGGGCACCGGAGCAATCGTCTCCGCCGCTGCCGATGTCCCTCATCCTGCACAGCAGGGCCTTGCACAGGCGTTTTCCGTGTATGTGGACACTCTCCTGGTATGTACGGCTACGGCGCTTATGATACTCACTTCCGGAACTTATAATATCCTTTCCCAAAGCGGAGAGATTCTGTATGCAGGGGCTCCGGAACTTGCAAACAATTACGTAAACTATACCCAGAGCGCCGTGGACAGCGTCTTTGCCGGCTTCGGCAGCCAGTTCGTATCCATTGCCATGATCTTCTTCGCATTCAGCACCATCATGGCATATTACTTCTACGCAGAGAGCGGCCTTATCTACCTCTTCCGGGGAAGGCGTGGAGAGAAGACCGCCATCCGCATTTTCCAGGCCGTCATGCTGTGTGCGGTGATATTCGGCGCAGTCCGTGAGGCCGATGTTGTCTGGCAGCTGGGAGACATCGGCGTAGGCCTTATGGCGTGGGTGACGGTTGTCTCGCTGCTCATTCTCTGCTCTCAGGCGATACGTGAGCTGAAGGATTACGAAAAAGACCTGAGATAGCCCTCCGGGACTATTCAGCAGCCTCGTAGCCGAAGTAGTAGCCCTTCTTTGCCGATGGCACTCCGTACTTCATCCAGGCGGGTTCGGGCTCGCCTTTGAGGTAGTAGTCGAAGAATTGCTGCAGGCGGATTGAGAGGTCCTTGCAGTTGCGGCGTTCGCGGAGGTTGTGGGCCTCGTCATTGTACTCGAGGAGCCAGGCGGGCTTCCCAAGCCTTCGGAGTCCCATGAACATCTCTATGCCCTGGTACCACGGAACTGCGCCGTCGGCATCGTTGTGCATGATGAGAACCGGCGTCGTGACGTTCGGGAGCTTGAAGAGGGGAGAGTTCTCCATGTAGAGCTCGATGCCGTCCCAAAGCGGCCTTCCGATGCGGCTCTGGCCCATCTCATATTGTCCCTGGCGGCTGCTTCCGGACTCCCACCTGATTCCGCCGTAGGCCGATGTCATGTTGGACACGGGCGCACCGGCGCCGGCTGCCTTGAACATGCCGGTACGGGTAATGAGGTATGCAACCTGATAGCCGCCCCAGCTCTGGCCCTGGATGGCCATGTTGTCTGCGTCTGTCCACGGGAACTGTTTCAGGGATTCGGCACCGCTCACTATGCAGTTGTATGCGCTTTCTCCTGGTAGGCCGGGAGTGTAAACGATGTCAGGCATAAACACTACGTAACCTCTTGATACAAAGAATGGTATGTTGATGATAGACCGCATGGGCTGAACCTGGTAGTGGGTGTAGAGGTTTTCGGAATTCTTTTCGTAGAAGTAAATGATAACAGGGTATTTCCTGTCCTCTGAGAAGTCTTCCGGCTTGTACAGGAGGCCTTCCAGCGGCTTGCCGTCGTATGCATGCCACTTGTAGAGTTCCACCGTGCCCCAGTTGTAATCGGCAATCCGGGGGTTGATGGCGCTCAGTTTCTCCTCCTTCTTTCCTGGAGCGGCGGCATAGTAGAGGTCCATCGGATCGCGGAAATTGCCCTTGTTGTAGATGATGGCCTTGCCCTTTTCGGCAACGCGGAGTCCGCTCCAGGTATATCCGCCGAAGGCCACGGTCTTCACCACCGGCTTCGCAAGGTTCAGCGTGGCAAGGCCGTTCTCCTTGGTGGCATTGTCAAAGACGCGGAGCCAGACGGTCTCATCGGCAGGGATGAAGGGGTCAAGCTCGTCGCTGCGGGTGCGGATGTACCTGTAGGTGATGCCCTTTTCGCGGCCGGAGGTGAGCCTCACGGCGCCGGAACCGTCCAGCGCGACCTTCCAGATGTCGTATTTGTCGTAGATGAGAATGCTGCCGCCGGCCACCCATTCTGCGCAGCCGTAGCTTGCCGGAAGGGCGGGATGGTCGTCATCATCGTCCCAGAATATAGTGTCGATACCGTCAGAAATGGCTACCTTTGCACCAGTAGCGGTATTTGCGCAGTACCACTTCCTTGCGTCGAGGTCCCACCACACGGCCTTCTCTCCGTCAGGGGAGAGCCTGAGGCCGTCCATCTTTCCGGTTGCAAGAGGAGTTACCGCTCCGGTAGATAGCTTCACAGCCTCCAGCTTTTCCGTGCCCTGGCTATCCCACTGCCTTGCCACAATGTCCTCAGGGACCATCCTGAGCACCACGTCGCTGTCTTCCCGGCGTGTGGAAACAATCCTGCCGATGTGGTCCTTCGCTGCGGGAATCAGTCTTCCTCCGGCAACCATTGCCTTGATCGGCGAGAATATCCTGTCTCCGGAAATCTTCTGCGTGGGCGGCGTAAAGGGAGCATCCCAGTTCCAGATATCAAGTCCCGGAGTCTCAAATGAGACCAGTGTGGTATCCTTGGGAGGAACGAATTCATTCACCTGGGTATAAATGTGCTTTCCGTCATGGCTGAAGTGGACGGAGCACTTTTCGGTGATGCCCCATTCTCCGGTGCCTGGCTCTACAAGTGTGGAGGGCTTCATATCGGCAAGGGATATGAGCCTGAGGGCGGGGTGCTTGCTGCCGGAGTCCAGGGTGTCGGACGCTTCGAGGTAAAGGGCCTTGGTGCCGGCCTCGTCAAAGACGGGCGTACCGTGCCATGCTGTGGTGTCCTTGAGGAAGTGTCCTTCTCGTGCCGAAACATCGAAAAAGCCCGCCACAGACTTCTTGGCAGCAGTCTTCCGCACCATAGAAATCCATTTTCCGTCCTTTGTGACTGCGTAGGAATCTATATTCCTGAGCGTATCTATGGAACCATCGGCAAAATGAAGGACGGCGAGGGTGGAGCCCATGTCCTTTTTCTTCCTGTCGGCCTTGAGGACGAAGGAGGTGTCGGTGGTTTCAAAGGCCACGGCGTCAAGGGCGTGTCTGCCTGTCTTGTAAGACTTTACGGAGGGGAACTTGAGCATGGACCCGTCCTTCAGGTTCACCACAAAGAGCGAATCCTGGGGGAGGTCGTTGCCTTTTTTCTTTTCGATCTTTGCTTTCCTGGTCTTCTGGAACTCCGGCTTCACAAGGCACACAAGGCGGGAGTCGTCGTCAAGGATAACGGGCCTGTAGCCGCGTGGAATGGCGATTTCACGCCCTTTCTTGCCCATGGTGCGAACAGTAAGGCAGCCGTCGCCTTCCTGTTTCTGGACAACAAAGGCAACTGAGTTTCCGGATGGAGAGATTACCGTCTGCCCCACGCTTTCCCATTCATCGTACACGCTGTGGTCAAGGGGCTTTTTTTGCGCCGACACGGTTGCGGCACATACAAGGGCCAGAATTATGGCCGGAAAAGTTTTTTTCAAAATATGGAAAGTATAAGATTCTCAAAAAGATAGGTGATAAACACCAAAAGCACGGCGGCGCTCCAGTTAAGACCGAGCGCGACGGTGATGACGACGATGGCTGCCGCAATGAACAGGAAGACGATGCGTTTTGCATCGAGGAGTTTCTTCCCCTTTGCTATCTTCATCCCGAACATGGGCACCCTGCTCACGGTGAGAAGTCCCAGCACGAGCGCCACCAGCGGCATGAACCAGCTGGTGTGGGCAAGGCCGGCAAGCCAGCTTTCCGGAGTGACAGTCACCAGGTATGCCAGCGACCCCGCAATCATTGCCGATGCCGGAGTGGGCATGCCCTTGAAATTCTCGCTCTGCTCCGGGTCGATGTTGAATTTGGCCAGTCTCAGGGCCGACATCACCGCCAGGAAGAGCGGCAGATACCTCCAGATCGCATAGGTTCCCATGCACTGTGCCAGCATCATGGAGGGGAGTACGCCGAAACTCACCACATCGGCAAGGGAGTCAAGTTCCTTGCCGATGGGGGAGTAGGCGTGGAGAAGCCTTGCTGCAAGGCCGTCAGAGAAGTCTGCGACGGCGGCGACAAGCATCATGATGAAGGCCGTATCGGGACGGCCTTCAAGCGTGAAAATAACTCCCATGCATCCCGCAAGGAGATTCATGGAAGTTATTGTGTTGGGTATGTGTTTCCTGATACCCATTACAGGCCCAGTTTCTTTCTGATATTTGCGGGAATGGCCTTCTTGTTAACCAGGATGTTGAGGGTCTTTCCCTTGACGAAGTTCTCGCTCATGTACCAGATGCCCTTGTATGCGCCGGTTTCTCCCCATGAATTCTTGATGAGGTAGTACTTGGTGCCGTTCTGGTCCTTTGCAATGCCGTAGAGGTGCATGCCGTGGTCGTCGGTTGAGGTCTTTTCGTCATACATCTGCTGGCGGATTTCCTGGGTGACCTCGAGTTCCTTCACGGTAGTCTTCTCCTGGGGCTTTTCCTCTGCCTTGCCAACCCAGCGTTCCTGGTCTGAACCGGAAGTGGCCCTGGCCTCCGTGTCGATGAGGATTGCAAGACCGTCACGGGTGAAGCCGGGCTCGGAGACGTCGCCGCCCCATGCCACTGTGTATCCGTTATTCACGGCATAGTCGATGATTGCCATGAACTCGTCAAGGGGAACGTTCCATGAAGGAGTGCAGCGCCAGTTGTCTTCCACCTCCATTGCGAAAGCGGTGTAGAAGGGATGATGGGTGTAGGAAGTGAGACCTACATAGTCATCGGTATTGAGCTTGAAGGAATTCACATAGCTTTCGGGGGTGTATGAAACGCCGTTCACGGTGAACCTTTCGGGAATTTCGCCCATGTAGGCGTCCAGGATGCCGTCAAGGCCCTTGGGCCATACGCCGGTGAGCTTGCGGTTGGGGTTCTTTACCACTGCGTCCACATATCCCTTGAGGACGGCGTCAAGCTCTCCCTGGACGGGGAGGTCATAGCCGTACTGGAGGCCGGAATATGCTTTCTGGTCTACCAGGCCGTAGTCACGGGCGACTTCCAGGACGTCGCCGAAGTCGCTGCCGGCTGCGAAATTCATCTTGCCGTTGAGGCGTACGTATTTGATGGCGCGGTCATGATAGGCCTTCCTGACCACGTACATTTCGGAGAAATCGGGGAACAGGGTGGTGTCCTTGATGTTCTTGTTCTTTATGGCTTCAGACTCCAGGAAGGACAGTGCAGAGAAGCACCAGCAGGTGCCGCTGCGATACTGATTCTTCACGGGAGTAATGGGGTTTTCCTTTACTGTTGTAAATTCATAGTCCTTTGTGCTCACGGCTGCGGGCCTGGACTGTGCCATTGCTGCGCCGGAAACCAGCAATGCAGCAAAAATGCAGATACTCTTGAAACTCTTCATTACTATAAGGTTTAGTTATTCCTACAAATGTAATGAGAATATCTAAATTTTGCAACATGATGGAAATTCCTTATTTTTGTATTTTTGAAGGCGATATGAGAAAACTCTACCTAATACTTATGGCTACGGCGGCCATCTTTACTACAGCGTGCAAGCCCAAGACGTTCCAGCCGCGTCCCACCATCCCTCTTGTAGAGATTGTCGCATCTGACACCACCGGCCTCTCCTCGCTCGTTGCAATGGCGGGAAACCGCGGGGCGGAAGGTTCCATAGCAATAGTGGGCGAACCGCGTGACGGCATCACGCTGGCGCGCCTTTTCCAGTACACTGACGTCAGGGACAACATCGACGGGCGCAGCATGAGGGACTCCCTTCCGGACTTTGCCGGAGAGCGCCTGGATATCATCCTTGACGCATGGAATTCCCCTTACAGGCATTTCCGGGATGTGGACAGCCTTCGCGAGGCAACGGTCCTGGGCGCACTGGCCGCCTGGGACACCACCTGCCTCAGGAATACTTCGGACGTGAGCGTGAAACTGCTCAAGCCACGCGCAAAGATCATCGTTTTCTCATCTCCGCTCAGCTTCAGCTATGGCCTGTTTGACGTAGATACGCTCCAGCAGCTCTGCGGGGGGCGCTGCAAAGTGTTCAGCCCCGTTTCGAGCACGCTTGAAACGGCCGTTGGCATGGGAGCGAAGAACATCGCCGTATGGGCATCCAGGGATGTGCGCGAATCAAAAGCATACGAAAACGCTTTTGAAGAAATGGGTGCCGATGGTAACGTCCTCACTATCACGCCCGAATCGGCCCTGGACATAAGGACTTCGCTACGCAGCCTTCTCCGTCAGTACAAGGCGGCAGGCAGGCCGATGGATGCGCTCATCCTCACCGGTTACGGCATCGACACAAAACCCCTTCTTTCCGAAATCGCCCTCATCCGGGGTGCAGGAACGGAGGAAGACCTTGCCTTCAGCAGCATGCTTGCTGATGGCTTTACCATCATCGAGCCGGGTTCAGTCCTTGCCGATGCGGTCTTTTCATACATGAGAAAGGAGAATCTTTTCACACACAATATCGCCCGTCCCACCGTCCGTTATTATGAGACAGCCGCGTCGGCCGACGGCGAACAGGTTATAGTTGAAGCAGGAGCATATTACGTGCAGCAGGCATATGTACAGGATTTCGATTAGTCCCGAGGAGATAGGAACTCTTCCCCTTGCCGCGTTTGGCGGGGAAATCGTGGTTGTGGATGCGCCCGGTGAAGTTTTTGCCGAGGCCATCCGTTACCTCCGACGTCAGAAGGTGATAGGCTTCGACACCGAAACCCGTCCCACCTTCTCTCCGGACCAGCATAGTAACGGGACCGCCCTCCTGCAGCTCTCCGGGGCCGAAAGGGCCTTCCTTTTCAGGCTTCAGAAAATCGGCATGCCCAAGTCCCTGTGCGCCATCCTTTCCAACCCTTCCATCCTCAAGGTAGGCGCCGCCACTGCCGATGACATCCGCGGTCTCCAGAAAATCTCCGATTTCCCGGCCCGCGGCTTCCTTGACCTTCAGTCCAAGGTCTGGGAATATGGCATCCGTGACAAGAGCGTGAAGAAAATGGCGGCAATCATCCTTGGCGTAAAGATATCCAAGGCCCAGCAGCTTTCAAACTGGGAGGCCGACAAACTCTCCGAATCCCAGCAGCGCTACGCCGCCACCGATGCCTGGGTCTGCCGTGAAATGTACCGCAAACTCTCCGGCAGCCCCAAGAATCCCCTCACAGAAGAACAGTTGCACCCTGAAATACATGGATAAAATATACCTCCGTCCCAAACGTGAAGAATCAGTCCTCCGTTATCATCCCTGGGTTTTTTCCGGGGCAATAGCACAGATTGTGGGAAACCCTGCCGAGGGCGACCTCGTGAACGTGTACTCATCGGCAGGAGATTATCTCGCCTGCGGCCATTACCAGAAGGGCTCCATAGCCGTGCGCATCCTTAGCTTCGACTACGATCCCATGCAGCCGGACTTCTGGAAGGTCATGCTTTCGAGGGCTCTGCAGGCACGTGTGGCTTTCGGACTTGACGGCTCATCGGCAACCACTTGCTACCGCCTTGTTCACGGCGAGGGTGACGGCCTTCCCGGTCTTATCATCGACTGGTACGACGGCGTCTGCGTCCTCCAAGCCCATTCCGTGGGCATGTTCAGGGCCAAGGGCGCAATATGCGAAGCGCTGCAGGAAGTGTACGGAGAGCGCCTCAAGGCCGTTTACGACAAGAGTTCCGGCACGGCTCCTTTCAAGGCCGGCCTGGACCTTGTGGACGGTTACCTTTACAAGTCTCCCGGTTATGCCTCTGACGAAATCACTGTCCTTGAAAACGGCAACAAGTTCATCGTGAACTGGACAGAAGGGCAGAAGACCGGCTTCTTCCTGGACCAGAGGGAAAACCGTGCGCGCGTTGGTTCGCTGGCTCACGGCCGCAAGGTGCTGAACCTTTTCTGCTATACTGGCGGTTTTTCAATCTATGCACTTGCAGGCGGCGCCGCTTCAGTCACGTCAGTTGACAGCTCCCGCCGTGCAATGGACATGGTAGAGCGCAACGTGGCCCTTGGAGGGTTTGACCCTTCTCTTCATACATCTGTTTGCGGTGATGCCATCGACTATCTCAAGAGCGTCCCGGAAGGGGAGTATGACCTTATCATAGTAGATCCGCCGGCATTCGCGAAGCATCGCGGCGCGCTGTCAAACGCCCTCAGGGCATACCAGCGCCTCAATGCCGCCGCCATCGCCCGCGTGGCTCCCGGCGGCTTCGTCTTCTGCTTCAGCTGCTCGCAGGTGGTTGACAAGGAGGCCTTTGCGCTGGCCGTCTTCTCCGCCGCCGCCGAATCCGGCCGCAGCGTCCGCATCCTTGACCGCCTGAACCAGGGCCCCGACCACCCCGTCAACATCTACCATCCCGAAGGCGAATACCTCAAGGGACTTTTGCTTTACGTCGAATAGTTATATAGAATTTTTGCATTACACCGCAGACCCTCGCCACTCAATCGCCCCTACGCTTCATTCCATACCAATATCAATGGCAAAGGTCTGTCACATTGCCGGCTATTGATACATTCAAACCACCGTTTCGGGCCTGTAATGGCGGCGAAGTGGAGGTTTGAATGTATCCCGTTGCCAGCGATGCTTTCGGTGTATGCAATGTTTCCGGGTAATGTGTCCGTGAAATGCAAGCACTTGATTATCAGCAAATAATCCAAAAGGCTTGCCTCCAAATCGGGGTAAGCCTTTTGCTTGATGCGCTGTCTCACAGATGGTTACATTTCACGGGGTCTGGTGACACTGGATGTCCAGTACATAGCTATAGCATTATATTCATTGCACCTTCAGTCTTTGGTGAAGAATATCTATATACGAGGCTTTGAGTTCATCAGAAAGGAATGAGCACTGAATTTCCTGCTCAAACTTGGGAAGGATATCCACATACTTCTTCCTGACGCGGTCAAATACTATCTCGGGAACGCCGCAAGTTCGGTATGCGGTCTTGAAGTCTGCGTCCGTAATCCGCTTCTTTTTCCCATTGAGATTAAGCGCCCTCATCCGTCTCTTCAAGGATGCCGGCAGCCTTCCCTTTATATTGGATCAATGCCTTATTCATTTCGCTTTCTTTTGAGGAACCAGTTCGTATCCGAACAAATCAAAAACCTGGGCCACCTTGTCAAGACGGACCGTGGCCTTGCCCTGTTCCAATTCGCGGACGAAGTTCAGGCCTACACCGGACTTCATCGCGAGGTCCACCTGCGTAAGGCCATGCTCTTTCCGCAGGGTCTTTAATGTTGAGGATATGACGTTGCTGTTCATAATTACATCCGAAAGGATATACTGTCCTCATTGGGGGAATTCAACTCGGGGTAGTACAACTTCTCCCAGGTTGCCATGAACTGATGTTCGGAGACAATGCCGTATTTCGGAAGTACGTGAACAATTTCCGGGTGGACTATATTGAGATTCCTGGGACGTCATACAGTGATGCGGCTGTGCGGTTCTCATACAGGATGCCGCACCTTTCTCTCCTCAGCCTGACGGGTTTGCACCCGATGATGAATCGCAGTTGTATGCGCTTAGGGAGGGCCTATGACGATGTTACCTTCGAGAGTAAGGCGCTTCTGCGCCTCAAGGAACAGCTCCTTGAAACGAGTACTGCCGCAGAGGGTTATGACTGGGTATTTCCTGACCATAGGAGTTTTAGTTCAATGTCATTTCGGAGCATTTGGGAAACATTGTCGGAATCTCTGGCAAACTGAAAGGGAGTCTTGTATCATCTACCTCGGTGATGGTTTTATCCATCAAGCCAAGATCCTGGCACTGCTGGTGGACCAGTTTTAGATAGCGGCGCTGGACCATTATGGAGGGAAATTGTCCGCGCTCGTTATACCAGACTATCAAATCATTCTTCTTTGAGCTATTGCATGACTTACAACAACAGACCAGGTTCTCTATGTTATCAGCGTCGCCCTTGATTCGTGGAAACAGGTGATCCACCGAAAGGTTCTCTGCCGAACCACAATACACACAGCGGGCGCCGTTCTCCATCTTCCCGGAGATAAGACCTTTGTACATCCGCATCCGGATGATGAAAGAGGTTTTGTCGTAGGTAGGAAGTCCTCGGTTGATGTCGTCGTGTGCCATCGCCAGGTTGGCGTAAGACCAGTAAATCAATTCTGCAAATATATGAGGCGTAATTGAAGGCATCGGTTATCTTATCTCTTACAAAAATAGCCAACTTTCTAAAAACAAACGCAATAAAAACAATTACAGCATGATTTACGGTTACATCAGAGTCAGCAGCGACAAACAGACAGTCGAGAATCAGAGGTTTGAAATCAACAACTTCTGCAGCAGAGAATCCCTGACCATCGACGGATGGATTGAGGAAACCATCAGCGGCACCAAGAACTACAATAAGCGGCAGCTGGGGAAACTCCTCAATCGTGTGCAAAAGGATGATCTCATTATCTGCGCGGAGTTGTCCCGCTTGGGCAGAAATCTTTTCATGATTATGGAAATCTTGAACATCTGCATGACGAAGGAATGCCGGGTCTGGACTATCAAGGATAATTACCGACTCGGAGAAGACATCCAGAGCAAGGTTCTGGCATTTGCATTCGGGCTTTCTGCCGAGATCGAGCGCAACCTTATCAGTCAGCGGACGAAGGAGGCACTTGCCAGGAAAAAAGCAGAGGGAGTCGTGCTGGGACGACCAATGGGTAGGAAGACCGAGGAATGTAAGTATAAGCTCTTTCCAAAGCGGGCGCTCATTGTGGAATTGCTTCGGGCCGGGGTGTCGCAGAGAAAGATTGCCAAGATCTGCAAGGTGGATAGAAATACACTTGGGCGGTATATTCATACGTTTCTGAAAGAATAGGAGCGATTATGTGCAGACACATAGCCAGACGATAAAGTTTGGGGCGGATGCATGGTCAATTCTAAGCGATATTGAGCTGAGTATAAAGAATAAGATTGAAGCGGTTGGCACGCCACTGAAAGATTGGAATGTTGACATATTCAGGGGCGTCTTAACAGGCTACAATGATGCATTTATCATCTCATCAGAAAAGCGCAAGGAAATTTTAGCGAATTGTGCAGATGAGTCCGAGAGACAACGTACTGCTGCTATTATTCGACCGATTCTCCGTGGCCGGGACAT
>Ga0208297_1000202_pt1 | contig 154798 bp, 134 predicted proteins | sample LMS_cellobiose_e_FD_187367 | JGI IMG/M metagenome (GOLD analysis project Ga0208297, IMG submission 187367) | Rumen-fistulated moose microbial communities from Alaska, USA - LMS_cellobiose_enrichment (SPAdes) (version 2) | ecosystem: Host-associated > Mammals > Digestive system > Stomach >... | reverse complement strand
TCCATTATTGACGAAATAATCAATAGTCTGGACACAGGAGATGCGAGAGTCATAAAGATTTCGCTTATGATCGATGAAACCAATTTGCGTAAAAGACTCTCTGCTGACATCGCCAGGGGGATCCGCAGTAACGATGTAATCGACAGAAGTGTTGCAAGAATCAACATGTATCAAATACTTGACACCATAAAAGTGGATACAGTCAATAAGAACGTTTGTGAAATCGTGAGTGAAATACTGACGCTTTGATATAAACAAATTCGAATTTATCGGGTAATTTCAGAAACGGAACTGCCCGATTTGACTTTCTGCCTTTTGTGCAGTATCAACAATCGGAAAGGGTATATGCAAAAAAGCAACACTTAGGGTAACGGGGATGCAAATGGTTATGTAAATGACATGAACAGCGAACGTCTTCATCACGAGATTTATTTATCAGATGCACGCAAAGTTGCACCGGATAAATGGAAAACCATTATCAGACACCCTGTAAAAAGGATATAGCACATACTGTCACCAAAGAACAACTCCAGAAATGGGGTTGCTCTTTTATGTCTATGTGTTCAGTTGGCTTTGTGCACTTTCACCAAACGAATTCAAGGATACCTAATACCAACACAAAAGGTAATTAGGATAAATGAGGGGCAAAGGCGCCCCCTCCGCGGCTATGTTGCCGCTCCGGCACTTCCCCCGGAGGGGGAAGCGAGGAAGGTCACGCGCCGCAGGCACAACAATTGTCAATTGTCAACTGAAAAAGCCGCCTTGCGGCGGCTTTTCGGCTTTGTCGGTTACTTCTTGATGGCCTTCTGCAGGGACTTGTCCAGCAGCACGTCCAGGGCGGTGGCAGACATGGCCTTGACGGCCTTGAGGATCTTGTCGTAGGCCAGCTCGGAGTTGACGTACTGGAGGAACGCCTCCTCGTGGCAGGAGCTGCCGTCCTCGTTGCCCACGTCCATGGAGACGTAGCAGGTGGGGCAGATATGGCTGACATTGCCCAGGTCGGAGCTGCCGGAGGGGGCCTTGAGCTCCTTGTTGTAAGGCACGCCCAGCTCGTCCAGGTTGGCGGCCATCTTGTCCACCAGCAGCTGGTTGTTCTTCAGATCGTCGAAGGAGTTCTCGAAATAGCGCCAGCTCATCTTCGCGCCCGTCATCAGCTCTGCGCCTTTGGCACAGTTGATGACCTTCTGAGTCAGCTCGTTGAGGTATTCGCGGTCGGCGGCGCGGACGAAGAACTTGGCCACCGTGTGGCTGGGGACGATGTTGGGCGCGACGCCGCCCTCCTCGATGATGCCGTGGATGCGGGCGTCGGGGGTGATGTGCTGACGCAGGGCGTTGATGCCCGTGAAGGTCAGATAGGCGGCGTCCAGCGCGTTGACGCCCTTCCAGGGCGCGCCCGCGGCGTGGGAGGCCACGCCCTCGAAGGTGAACTCCACGGAGTCGATGGCAAGGCTGCGGCTGTTGAGCTCGGTCTCGCCGGTGGTCAGGTGCATCTGGAACACGGCGTCGATGTCGTCGAAGGCGCCGGCCTTGACGAGATCGACCTTGCCGCCCACGGTCTCCTCGGCGGGGGTGCCGATGTAGACGATGGTGCCGTCGAAATGCTCCTTGAGCTGGGCCAGCACGTCGGCCGCGCCGAAGGTGCAGGCGGCGATCCAGTTGTGGCCGCAGGCGTGGCCGTTCTGGTCCTTGTTGGGGCCGTAGCCCGGCAGCGCGTCGTACTCGGCCAGGAACGCCACCTTGGGATGGCCCTCGCCGACCTCGCAGCGGAAGGCGGTCTCCACGCCGCCGTAGGGGGCCGTGACGCGGAAGCCGCGCTTCTTCATTTCGTCCACGAGGAACTGGGAGGAGAAATACTCCTCGCTGCCCAGCTCGGGATGGTTGAAGATCACGTCGCAGATGTTGTCATACAGCTTGATATTCTGCTCGGCGAGTTCATACGCCTGCAGCTTGAGGTCATGGATGTTGCTCATTGTAACAATAGTCCTTTCTCAGCAAGCTCCCCACAGGACCGCGTCCTGTGGGGAGTGAGTGTGTGTGAACTAGAAGCCGATGGCTACGGCGATGCAGACGAAAACCACCTGCAGGCAGAACATGATGCCGAACAGCGGGGCCACGAAGCGCCACCACTTGTTGGCGGGGATGTTCATCAGGCCGGAGATCAGGAACACGCCGCTGGGCCAGAACATGTTGGAATAACCGTCGCCGAACTGGAAGGCCAGGATGGCCGTCTGGCGGCTGACGCCGATCAGGTCGGACAGGGGGGCCATGATGGGCATGACCGCGCTGGCCTGGCCGGAGCCGGAGCCGATGAAGCAGTTGATGATGTTCTGCACCACCAGCATGCCCACGGCGCAGATGTACTCGGACGCCGCGCCGAGGATGTTGGACATATGGGTCAGAGGCTGAGACAGACCGTAGATGATCGTGTCGATGACGCCGCCGTTGGTCAGCACCACGACGATGCCGCGGGCCAGACCGACGATCATGGCGCCGAAGATCATGTCACGGCCGGCGTTGACGAAGTTCTTGGCGATCTCATTGGGGCCCATGCCGCCGCCGATGATGGCGGTGACGATCATGGAAACGATGAACAGGGCGGACAGCTCGTTGATGTACCAGCCCCACTTGATGGTGCCGAAAACGATGAAGAAGACGGTGACCAGGAAGGCGATGCCGCAGGCGATGTGACGGCCCGTGACCTGGGTGGCGACCAGCTCCTCGCGGCTCTTGGTCTGCTTGAGCTCAAGCGGCGTACCGTAGAGGATGGACTTGGTGGGGTCCTTGTGGACCTTGCGGGCATAGCGCATGACGTACCAGATGGCCACGGCCTCGAAGGCGCACAGGATGACGATGCGCAGGCCAAGGCCGTAGGGGTACTCGACGCCGGAGATGCCCATGGCGACGCCGATGGTGAAGGGGTTCAGCGTGGCGGAGGCGAAGCCGGTGGCGACGCCCACATAGACCATGGCGCCGCCGACGATGGCGTCATAGCCCAGGGCGATGGCGATGCCGACGAACACGGGCAGCAGGCCGTAGGTCTCCTCGCTCATGCCCATGGTGGAGCCCAGGATGCCGAAGCTCATCATCAGCACGGGGATCAGGTACTCGACCTTGTCGCCGAACTTGCGGATGATGGCGCCCATCATGGAGTCGAAGGTGCCGTTGGTCAGCAGGACGTTGACCCATGCGTAGGCGAAGATGATGAAGAAAATGATGTCGGAGACCTCGTTGAAGCCCTGGGCGATGCACTCGAACAGCTCAAAGGGACCGACGGGGGTCTGCTCGTTGTAGTGGAAGGAGCCGTCGATGACGACGGTCCTGCCGGTGTTGGGATCGGTGCCGCGCTCATAGGCGCCGGCGGGGACCACGTACGTCAGCAGCATCGCCAGCAGGATGATGCAGAAGACGATGACGTAGTTGTGGGGCATTCGGATGCCCTTTTTCTTCTTTGCGTTTTCCATTTTGGATCTCCTCCGGTTTTATTCTTACCTTCCCCGGCAGGCTTTTTGGGGTAGAAAAAAGCCCATGCGTCGAGAAAGACGCATGGGCATACAGATGCACATGGAGTCAGCCTCAACACAATTTACCCTGGGATAGCTCTCCTTTGAAGGGCGGTAAATCCTCCAAAGACAGTCCCACGCCTGTTCGGACATGGTCCCAACCGCGGTTGTGAAGCGCGATTTCGGCGTCGGCCCCTTTCCCACCGTGTCAATGGCTTTCGGCCTCGGCGGCGGTACTGATGACAAACGCGACCTCTACCTCATAGCAAACGTGTGAGGTATGGCATGATAATAGCATGAACGAAAGTGGTTGTCAACAGCAAATTGCAAGAAAAAAGGATATTCATGGCGAAAAGATGTATAAATATCGGCGGCGAAAACCGTCAAGGCGGCGCGCTCTCCGGTGAGTGCTGACGCCGCCGTGATGGGCGCCGAAACAGAAAGATCCCACGACAAGCTCGGGATGACAGGCTTTCACGCCGCAGGCGGCAATCGATCGTCGGCGAAGCCGACCCTCAATTGTCCATTATCAATTGTCAATTGTCAATTAAAAAAAGTCCCGCCTTTCGGCGGGGCTCTGCTTATTTCCGTTCCTGTTCCATCCGCGCCTTGAGCATGCGGTAGGTCTCCATGTCGTAGATCTTGTTTTTGTCCAGGTAGGCGATGGCCAGCTGGAGGTCCTTCTCGGGCAGGAGGAAGACGATCTCGCGGCGGGTGGAGGAGATGCGCAGGCGGGCCCTGTTGTTCTCGAAGCTCTCCACGTCGTAGTACTTCATGGCCTCGTAGGACGTGCTCCAGCCGTTGATGTACGCGCCGTACTCGCTGAGGCCGTTCTTCATCAGGAAGTTGAGCACGCCGGCCAGCAGGATCAATCCCACGCCGATCAGCTGCCACATATCGACGCCCCAGCGCACGAAGATGATCAGCGCGCAGGCGGCGGCGAAGATGCCGATGCCCAGCTTCTGGCCGGGGATCTCGGCGCGGACCTTGATCTTCTTATTGGTGAACGAAATGGCGCTGAGCTCCCACAGGACGATCGCGCCCGCCAGAAAGGCGATGAGCATGCTTGTGTTTTCCATGGCTTCATTCCTCCTGCTGCAGCTTGTCGAGGGTCAGCTCGTAGCTGCTCATAAAATGCTCGACGTAATAGCGCACCTCGGGCATGTCCATGCTCTCGATGGACCTGCGGAGCTGCTCCTCCGCCAGCTCGAACTCGCGGTTGCCGCTCTTGCGCTCCTCCACGCATTTGATGTAGGCCGAGATCTTGTCGGCGGCCTTGACGTAGCGGTAGAACTCCGGGCGGTCCACCTCGAAGCTGAACAGCACGCTGTAGGTGGGGGCCAGCTCGTCGGGCAGCATGGACAGCAGGCTTTCGGACGCGCCCGCCTCCACGGAGCGGTAGGCGTGCAGGATCTCGGGGTTGTTGTACTTGACGGGGGTCGGCAGGTCGCCGGTCAGGATCTCCGGCGCGTCGTGGAACAGCGCCGCCGCGGCGATCTGGCCGGGGTCGATGTCAACGCCGTACACGTCCCGGCCGATGACGGCCAGCGCGTGGGCCACCACCGCCGTCTCGAAGGAATGCTCCGACAGGCTCTCCCGCAGCGTGTTGCGCATGAGTCCCCAGCGGGTGATGTATTTCATTCTGCCGATCATGGCAAAAAATCCGTTTTTCTTCATGGTTGTACCTCAGATATGCCGTGCGAAAGGGAATCGATCCTTCGCCTCCGCTGCGCTCCGCTCAGGATGACGCGTTCGGGCGCTTTTTCTTTATCTTACCATACCGGCGCTCACAAATCAATAAAGGGCAAGAAGCAATCGGGGACGGGCGTTTCGACGTCGACGGTGCGGTCGGGCAGGTCGATATGGACGCGGCAGGAGTGGAGGGCGACGCGGGGGAAATCGGGGCGCTCCGTGCCGTACATGAAATCGCCGATCAGGGGATGGCCCAGATGGCTGAGATGGACACGGATCTGGTGGGTGCGGCCGGTGTCCAGCGTCAGATACAGAAGGCTGTTCCCCCGGCCCGTGCGGACCGTTTCGTAATGGGTCACGGCAGGCTGGCCGTCCGGGGTGACGGCGCGCTTGATGCCGTGGCCCTCGGCGCGGCCGATGGGCAGGTCCACGGTCCCGGCGGGCGGGTCGGGCTCGCCTTCGCAGACGGCGTAATAGGCTCTCGTCAGGCGGCCCTCCCAGAGGGCCCTTTCCAGCAGGTTCGCGGCGTATTTCGTTTTGGCGACGCACAGAAGGCCGCTGGTGCCGCGATCCAGGCGGTTGATGGCGTGAAAGACCAGGGGCTCTCCCCGCCTCTCGAACAGGCCCATGACATAGTTGGCCAGCGTCCCCCGGGGCATGGGGCCGATGGGATGGACGGCCATGCCGCCGGGCTTGCTGAGCACCAGCATCAGCTCGTCCTCATAGGCGATGTCCACGGGGCCGTCCTCGGGGATGACGCCCTCGCTGCGGACGGGGCGGCCCTGGGCCAGGGAGATCACCTGCCCCGCCGCCGGGCGGACGTCGGTGAACACCGGCTCGCCGTCCAGCAGGATGCCGCCGCCCGTCCATTTGAGCTGGCGTAAAAGGGAGGCTGACACAGCCATCCGTTGCCGTGCCAGCCTCCCGAGGGTCATGCCCTCGTCTTCCTTCGTTACGGTGTATTCGATTCGCTCCGCCATTACAGGTTCTTGGCGAAGTACTCCAGCACCTTCCGGACGTAGTAGTCATGGCCGCGGAGGGTGTGGTGCATGTTGGGCATGATGAGCATGTCGAAGTCCTTGTCGGCCTTGATCAGCGCGTCCACGACGCGGAGGGTCGAGGAGGGATGGACGTTGTCGTCCAGCTCGCCGTGGATCAGCAGCAGCTTGCCCTGCAGGTTCTCCACCTTGTACTCGGCGTTCTGGGCCTCCCACAGCTCCCGGTCGAACTTGCCCATATAGCGCTCGCTCCACTCGGCGGCGTAGATCTCCTGGGCGTGGTTGCCGCCCGTGGAGACGCCCACCTTGTAGAGGTCGGGATGCTCGGTCATGGCGTGGAGCGTGGCGAAGCCGCCGCCGGAGTGGCCCCAGACGCCGATGCGCTCGCGGTCGAGGAACTTGTACTGCTGACAAAGCTGCTCCATGGCTGCGGCGCGGTCCAGCAGACCGGCGGCGTCGCCCATGTTGTTGTAGCCGTAGTCGTGGAAGGCCTTGGAGCGCAGGGGCGTGCCGCGGCCGTCGGTGATGACGGTGACGAAGCCCATGTCGGAGAAGCAGGGCGTGAAGCCCAGGTTGTTCAGCGTCTCTGCGAAGGTCTGGGGGGCGCGGGTGGTCTGGTTGCCGCCGTAGCAGTACTCGGTGACGGGGTACTTCTTGTCGGGGTCGAAGTCCTTCGGCAGGTACATGACGCCGTAGATGTCGGTGACGCCGTCGGCGGCCATGGCCTTGAAGGGGATGGGATAGCTGAAGCCCCGGGCCTCCAGACGCGTGACGTCGCAGGAGCAAAGGATGCCGATGCAGCTGCCATCGGTGATGTCGAACAGCTTGTGCGTAGGCGGCTGGTCATAGGCGGAGATGGAGGCAGTGAAATAGGTGCCCTCGGGCGGGAAGTAGGCGTTGTGGTCGCCCTTCTCGCGGCTGAGCAGCGTGATCTCCAGACTGTCGAGGTCCACGCGGTAGATGTAGCGCTGATAGATATTGACGCCCTTCTCGCGGCCGGAGGCGGAGTAGTACAGCAGGTTCTTGTTGTCGTCCAGATGGAGCAGCTGGCGCACGCAGCAGTCGCTGTCCGTCAGCTTGCGGCACGCGCCGGTCTCGATGTCGTAATCGAAAATGTCGAACATGCCGTCGCGCTCGCTGAGCCAGAACAGCTTGCCCAGCTTCTCGGAGAGGAGGAAGTACTTGGAGGCGGGGTCGTCCTTGTCGCGCTCGCCGGAATTGAGGCTGTGGTGGGAGTCGAAGAACAGGAACGTGTCGCTCTTCTCGCTGAACAGCAGCCGGGCCTGGGCCGTTTTGGGATCGATGATGTAGACGTCGGCCTGGGTGCAGCCGCGGTTCATCACGTAGCAGGCGGCCACGTTGCCCTCCTCGGACCAGCCCATCATCGAGCCGCGGATATTGATGGGCGCGCTGTAGCCCAGCAGGCAGGTGTCGGGGCAGGCGATGGTCTTCATCTGCATCTCGTCCAGATCATACATCAGGTAGTGGGCCTGGGCCACATGCTCGTCGCCGGGCAGCGCGTATTTATAGGTGTACACCACGGGGCGCACGACTTTTTTGCCCTCGGGGACGCTCTGGATCAGCGTCATCTCCTCCACCTCGCTGCAGTCCAGCAGGTAGGTGAAGAACTTGGTGCTGTCGGGGCTCCACAGCACGCCGGTGGGGCGCTTGATGCCGGCCAGCTTGTCGGCGATGACGCCGGAGGCGCCCTCGTAGCGGGTGCCGTAGCCCCTGTCGGGGGTGCCGTCGGTGGTCAGGCGGGTGGTCTCCATGGAGGGCAGCTTGACGAGGTACAGGTCGCCGTCGCCCTCGTAGACGGCCTTCTTGCCGTCGGGGGCGATGACGGCGTTCTTGGGCAGGGCCGGGATCAGCTTCGCCAGATTCTTGCCGTCGTACAGCCAGCGGGACTGGTCGGGCAGCGAGAAGACGAAGGCGTTGAGCCGCGTGACGCGCACCGGGGTCAGCGGCAGGTCGGTCGGGTCGTACTCGGTCCCGGTCTGCTCCTTCAGCAGTCCGGCCAGATGCTTGTGGTCGAACAGCTCGCGGTCCTCGCCGCACGTCAGGTCGACGAAGTGGAAGGATTTGATCTTCTTGTCGTTCTCGTCAAAGCTCTCGCGCTTGTAGACGAAAGCGCCGTAGCGGACGAACCAGGGCTTGAAATCAAGGTTGGAAATGATCGGATAGATCCGGTCAGGCGTAAAGCGCAGTGCGCTGTCGATCCGTTCTCTCAGATTGTCCATAGTTTCCTCCGGGCATAAAAATTGATGTTACTATTGTACGACCAAACGGGAGATTAGTCAATAAAGCGGGGACGGAAAGGGAGACGCGAGGTGATCGCGCTGACGGGGCCATCAGCTGCGCGAACCGGCCGGGCGACCAAAGGTCGCCGCTGCGATGACCACTATCCGGGGCCGTGTGCATCACGCCGCGGCAGCGGCGGTGTCCAATGCGCCGCAGGCACCGCAATTGTCAATTGTCAATTGTCAATTCGCCCTTCAACTGTCCACTGTCAACTGTCAACTGAAAACAGCCCCGCCTTTCGGCGGGGCGTTTGCTTACTCTTCCGGCTCCACGGCGGTGTAGCCGATGAGGTTATCGTTTTCGTCCAGCAGCAGGTACTGGGTGTCGTAGGTGCGCTGGCCCTCGTCGGGAATCAGGACGTCCGTGGGCAGGGCGAACTTGTCGAGGTAGGGCGAGCGGAGCTGGAGCCACATGTGGAAGGGGCCCGCGTCGTCGTCCATGGGGGCGGCGCCGTGGGTGACGCCGAAGCCTCTGAGGCATCTGGCGGCCTTCTGCTGCGCCTCCTCGGGGGTGAAGTAGAACTCGAACAGGCCGGCCTTCTCGCTCTCGTAGACCGCCTGCTTCTCGGCGATCAGCGGCGCGAAATCGTAGTCGCACAGGTTGATGCGGATGCTGTAGCGGTCCGCGCCGATCTGGCGCGGCGTGCCGACGTACCAGCCCATCAGATGGGTGGGCGCGTCGAAGAGGAACAGGCACAGCTCCTCCCCTTCCCGCCTGGGATCGAAGTTGACGGCGCTCTCGAACTGGGTCCAGCCGGCCACCACCGCGGGGGCGGCGTCGCTGGCCAGCAGATAATCGTCGAGCTCCTCGCCCAGGGTGGGCGTGTAGAAGGCCGCCACGTTGCGGATGTTCATGATGCTCAGATCCAGCAGCTCCTTGCTGAGGGCGGAGGTGCCGTCGGGGCCCAGCTGCAGGTCGAAGTTGACCTCGTTGAGCGTGGGCGGCGCGGAGCGGACGGGGCCGGGCCGGAGGGGCTCGACGACCGTGTGGCCCACGGGGTTATACTCCTTGTCGAACAGCAGATAGCCCACGTAGTCGCCCTCGGCGTGGCTGAAATCGAAGCGCAGGATGTCGAGGCACAGGTCCCGGAAATGATCGGAGGTGCGCTGACGCCACAGGTGATAGGTCTGGATGGGGTCCTCGAGGATGTCGCCGCCGGTGCCGGTCTCATAGCCCTCCAGGTACCAGCGGGCGCCGCTGCGGGCGGCCTCGTAGGGCGGGATATACTTGCCCAGCTCCAGCGACGCGCCGGCGAAGGCTTCCTTCTCGCTGTCCACCAGCGCGGAAAAATCGTGGTCCATCAGCCGGACCTCCATGCGGCAGACGTCGCCGTCGCGCTCCGGCACGCCGACGAACATGCCCGACAGGTGGGTCTTGTCGTCGAAGAGCAGCAGGCAGTAGCTGCGCTCGTCGTTGGGGTGCAGGCGCTCGTCGCCGGGGACGATCTCCGTATCGGTGACGAGGGCGGCCATCTGATAGCTGTTCAGCAGATAGGGCTCGGGGCTCTCGCCCAGATCGGGCACGGCCTCGAAGCTCAGCGATCTGACGCCGCTCATCTGGGCGGCAATGGCCTCCACGGTGACGGGGAACATGTTGTCCTCGTCCTTTTTCAGCTCGAGGACCTTGGTGCCCATGTCCGCGGTGGCGGCGGGCTCGGCCGGCTTCTGGCCGCAGGATGCCAGCAGGCACACGAGAGCCAGCAGCAGCGCGGCGAAGGTGCGTTTATTCATATCGGATCCCTCCTGTTCAGCGTTCCAATTCGGTATTATACCACAGTTCCGGAAAAAAGGGAGAGGGAAACCGATCGTTTTACACATTATTCAGAATGTCTGTTTTCCCATTCGCGGCGCACCTTTCCCGGGCGCGGTCGCGCCGGGTGATATAGGCGTCGCGCAGGAGCAGCCACAGCAGCAGCACGGCCAGCATGGGGATGGCCGCCACGGGAGTGACGATGATGGCTCGATGCGTGTGGCGTCGGCGGTGACGCGGACGGTGCGGCCGGGCCTGTCGCTGACGCGGTGGCCGCGGATGAGCAGGCGGTGGCTGTTGACGCCGCTGAGCCGCATGGCGGCTTCTGCCAGCGTGCCCGCCTCCGAAATGCTCAGCTCCCGTGCGTTCAGCTTCTCCTCCGCCGCCGTCAGACGCGCGCGCAGCTCGTCGCTCTCGCGGATCTCGTCGATCAGCATCTCGATCAGCTCCGACCGGCTGAGATGCCGCAGTTCCTTCTCGGTCATGTCGTTCACCTGTAATATTTGTACGATATATATCTCTTATCTATCATGAATGATGATCCTGAGAATTATTATAAACTTTCCCGAAACTTTTTTATTATCATTTTTAATGATTTTTTTATCAGTATTGACCGATTCTATTAGTTATTTTCATTATTTTTACGAACATAATCTGTGATGTTCGCTATATTATCACAATTATATATACCTTTTTCGTAGTTATTTCACTTAATATTTATATATATCATACAATTTGATTGGAACCGATCTTTCAGGCAGTTAATCATCATACATTGTACTGTTATTTGGACTAATGTACAAATACCATCCCTCGGTGGGGCTTAATGTGAACCGGTGCCGGAGAAACGTGAAAGAACGCCAGCGGGCAAAAAGTGCATAAAAAAACGCCGCAGAGCGGCGTTGGGGTCGGTATGGAGGCGTTCGCGTCAGGGGCTGTGATGTGCGCCGACGGGAAAGATCCCTCGACAAGCTCGGGATGACAGGAAAGAGCGCTGTGATGTGCGCCTGCCAGTCATGGCGAGCACAGCTCGCCGCTACGAAGACCACATAACGCGGGCGTGATCATGGGCCGATGTGGGCATCGGCCCCTATGACGGCCGCTGATCGGAGCTGTGTGCATCCCGGGCAACTCCCTCAGTCTGCTTCGCAGACAGCTCCCTCGGAGAGGGAGCCTTTCCCATGCCGCGGCAGCGGCGGTATCAAATGCGCCGCAGGCACGACAATTGTCAATTCTTTTCCCGGTCGCGCTTATGCGTCCTCCACTTCGACGTGTCGATGGGCTTGTCCTCGTCGAACTGGTCGAAGTAGTCGCTGTCCTGCAGGTGGGGGCGCTTGTGACGGGCGACGGCGGTGATCGTGGGATAGAGGACCGTGGCGATCAGACCGCCGGAGAAGCCGTTGTTGTAAAGGTTGAGGCCTGCCACGGGGCCGCCGGTCTGCAGCACCAGGGCCGAGTGAATGAACCCGGCCAGGACGCCGTAGGGCCAGCCGAAGTGACCGGCGACGGGCGCGAGGGTCGTGCCGAAGAGCGCCGCGATCTGGAGGCTGGGCGCGTTCACCGACCGGGACAGGACCGTTGCCCCCAGCCACACGCCCGCCATGATGGGCAGGATGTTGCGCAGGTGCTTGCCGTAAGCCGAGAAGCCCATGACCGTCAGCACCGCGCCCACGGTGGGGCCGTTGAGTTGTCCGCCGATCAGCAGGATATACCCCATGGCGACGAGGCCGTTGACCCCGGCGTTGACGGCCACCGCCCCCGCGCCGAACATGCGCAGGTAGTCCGAGGGCGCGCGGCCCGTGGTGGACAGGAGCCTGCGGTACCCGGCCCACACGGCCCAGACCGGCCGTCCGCTGCCGAAGAAGCCGATCAGGATCAGACCCAGGCACAGGATCGTCAGCAGCGCCGCGAACGTACCGTTGTACTGCTTCGCCCAGTAGAGCGCCGTCACCGGGTGGTCGCCCGTGGCGATCATCACGGGGACGATCATCATGGCGCACAGCCCGCAGGCGAAGCCCATGTTGTAGAGGTTCATGCCGTTCTGGATGCGGTAGGTGTAAGCCGACAGCGGCGGCAGCAGGAACCCGATGGCGACGCCCGCGGCCAGGCCCAGCAGGACATTGGCGCGCACGCTGCCGAAGGCGAGATAGCTGACAAGCGGCGACAGCGCCGTGGACAGCAGCGCCGCGGAGACGTATTTGGCGAAGGGCTCCTTCCTGTACCGCGCGTACAGCCAGCCGCCCAACAGCATGGGCCAGATGTTGGCGATATTTTTACCGAACAGCGAGAACCCTGCCATCAGGCCCATCTGGACGATGGTGAAGCCGTTCATCTGCTCGCCGGACAGGCGCACCGCGACCATGGCCGCCGCCAGCACCAGCGATGCGTTCAGCAGCGCGGGCCCGGGCCCGGCCACGTAACAGTAGTCGGTGATCAGCAGGTCCTGGACCGTGATGATCTTCCAAAGCCCCGGCAGCAATCCGCTCACCGGTCCGACGATCACCGCCGCCAGCGCCATCAGCCCCGCCAGCGCCAGTCCCGCGTAAAACAGCCAGCCGTATCGTTCCCGCTCGCTCACAAAAACACCTCCGCGCGTTGATCTCTTATCATTATAAAGGAATGCGCCCGGACAGGTTGAACAAAATCCGGGCGTCATTTTTGGGGGAAGGGACGAAGAAGGGCCTGCGCCGCCGATATCGGGCGCGCGTACCGGCCTGGCCCTCAATCCTTCATTCTTCCGTTTTCAGTTTTCATTGAAACAGCCGCCCGCAGGCGGCTGTTTGCTTTACCCGATCAGCCCCGCGACATAGATGACGGCGGGGATGGTGACGATGGAGAGGACCGTGCTGGCGCAGACGAGGCCGACGGCGTAGGCGTGGTCCAGCTTAAGCTTCTGGGCGTAGATGGCCACGTTGCTGCCCACGGGGGCGCAGGCGGCGAGGATGATGGCGGTGCGCAGCTCGTATTCCGCGGGGATGAGCTTCAGCACCAGCACCGTAACGATGGGCACCAACAGCAGGCGCACGGCGCACGTCAGATAGACGCGCTGATCCGAGAAGACGCGCCGGAGGTCCGACTCGCCCAGGTACAGGCCCAGGACGATCATCGCCAGCGGCGTGTTGCAGGCGGCCATGCCGCCCAGGCACGTCTCCGCGATATCCGGCAGCCGCACGGGCAGGAAAAAGACGATCAGCCCCAGCGCGAAGGCAACGATCATCGGGTTCGTCAGCAGCGCGCGGGTGCTGACACGCTTCTCCCCCGACAGGATCATCTGGCCGTAGGTCCACTGCAGCGCGTTGAGCATGGCCACCATGCCCGCGATGTAGATGACGTAAGGTGCGCCGAGGATCATGCCGATCAGCGGGATGCCCATGAACCCGGCGTTAGAGAACGCGCCGCTGAAATTGTCGATGGGCCGCTTCCGGAACAGAAGCGCGCTGATGGCCATGGCGACGATCAGCGCCGCGGCGCCCAGCAGGATCGACGTCATCAGCGGCCCGGCGCCCCGGGAGCGGTCGCCGGTGTAGAACGAGTTGACGATGGTGCAGGGCAGGAACACGTACAGCAGCATCTGCGCCGGTACGCGGCTCTCCCCCTTCTTCAGCACGCCGCCCCGCACCAGCAGGAACCCGACGCACATATAGACGAACATTTTCAGCAGCTGCTGCACAAGCAGCGTCACCTGTTCCATGATTACTCCTCCAGCCCTGTGATATAGCGGATCATGTCCAGCAGGCCGGTCCGGGCCTCCTCGCGGCTGACGGCAGGATCGTCCTTGCAGCGCTCCAGGCAGCTGCGCAGGCAGGCGACGACGATGCAGGCCGCCAGCGGCAGCCCCTCCGGCGTCACCCGGGTCCCGCCCGCGCCCACCAGGGGCCGCAGCAGCGCCAGGCAGCGCTCCTCGATCCCCATGCCTTCGCCCTCGGTCCGCTGAGACGATGCTTCCGGGAACAGAAGGTCGTACCGCCGGATGACCGGCGTCAGGTCGCCGCTGTGACGGCCGAAGAAGAAGCTGTAGAAGACCGCCGGGCGGGCGAACACGTCCTCGGCGAAGGCTTCCCACACGCGCAGGAACCGCGCCTTCGGTTCTCCGTCCCCTTCCATGAGCGCGCCTGTCTTCCGGCAGAACGCCCGGTAATGATCCATGGACGCCAGCAGCACCAGCTGATCCACGTCCTTGAAGTACAGATAAATGGTCGAATTGTGCATCCCCGCTTTTTCGGCGATGCGCCGGATCGACAGATTTTCCAGCCCGTCGCTCTCGATCAGCTCCCGGGCCGCGCCGACGAAGACCGCCGCCGTTCTGAGCTTGTGCTCATCGTTGCCCCAATCGTGCATTTTCCTCTCACTCCGTCCCGTCAATAAAACCAATCGGTATATTAAATAAACATGGTTATATGTATTCAGCGAAATGATTATAACACACGATCAGAGCCAAAACAACACAAAAAGCGGGCTTTTTGCCCGCTTTTTGTCAGTAAAAATAACTTATCAGATCTGCTTCTCCCACTTGCCCGTCGCGGACGCCGTCAGGTACGCGGTGATAAACGGGTCAATGGCACCGTCCATGACGGCCTGGATGTTGCCGTTCTCGCAGCCGGTGCGGTGGTCCTTCACCAGCGTGTAGGGCATGAAGACGTAGGAGCGGATCTGGCTGCCCCACTCGATCTTCTTCTGCTCGCCCTTGATGTCCTCGATCTTGTCCAGATGCTCGCGCTCCTTGATCTCCATGAGCTTCGATTTCAGCATGCGCATGGCGACCTCGCGGTTCTGATGCTGGCTGCGCTCGTTCTGACAGGCGACGATGACGCCGGAGGGGATATGGGTGATGCGGATGGCCGACTCGGTCTTGTTGACGTGCTGGCCGCCCGCGCCGCCGGAGCGGTAGGTGTCGATCTTCAGATCGTCGGGGTTGATCTCGATCTCCACGTCGTCGTTCATCTCGGGCATGACCTCGATGGCGGCGAAGCTGGTGTGGCGGCGGCCGGAGGCGTCGAAGGGCGACACGCGCACCAGACGATGGACGCCCGCCTCGCTTTTCAGGTAGCCAAAGGCGTTCTCGCCCTCGATCAGCAGGTCGGCGCTCTTGAGCCCGGCGTCCTCGCCGTCGATATAGTCGAGGGTCTTCCACTTGAAGCCCCGGGAGTCGGCCCAGTGGGTGTACATGCGGAACAGCATCTGGGTCCAGTCCTGGGCCTCGGTGCCGCCGGCGCCGGCGTGGAAGGACATGATGGCGTTGTTGGCGTCGTATTCGCCCGTCAGCAGCGTCGCCAGCGTCTGGTTTTCCAGATCGTCGCAGAAGCGCTTGTAGTCCTCCCGGACCTCGGGCAGCAGACTCTCGTCGCCGGCCTCGTCGGCCATTTCGATCAGCGTCAGCGTGTCCTCGTACAGGGCGTATAATTTGTTGTAGCGGGCGATCTTGTCCTGCAGCTGCTTGCTCTTCTGGAGCACCTTCTGGCTGCTCTCGGGATCGTCCCAGAAGCCCGGCTCCTGCGCCTTCTGCTGCAGGTCCCGGACGTCCTTCTCCGCCTGCTCCAGGTCGAGGGAGACGCGCAGCTCGTCGAGCCGCGGCTTCATGTCGGTCAGGCTGTAGCGGATTTCATCGTATTGGATCATGGGAACCACTCTCTCTGCACATTTGTACCAATCTATTATAGCCAAAAAGGGCGCGTGTGTAAAGTAAAAACATGAAATCGACGAAAAGACCTGCAAACAGCTTCTCACCCTCTCATGACGTGCAGCGTCAGTATCCGATCTGTTTTTCGGGCGGACATGCGCCGACCGAAAAACACCTTCCGGTCCGCAAACGTGCGGGGCTCAGCCCCGTGCGCTGCGGCGGACCGGCCCGAGCAGGCGGAAGCCCTACCGCCTGCGGGCTCTTCCCGGCGCGGATCCTGATCCACGCCGATTTTTGAATTCATCAAAAAGTCCTTGTTTTTTCGGCCCCGGTGGGGTAACATTGATAATAATAAATACCATAGATTCAAGGAGTTTTATCGATATATGGCCGGATTCCTCAAAATGCTCTTCGGCGACACCTCCAGCCGCGAGCTGAAAAAGATCGACCCCACCATCAGAAAGATCGAGGCGCTGGCGGATCAGTACGCCGCCATGGACGACAGGACTCTGCAGGCTGAGACGCCGCGGCTCAAGGAAAAGCTGGCCGCGGGCGCGAGCCTGGACGACATCCTGCCGGAGGCCTTTGCCGCCTTCCGCGAGGCGTGCCGCAGGGTGCTGGGCCAGTACCCCTTCCGCGTGCAGCTCATCGGCGGCGTGGTGCTCCATCAGGGGCGCATCGCTGAGATGAAGACCGGCGAGGGCAAGACGCTGACGGCGACGCTGCCCGCCTACCTGAACGCGCTGGCGGGCAAGGGCGTGCACATCGTCACGGTCAACGACTACCTGGCCAAGTATCAGGGCGAGCTGATGGGCAAGGTCTACCGCTTCATGGGCGTCAGCTGCGGCGTCATCATCCACGATCTGACGAACCGCCAGCGCAAGGAGGCCTACGCCTGCGACATCACCTACGGCACCAACAACGAGATCGGCTTCGACTACCTGCGCGACAACATGGCGATCTATAAGGAGGAGCAGGTCCAGCGCGGCCATGCCTTCGCCATCGTGGACGAGGTGGACTCCATCCTCATCGACGAGGCGAGGACGCCGCTGATCATCTCCGGTCAGGGCGACAAGAGCACGGACCTCTATCGCCGGGCCGACGACTTCGCCCGCACCCTCAGCCACATCACTGTGGTGGAGGTGGACGCCAAGGAGAGCCAGGACGAGGTGGAGGCCGACTACATCGTGGACGAAAAGCACAAGACCGCCACGATCACCCCCCGGGGCGTCACCAAGGCCGAAGCGTTCTTCAACGTGGAGAACCTCATGGACCCCGAGAACGCCACGCTCCTGCACCACATCAACCAGGCCATCAAGGCCCGGGGCTGCATGCGCAAGGACACGGATTACGTGGTCAAGGACGGCGAGATCATCATCGTCGACGAGTTCACGGGCCGCCTGATGTTCGGCCGCCGGTACTCCGAGGGCCTCCATCAGGCCATCGAGGCCAAGGAGGGCGTCACGGTCCTGCGCGAGAGCAAGACCCTGGCCACCATCACGTTCCAGAATTACTTCCGCCTCTACGGCAAGCTGTCCGGCATGACCGGCACGGCCCTCACCGAGGAGGACGAGTTCCGCCATATCTACAACCTCGACGTCATCGAGATCCCCACCAACATGCCCATGATCCGCACGGACAACCCCGATCAGGTGTTCAAGACCGAGCGGGGCAAGTATATGGCCGTCATCCGCAAGATCAAGGAGTGCTACGCCAAGGGTCAGCCCGTGCTGGTGGGCACGGTGTCCATCGAAAAGAGCGAGCATCTGTCCGCGCTGCTCAAGCGCGAGGGCATCCCCCATCAGGTGCTGAACGCCAAGCACCACGAGAAGGAGGCCGCCATCGTCGCCCAGGCCGGCAAGCCCTACACCGTCACCATCGCCACCAACATGGCCGGCCGCGGCACGGATATCATGCTGGGCGGCAACCCGGAGTTCACGGCCCGGGCCGATCTGGAGAAGGCCGGATACCCCGAGGAGGTCATCACCGAGGCCGTCGGCTACAATGAATCCTCCGACGAGACCGTGCTGGAGGCCCGGACGCTGTTCCGGCAGAAGCTGCAGGAATACAAGGCCCAGTGCGACAAGGACGGCGCCTTCGTCAAGAGCGTGGGCGGCCTGTGCATCGTGGGCACCGAGCGCCACGAGTCCCGCCGCATCGACAACCAGCTCCGCGGCCGTGCCGGCCGTCAGGGCGACCCCGGCGAGAGCACGTTCTTCCTGTCGCTGGAGGACGACCTCATGCGTCTGTTCGGCTCCGAGCGCATCACAGGCATGATGGACTCCTTCGGCGTGGAGGAGGACATGCCCATCGAGGCCAAGGTCCTCTCGGGCGCCATCGAATCGGCCCAGAAGAAGGTGGAGGGCCGCAACTTCCAGTCCCGCAAGACCGTGCTGGAGTACGACAACGTCATGAACCACCAGCGCGAGATCATCTACAAGCAGCGCGCCGATGTGCTGGACGGCGTGGAGCTCAAGCCGCGCATCCAGGACATGATCCGCGAATATATCACGAACACGGTCTCCGGCATCGCCGAGGAGAGCCAGACCCTGAGCCGCGAGCAGCTGGCGCGGACGCTGCAGACCTTCGCCGGGATGTTCATCTTCCCCGGTCAGCAGATCATCCCCGCCGACCGCGTGTCGAACCTGACGCCCGCCGAGATGAGCGACATCCTCATCGACCGCGCCATGGCGTTCTACGACGAGAAGGAGAGCGACCTGGGCAGCCACGTCATGCGCGAGCTGGAGCGCGTGGTGCTGCTGAAGACCGTCGACGAGCTGTGGATGGACCACATCGACGCCATGCAGGAGCTGCGCCGGGGCATCGGCCTCAACGCCTACGCCCAGGTCAACCCCGTGGAGGAGTACAAGCGGCAGGGCTTCGATATGTTTGAGGAGATGATCGGCCAGGTGCGCGAGCGCACCGCCCGGCTGATCTTCCTGGCCAAGGTCCGCGGCGCCGAGCCCCAGCGCGAGCGCGTGGCCAAGGAGACCTCCGCCAACGGCGCCGGCGACGGCACCATTACCAAAAAGCCCATCGTCAAGAAAAAGATCGGCCGCAACGACCCCTGCCCCTGCGGCAGCGGCCTGAAATACAAAAAGTGCCACGGCCGGAACGCCCAGTGATCCCGTACCCGCCGCGCGGGCGAAGGATCATCTGACGAGTCTCTCTTTCCGGCAAGGCGCGCTGTGCACACAGATCCTTCGACTCCGCTTCGCTCCGCTCAGGATGACAATTCTGGGTGCGTCGTGCGTCGTAGGGGCCGATGCCCACATCAACTGTCAACCCTGCCCTTTCACGGCCTCTGCCGTTTGGGAAATAAATATTTTGTAAAGGAGATCAAAGCTATGAACGATGCTGTAACGACTGTCGAAACCGCTGCCGGCATGCTGGGAAATCTTTCCCTGGTCAACCTGCTGTGGACGCTGGCGACGCTGCTGATCTGCCTGCTGGTCAAGCGCGCTCTCTCCGGCATCCTGACCAAGGCTCTGTCCCGCTCCAAGCTCGATCTGCGTCTGCAGTCCGTAGTCCTCAAGATGGCGAGCGCCGTCATGTGGTTCGTCATCATCCTGATCATCTGCGATCGCCTGGGCATCAACATCACCTCGCTGGTCGCGCTGTTCAGCGTTGTCGGCCTGGCCTTCTCCCTGGCCATCCAGGACTCCCTGTCCAACCTGGCCTCGGGCATCCTGCTGCTGACCAACCACCCCTTCGCCGTGGGCGATTACGTGGAAGCCGGCGGCTCCGAGGGCGTCGTGAAGAAGGTCGGCATGTTCTACACCAACCTGCTGACGCTTGACAACAAGCTGGTCACCGTGCCCAACAGCACGATCACCGCCGCCAAGATGGTCAACTACTCCGCCGAGGCCACCCGCCGCGTGGACGTTGTCATCTCCGCCTCCTATGACGAGCCCGCCGACAAGGTGCGCGCCGCCATCATGGACGCCGTGAGCCAGGACAGCCGCATCCTGCCCGATCCCGCGCCCATGACCTTCATCTCCGAGTACGGCCCCAGCTCCGTCCAGTACACCACCCGCGTCTGGGTCAAGACCGCCGATTACTGGGCTGTCTATTTCGACCTCACCGAGGCCCTGCGCCCCGCCCTCAAGCGCAACGGCGTGGCCCTGACCTACGGTCACATCAACGTCCATATGATCAACGACAAATAAGTCTGATACGTCCGCGATACGCAGAAGCCGCCCTTCCGGGCGGCTTTTGCGTATCGTCAATTTTCATCTTGCTTTTTCCCGCAAAACTTGCTATTATATTGGACAAGGGTTTTTTAGGGAGGTCGAACGATGGTGTTTTTGGGACGCTCGTTCAAAGCTGCCATGCCGAAGCCGTGGGCTCCGGTCGTTCGCCGTCTCTGTTTTTCGTTCCCGGGAGCGTGATTTTCCGTTCCGGGGATTTTTTTTGCCCGAACACGTAAGGAGGAAAAAAATCATGTCTGACAAAACGACCGTCGGTGTCGAGCCCATCCGCGACGCCCGGAGCCTGGGCGCCGGCAAGGTGCTGGTCCTCGGCTTCCAGCACATGTTCGCCATGTTCGGCGCCACGGTGCTGGTCCCCGCCCTCACGGGTCTGAGCGTCTCCGCGACGCTGCTGTTCGCCGGTCTGGGCACGCTGCTGTTCCACTTCCTGACCAAGCGCAAGGTCCCGGCGTTCCTCGGCTCGTCCTTCGCCTTCATCGGCGGCTACAATGCCATCACCGGCGGCGGGGCGCATCCCGAGCTGCTGCCCTACGCCTGCTTCGGCGTCGCCTGCGCGGGCATGCTGTACGTGCTGCTGGCCGCGCTGTTCAAGGCCTTCGGCACCCGGAAGGTCATGCGCTACTTCCCGCCCATCGTCACGGGCCCGGTCATCATCTGCATCGGTCTGACGCTGAGCTCCACCGCCGTCAACTCCTGCGCCGCCAGCTGGCCCATCGCGCTGGTGGCCATCGCGGTCGTCATCGCCTGCAACATCTGGGGCAAGGGCATGATCAAGATCATCCCCATCCTGCTGGGCGTCGTGGCCTCCTATCTGGTGGCTGCCGTCACAGGCAATGTCGATTTCTCCGGCGTGGCCGCCGCCCCCTGGTTCGGCCTGCCCTTCCAGCATAAGGACACGCTGTTCGGCCTGTTCTCCTCCGGCGATCTCGACACCTCCCTGCTGATCACCGCCGCCGTCACCATCATGCCGCTGGCTCTGGCCACCATGGTGGAGCATATCGGCGATATGTGCGCCATCTCCTCCACCTGCGGCGAGAACTTCCTGGAGGACCCCGGCTTCCACCGCACGCTGCTGGGCGACGGCCTCGCCACCGCGCTGGCCTCCGTCTTCGGCGCCCCCGCCAACACCACCTACGGTGAGAACACCGGCGTTCTGGTGCTGAGCCGCGTGTACGACCCCATGGTCATCCGTCTGGCTGCCGTGCTGGCGATCCTGTTCAGCTTCAGCCCGAAGTTCGCGGCTCTGGTCGCCGCCATGCCCACCGCCACCATGGGCGGCGTGTCGCTGGTGCTGTACGGCATGATCTCCGCCGTGGGCGTGCGCAACGTCGTTGAGAACAAGGTGGACTTCACCAACAGCCGCAACGTCATCATCGCCGCGCTGATCATGGTGCTGGCCATCGGCATCAGCTACTCCGCCGCGGGCGCTGTCAGCTTCACCGTCGGCGCCACGGTCATCAGCCTGTCCGGCCTGGCCGTCGCGGCTCTGGTGGGCATCGCCCTGAACGCCGTCCTGCCCGGCAACGACTACGAGTTCGGCAAGGACCTGCAGGGCGACACCAGCGTCAACTTCCAGATGAAGGCGAACTGACGCTCGATTCGGTCCATTCCGCGCGTTTCAGGCGGCCCGTAAGGGCCGCCTTTTTATACAAAGCACTTGACAGCGGCGCTTCGATGCGTGACAATAAGCATATACTAACGCAAGAAAGGAACGAATCATGGACAGAAAACCGATCATCGCCATCACGGCTGAGGACATCACCGACGCCTACGGCGACGTGTATTACATGGCCAAGGAGATCGGCGACGCCGTGCGGCGCGCGGGCGGCGTGCCCGTGGGCGCGGCCGTCTTCGGCTGCGTCGCCGATTATGCGGAGATGGCCGACGCGCTGATCCTCACGGGCGCGCAGCACGTTCACCCCTTCCGCTACGGCCAGACCGTGGGCAGCTTCGAGGCCGTCATGGAGATCAGCACGTCGAAGGACGACTTCGACTTCGCGATCCTGGACGCCTTCCTCAAGGCGGGCAAGCCCGTGCTGGGGATCAACCGCGGCTGCCACATCATCAACGCCGCCCTGGGCGGCACGCTGCTGCGCGCCATCCCGCCGAAGATCTACGTGGACGGCGCGTTCGTGGACGCCAACGCCGCCGACTACAGCGAGGTGGACGGCAGCTACAGCCTGTACACCCACGGCTACGGCTACCAGAACATCGCGATCGAGCATGACAGCCTGCTGGCGAAATACCTGGGCGAGACGGCCGTGGTGAACACCTTCCACCATCAGGCCTGCGACAAGCTGGGCGAGGGCCTGCGCGTCACGGCCCGGGCCGAGGACGGCGTCATCGAGGCGTTCGCCCACGAGAGCCGCCCCATCGTCGGCGTCCAGTGGGACCCCGAGCACACCACCGAGGGCTACGAGCGCGATGACGCGGTGTACCGCATGTTCATCGACATGGTCACAGGGAGGACAGAGTAATGAGCAAGCCTTTGATTTGCATTAACGGCGGCGGCGCCTACGATCCCAAGTTCGAGCGCGAGGGCTGGGCCACCAACAAGAGCTACGCCGCGGGCGTGGCGGCGGCGGGCGGCGTGCCCGTGCTGATGTACGAGGACGGCTGCGCCGAGGACATGGCCGCGCTGTGCGACGGTCTGATCCTCACGGGCTCCTTCTCCTACTCCCCCAGGCCCCAGCTGGCCGAGCGCAACGGCTCCGTGGCCGGGCGCAAGCGCGTGCAGCTGGACCGCGAGCTGTATTTCGCCTTCAAAAAGGCGGGTAAGCCCATCTTCGGCATCTGTCTGGGCGAGCAGATCATCAATGTCTTCGAGGGCGGCACCAACAAGAACCACTTCGCCATCCGCGAGGGCGTGGAGCACATCATCTCCAGCCACACCGTGGAGACGGTGCCCGGCTCCTTCATCGAAAAGGTCTGGGGCACGAGCTTCTGGGTCAACTCCCGCCACGGCAACGCCATCAAGGACGTGGCCCCGGGCTTCAAGGTGACGGCGCTGTCCCCCGACGGGATCATCGAGGCCACCGAGCACGAGACGCTGCCCATCTGGGGCTTCCAGTTCCACCCCGAGCGCATGCGCGGCGACCGTCCCGATCCCCTCAACGGCCCCGACTCCACCCCCCTGTTTGCGGCGTTCGTGGAGAAGTGCGCGGCGTACAGGAAGTAAACAGAACCGATATCGTGAGAACGGCCCCCGCCGAACCGGCGGGGGCCGTTTTATGGCTCCCTCCGTGAGGGAGCTGTCAAACGGCAGAGCCGTTTGACTGAGGGAGTTGCCGCGGGATGATCGCGTTTCCGGGGCGGCTCAAAGTCCGGGGCAACTCCTTCCACCGCTGACGCGGTCTCGGGGTCCCCGCAAAAAGGTCTTCTTTTGCGGGGCGAGTACCCCTCCCTATTCCGCGCGAAAGGCTCAGCCGCAGGCTGAGACACGCGTGCTCAGACGGAGAGGGAGGCTATGGCTGACGTGGCCGTGATGTGCGCGGACCAGTCATGGCGAGCGCAGTTTGCCGCTACGACGACCACGAAACGCGGGCGTGTGCATCACGCCGCGCAGCGGCGGTATCCAATGCGCCGCAGGCGCCGCAATTGTCCATTGTCCATTGTTAATTGCCCTTCAACTGTCCACTCACGAAAAAAGCCTCCCTTCCGGGAGGCTTTTTGCTATTTCGCCAGCTCTGCGCCGAGGGCGCGGGCTTTCTCACATTCCTGGGGGAAGACCTCCTCATGGCGCTTCTGCTTGTGCTCGGCGTCGAAGAGGGACCAGGGCCAGTCGGTCTTCGAGTAGTCCTTCAGCTGCAGGGTGTCGCCGCTGACGAAGTATTTGGCGGGGCCGACAAAGCGGCTCAGCGTCCCGCAGTAGTTCTCCAGCACGTCGCGGTAGGCCGTGTCACCGGCGTTGCTGGTCATGAACAGCAGCACGGGGACGGGGCGCTCGTTGCAGCAGGGCGTCTCGCGGTTGTAGGTCAGGTTCTGGAAGATCAGGCGCTCGTACAGCGCGCGGAAGGAGGCGGTCAGGTCGCCCAGGTAGTTGGGCGAGCCGATGATCACGCCGTCGCTCTCGCGGATGGCGTCCAGCACGGGCGTCAGGCCGTCGCGGCAGATGCAGCGGCCCTTGAACTTCTCCTTTTTGCAGCCGAAGCAGGAGATACATCCCGTGTATCTCTCCAGCCGGAACAGGTCGAAGCGCTGCACCTCGGCCCCGGCCTCCTCCGCGCCCTGCGCCGCGTTTTTCAGCAGCGTGTCGGTGTTCCAGCCCAGGCGCGGGCCGGCGTTGACGATGACGATCTTTTTGCTCATTTGAGATCCTCCGTTTCATTTATATTACTTCTATTATACCGCACCTCCGCCCCGGCACAAGACGCAAATCCTCAAATGCGCCGGAACAAAATCGCTCCCCGACAGTCTTATTGAACGGAAGCCCGGGAGGGCTGCCGATTTTTACCCCAAGGAGATCGCATCATGAAAAAGAAGATCATCGCGGCGCTGGCGCTGCTGCTGAGCCTGAGCCTGCTGGCCGCCTGCGGCGCGAAGCCCGCCGAAACCGAACCTGCCGACACCCCTGCGGAGACCGCGCCCGCGGAAACGACGCCTGCCGAGCCCGAGAAACCCGCCGAGCCGGAGCCCGCGGAGGCCTATGATTTCACGGGCTATTACGCCGACCCCGACCCCGACGTGGGTCACAGCCTGCTGATCCTCTCCGGCGAGGACGGCTATGACGTGACGATGCGTATCGTCAACGCCGCCAATCTGTCCGGCACCGCCGAGGCCGCGGGCGGCACGCTGACCGCCACGCTGGAAAACGAGAATATGGACAAGCCCATGACCGTGGAGATCACGCCCGTGGAGGGTAACGGCGGCTTCCTGCAGGCCGTGATCACGGATTCGTCCTGGGCCATCCTGCCCACGGGCGAGACGTTCACCTTCGCCCCATACGTCAATCCCGCCGAGACCGCCGCGGAGCGCTTCTCCGGTCAGTGGACCGACGAGACCGCCCAGCGCGCCGTGCTGACTGTCGTGCCCGCCGGGGACGGCCTGTATGAGATCCTGCTCCACTGGAGCGACGGCGCCGCGTCCTTCGTCCAGTGGGAGATGACGTCTTCCTATGACCTCGATCGGGACGCCCTGGTCTATGAGGACGGCGCACGGTCCTACGTGACGCTCCATGAGACCGGCCCCGAGGACGTCGAGCGCCAGTGGTCCGGCTCCGTCGGCGCCTTCTGGCTCGAGGACGGCAAGCTCTGCTGGGAGGATGACAAGGAGGAGGACAACGAGGGCATCCGCTTCGAGCGCATCTCGATCTACGCCCCCGACGCCGAATACCTGCTGGACCGCTGCCTCAGGCCCATCGCCGCCGGGGCTGACGCTGCCGCGGCCTGCGACGTCCTGCGCTTCGCCGACGCGTTCTCCGTCTGGTGCTGCGACCGGGAGGAGCTGCGCGCCAACCTGGCCGAGGCATGGGCCGGACTGTCCGAGAGCGAGCAGAAAGCCTTTGCGGAGAACGTGGAGCAGGTCTCCCTGCTGATCTTCACCGCCGCCGACAACTGGAGCGCCTGCGAAAAGCAGTTCGAGGACGCCGGGGTCCGGGAGGAGATGCAGGCTCTGGCCGCCTCCTCCGCCGCCCGCCTCAGCTGGCAGCGCCTGGACGAAGCCATCGGCGAAATGCTGCTGGATCGATAGTCCCAAAACGAACAGCGGGACGGCCCTGCGGGGCCGTCCCGTTTTCTACATCACCGCCCAGAGGAAGACGCCGTAGACGACGCTGGCCGCCACGCCGAAGACGATGACGGGCCCGGCGATGGAGAACATCTTGACGCAGGTGCCGGTGATCAGGCCCTCGGTGCGGAACTCCATGGCGGGGGCGGCCATAGAGTTGGCGAAGCCCGTGATGGGCACCAGCGTCCCGGCCCCGGCCATCCGGCCCAGCCGCCCGAAGAGGCCCGCCGCCGTCAGTCCCACGCCCAGGGCGATCATGCAGACGCTCGTCAGCGCGCCCGACGCACTTTCGGTCATGTCGGCGGCCATCCACAGGGTTTTGATCCACTGGGCCAAGGCGCACAGCAGCCCGCCCGTGAGGAAGGCCATGGGCACGTTCTTCCACGAGGGCGTCGGCTGCCCCAGGCCCTCGTAGAGCTTTTTGTATTCCTGCCTGTTCATGCGCATAAAAAAATATCACCTCAGGGCCAGTTTTCGCGTTCCCGGGCCGATTATGCGCTTGCAATGCGAGGGAATATCCTATATAATAGTTAATTGGGCTGAAAGGGCTTTCAGCTCTGGGAAACCGACACCATTCTTTTCAATATACAAGGAGGACGCCATTATGGTACGCGCGATCGTAGGCGGATGCTGGGGCGACGAAGGCAAGGGCAAGGTCACCGACCTTCTCAGCGAGAACAGCGACATCGTCGTTCGTTTTCAGGGAGGAGCCAACGCCGGTCACACCATCATCAACGAGTACGGCAAGTTTGCACTTCATCTTCTCCCGTCCGGCATTTTCCATCAGAACATCACCAACGTCATCGCCCAGGGCGTGGCCTTCAACCTCGAGCAGTTCTTCCATGAGCTGGACGACGTGACGGGCAAGGGCGTGCCCATGCCCAACATCCTGGTCTCTAACCGCGCGCAGATCGTCATGCCCTATCACGTGCTGTTCGACGCGCTGGAGGAGCAGCGTCTGGGCGGCAAGGGCTTCGGCAGCACCAAGTCGGGCATCGCCCCTTTCTACTCCGACAAGTACCTGAAGATCGGCATCCAGGTCTGCGATCTGTACGACGACGAGCGCCTGCTGAGCAAGCTGGAGCGCGCCTGCGAGCAGAAGAACATCACGCTGGGCGCCCTGTACCATCAGGATGAGATGCTGGAGCCGAAGAAGCTCTTCGACGAGCTGGTCAGCTACCGCGAGCGTCTGCGTCCCTTCGTGGGCGACGCCGCGCTGTTCCTCAACAAGGCCATCAAGGCCGGCAAGACCGTCCTGCTGGAGGGCCAGCTGGGCTCCCTGAAGGACCCCGACAACGGCATTTATCCCTTCACCACCTCGTCCTCTCCCCTGGCGGGCTTCGCCACCGTGGGCGCGGCCATCCCGCCCCGGGCCATCGAGCAGATCATCGTCGTGGTCAAGAGCTACTCCTCCGCCGTGGGCGCCGGCGCCTTCGTCAGCGAGATCTTCGGCGACGAGGCCCAGGAGCTGCGCGACCGCGGCGGTGACGGCGGCGAGTACGGCGCCACCACCGGCAGGCCCCGCCGCATGGGCTGGCTGGACACCGTGGCCGTCAAGTACGGCTGCATGCTCCAGGGCTGCACCGACGTGTGCCTGAGCCTGATCGACGTGCTGGGCTATCTGGACAAGATCCCCGTCTGCACCGCCTACGAGATCGACGGCCAGCGCACCGAGGACTTCCCCGTGACCCCGCTGCTGGACAAGGCCAAGCCCGTTTACGAGTACGTGGACGGCTGGAAGTGCGACATCAAGGGCTGCCGCAAGTACGAGGACCTGCCCGAGAACGCCCGCAAGTACATCGAGTTCATCGAGCAGAAGATCGGCTACCCCATCACCATCATCTCCACCGGCCCCAAGCGCGACGACATCATCTATCGGTAAAACAAACCCCCGGCCGCCAGGCCGGGGGTTTTTCGCTGCAGATGGCGGTCGTTGTAGGGGCGGCCTGCGGCCGCCATGACCCGTCGGCGCACATCATGTTCCCGTCAGCCGTCGTAGGGGCCGATGCCCACATCGGCCCTTGATCACGCTTCCGTTTCGTGGTCGTCGTAGCGGCGAGCTGTGCTCGCCATGACCGGTCGGCGCAGATCACGGGACCGGGTATGTACATCCCGGTACGACCCCCTCAGTCTCAGCCCTGCGGGCTGAGCCAGCTCCCCATTCCGCGCGAAAGGCCCGGCCGCAGGCCGGGACACGCGTGCTCAGACGGAGGGAGCCAAGCCGCCGTAGGCGGTTCTCCGCACAAAAACGCGCCGCAGGCTTTCGCCTGCGGCGCTCCCCTGTCCCACCCGGGGCTTTGGGTCAATGTCCGGTGATATTGATGCGTTATGACGGTGCGTTTATGCGCGATCGGAGCGTGCGCGATCTACAGGGATTCGAACCCGCGGGCTCGCTCGGAAGCCCTACCATCTAGATGGCGTTTCCGCCTTGCAGCGTTACGCAGCTTGCACGCGTTGACATTCGCCCCCAAGGAAGCCCCTTTCCAAAGAATGCTGACGCATTCTTTGGAATCCTTTTTTATTCAATAGATTTGCGGCAAGTGAATTGCCGCAAATCGTTCGCCGCACTTGCGGCGCGGCGCAGAAGCGCCGTGCGGGATGCGCGCATCCCGCCGAAAGAATGCTGACGCATTCTTTGGAATCCTTTTTTATTCAATAGATTTGCGGCAAGTGAATTGCCGCAAATCGTTCGCCGCACTTGCGGCGCGGCGCAGAAGCGCCGCGCGGGATGCGCGCATCCCGCCGAAAGAATGCTGACGCATTCTTTGGAATCCTTTTTTATTCAATAGATTTGCGGCAAGTGAATTGCCGCAAATCGTTCGCCGCACTTGTGGCGCGGCGCAGAAGCGCCGCGCGGGATGCGCGCATCCCGCCGATTGTCTATTCTTCCATCAGCTCCACCTGCCAGTTGGCCTGCTGGAGCTTGTTGTCGGTCTCGCGCAGCGTTTTGGCCATGAGGTCCACCTGCTTCTGCAGCTCGGCGGCGGGGACGGCGGCCTTGATCTTGATCTCGGTGTTGCGGGCGCGGTAGGCCGACTGACCCGCCATGCGGACGATCTCGCGGTAGGCGGCCACGCGGCCGTTCAGCGCGTCGCGCCGGGCGATCAGCTCCGTCAGCGTCATGCCATCGACGACGGTGGCGGCGTTGGTGCGGTTGATGGCGGCCATCAGGTGCTCCAGCCGCGCGTAGCAGCCGTCCAGCTCCCGGATCAGCGCCGCGGGGTCCTCGGCGGGCGTCTCGCCCTCCTGCACCAGAATGTTGTTATCGATCCTCGACTGCAGCTGTGCCAGCCTGCGGTTGATGTCCGCGCGCTCCTGCAGCGCTTCTGCCAGTTTCATGGTCTGTTCCTCCCTTGTTGTTTCTGAGTCCAGTATAAATGTTTTCCGCACTTCTGTCAAATACTTGACGAGGACCCGCATATCCGATATAATGACAGCAGAAATTGTTAATTTATTAACTTAGCGACTATAACAGAAAAGGAGAATGAACATGAAGCTGGAGAACAAATCGATCGTCGTCACCGGCGCGTCCTCGGGCATGGGCAAGTGCGTCGTGGAGACCTTTGTCCGCGAGGGCGCCAATGTCGTGGCCGTGGCCCGCCGCGCCGAGCGTCTGGCCGCGCTGGCCGAGAGCCTCAAGGACGCCCCGGGCAAGCTGGTCACCTACGTGGGCGACGTCTCGAAGAGAGAGGACTGCGAGGGTATGATCGCCAAGGCCGTGGAGTGCTTCGGCCGTCTCGACGTGCTGGTGAACAACGCGGGCGTCATGGACGACATGGCCACCATCGCCAACTGCACCGATGAGAAGTACGATTACGTCATGGGCATCAACGTCTACGGCCCTCTGGCTGCCACGCGCAAGGCCGTGCAGGTCTTCCTGGAGCAGGGTAACGGCGGCAATATCATCACCGTCTCCTCCATCGGCGCCCAGCATCAGGCCGCCGGCGCCGTCTACGGCGCGTCCAAGGCCGCGGTCAACGCCATGATGCGCCACACGGCGTTCGTCTACCGCAACGAGAAGATCCGCTGCAACATCATCGCCCCGGGCGGCATCAACACCGAGATCAGCACCTCCATGGGCATGCCCGACATGGACGGCTACGGCCGCATCCAGCAGGTGCAGGCCATGATGCCCGGCATGGGCGAGGGCAGCGATATCGCCAGCCTCGCCGTCTTCCTCGCCTCCGACGAGTCCGCCTTCATCTCCGGCCAGATCATCGCCGTGGACGGCGGCTGGACCGCGTTTTAAAAAGCACGAAAAAAGCCGCCGAAGGGCGGCTTTTTTTGATGAGCTTCATGAGCAGCCCCGCCTTCCGGCGGGGCTGCAGTTATACGTTTTCAAACACGACGGTATACGTCCCGTCCTCGTCCCTGACCACCTTGTCCATGTCTTCCTCGTACATGGCGCTTTCGTCAAAGGGCCTGGTGAACGCCACGCAGGTGCCGCAGCTGGCGCTGAGCGCCCGAGGCACGGGCATCATCACGGGGTCGTCGCCCAGCTTCGTCAGCTTGTTCTTGAAGCTGACGGCGCCGAACAGCGAATGGAAGGTGGCGATGTAACGCATGAGGGGGACCTCCTGTGTCTGTTATTTCGAGATGGTCAGCTCGAAATCCTCTCCGACGGCCTTATGCGTGACCTTGTAGCCCGCATTGACGGCAAAGCGGGTGATGTTGTTCACCGGGGTCATGGAATCGACCAGCACGGTGAGGGGCGTGCCCTTCTCCAGGGCGGCGCGGGTCATGATGACCGGCTCGGGGCAGGAATAACCTCTGGCATCCAGTGTATTCATTATACCTTCTCCTTTCGCATGTTGGCAAGAGCAATGCAGATAACAACGACGAAGCCGACGATGACGGCGATCTTACCGTTGGCCGTGGGGCCATTGGCGGAAGAGGCCAGACCCCAGTTGTGGCAGAAGGCCGCGCCGACGACCATGCCGATGACGGTGACGGCGGAGTCGGAGTTGCCGGTGCCGGCCAGGATCAGCTGGCGCAGCGGGCAGCCGCCCAGCAGCGCGGAGGCCAGGCCGCACAGAGCCATGCCCAGGAAGTTCCACAGCGCGTCGTTAAAGGCGACAGGCTGCTCGGCAAAGCCCAGATTGAACTTGCCCATCACCAGGTTGCCCACCAGAGCGGCCACGAGGATGGCGCAGAAGCCGTACAGCAGATAGAAATCCTTGAACAGGAACGCGTCGCGGATGCCGCCCACCATGCACAGGCGGGTCTTCTGGGCCAGCATGCCCACGACGAGGCCGCAGGCCAGGGCCAGGAACAGCGGCGCGTGCATGGAGCCGGGGCCCTTTTCGCTGAAGATCAGCACGGAGGGGACCAGCACCAGGACGACCAGCAGGGCGGCGGCGATGATCTGCAGCCACATGCCCTCCAGCTTGTTCAGCGTGTAGGTGCGCTTCAGCGTGAAGCCGTTCTTCAGGAAGAAGACGCCGCACAGGATGCCGCAGGCGAAGCCCACCAGACCGACCACGGCGTTCAAGTCGCCGCCGGCGATACGCAGGACCATGCGCAGCGGGCAGCCCAGGAACATCAGGGCGCCGATCATGACGAAGAAGCCCAGCACGAAGCGGGTCATGGGGGAGGAACCGCCCTTGGCGGCGAACTCCTTGCTGAAGACCGACATGATGAACGCGCCCAGGATCAGACCGATGATCTCGGGACGGACATACTGGACGACCTCAGCGCGGTGCAGGCCCAGGGCGCCGGCGGTGTCGCGCAGGAAGCAGGCGATGCAGAAGCCCATGTTGCCCGGGTTCCCGTTCGCCGTCAGAACGACAGCCGCGCAGCCGACCACGAGACCGGCAATGACGATCAGCAGCGTTTGTTTGTTTTTCATACCTTATCTCTCCGATCCGGGGCGTTCCGCCCCTTGTATTCACCACAATTATATAGGATAACACAATAAATGTTAAATACATTGTATCTATATTTGATAATTCAATTATTGTTTTTCTCAATAAATAAAAGTCAGTTCTGGACATTATCACGGCCGGAGCTTATAATAGCAATAAGGATTTTCTATAATCATGATCGGAGTTGCAGCAGGGAACTGGGCCCCGGTCAGGCAAAGAGGAACCGAGTTATGAAACGCATTTATTTCGACAACGGGAGCACCGCGTTCCCCAAGGCGCCGGGCGTGTCCGACGCCGTGAAGGAGCTGCTGGACCGCGGCGCGTTCAACATCAACCGCGGCGGCTATGAAGAGGCCTACGAGATCTCCGAGCGCGTGCTGGAGACCCGGGAGCTGCTGTGCAGGATGTTCGATTTCGACCGTGTGCGCAACGTGATCTTCACGCCCAGCGTCACGTATTCGCTCAATTATCTGATCAAGGGCTACTTCAAGCCCGGCGACCACGTCATCTGCAGCTCCATGGAGCACAACGCCGTCATCCGGCCGCTGGTGCAGATGGAGAAGCAGGGCGTCGCCTTCGACGCCGCCCAGGCCGACGAGCGCGGCCAGCTGGACCCCGAACGCGTGGAGGCGCTGATCCGCCCCGAGACAAAGGCCGTCGTCATGTCGGCGGCCTCCAACGTCTGCGGCACGTTCCTGCCCCTCAGGGAGGTCGGGGAGATCTGCCGGCGTCACAACATCAAGTTTTTCGTCGACTCGGCCCAGAAGGCCGGGACGTTCCCCATGAGCATGAAGGAGCTCAATATCGACGCGCTGGCCTTCACGGGCCACAAGAGCCTGCTGGGCCCCCCGGGCATCGGCGGCATGCTGCTGACGGACGAGGTGGCGAAGGAGACCGAGCCCCTGATCGCCGGCGGCACCGGCTCCATGAGCCACATGGAGGAGATGCCCCCGTTCCTGCCCGACCGCTTCGAGGCCGGCACCATGAATCTGGTGGGCATCATCGGCCTGCACAAGGCGCTCCAGTTCGACCGCACGAACGTGGCGAAGCACGAGCTGGACCTCACCGAGGCGTTCCTCGAGGGTCTGACGGAGATCAAAGGCGCCCGCGCCGTGGGCATGCCCGGCCGCGAGGGCCGCGCCGCCATCGTCTCCGTGGATTTCGAGGGCATGGACAACGCCCAGGTGGCCTTCGCGCTGGAGAACCAGTACGGCGTCATGACCCGCGTGGGCCTTCACTGCGCCCCCCGCGCCCACAAGTCCCTGGGCACCTTCCCCGAGGGCACGGTCCGCTTCTCCTTCGGCCACGGCAACAGCCCGGACGAGGTCGCCGAGTGCATGGACGCGCTGAAAAAGATCTGCAATCAATAAGAAAAGCCTCCCCCGCTGACGCGGGGGAGGACGCCTGCAAAAATCATGCGCCTATGTGTTCGGCTTTTCAAGCCGGCGCGCAGCGCCGTATCGAATATGCATTTTGGTCGGACCTGCGCCGGCCAAAATGCACCTCCCGCGCCGCAAACGTGCGAGCGCAAGCGAGTGCGCTGCAGCGGCGCGGCCCGAGCAGGCAGACGCTTTTCTGCCTGCGGGCCCTTCCCTTGTCGAAAAACACAGTTTTTCGACAAGCTCGCCTCCCCCGCTGACGCGGGGGAGGACGCCTGCAAAAATCATGCGCCTATGCGTTCGGCTTTCCAAGCCGGCGCGCAGCGCCGTATCGAATATGCATTTTGGTCGGACCTGCGCCGGCCAAAATGCACCTCCCGCGCCGCAAACATGCGAGCGCAAGCGAGTGCGCTGCAGCGGCGCGGCCCGAGCAGGCAGACGCTTTTCTGCCTGCGGCCCTTCCCTTGTCGAAAAACACAGTTTTTCGACAAGCTCGCCTCCCCCAGCTGACGCGGGGGAGGGTCCGAACGCTTTCTTACTCGTACACGCGGATGGCTTTGCCGTCGAAGCTCTTGACGTAGCCGACGATGGCGGGGTCCTCGCCGTTGTCCTTGAGACGGCGGACGAGGTTCTCGGCCTCATGCTCGTTCACGGCGATCAGCAGGCCGCCTGCGGTCTGGGGATCGTACAGCGCGTCGCTGACCTCCAGCGGGATGTTCTTGTCGATGACGACGTCGTCCTTGAGGTAGCCCATGTTGTTGTACGCGCCGCCGGGGATGATGCCCATTCTGGCAAGCTCCAGCGCCTGAGGCACGATGGGCACCGAGGAGGCGAAGATCTCGATGGTCTTGCCGCTGCCCTTGGCCATCTCGGCCGTGTGGCCCAGGAAGCCGAAGCCCGTGATATCGGTGCAGGAGGACGGATGGGAGTCCATCATCGCCTCCTGGGCGTACTTGTTGAGCCGCGTCATCAGCCGGACCATCAGGTCGTAATCGGGCTTCTCCAGCATGTCGGCCATGTTGGCCGTGGACAAAATGCCGGTGCCAAGGGGCTTCGTCAGCACGAGGATGTCCCCCTCCTTCGCCGTGGCGTTGGCGAGGATATCTTTGGGGTGGGCGTAGCCCGTGACGCACAGGCCGTACTTCGGCACGTCGTCCTCGATGGTGTGGCCGCCGGCCACGATGGCCCCGGCCTCGCGCACCTTGCTGTAGCCGCCCTGGAGGATCTGCTCCATGACGTCCAGCTTGAGACAGCTGGGGAAGCAGATGAGATTCATGCACACCCTGGGCACGCCGCCCATGGCGTATACGTCGGAAATGGCGTTGACCGCCGCGATCTGGCCGAAGGTATAGGGATCGTCCACGATGGGCGGGAAGAAGTCCACCGTCTGGATCATGGCCAGCTCGTCATTGATCCTGTAGACGGCCGCGTCGTCGCTGGTGTCGAACCCGACCAGAAGGTTCGGGTCCTCGAAGCGAGGCAGCCGCGAGAGGATACCGCTCAGGACACCCGGTCCTATTTTGGCCCCTCAGCCGCCGGCCTTGGCCATTTTGGTCAGCCTCTGTGCTGCCATTTTGCGGTCCCTCCTTTCCTTGCTTTTTTCGTTCTTGTCTATTCTACTGTATTTTATCCGAAATTTCAATAGCAAAGGGGCGTTCGTCATGCATTTCAAGCAGTTGGAGGTTTTCGTCAGCGTCGTGCGGCTCAAGAGCTTTTCCAAGGCTGCGGACGCTGTCTATCTGTCCCAGCCCACGGTCAGCGCGCACATCAACGCGCTGGAGCAGGAGCTTGATACGAAGCTGATCGTCCGCTCCACCAAGGAGGTCTACCCGTCCAAGGCGGGCAAGATCTTCTATAAGTACGCGCTGGACATGCTCGATATGCGCGACGCGGCCATCGCCGAGGTCAAAAGCAGCCTGACCCAGGTCAAGGGCACGCTGGAGGTGGCCGCCTCCACGGTGCCGTCCCAGTACCTGCTGCCCATGGCGATCCCGGCCATTCTGGAAAAATACCCGCTGCTGAACTTCAGCATCAAGCAGTACGACAGCGTCGAGGTGGTCCACCGGATCATCGACATGGACGCCGAGGTAGGCGTCACGGGCGCGATGTTCGAGAAGAGCGGCTGCGTCTTTGAGCCCGTGGCCCAGGACCGCCTGCTGATCATCACGCCCAACAAGCCCGAATACGCCGAGCTCAACGGCAAAATACGGCCCGACATCATCCGCACCTCCCGCTTCGTCGCCCGCGAATACGGCTCCGGAACCCGCAAGGAGTCGGAGAACTTCCTGCGCGGCATCGGCATCGACCCCGCGTCCCTCAAGACGTCGGTCCAGCTGGAGAGCACCGAGAGCATCATCCAGGCCGTCAAGAACGATCTGGGCATCTCCATCGTCTCCAAGTTCGCCTGTCAGGACGCGCTGGCCGCCGGCAGCATCCTCGCCTTCGACTACGAGAGCTCCGGCCTCGATCGCAAGTTCTACGCCGTCTACCGCAAGAACCGCCCCCTCTCCCCCGCCGCCGAGGCGTTCATCAAGGGCATGAAGGACCGGTTCAAGGACAAATAGAAAGAAAAGACCGCCGCCGGGCGGCGGAATCAGACGCGCCGCAGGCTCCGTCTCTTTTCATTCTGAATCAATAACGTAAAAAAACCGCCCCGAGGGGCGGTTTTTTTGATCTGATCTTTACAGGCCCATTTCCTTCTTGACTTCGGCGAAGCACTTGACGGCGAAGTCCAGGTCCTCCTTGGAGTGACCGGCGGAAACCTGGGTGCGGATGCGGTCCTTGCCCTTGGGCACGACGGGATAGCAGAAGCTGACGACGTAAACGCCCTTCTCCAGCATCCTGTTGGCGAACTCGCCGGCGACCTTGGGATCATACAGCATGATGGGTACGATGGCGGAATCGCCCTTCAGGACCTCAAAGCCCAGCTTCTCCAGCTGCTCGCGGAAATACTTGACGTTGGCCTTGACCTTGTCCTGCAGCTCGGTGCTCTCGTTCAGGATCTCGAAGACCTTGAGGGAGGCGGCGCAGATGGCCGGAGACAGCGTGTTGGAGAACAGGTAGGGACGGGAGCGCTGACGCAGCAGATCGATGATCTCCTTGCGGCCGGAGGTGAAGCCGCCGGAAGCGCCGCCGCAGGCCTTGCCCAGGGTGGAGGTGATGACGTCCACGCGGCCCTTGACGCCGCAATGCTCCCAGGTGCCCTTGCCGTGAGCGCCGATGAAGCCGGTGGCGTGGCTGTCGTCGACCATGACCAGCGCGCCGAACTCGTCGGCCAGATCGCAGATGCCCTGCAGGTTGGCGACATAGCCGTCCATGGAGAAGACGCCGTCGGTGGCGATCATCTTGATGCGGCAGCCGGCAGCCGTGGCCTCCTCCAGCTTGGCGCGGAGGTCTTCCATGTTGTTGTTCTTATAGCGATAGCGATGGGCCTTGCAGAGACGGATGCCGTCGATGATGGAGGCGTGGTTCAGCTCATCGGAGATGATGGCGTCATCGGGGCCCAGCAGGGTCTCGAACAGACCGCCGTTGGCGTCGAAGCAGGAGCTGTAGAGGATGGTGTCCTCGGTCTCCAGGAACTCGGAGATCGTGTGCTCCAGCTGCTTGTGGATCTCCTGGGTGCCGCAGATGAAGCGGACGGAGGACAGGCCGAAGCCCCACTTGTCATAGCTGGCCTTGGCGGCCTCGATCAGACGCTTGTCGTTGGCCAGACCCAGGTAGTTGTTGGCGCACATATTGACGACGTTCTTCGCCTTGGTGGTATCGATGCGGCTGCGCTGCGCGGTGGTGATGATGCGCTCGTCCTTATAGGTGCCGGCTTCCTTGATGCTCTCTACTTCGGAAGCGTAAAAGCTCAGAGCTTCTTTTGCATTCATGGTATTATACCTCTTTAATGATTATTTCTTCGTGGTCCAGTCGAGGACGACCTTGCCGGAATTACCACTGATCATGGCGGCGAAGCCCTTCTCGAACTCGGTGTAGTGATAGCGGTGGGTGATCATGGGCTCCAGGTTCAGGCCGCCCTGGACCATGGCCTTCATCTGATACCAGGTCTCGAACATCTTGCGGCCGTAGATGCCCTGCAGGCGCAGGCCCTTCATGATGATCGTGTTCCAGTCGGTCTCCATGGGCTTGCCCATCAGGCCCAGGCAGGAGACCTTGCCGCCGCACATCATGCTGTCGAGCAGCTGCTTGAAGGCGGGAGCGGCGCCGGACATTTCCAGACCGATGTCCCAGCCGTCAACGATGCCCAGCTCCTTCATGACCTCGTTCAGGTCTTCCTTGGCGACGTTGACGGGACGGTCGGCGCCCAGCTTCTTGGCCAGGTCGAGGCGGTACTCGTTGACGTCGGTGATGGTGACGCTGCGGGCGCCGGAGAACTTGGCGATGGCGGCGGCCATGATGCCGATGGGGCCGGCGCCGGTGACCAGGACGTTCTTCGCCGTCAGATCCCACATCAGAGCGGTATGGGTGGCGTTGCCGAAAGCGTCAAAGAAGGAAACGATGTCGTCGGGCAGGTCGTCCTCGATGGGAACGACGTTGGTGGCGGGAATGCACAGATACTCGGCAAACGCGCCGTCGCGGTTGACGCCGACGCCCTTGGTGTACTTGCACCACTGGCCGTTGCCGGTGCGGCAGTTGTAGCACTGGCCGCAGACGATGTGGCCCTCGCCGGAAACGCGCTGGCCGACCGTCAGGTTGGTGACGCCCTGACCCAGCTCGGCGATCTCGCCCACGTACTCATGACCGACAGTCAGAGGCGGATTCAGGTTCTCCTGCGCCCAGCCGTTCCACTGCCAGATATGCACGTCGGTGCCGCAGATGGCCGTCTTGTGGATCTTGATCAGAACCTCGCCGGGACCCGGGGTGGGGACGGGGACCTGCGTGAGGATCAGGCCTTCTACCGGGCCGGGCTTTACCAGCGCATCCATCATTTTTGCCATGGTAAACATCTCCTATAATCAAAATTTTAATCGCTTTTCGATCAAACCGATCACTATAATTTTAACACCATCGTTTGGCGTTGGCAACTGCTTTTTGGGGACAATTTGGCCGTTCTCGAAAAAAAAGCGCGCTCAGCAGAGGAACATGGCCGCCAGAGGCACGGTGACCAGGGAGAAAACCGTGGTGGCGAAGGTGACCTTGGAGGCAAACAGGTGGTCCTGGCCGTAGTTCTCGGCGAGGATCGCCGTGGTGGCCCCGGCGGGCATGGCCGTCAGCACCATCAGCACGCCCCAGGCCGCGTCGTTGAGGGGCAGCACGCCCCGGGTCAGCACCTTGAAGGCGAACAGGCACAGGGGCAGGGCCACGAGCTTCATGAACGTCGTGTACAGCACGTCCTTCTCAAAGACGCTCCGCGGGTCGCAGCCGGCCAGGATCGCGCCGATGAGGATGATGCCCATGGGGCCCGTCATGCTGCCCAGCGCCGTGACGACCGTGACGGCCGTCTGCGGCAGCGGGATACGGAGCAGCATCCGCCCCACGCCCAGCACCACGCCGATGATGCCGGGGTTCAGCAGGACCTTTTTGATCAGGTCCTTCCCCTTGAGCCCCGGTGACAGAAACGCGATGCCCACGGACCAGTTGAACACCACGTTGGAGATCAGATAGAAGGAGCCGTAAAAGCTGCCCGCCTCGCCGAAGGTGTCGGTGACGAGGGGCAGGCCCACGAAGCCGATGTTGCCCACCAAAAGCGCGAACTTCATAATGCTGCGCTTCGTGTCGGGCCCCTTGGGGAAGACGAAGGGGCCGACGATCCACGCGAACAGGCACACCCCCGAGGAGATGACCAGCACCGCCGCGCCGTCCCGCAGCATCTGGGCCGTCATGTCGCCCAGGAAGGATTTGAACACCATGCAGGGCAGCGTCACCTTGATGACGAAGTCGATGAAGCTCTGCCGGTTGCGGTCCGTGATCATCCCGATCCTGCACAGCAGGTAGCCGATGAGCATATAGGTGATGATCACCGCCAGTGAATTGAGCAGCGCGGACATGCCGGTCATGGGAAGACCTCCTTATGGAAAATGGAAGCGCAGCCGAAGGCGCTTTTCCTCATTCTACCCTTTTTCCCGCAAATGCGCAAGTGCGCAGGGTTGCGCGGCGGCGGGATATCTGGTATCATGCAGGGAGAAAACCGATCGGAGGGATCAAGATGACACGAGGAGAAGGCGCGTGCCTGATCTGCGGCAAGCCGCTGGTGTATTTCGACAAGGCCCGGGAGATGACGTGCGCGATCTGCGGGAAGACGTTTCTGAGCTACGCCTCCTGCGAGGACGGTCACTACGTCTGCGACGACTGCCACGAGAAGCGCGGCGTGGAGGTGATCATGGAGGGCTGCCGCAAAACGACGAGCAGGAACCCCATCGCCATCATGCAGGCGCTGATGGAGGACCCCTACATCTACATGCACGGCCCCGAGCATCACATCATGGTGGGCGCGGCGCTGCTGGCGGCCTATAAAAACAGCGGCGGCGATATCGATCTTGACGCGGCGCTGGAGGAGATGCGCGCCCGGGGCAGCGAGTACCCCGGCGGCTCCTGCGGCTACTGGGGCTGCTGCGGCGCGGCGGCCAGCTGCGGGATGTTCATGTCCATCGTCACCAAGGCCACGCCCCTGACGGGCCGGAGCTGGGGCCAGTCCAACGCCATGACTGCCCGGGTCCTCAGCGCCATCGCCGCCCTGGGCGGCCCCCGCTGCTGCAAGCGCAATTCCTTCACCGCCGCCCTCACCGCCGCCAAGGTGGTCGAGGAGGAGCTGGGCGTCAAAATGGAGCTGCCCGAGAAGGTGACGTGCACGTTCTTCGAGGAAAACGAACAGTGTCTCCGCCGGGCATGTCCCTATAACCCCGACTACCGCGGCAGATAAAACGCTCGAGCGGCCCTTAAAGGGGCTGTTTTTGCGGTATGAGCGGCACCGGACAATGACCGCACGCCCGGTCAGAACGGGAATGGTTCCGGCGGCGGATCGTGGTCGCCGCAGGTGCGATCCGATCGCCCGGGCCGATCCTCAATTACCAATTGCCTTTTCCGCTGTTGTGTGCTATAGTGAAATAGTTGCAACTCTGTACTGTAAGGAGATCTCTATGGCCAAGCTGACGAGCCTGTTTGCCCAGCAGGATATGACCGTGGGCACACCCTGGAAGAAGATCGCGGCCTTTGCCGCGCCGCTGCTGGTGGGCAACATCGCCCAGCAGCTCTACAACACCGCCGACTCCATCATCGTCGGCAAATACGTGGGCGACAACGCCCTGGCCGCCGTGGGCGGCAGCGGACCGCTGATCAACCTGATGATCGTGCTGATGGTGGGCATCGCCACGGGCGCGGGCATCATGGTGGCCCAGTACTACGGCGCCCGGCGCGCCGAGGACCTGGCCCAGTCCGTGGGCACGGCGCTGACGCTGACGCTCTGCGCCTCGATCCTGCTGATGATCGTAGGCACGATCCTCGTGGGCCCCATGCTGCGGCTGATGGACACCCCTGCCGAGACCTTTGAGATGTGCCGCAGCTACCTGCGCGTCATGTTCCTGGGCGTGGCGGGCATGGCGTACTACAACATCCTCGCCGGCATCCTGCGCGGTCTGGGCGACTCCCTGAGCGCGCTGAAATACCTCGTGATCGCCACGGTGCTCAACGTGTTCCTCGACCTGCTGTTCGTGGCGAAGTTCGACCTGGCCGTCATGGGCGTCGCCATCGCCACGGTCATGGCCCAGTGCTTCTCGGCGGTCCTCGCCTTCCGCAAGCTGCTGCGCATGCGCGATATCATGCATCTGCAGGCCCGCCACTTCAAGCTCAAGAAGGCCTACGCCCTGCAGCTGGTGCGGCTGGGCATGCCCTCCGGCCTGGCTCAGGCCGTCATGAGCGCCTCCGCGCTGATCGTCCAGTCCCTGACCAACTCCTTCGGCGCGGCCATCGTCGCCTGCAATACCATCGTCATGCGCATCGACGGCTTCGTCATGATGCCCAACTTCACCTTCGGCAACTCCATGACCACCTACACGGGCCAGAACATCGGCGCGCGCAGGATGGACCGCGTGGAGCAGGGCATCCGCTCCGGCCTCAAGATGGCCATCGGCACGGCGGCGGTGCTGGTGGCGGCGATCCTGCTGTTCGGCCGCCAGATCATGCACCTGTTCACCAACACCCAGTCGATCATCGACACCAGCATGCGCATGATGACCATCGTGGCAGCGGGGTACGTCGCCTTTGCCGTGACGCAGACGCTGTCCGGCGTCATGCGCGGCGCGGGCGACACCACGGCGCCCATGTGGGTCTCGTTCATCACGACCCTGGGCATCCGTCTGCCGCTGGCGTATCTGTTCGCCTACCTGACCCGCTCCCCCGAGTACCCCACGGGCCGCCCCGAGAGCCTGTACCTCTCGCTGCTGTGCTCCTGGTGCATGGGCGCGCTGATGACGATCATCGTCTTCCGCCGCGGCAAGTGGAGGAAGAAGTCGAAGATGGCAGACGAGGAAAAGGAATAGCGAAGCAAAAAGCCGCCTTCCGGCGGCTTTTTTGAATTGTCAATTGTCAATTTGCCCTTCACTGTCCACCGTCAACTGTCCACTCACAAAAAAGCCGCCCTTGCGGGCGGCTTTTTTTAATGCTCTTGCTTACTTCAGGTTGAAGAACGCCTTCAGGCCGGGGAACTCGGCGACCTCGTCCAGCTCTTCCTCGATGCGGAGCAGCTGGTTGTACTTGGCCACGCGGTCGGTGCGGCTGGGGGCGCCGGTCTTGATCTGGCCGGCATTCAGGGCGACAGACAGGTCGGCGATGGTGACGTCCTCGGTCTCGCCGGAGCGGTGAGAGATGACGGCGGTGTAGCCGGCGCGGTTCGCCATCTTGATGGCGTTCAGGGTCTCGGTCAGGGTGCCGATCTGGTTGACCTTGATCAGGATCGCGTTGGCGACGCCCAGCTCGATGCCCTTGGCCAGGCGCTGGGTGTTGGTGACGAACAGGTCGTCGCCCACCAGCTGGATCTTATTGCCCAGCTCCTTGGTGAGCAGCTTCCAGCCCTCCCAGTCTTCCTCGGCCATGCCGTCTTCCAGGGAGATGATGGGGTACTTCTCGGCAAAGGTCTTCCACATGCGGACCAGCTGCTGGCGGGTCATCTTCTTGCCGCTCTTGGGCTGGATGTAGCACTGCTCTTCGTCGCTCCACCACTCGGAGGAGGCGGCGTCGATGGCGATGCGGAAGTCGTCGCCGGGCTTGTAGCCGGCGGCCTCGATGGCCTCCACGATGACCTTCAGAGCGTCCTCATCCTTCTTCAGGTTGGGGGCGTAGCCGCCCTCGTCGCCGACGCCGGCAGCAGGGGTGCCGTTCTGCTTCAGGACGGACTTCAGGGCATGGAAGACCTCGGCGCACATCCGCAGGCCTTCCTTGAAGGAGGGAGCGCCCACGGGCATGACCATGAACTCCTGGATCTCAACGTTGTTGGTGGCGTGAGCGCCGCCGTTGAGGATGTTCATCATGGGGACGGGCAGGGTGTAGGCGTTGCAGCCGCCCACATAGGCGTACAGGGGCAGGCCCAGAGCCTCGGCGGAAGCCTTGGCGCAGGCCAGAGAGGCGCCCAGGATGGCGTTGGCGCCCAGACGGTCCTTGTTGGCGGTGCCGTCCAGATCGATCAGGGCCTTGTCGATGGCGATCTGATCCAGGGCGTTCATGCCGATCAGCAGGTCGGCGATCTCGCCGTTGACAGCTTCAACAGCCTTCGTGACGCCCTTGCCGCCGTAACGGGCCTTGTCGCCGTCGCGGAGCTCGCAGGCTTCGAAGATACCGGTGGAAGCGCCGGAGGGAACGGCAGCGCGGCCCATATAGACCTGCATGCCGTCGTCCACATAAACCTCGACCTCAACGGTGGGGTTGCCGCGGCTGTCCATGACCTCGCGGCCCAGGACGTCAATGATCTCGATCATCTTTTTCATGATACTAATCTCCTTATATTTAATATAAAGGTATCGCTTATAAAAGTATCGCTAAACTATTTCAGCAGGCTGACGCCGGTCATCTCCTTGGGCTGCTCAAGGCCCAGGAGCTGAAGCATGGTGGGGGCCAGGTCGCACAGGCGGCCGTCGTTCAGCGGACGGTCGTCGCCCACGAGGATCAGGGGCACCAGCGCGGTGGTGTGGGCGGTGAAAGGCTTGCCCTCCTCGTCCAGCATCTTGTCGGCGTTGCCGTGGTCGGCGGTGATCAGCGCCTTGCCGCCCATCTTTTCGATGGAGGCGACCAGACGGCCCACGCAGGCGTCCACGGTCTCGACGGCCTTGACGGCGGCCTCGAAGACGCCGGTGTGGCCGACCATGTCGCAGTTGGCCAGGTTGAGGATCACCACGTCGTACTTGCCGCTTTCGATGGCGGCGCAGCACTTGTCCGTGACCTCGATGGCGCTCATCTCGGGCTGCATGTCGTAGGTGGCGACCTTGGGGGACGCCACGAGGATGCGGTCCTCGCCCTCGAACTGCTTCTCCTCGCCGCCGTTGAAGAAGAACGTCACGTGGGCGTACTTCTCGGTCTCAGCGATGCGGAGCTGGGTCAGATGGTTGGCGGCGATGTACTCGCCGAAGATGTTGTCCAGCGTCTGGGGCTTGAAGGCCACGTGGACGTTGGGCATGGAGGCGTCATACTGGGTGAAGCAGACGTAGTAGGGGCAGATCATGCCGCCGTCCCGGGGGAAGCCGTCGAAATCGGGGTCGCACAGGGCGCGGGTGATCTCGCGGGCGCGGTCGGGGCGGAAGTTGTAGAAAATGACGCTGTCCTCGTGACGGATCACGGCGGTCTCGTCGCAGACGAAGGGGACGACGAACTCGTCGGTGACGCCGTTTTCATAGCTCTGCAGCACGCCCTGGACGGGGTCGGCCACGTGCTCGCCCTCGCCCTTGGTCAGGGCGTTGTAGGCCAGCACCAGGCGCTCCCAGCGCTTGTCGCGGTCCATGGCGTAGTAGCGGCCGGAGACGACGCCCACGGTGCAGCTGGTGCCCTCGATATGCTCACACAGCTGACGGACGAAATCCGCGCCGGACTTGGGCGGCACGTCGCGGCCGTCCAGGAAGCAGTGGACGAAGCTCTTGACGCCGGCCTTCTCGCACATGTCGATCAGGGCGAACAGGTGGGTCAGGTGGCTGTGCACGCCGCCGGTGCTCAGCAGGCCGTACAGGTGCACGCGGCCGCCGGTCTTTTTGGCGTGATCGATGGCGGCCAGCAGCTCTTCGTTTTTGAAGAAGTCGCCGTCCTGGATCTCCTTGGTGATGCGGGTCAGCTCCTGATAGACGACGCGGCCCGCGCCGATGTTGGTGTGGCCCACCTCGCTGTTGCCCATCTGGCCCTCAGGCAGGCCGACCGCCAGGCCGGACGCCTGCAGATGCGCATGAGGACGGGTGCTCCACAGATGATCCATGTTCGGCGTCGCGGCGAAGGCGATGGCGTCGCCCTTTCCCCCGTCGCCGCAGCCGTAGCCGTCGAGGATCATCAAAGCAAGGGGTTTTTTCATGCTATCTCTTCTTTCCTCGCAGCCGCCGCACCGGCAGGCCGCGTTTTTTACTGATTCGCCGCGTCGGCGATGGCCTTGAGGCTGTCGGCGTCCAGAGACGCGCCGCCGATGAGGCCGCCGTCCACGTCGGGCATGGAGAACAGCTGCTGCGCGTTCTCCGGGCTGACGGAGCCGCCGTAGAGGATGGAAACGCCGCGGGCGGCCCTGGCGCCGTAGACGGAGCGCAGCGTCTCGCGGATCGTCTCGCCCACGCGGTCGGCCTGCTCGGGCGTCGCCACCCGGCCCGTGCCGATGGCCCAGATGGGCTCGTAGGCGATGACCACGTGGCGCAGGCTGCGCTCGTCCACGCCCTTGAGCGCCATTTTCAGCTGCACGCGGACGTAGTCCAGCTCGGCCCCGGCCTCGCGGACGTTCAGCGGCTCGCCCACGCAGAGGATGGGGCGCAGGCCGCAGGACAGCGCGGCCAGCAGCTTCTTGTTCACCTGCTCGTCGGTCTCGCCGCACATGGCGCGGCGCTCGCTGTGGCCGACGATGACGTACTTGACGCCCAGGTCGGCCAGCATGCGGCAGGAGACCTCGCCGGTGTAGGCGCCGGCGGCCTCCTCATGGCAGTTCTGCGCGCCGATGGCGACCTTGACGCCCTTGGCCGCCTTGAGCGCGGCGGGCAGATGGGTATAGGGAACGCAAAGGATCATATCGCACCACCTGGCCCCGGCGGCGTATTCCCGCAGGGAGGCGATGAAGTCCCGACAGTCGCCGGGCAGACGGTTCATCTTCCAGTTGGCGGCGATCAGTGTCTTTCTGTACCTTCTGTTCATTGTTTCGGACTTCCGTTTCTTTATTTATCCAGCAGCGCCGCGATGCCGGGGAGCTCCGCGCCCTCCAGGAACTGGATGGCCGCGCCGCCGCCGGTGGAGACGTGGGTCACCTGATCCTGCAGGCCCAGGCCCTCGATGGCTGCGGCGGAGTCGCCGCCGCCGATGATGGACACAGCGTCGCTTTCAGCCACGGCGCGGGCGATGCCCTCGGTGCCGTGGGCGAAGTTGGGCATCTCGAAGACGCCGGCGGGACCGTTCCAGACGATGGTCTTCGCCTCATGGATGAGTCTGGTGAACTCCTCCACGGTCTTCGGGCCGATATCCATGCCCATGAAGCCCGCGGGGATGCAGCCGGCGGGGACCACGCGGTAGTTGGCGTCGTTGCTGAACTTGTCGGCGATGACGGTGTCCACGGGCAGATAGATCTTCGTGCCCTTCTTCTCCGCCTCGGCGTACAGGCCGCGGACCAGCTCCAGGCTCTTGCCGTCGTAGATCGACTCGCCGATCTCGCCGCCGTTGGCCTTGAAGAACGTGTAGGCCATGCCCCCCACCACGAGGATCGCGTCGCACTTGCCGATGAAGCTGTTCAGCAGGCCCAGCTTGTCGTGGACCTTGCTGCCGCCCATGATGGCGACGAAGGGATGCTCCGGCGCGACCATGGCCTTGCCCATGACGCCCAGCTCCTTCTCGATCAGCAGGCCGCAGACGGCGGGGATGTACTTGGCGACGCCCACCATGGAGGCATGGGCGCGGTGCGCGCTGCCAAAGGCGTCCAGCACGTAAACGTCAGCCAGAGAGGCCAGACGGAAGGCGAACTCGGGATCGTTGTCCTCCTCGCCGGGATTGAAGCGCAGGTTCTCCAGCATGACGACCTCGCCGGGCTTGACAGCGTCGCAGACGCGCTTGGCGTCGTTGCCCACGGAGTCGAAGGCCATCATGACGTGCTGGCCCAGCAGCTCGCTGAGATAGCTGGCCACGGGGGTCAGGGTGAACTTCATCTTGCGCTCGCCGCCGGGACGGCCCAGGTGCGAACAGATGATGACGGCCGCGCCCTGGTCGATCAGGTAGCGGATGGTGGGCAGCGCCTCGCGGATGCGCTTGTCATCGGCGATGGCGCCGTCGGCGTCCTGGGGCACGTTGAAATCGCAGCGCAACAGGACCTTCTTCCCCTTGACGTCGATGTCGCGGACGGACTTCTTCAGATAATCCATGTCTCTCATTTCTCCCAATCATGTTTATTGACGGCGATGCCGCCGAACTCAAACAACATGATTATAGCGGAAAACATTCACTTTTTCAAGGAAAAAGGGCGCTTATTGCGCAAAAAAATTGCAGATTTTGCGTGAAAAAAGAAACGATCCTCCGTCACTTCCCACAAAGGCCCCGGGCTTGACTGCTTTATTGTTTTACGCTATAATAGATTTATTATTTATAGCTATTTTGAATGAAGGAGCGACCGCCATGAAACGCGTCATCATGTACTCCAGCGAGCACTGACCCAGCTGTCCCCCGGTGAAAGAGGCTCTTTCCCAGACCGACATCAAATACGGCTACGTGGACATCACCTCCGGCATGGGGCCGCTGAAGCAGTTCCTCAAGCTGCGCGACCACCATCCCGCCTTCGAGCCCATCCGTCAGCAGGGCCGCGTGGGCGTCCCCAGCCTCTACGTCAGGGACGAGGACGGCACGGAGACCATCTACTTCGGCCTGCCCGACGATCTGAACGTGCTGAGATAAGAAAAACGCCCCGCGGGGGCGTTTTTTAGTTGAAGGGCGAATTGACAATTGAAAAAGGCCGCCCTTGCGGGCGGCCTTCGTCATACTCTCATGATGGCCTGGATGGACACGCAGCTGGGGCCGCCCTGGGTGATGAAGACGGGCGTCAGGTCGTTGAGCTCCAGCGCGGCGCCGGGGAAGGCGTTGGACAGCATGGAATAGGCGTGGCTGCCCTGCTCGAAGGTGTCGGCGTGGCTGATGGAGATCAGGTACCGCTCGTCCACGCCCCAGCGCTTGAAGCCGTCGATGACCTTCTCCACGGCCTTGGTGAAGTTGCGGCACAGCGCGGCCTTGTCGAGGCTGCGGCCGCTCTCGCTCTGGACCAGCAGCGGCACCAGCTTCAGCAGGCCGCCCACGTGGGCCGCGCCCGGGGACAGACGCCCGCCGCGGCGCAGATAGCCGAAATCCTGAGGGATCAGGAACGACTTGTTGCTTTTGATGTTCTCCTGCAGCTGTTCGACGATCTCCTGGACGGTCCGCCCCTCCTGCGCCAGCCGATGGGCCTTGCGCACCAGCGCGCCCTCGGGGCCGCAGAGGGTCCGGGAATCCAGCACGGTGATGTATTCTTTATTCTCCATGGTCTCCCGCACGGCGCAGCCGGAGGCGTATGTCCCCGACAGGCCGTCGGCCATGGTGATGTACAGGATCGGTTCGTCCTCGGTCGCCTTGCGGAACATGTCCTCCACGTCGCCGGGCGACGGCTGGGAGGACGAGGGCACGTGGCCCTCGCGGATCAGCTTGAGGAACGGCTCGGGGAACATCTCCACGTTCTCCCGGTACGTCTTTCCCCCGATGGTCACGGTCAGCGCCGCCACATCGATCCCCAGCTCCGCCCCTGTGACCGGCGTGAACATGGAGGCTGTATCGGTCATGATCTTTACCATAAGCTCCTCCTGTAGTTTCGAAATCGTTTATCGGTCAGCAAGCTAAATATTAGCCTTTCAAAATATAAACATATTATAAACAACATCGGCTCCGCTGTCAATCGCCCAACGGACGTATTTCTTATGCATTTCAGATATGGGAATCTATTTGATATAGGTATTTGTGTATAGGCGAATGATCTGTTATACTATATCCAAATAAAAAAACCGGGAGGCAATCAAATGGAGTTCAAGCTGATCGCCCTGACGCTGGCGCTGTTCCTGACGGCCTGCGGCGCCGCTGCGCCCTCCGTGACGCCCGCGCCGGAGACGCACGAGCCTGCGCCAGCGGCGGAGGAGCCCGCCGCGCCCCCTGCGGAAGAGGAGGAGGAAGGCGTGATGATGCTGCGCATCGACGTGAACGATCACGTGCTGTACGCCGAGCTGGCCGACAACAGCTCCGTCAGCGCGCTGACGGAGCAGCTGGAGAAGGGTCCGGTGACGCTGGAGCTGGAGGATTACGGCAATTTTGAAAAGTCGGGTCCCCTGCCCTTCACGCTGCCGGAGAACAACGAGCAGCTGACCACCGCCGCCGGCGACGTGATCCTCTATCAGGGGAAGACGCTGGCGCTGTACTATGACGTCAACCGCTGGAGCCTGACGCGGCTGGGGCGGCTGACGGACGTGAACGATCTGAAATCGATCCTCGGCGAGGGCGACATCACGGTGACGCTGTCGCTGGAGGAAGTAAAGTGAGGTTAATGCAATGAAAATTCTCGTACTCAACGGAAGTCCCCACGTCAGCGGCCCCACCTCCGACATGGTCGGCGCGTTCGCAGACGGCGCCCGGGAGGCCGGGCACGAGGTCAATATCTACGACGTCACGCGGATGAACGTCAAGGGATGTATGGCCTGCGAATACTGCCACACCAAGGGCGAGGGCAGGTGCGCCATCCAGGACGACATGCAGCAGCTCTACCCCGAGTTCCTGTCCAGCGACATGATCGTCTTCGCTTCACCCATCTATTTCTTCACCCTCAGCGCCCAGCTGCAGGCCGTGATCCACCGCACCTACGCCTTCAACATCCCGCAGAACGTCAAGAAGGTCGCGCTGATCATGAGCTCCGGCAGCAAATACGTCTACTCCGCTGCTATCACCGAGTATTTCCAGTCCATCGTGGAGTACTGGGGCGTGGAGAACGCCGGCATCTTCACCGCCAACGGCAAGCAGAACAAGTCCCCCGAAAAGCACGAAGAGCTGTACCGCTTCGGCAAGAGCCTGTAAAACAAAAGTCCCACGAGGGAGGCACTTCGTAAGGAAGCGCCCCCTTTTGCTTCATTGACTACACCGGTCGGCAATGATATAATGACTAAAACAAATCGGGATTTGCAGGAGTTCATCAGAAATGAGACCGGATGAAAAATGGATACACGCACATCTTCCGAAGGAAGTGGCCGACCAGCCGATAGACTGCTTTGCAGGAGAGTATCTTGACGGGCTGACCGTGATGCATGAAGGTGAGCGCGGCGGAGACGCTGCCGTAGTATATCGCGCGAAAGATGAAGACGATCTGCGCTGGTGGCAGCTTGAACAGGTGTGCCGCTTTATCCACGAACCCGACCCTCCCGCGCGGAAGACCTGGCGATATTGCAGGGATCACGCTGAAGACGGCAAATGGCTGTACATAGAACACAAAAACTATGACTACAACGCCATTGAAGACTCGCGTCTTTATGGGTTCGAAAGTTTTCTGCGTTTACTGCATCACGCTTTCCCGCCTGAGTTCTGGGAAAGAAGAGTGCGGGAGCACGTCCGCCTGATGAATCACTGGTACAAAGAACCGCATTGGGACTATGACCGCAGGAAACTGTGTTTCATCGAGATCAGTGATTCCAAAGAAAATGACGGTGACGGTATCGAGGAGCCCAGACCCGGCTCTGTTATCAGAACGATCGATTAAGCAAATCTTGCTAATGTTTGTCAAGCTGATTTGTGGAGGTCAGTAAATGGTGCGCTGGATAAAGATATTCGGGAATCAAATTCTCGGCTTCTGGGTGTTGGGACTTGTTTTGTTTTTGGAAAGTGGTTTCAGCCGGTGCGTTTATTTCTCTGTGCACAGAGATTCTGCAGCTGCCTTTTCCTTCCAGGGCTTCCGATATCGATGATCTGATTCTGAATACAATAGGAGTTGCTGTCGGTTACGGACTCTATGCGGCTTGCAAACGATTTAAGCGATAACTCGATAATTGTATAGGAGCAACCAAAAGGACTGGAACGATGGGAATATCCGTCATGACTCTATGGAGGAATCAATATGGCAATCAGCACAAACGAAATGATTCAGAAACTACAGGCATGCGCACCATATACGGAAGAACCTTTTCCTTATAAATCGCTGGATTTGGTGGATCCGACCCGTTCTGAAGAACTTCGCAGGTATTTCAAACGTAATGCAAAGCTGGATCTCGACAGGATTGCCGTATCCAACCTGTCCACTTGGGAAAAAGCACGGAAGATCAGCAAATTTGTGTCTGATCATATTCCGCACGACAACCAAAAAGAACAGATACAGGAGCTTAACGCCATTACACTTTGGGAATATGCGCAACGTGTTTCCACTGGATTTAATTGCAGGTGGCATGCTGTTCTGTTAAGCGAGCTTTTACTTTCCATCGATATCACGAATCGCTTCGTTACTTGTCTTCCTGAAGATGAGCTTGATCAGGACTGCCATGTCGTTAATCTGGTATGGCTACCTGAAATGAGAAAATGGGCGATGATCGATTCCGACATGCAGGAATACGTGACTGATTCTAATGAAATTCCTCTTTCTCTGGAGGAAATGCGCGCGGAACTTATTGCTGGAAGGAAACTGAATATTCACCGGAATTCCGACCTGGACGGTGTGGCGTTCATGCAGGGTTATTGGGCAAAGAATCTTTATTGGTTCAATATCCACATGACTTACGGTTATGATCTGGAAGGACACCGGCATCTCCCTGATTGTGTTGTCACCCTCATTCCGCCGGGCTTTCATATTCCTGAAAAATACAGCAGTTTCTGCACAAACGTTACAACCAATGCCGCTGCGTTCTGGGATGGATACAAGAAAGAATCTTTCAAAGGATAACCTGTTGGTTATTTCCGTTTGGTTTCTGTAGGGGAATCCAAGGAATTCTGAGTAATTAGCGGATGCAGAGGTAAATCTTGCTAATGTTTGTCAAGTTTGTCGAACAGGTTTTTTTATTGTCCACATCTATAACGAGCATCGGATTTTGCCCCACAAAATCCAAGAGACAAAATAGGCGTGACTGCAATGGTCACGCCTATTTCATATCCGTTTAGGTAGTTATACCCTAGCTCAACAACTTTTTTCTGAGAAGCTGCTATTGTTGCAAGGAGCGAAGCGACGTGGCATCCGTTGACCACCTCATCCGTCAGCCTTGCGGCTGACAGCTTCCCCTCAAGGGGAAGCCACAGGCCGCCGCTACGACAACTTGGCTCCCCCCCCGTGAGGGAGCCTTTCCACGCCGCGAAGCGGCGGTATCCGATGCGTCGCAGGCACCGCAATTGTCAACTTTCAATTCTCAATTGTCGATTGTTATTGACTTGGAGTGCACTCCAGGTGGTATGCTATATTTGAAATAATATTGGGCGGTCCGAAGGCCGTCCGGAGGAGGATCATTATGAAAAAACTGGGCTTCGGATGTATGCGCCTGCCGCTGCTCGACAGCAGCGTCAACACCTCCATCGACATGGAGCAGTTCAAGCGCATGGCCGACGCGTTCATCGAACGCGGCTTCACCTATTTCGACACGGCTTACATGTACCACGGCCATCAGAGCGAGATCGCCGTGCGCGAGGCCGTCGTCAAGCGCCACCCCCGGGGCAGCTTCACGCTGACCTCCAAGCTGCCCATGTCCATGCTCAAGAGCGCCGAGAACCAGCGCGAGGTGTTCAACGAGCAGCTGGAGAAGTGCGGCGTCGAGTACTTCGACTATTACCTGCTGCACAACATGAACAAGAAGACGTACCAGATCGCCAAGGACTACGACTCCTTCGCCTTCCAGCAGCAGCTGAAGGCTGAGGGCAGGATCAAGGTCGCCGGCATCTCCTTCCACGACAGCGCCGAGCTGCTGGACGAGATCCTGACCGCGCACCCGGAGATCGAGCTGGTGCAGATCCAGCTGAACTATCTGGACTGGGAGTCCCCCACGATCCAGTCCCGCAAGTGCTATGAGGTGTGCGTCAAGCACAACAAGCCCGTCATCGTCATGGAGCCCGTCAAGGGCGGCATCCTCGTCAATCAGCTGCCGGAGAACGCGAAGGCGCTGCTGAAGGAAGCGAACCCCGACGCCTCCCCCGCCTCCTGGGCCGTGCGCTTCGCCGCCTCCCAGCCCCAGGTGATGATGGTGCTCAGCGGCATGTCCGCCTATGACCAGCTGGAGGACAACATGAGCTACATGGCCGACTTCCGGCCGCTGACGGAGGGCGAGAAGGACGTCATCGCCAAGGTGGTTGCCGCCATGAACAGCGCCTCCACGATCCCCTGCACCGCCTGCGAATACTGCGTGGAGGGCTGCCCCATGCAGATCAACATCCCCAAGTTCTTCGCCGCCTACAACTCCGTCCAGCAGTTCGGCCAGAAGGTGCTGGGCAATCAGCGCATGTATTACAACGTCTACGCCGAAGAGGGCGGCAAGGCCAGCCAGTGCCTGGGCTGCGGCCAGTGCGAGGGCGTGTGCCCCCAGCATCTGCCCATCATCGACAATCTGGTGAAGGTAGCCGAGACCTTCGAGCAGTAGATCAGAAAGGAAGTCCCATGACCATTTCCGAAGCATCGCGCAAATACGGCCTCACCTGCGACACCCTGCGGTACTACGAGCGCATCGGGCTGATCCCGCCCGTGCCCCGGGACGCCGGGGGCAAGCGGGATTACGACGAGGACTCCTGCGGCTGGATCGAGCTGATGAAGTGCTTCCGCTCCGCCGGGGTCCAGATCGACGCGCTGATCGACTACGTCGCCCTGTACCGTCAGGGCAGCGACACCGCCGGGGCGCGCCTGGCCATCCTCGAGGACCAGCGGGAAAAGCTCCTGGCCCGCATCACCGAGATGCAGGCCTCCCTGCAGCTGCTGGACAAAAAGATCGCGTTTTACAAAGAAGATCAGTGAAAGAAAAGAGCCTCCCTTCCGGGAGGCTCTTTTTGCAGGGTCTTATTTCTTTCTCTTGAACAGGTGGAAGCCGGGGTCTCTGTTGGAGCAGTCCATCTTGAGCTCCTCCACGGAGGTGTAGACGAAGGGATAGATCACGCGGGCGCGGCCCTTGCGGCCCTCTTCCTCGTACTTGCCCTCCTTCAGGGACGGGTCGAGGATGCAGACCTCGCCGTTGTCGTGGGACACGACGACGACGTAGTGGCCGCCGTGGGTCAGCAGGCCGACGTAGCCCTCGCGGTCGCCGCCGGAGTTGGCGATGACCTGACCGCCGGTCTCCAGGCACTTGATGACCTTGTCCATGTCGTTGGTGTTCTCATACGTCATGCCGTAGCGCTCGGCGATGACGGGGCCCAGCATGCTCAGGTCGGTGCCCATGTGATGGTTGGCGCCGATCTCGCAGGAGACGCGCAGGCACTCGGTCAGGGTCAGCTTGGCGAAGGTCATGTTCTCAACGACCATGCACAGGCTGCAGGGCCCGCAGGCAGCCGTGGCGGCGTTGTTCTTGCCCTCGGGGGCGCCGCCGTTCTCGGCGTTGTGGAGGTAAGGCACCATGGGGTGCTCCAGCTGGTTCAGATAAAGCATGGGAGACAGCTCCTTTCGGGTTTTGATGGTTTTATTGTACCATCGGGCCGGCGCAGGCGCAAGGTTTTCTGTTGCATCCGGCGACTGTTTTGCGTACAATAGAGGCGTCGGAAGGAGGCCATGCCATGCTCAACATCGTCCTGCTGGAGCCGGAGATCCATTTCAACACCGGCAACATCGCCCGCACCTGCGGCGCCACCCACACGCGCCTGCACCTGATCAAGCCCTACGGCTTCGAGATCACCGACAAGCATCTCAAGCGCGCGGGCCTCGATTACTGGTGGCTGGTGGACATCACCGAGTACGAGAACCTCGACGATTTCCTCGCCCGCAACCCCGGCGCGCGCATCCATTACGCCTCCACCAAGGCCCCGCGCAACCACACCACCGCCGAGTTCCGCGACGGCGATTACATCATGTTCGGCAAGGAGACCCGCGGCCTGCCCGAGACGCTGCTGGCCGCCCACTACGACCAGTGCATCCGCATCCCCATGGTCAAGGACGCCCGGAGCCTCAACCTGTCGTCCTCCGTGGCCGTGGTGCTGTACGAGGCGCTGCGCCAGCTGGGCTTCCCCGGCCTGCTGGAGGAAGGCGAGCTGACCGGCCGGGAGGAGTAGCGGGCGGCCACCATACGGGGCCGGGATGTGCGCGAACCGGTCATGGCGAGCGCAGCTCGCCGCTGCGACGACCACTGTCCGGGGCCATGTGCATCACGCCGCGCAGCGGCGGTATCCAATGCGCTGCAGGCACAACAATTGACAATTGTCCATTGTCCATTGTCAATTCGCCCTTCAACTGTCCGCTGTCCACTGTCAACTGTCCACTGAAAAAAGCCGCCTTTCGGCGGCTTTTTGATTTACAGCTCAAAGGGGATGTCTCCGGCCATGAACAGCTGGACGCGGCCGCTGATCTTCACGCGCTCCCCGGCCATGCAGACCGTGAGGGCGCCGCCGCGGGCGGAGAGCTGGCGGGCGGTCATAGTCTCCTTGCCCAGCCAGCGGGACCAGAGGGGCGTGGTGTAGGTGTGGGCGCGGCCCGTCACCGGGTCCTCGAGGATCGCCAGCTTCGGGTAGAAGCAGCGGGAGACGAAGTCGCATGTCTCGCCCGGGGCCGTGAGGATGAACCCCAGGCCGTCCACGGCCTTGATCCTGTCGCCGTCAGGGACGAACTCGCGGACGTCCCGCTCGCTCTCGGCCACGACCACCATGTCGCCGCCGTCGTACCAGGCCTGCTTCGCCAGACCGCCGGCGGCCGCCTGGATCGCGTCGGTGACGGGGATCAGCGACGACCGGCCCACGGGGAAGTCCATGGTGAACAGGTCGCCCTCCCGGGTGACGATCAGCTCGCCGCTGAGGGTGTCGAAGCGCATCTCCGTCACGTCCGGATCGACGAAGGTGCTGACCACGAAGGACGCAGCCAGTGTGGCGTGGCCGCAGAGGTCGATCTCGCCGCCGGGGGTGAACCAGCGCAGGTCGTAGCGCCCCTTCTCCTTTTTGACGACGAAGGCCGTCTCGGAGTAGTTGTTCTCGATGGCCAGCTTCTGCATCAGCTCGTCCGCGGGGAAGGCCCTGCAGGGCAGCACCGCGGCGGGGTTGCCCGTGAACAGCTCGTCCGCGAAGGCGTCGACGATGTATTGTTTCATACGATCACCTGCTTTTTTGTTTTATCATACCATATCCCGCCGTCACAGCACAAGCTCCAGCGCGAACACCGTCAGGCAGCAGGCCGAGGCGACGGTGAACAGAGACTGTCCGCACCAGGCCAGGGCGACGCCCACCAGCAGCGCCGCTCCGCCGGCCCAGGGGGACCGGGCGGCCGTGACGATGGCCGGGAACGTCATGACGGCCAGGGTGACGTAGGGCACGTAATAGAGGAACGAGCGCAGGAAGCGATTGGTGATCTGACGCCGGATCAGCGTCAGCGGCGTGACGCGGATGGCGTAGCTGACAAGCGCCATGACGAGGATATACGTCCAGATGCTGTGTCTCATGCGTCCGCCCCCTCATCCTTCACGGGGAACAGGACCGCCGCCGCGGACGCCAGCAGGATCGTCAGCAGGATCGTCCGCAGTCCCTCGGAGATATCCCGCACCAGAGGCAGGACGCTGAACAGCCAGCTGAAGAGGAAGGACAGCGCCACGAAGACGCCCACGATCCGGTCCTTCCGGGCGGGCGGAATGATGACGGCGATGAACATGCCGTAGATGGCGACGCTCAGCGCGCTGACGAGCCGGGCGGGCAGGACGCTGCCCGCGGCGATGCCCAGCGCCGTGCCGGAGGCCCAGCCGGGCATGGCGAGCATCATGGCGCCGTACATGTAGACGGGCGGCAGCCAGCCCTCCTGGGCGATGGCCAGGCCGAACAGCTCGTCCGTCACGTCGAAGCCCACCAGCAGACGGTGGTAAAAGGGCGTCTCGGGCGAGAACTTCTGGCTGAGGGCGCAGCTCATGAGGAAGTACCGGGCGTTGGCCACGAGGATCATGGCCGCCATCTCCCAGAGCGTTGCGTCGGCGGCGATCATGGCGTATCCGGCGTACTGGCCCGCGGAGGCGTTGACCAGCAGGCTTGACACCAGCCCGTGCAGCGGCCCCAGCCCCGCGTTCCGCGCCGCGATGCCGAGCGTGAACGCCACGGCGAAGTAGCCCAGCGCGATGGGCAGGCCGTCCCGCATCCCCCGCAGCAGCTGCTGCCCGGACGTGTTGTGTTCTGTGTTCATACTGATTCTCCAAACGATCGATTCCCGCAGAAAAGCGGCGATACGATTATACTGCCGCCGCCGGGGCAAAGCAATCAATTGATTGTGAAGCGAAGAAGGCTCCCCCGGCGGGGGAGCCTTTGCATGACGTCGTCTCAGCCGTCGATCCCGAAGGACCAGCTGCGGCTGAAATCGCCGAAGAGGAACAGCCTGAGGGTGCCCTTCACCGTGTTGTACACGCTGGAGAACAGCGTCTTGCTGCGGTCGGCGCTCTGGCCGGGGACCTGGGCCACGAAGCGGAGCAGCAGCTCGCCGAGGTCCTCGGGCATGGCGCTCGGGAAGCGCTCCAGCCCGGCCTTGAGGCACTCGTAGCGGCGGTCGTCGCCGCGGAAGCCGTCCTCATAGCTCAGGCGGTAGTTGGTGCAGCAGGCAGCCTCCACGACCTTCAGCTCGTCGCCCACCCACTCCAGGACGACGGAGCGGCCGCTGCGGTCGCAGACCATCACGTGGAAATCGCTGCCGGGCAGGGCGCAGCAGACGTTGAACGATCCCGCCAGCGCCAGCGCCTCGTCCACGGTGGCGCACCGGTCGATCATCATGCGCATCAGCAGCGTGTGGCTGGTATTGGGCCTGCCGGGGACGTTCTGGGCCGGGCAGACCTTGCTGCACAGCCACGCCTTTTTGTCTGCGCGGTTGAGGGCGACGCTGCCGACGGACGAGCCCTTCACCGTGGGCGACGGCGTCTCGCCGGGCGTCTCCAGCGTGAAATGGAGCTTGTAGGGCTCCTGCGCCCGGCGCAGGCCCTCCTCGTAATCGATCTCGTTCCAGTCCGCCCGGACGCTCAGCGCCATGATGCTGACGGCGAGGCCCGCCTCGTTGAGGGCGTCCATGCACAGGTACGGGCTGAGGGCCAGGGCGGAGATATCGGTGACGCCGTCGTCGAGGCTGCCCGTGATCATGCGGCCCTCGCTGCGGTCCAGCCAGAAGGCGTCGCTGACGCCCACGGAGCGGTATTTCGCTTTGGGGTTGTGGGCGTGGACCACCACGGCGACGTTGGTGATGTCCTTGGAGCGGTCGTTCCGGGGGTAGTGGCGGTAGTCGTAGTTGCGGTACATGACGGGCTCGCCGCTCATATTGGGCACGAAGAACGTGGAGCACCCCGCGCCCAGCACGGGCAGCAGCTCCTTCGGGACCTGATAATAGTCCCAGCTGACGTCCATCTCGTACAGCATGCCGACGTCGTCCAGCCGCCGCAGGGATTCCACCGCCGCGATCTGGTCCGCCGCGCGGAGCAAAGCGTGAGGATTCTTCATGGCAATGCGCCTCCTTCTGTGATTCTGGTCCCATTATACCAGAACGGGCGCGGATTGAAAAGCGGGCGCGTCTCGCGCCTTGCCATTTCCCATTTTTTGTGCCATAATCAAGAAAAAACGAAAGAAGGCGCGCGCATGTTTGAACTCAGAGAATGTACGGCCGCATCGATCCAGGCGGCCATGGCAGCGGGAGAGCTGACGAGCGAGGAGCTGGTGCTGGCGTATTTCGACCGCATCGCGGCGGCGGACCGGTCGGGGCCGACGCTCAACTCCGTGCTGGAGCTGAATCCGGACGCCGTGACGACGGCGGCGGCCATGGACCGGCTGCGGGCGCAGGGGCGGGTGCTGTCGCCGCTGCACGGCGTGCCCGTGCTGCTCAAGGACAACATCAACACCCATGACAAGCTCCACACCTCGGCGGGCTCGCTGGCGCTGGCCGACAACTGCGCGCCCTATGACTCCGCCGTGGCCGCCCGGCTCCGCGCCGCGGGCGCGGTGATCCTGGGCAAGGCGAACATGACGGAGCTCGCCAATTTCATGGCCTATCACATGAAGGGCGGGTACTCCTCCCGGGGCGGGCAGGTGAAGAACCCCTACAACCCCGCGGCGGAGGTCTACGGCTCCAGCTCAGGGTCCGCCGTGGCGGTGTCCGCCAATCTGACGGCGCTGGCCGTGGGCACGGAGACCAACGGCTCCATCATCGCCCCGGCGTTCATCAACGGCTGCGTGGGGCTCAAGCCCACGGTGGGGCTCGTCAGCCGCACGGGCATCGTGCCCATCAGCGCCACCCAGGACACGGCCGGGCCGCTGACGCGGACCGTGGCGGACGCCGCGGCGCTGCTGAACGTGCTGGCGGGCGAGGATGAGAGCGATCCCGCCACCCTGGGCGTAGACGCGATCCGGCCGGAGGACTACACGTCGTTCCTCGACGCGGACGGCCTGCGGAACATGCGGCTGGGCGTCAGCTGGTACAACGCCCGTCCGGCGGAGAACCGCGGGCGGTACCTGACGGAGGAGATGACGGCGCTGGCGCAGCGGGCCGTGGACGACATGCGCGAGGCCGGGGCCGTGATCGTGGACGGCTGCGACGTGCCCACGGACATGAACAACTTCGACGTGATGCTCTACGAGTTCCGCCAGTGCCTGGACGCGTATCTGGCGACGACCAACTGCCGGGTGCGGACGCTGGAGCAGATGATCGATTTTTACATGGCGCACCCCAAGGAGGGGCTCAAATACGGCATGGGCATCCTGCTGGACGCCCAGCTGAAGGCGGCCCGGGGGCTGACCGATCCCGCGTACATCGAGGCGAAGCGGAAGTGCCTGGAGGTGTCCCGGGGCGGGCTGGACAAGGCGTTTGCGGAGCATGAGCTCGACCTGCTGGTGCTGCCGCTGTTCAGCGGCCTGTCGCCGGTGTCCGGGTACCCGTCCATCTGCGTCCCCGCCGGATACACGCCGGACGGCACGCCCTACGGCATCACGCTGGTGGGCCGGCCCTTCGACGAGCCGAAGCTGATCCGGGCGGCGTACGCCTACGAGCAGTTCAGCAAACGCCGCGTCGCGCCGGAGGTATAAGGGCGAGGCGGGATCGATGAACGGGCCGTGAGGCGTGCGGGACGCCTTGGCTCCCTCCGCGAGGGAGCTGTCAAACGGCAGAGCCGTTTGACTGAGGGAGTTGCCGCGGGATGATCGCGGAGCCGGGGCCGTGATGTGCGCGGGCCAGTGCGGAACGGTGTGGGCACTGTTCCCTACGAAGGCCACCAGCCGGACACATGATGTGCGCCAGCCAGTCATGGCGAGCACAGCTCGCCGCTGCAAAGACCACGTAACGGAAGCGTCATCATGGGCCGATGTGGGCATCGGCCCCTACGACGACCACCATACACGGCCGTGATGTGCGCCGACCGGTCATGGCGGCCACAGGCCGCCGCTGCGACGACCACTGTCCGGGGCTGCGTGCATACCGGGGCAATTCCCTCAGACTGCTTCGCAGACAGCTCCCTCGAAGAGGTAGCCTTTCCAATGCCGCGGCAGCGGCGGTATCTGATGCGCCGCAGGCACAAACAATTGTCAACTGTCAATTGTCGATTCGCCCTTCAACTGTCCACTGTCCACTCACGAAAAAAGCCTCCCTTTCGGGAGGCTTTTTCAGCGTTTCTTTATTCCACCGACACGATGTAGGAGTACACCGGCTGGCCGCCGTAGACGACGTTGATCTCGGCGTTTTTGGCTTCCTTCTGGAAGACGGCGGCGACTTCGTTGGCGCTCTGCTCGTCAGCGCCCTCGCCGTAGAGGATGGTGATGAACGTGGTCTTGCGGCCCGCCAGCTCCCTGGCCAGCTTTTTGATGACGTCCTCCTGCTTTTTGGAGGTGTGGATCAGCTTGCCGTCGGCCATGGCCATGTAGTCGCCCTCCTTGATGGAGCGGCCGTCGAACTCGCTGTCGCGGGCGGCGTAGGTGATCTGGCCGGTGCGGACGCGGTCGATGGCCTCCTGCATGGCCTTTTTGTTGATCTCCAGATCGACGTCGGGGTCGAAGGCCAGCATGGCGCACAGGCCCTGGGGGATCGTCTTGGTGCCCAGGACGACCACCTGCTTGTCGCTGAGGGGCGCGGCCTGCTCGGCGGCCATGATGATGTTCTTGTTGTTGGGCAGGACGAAGACGACCTCGGCGGGGGTGGCGTCCACGGCGTTGAGGATGTCCTGGGTGGAGGGGTTCATGGTCTGACCGCCCTGGACCATGCTGTCCACGCCCAGATCGGTGAAGACGGAGTTGAGGCCCTCGCCGGCGGCCACAGCCACGAAGCCGTAGCGGTTCTCGGGCGCGGCGACCTTGCGCTCGCCCATGCTCTCGGCCACGGAATCCTTCAGCAGCTGCTCGTGCTGGGCGCGCATGTTCTCGACCTTGACGCTCAGCAGCGGGCCGTACTTGAGGCCCTCGCCCAGCGCCTTGTCGGGGGTGTCGGTGTGGACGTGGATCTTGATGATCTCGTCGTCATCCACCACCACGACGCAGTCGCCCATGGACTCCAGCACCTCGCGGAGCTTGTCGGGGCTGCGCTTTTTGTCCCTGCGCTCGCAGATGAACTCGGTGCAGTAGGAGAAGGTGATCTCGCCGGTGTCGAACTGGGAGAAATCGGCGGTGCGGGGGTTGGTGAACTCCGAGGGGTCGGGCTTATCCTTCTTCGGCAGGAAGAAGGGGCGCGGCGCGGCCTTGCCGGTCAGGGCGGCGTGCATGCCCTCCAGCAGGATGATGAAGCCGAAGGCGCCCGCGTCAACGACACCGGCCTTCTTCAGCACGGGGTTCTGCTCGGTGGTCTCGGGCAGCGCCAGCTTCGCCGCTTCGATGGCGGCGTCAAGCACCTTTTCGGGGTCGCGGTCGGCCTTGGCGGCCTTGACGGCGGCCTCGGCGGCCATGCGGGAGACCGTGAGGATCGTGCCCTCGGCGGGCTTGAGCACGGCCTTGTAGGCGGCAGCGACGCCCTCGGTGAGGCCGTTGGCCAGGTTGCCGCCGTCGGCCGTGGAGATATCCTTCATGCCCTTGCCGAGGCCGCGGAACAGCAGGGACGTGATGACGCCGGAGTTGCCTCTGGCGCCGCGGAGGACGGCCGAGGAGGTCACCTGCAGCGCCTTGCCCAGCGTGGGCGAGGTGAGCTTCGACAGCTCCCGGGCGGCCGAGTTGAGGGTCATGGACATATTGGTGCCCGTGTCGCCGTCGGGGACGGGGAACACGTTGAGATCGTTGATCTCTTCCTTGCGGGCGTCTACGGCGGCTGCGCCCTCGATCATCATATTCTTGAATACTTCGCCGTCAATCATTCTTGCCACTGTACTGCCTCCAATCCAGGGTCACGCCTTCACGGCGTCGATGCAGACGGTGATCTGTCCCGTCCGGAGCCCTGTCTGTCTTTCTACGTTGTAACGGACCTCGGCGATGATGGAATCGGCCGCGGCAGCGGCGTTGACGCCGGGGTCGACGGCGATGTGCAGCTCGAGATCCACCGCGCTGCCGTCCTGGGTGGGCGTGACGACCACGCCCTTGGTCATCTGCTCGCGCTTGAGCAGGCGGACGATGCCGTCCCTGACCGAGTCCTCCGTCATGCCCTTGACGCCGAAGCAGGCCGTGGCGGCGCTGCCGGCGACCGAGGCGATGACACGGTTGGAAACGGCGACGGAGCCGAGCTCATTTTCCAGTTTCATGTCGTGCGCTCCTTTCGGGGGTCGGTCCTTTCCTGATACAGTATCATACCATATTCACGGCGCGATTGCACCATAAATTTTGATAAACTTTGATTAACTAAGTTTCTCCCCATAAAACCGCGCGGTTTTATGGGGACTTCGAATCAACTGGATATTGCCGGACTGCCGGCGCGGCGCAGATGCGCCGTGAGGCGTCCACGCGGCGTGTGATGTCCTTTACTGGATATGATGCTCTTTCACCATGATCATCCCGGCGTGGACGCCCCTGGCCTCGCCGCCCTGGCGGCGGTGGGACCAAAACTCATGCTCGTCGCCGCAGCAGGGGCAGAGCGTGGAGATGTCGATGTTGTAGGGCTGCAGGCCCATGCGGAGCATGGAGGAATAGGTGAGCATCTTCAGGTCGATGTGCCACTTGTTGCCCTCGCGATAGAAGTAATCGGGCACGTGGTCCTGATAGATCTCGAAGAGGATCTCCTTGACGTCGTCGTCGGTCTCGAAGCAGCGGCGGCAGATGGAGGGGCTGACGGCGGCGATGAGGTTCTTGGGCTGGGTGCCGTACTCCTCCCCCATGCGGGTGATCGTCTTGTCCAGGATGCCGTTGGCGACGCCGCGCCAGCCGGAGTGGACCACGGCCACGGCCCCGTGGGCCCGGTCGCACAGCAGGATCAGCTGGCAGTCGGCGTAAAAGCCGGCCAGCACCACGCCGGGGACGTTGGTCATCAGCGCGTCGCAGCCCTCGGGCGCGCCCACCTGACGGAAGCCGCCGCCGCGCTCGCGGACGACGCCGATGACGTCGGTGTGCTTCTGGCAGGTGCGGACGACGTCGTCGTACTGCCCGCCCACGACGCTGGCGGCGATGGCGAAGTTCTTCGCGATGGCGTCGCGGTCGTCGGTGCCGGTGAAGCGGAAGTTCAGGCTCTCGTAGACGCCCTTCGACACGCCGCCCAGGCGTGTGAAGAAGCCGTGGCCCACGTTGGAGCAGATGAGCAGCTGGGGCGAAACGTAGTACTTCCCCCCGTTTTCAAACTCGCGCGCAAGAAGTTCTGACATGGATCGTACCTCTTATCCTTTGAAATCGACGGTCTCGGCGGAGACGCATCTTCCTGATTCATCCAGCGTAAACAGCGCCCCCTGGATGGCGGGGTCGTCGAACGAGTAATCGTAACGCACGTAGGGCGTTCCGAGGAACATGGCGATGGATCTTTCGGGCTTGACGCCCAGCACGGAGCGCAGGGCGCCCGTCATGCCCAGATCGGTGATATAGCCCGTGCCGCCGGGCAGCACGGTCAGGTCGCGGGTGGCCACGTGGGTGTGGGTGCCCCACACGGCGGCGGCCCGCCCGTCCAGATAAAAGCCGAAGGCCTTTTTCTCGGAGGTGGCCTCGGCATGGAAATCGAAGAGGTAAATATCGGCGCTCTCCCGCCGGAGGAGCATGTCTGCTGCCTCGAAGGGGTTCGAGAGGCGGTAGTCCATATCCACCATCCCCATGAGATTGCACACGCAGACGCGCTTGCTCCCCACGTCCAGCGTGACGCTCCCCTGCCCCGGCGTGCGGGCGGGCATGTTGAGGGGGCGCAGGAGGAAGCGGCACTCGTCCAGCTTGTCGAACAGGCGGCGGTCGTTGAGGGCGTGGTTGCCCAGGGTGATGACGTCGGCCCCGGCATAGAAGAAATCGTCGGCCGATTCGGGGGACAGGCCCCGGCCGTTGTCGTTGGCGTTCTCGCCGTTGAGGACGACGAGATCGGCCCCGGTCTCCCGGCGCAGGGCGCCCAGCTTATTCTTGATCAGCCTGCGGCCGCACTCGCCGCAGACGTCGCCCAGCGCGAGGATCTTCATGGGCTCACCCCTTAAAAACAGTTGACAAAACCGCGTCAGGCGGTTATTATAGTCAGTGCAAATGCCCCCGTAGCTCAGCAGGATAGAGCGTTCGCCTCCTAAGCGAAAGGCCACGCGTTCGAATCGCGTCGGGGGTGCCATACGGATGAAAAGCCTTCACAGCCTCCGCTGCGGAGGCTTTTTTTATTGGATCGCGCGATATACGCAAAAACCGGAGACTGGGTCTCCGGTCTCAGTCTGCAGATAAAGTCTGTCTTTTGATATGAGCGCGCAAGCGCGCGCCGCGACTTCTGTCAACTCATTTTAGCATTGTTGACAAGGCATGTCAACAAAGCGCGGGCGCTCTTTTCCGTCAGGATTCACGGTCCAGCGGCTCGTAGAGGCGGCCGTCGTCGTCGCGGACCAGGTCGCCGTAGGCGGGGCTGACGGCGATCTCCTGGCCCTCGGGGCCGATGAGGATGGCGCTGTCGCTCTCGGCGTAGCCCAGCTCGTAGCGGTCGATGCTGACGTCGCGGTAGCGGATGTAGGTCTGCGCGAAGCGGTGGGCCGGGGCATGCGGGACGGTCTCGGGCTTCGCAGCCGCTTCGGCGGGGGCGGGCGCCGCGTCCTCGTCCTCGTCGTCGTCATCGCGCGCCCGCCCATCCCAGAGCTTCTTTTTGGCGCAGCTCAGGCCGTGGAGGACGAAGGGGATCAGCAGCAGCCAGAAGAGCTTCTTCTGCAGGATATCGGCGCCCGCCAGGATCAGGGCCATCTGGACGGCCACCATGATGGGCAGCTCGACGATGGCCAGCAGCAGGTACTCGGCGTCCCACAGCGCCCACAGCAGCATGGCCGCGCCGCCGACCAGCGCCGCCACGGCCATGACCTTGGACCCCTGGGGGTTCATGATCGTCTCCAGATAGCCGGTCTCGGTCTCCGTGCCGATGACGACCTCGCGGACCATGTCGTACCCGGCGAGGATCACCGTGCTGACGAGGTTGTCCTTCGCCAGCAGATAGCGCAGCAGACCCAGCGCGCCCGCGTAGATTTTGAACAGATTCCGCTCCGGCTTGTCGTAGCAGGTGCACATCAGCAGATACGCCAGCGCGATCCCGCCGCCGAGGATCAGTTTCGTCAGCATTAAGAGACCCTCCCGAAATAGTATACAAAGAAATAACTCGCTAAAACAGTCTCGATATTTAATCGTGAAAAACTAATACTTATTACTAATAACAGATTACTTCTTTTTCAACAATAGCAATAACTTCATCCGGCACGGTCGTCATATCAAGTACATAACTTTTATTAAGCCTAGGATTGAAGATGCCTATTTTTGTTATATTTTCAAATATTTTATTATTTGAGTGCTTTCCCATAATATAGTACATCAGTATTTGGAGAGTGTGTTTGCTTCGAGGCGCTTGTTTTGAGACTTTGATGTCCCATAATGTATCCTCAGTAAGGTAGTCGCCTTCACCTTTAGAAACCATATCAGAATACCCATCAGGTGTAAAATCAAAGCCTTTTACTAAAACCGGTCCATGTGCTTGCCAAAAAGCAACGCTTCTCTCAACAAGAATTCTAACATTCTCTACTGTCCCTGGATCTGGCTGGGTTTCTTTTGCAGTTCTCGCAAGTGGAGCGCTGCCAATATTTCTAAACCAAACATCAAACGTAACTGCTTTACATGCATTGACTATTGACTGATCATCTAATCCTTTGATCTTCTTCAGGTATTCTCGTATCTCCTTGACTGAATCCTGACTATCCTTTGAACCAAAAAACTTTGCTACTTTTGCTCCTTTTACTGACACAGCAAAGGCATCCTTTGCGGCATCTCCCAGAAGAAATCGCGTCAAATAATCAACAGCAAGACCAACAACTGTCCAATGAATATTCTCATGTTCGTTCAAAGTCTTTCCATCATCATAAAGAGTGGTCTCAAAGGAAGATGGTCTTACATAACCACCTCTGGGCTGTCTGATCTGCTCAATACGAGATGTCACAGTATACATTGTACCCTCCTCAGGAAACGAGGATTATTATACCATCCGCTCGGGATGGTAAAGCTCGTCGAAGCGCTCGGGGGTCAGAAAGCCCAGACGGATGCAGGCCTCCCGCAGGGAGATGTTCTCCCGGAAGGCCAGCTTGGCCGTTTTGGCCGCGTTGTCGTAGCCGATGTGAGGGCTCAGCGCCGTCACGGTCATCAGCGAGCGGTCGAGGTTCTCCTTCATCTTCGCCCGGTCGGCCCTGATGCCGCTGACGCAGTTCTTCTCGAAGGACCGCAGGGAGTCGGACAGCAGGCGCACGGACTGCAGGAAATTATAGATGCACACGGGCATGAAGACGTTCAGCTCGAAATTGCCCTGGGAGGCCGAGAACCCCACGGCCGTGTCGTTGGCCATGACCTGCACGGCCACCATCGTCACGGACTCGCACTGGGTGGGGTTGACCTTGCCCGGCATGATGGAGCTGCCCGGCTCGTTTTCGGGGATCGTGATCTCGCCCAGGCCGCACCGGGGGCCGGAGGCCAGCCAGCGCACGTCGTTGGCGATCTTCATCATATTTGCCGCCAGCGCCTTCAGCGCGCCGTGGGCGAAGACGAGCTCGTCCTTGCTCGTCAGCGCGTGGAACTTGTTCTCCGCCGTGCGGAAGGGCTTGCCGGTCAGGGCGCTGATGCGCTCCGCCGCCATGACGTCGAAGCCCGCAGGGGCGTTGAGGCCCGTGCCCACGGCCGTGCCGCCCAGGGCCAGCTCGTGCAGGCCGTCGAGGCTCAGGGCGATCATGGCTCTCGCCTTCTCCATCATGCTGCGCCAGCCGGAGATCTCCTGCCCGAAGGTGATGGGCACGGCGTCCTGCAGATGGGTGCGGCCGGTCTTGACGGCGTCGGCGTTTTCACACTCCAGCCGGGCCAGGGTGGCGGTGAAGCTGTCCAGCGCGGGCAGCAGGCGGTCCTCGATGCTCATCACGGCGGCGATGTGCATGGCTGTGGGGAACGTGTCGTTGGAGCTCTGGGACATATTGACGTGGTCATTGGGGTGAAGCAGCTTCTCCCCCGCCAGCTCGTTGCCGCGGCCGGCGATGACCTCATTGGCGTTCATGTTGGACTGGGTGCCGCTGCCCGTCTGCCAGACGACCAGAGGGAAGTGGCCGTCCAGCCTGCCGTCCAGGATCTCGTCGCAGACGGTCTCGATCAGCTGCGCCCGGCGGTCGTCCAGCTTGCCCAGCGCCCGGTTTGCCTGGGCCGCGCCCTTCTTCAGCAGCGCGAAGGCGCGGATGATCTCGGGCGGCATCTTCTCGCCGCCGATCTCAAAGTTCTCGAGGCTGCGCTGGGTCTGGGCGGCCCAGTACCGGTCCGCCGGCACCTTCATCTCGCCCATCGAATCTCTCTCGATGCGGTATTCCATGGTTGGGGTCTCCTTATGCTGTGAAAAATATCAATCCTTTTTCAGGTCGCTGCCCGAGGCGGGGAGCTCGTCGTACTTCTCCAGCTCGCCGTCGGAGCTGACGTAGGTCTCGGTCTGGGTGACGGTCAGGCTGGAATCCGTGGCCTTGCCGGAGGACCGCGGCAGGCGGTTGGTGCGGATAAAATAGACGATCAGCAGCGCCAGCACGCAGACGACCACCAGAGCGATCATCTGCACGTCCACCCGCTTGTCGGTCTGTTCGTGCTTGTATTGTTTTTTCTGCTGTTTCATAAATGCCTCCGTAAGTCGTACTCTGACAGGGTAAGTATAGCACACTTCTCCGCGGTGTACCAGCAAAACCGCTTTTCCGACGTCATTTTTCGTGGTACAATGGAAAAAAGATCCGAAAGGAGCGGTATTATGTTCGCATCGATTCTGGCGATGGCCCTGGCGCTGTCGCTGCTGACCGGCGCGGCGGGCGTTCCCGCGGCCCCGCCTGCCGATCCCGATATCCCCGCCCCCGGCGGCACGTCGGACAATTCCTGGAATGCGCCGAAAACCGTCGAAAGCACCGAGATCGTCTCGGCCTATATCTACACGATGAACCCCGGGTGGTCGGAGACGCTGACGGCGCGCTGCTACCGGTTCTCGGTGAAGACGGAGGACAACGTCGTGACGGGAACGTATGTCACCGACGGCGGCGACCTGCAGACGTTCACGGCCGATCGCGACTTCCTGACGAAGCTGCAGCAGATCGTCGCCGACGGCGCGCTGGTGAAATACAACGGTCACGCGCGCTATACCTACGGTCTGCCGGACGATTTCGGCACCACCGTGCGCATCGAGTACGCAAGCGGCGAGTACATCCGCTTTTCCGACAATCAGTCGCCGATGATGAGCGCGGAGACGCTGGCAGCGCTGGCAGCGCTTTTCGAAGGAGCCGTGGAGAAATGAGCAGACGCATCCTGATCGTTTTATGCTCCGGCAGGCGCCGGGGCAACACCGCCCGGCTGGCGGAAGCCTTCGCCGCGGGCGCGCGGGAAGCCGGGCACGAGGTGCGCACGATCTCCCTGGCCGACAAGCGCGTGGACGGCTGCCTGGGCTGCAACGCCTGCCGCTACGGCAAGCCCTGTGTCCAGAAGGACGACTTCAATTCCCTGCGCCCCGAGATCGAGTGGGCCGACGCCCTCGTGTTCGCCTCGCCCCTCTATTTCTGGACGGTCTCCGCGCGAATGAAGGCGTTCGTGGAGCGGTTCTACTGCATCGCGCAGCCGGACCCCGACCCGCCCAAAGGGCGCTACGAGAAGTACCCGGAGAAGGACTGCGCGCTGCTGATGACCTCGGCGGACGACCTGTTCTGGACGTTCAGCCAGGCCGTGGCATGGTATGATTTCACGCTGATCAACTACATCGGCTTCCGCGACAAGGGCAAGCTCCTGGCCGCCGGCTGCGGCGGCTCCTCCGGCCCGCCCCGGATCCAGGAGACTGACTGGCTCGAAAAAGCAAGGGCCTTCGGAAAGGCGTTTTACGGGGAAGAGGGATAGCCCGGCCTGCGGGAGCGTAAGATCATTGATGTGCGCGTACAGCTTGGCTCCCTCTCCGAGGGAGCTGTCACGGCCCGCAGGGCCGTGACTGAGGGAGTTGTTCCGAGGTGATCGCGCTTCCGGGGCCGTGATGTGCGCGGGCCGGTGCGGTACGGTGCGGGCACTGTTCCCGACGACGACCACCGTACGGGCCCGTGATGTGCGCCTGACAGACGGGCGGCCGCAGGCCGCCGCTGCGACGACTTGGCTCCCTCCGCGAGGGAGCTGTCAAACGGCAGAGCCGTTTGACTGAGGGAGTTGCCGCGGGATGCACATGGCTCCGGGGCGGTTCAAAGCCCGGGGCAACTCCTTCCGTCACGCTTCGCGTGCCACCTCCCTCAAAGAGGGAGGCTATGCTGACGCGGCCGTGATGTGCGCGAGCCGGTGCGGAACGGTGTGGGCACCGTTTCCGACGACGACCACCATACGGGGCCGTGATGTGCGCCTGACAGACGGGCGGCCGCAGGCCGCCGCTGCGACGACCACATAACGCGGGCGTGATCAAGGGCCGATGTGGTCATCGGCCCCTACGACGCACGACGCACCCAAACGTGTCATCCTGAGCGGAGCGAAGCGGAGTCGAAGGATCTATGCCCTTCACGCCGCGCAGCGGCGGTATCCAATGCGGCGCAGGCACCGCAATTGTCAACTGTCAATTCGCCCTTCCACTGTCCACTGTCAACTGTACACGATACAAAAAGCCGCCCGTCGGGCGGCTTTTTGTATCCGTTTCGTATTATCGTTCCGGGTTAAAACTCATCGTAATCGTCCTCTACGGTGTAGTCCGCTTCGCTTTTATGGCGGGTGCCGGTGAGGTCCATGTAGTAATTGCAGTAGGTGCTCACGCGGTAGGGGCTGGCGTAGATCTCGCTGAGGCCGTAGGTCAGGGCGCTGAGGAAGGACCAGCCGATGAAGCTGAAGACCAGCAGGAAGAACTCCCAGCGATGGCCGCGCATGAGCAGGCGGCTCTCGCGCATGGCCTCGACGGCGGTCATGTCGGGGTTGTCTGCCAGCAGGAGCGTGGTCTGGCTGTAGCCCAGCAGCAGGATGACGCCGGGGACGATCAGCGCGATGAAGCCCAGACCGACGATGATGCTCGTCAGGAGCTCCGCCACGATGATGCGCACGGGGCGGTAGAAGCCGTCGAACAGGTCGCCGTAGCCCACCTCGCGGCCCCGGGCGGCGCGCAGGCAGTAGTAATAGAAGCCGTAGCCCAGCACGGCGCTGATCACCCAGATCAGCACGGACAGGATCGACAGGTACCCCTTCTGCATGGGGCTCATGCTGGTGTAATACTGGATGATGGCCTGCCCGGCCTGGGCGGGTCCGGCGTGATAGACGACCTCGGCCGCCTTGTCAAAATGGTTGGCGAACCGCTCCAGCACGGTGGAGAGGACCATAGCGATGACCGAAGCGATATAGATCTGCGGCGAATAGTCCCGCATGGTCTCCTTGGCCTGCTGTTTCAGATCATAAAACATAAGCTGCCTCCTCTTTTATGCGTTGTACGACGTCAGGTCCAGGCCCGTTTTCTCGGCGATAAACGCGCCGAACGTCTCGGGATCGCCCTGGCTGAAGCCGGATTTGACGATGATATGCGCCTCGTTGGGGCTGGTGAACAGGAAATAGCGCGCGGGGTCCTCGAACAAAAGGGCCATGTCGCGGTAGCTGAACGTCTTGTCGTTGCCCTGGCGCGTCTCCACGTAGCAGTTGTCGTAAAAGCGGTAGCCGACGTTCATCCCCTGCCCCGTGTACATGCGCCAGGCGCGCTTGCCGGAGAACTTGTCGACGGGCAGGAACAGAAGCACTGCGCCGGCGCACAGCATGGCCGCCTGGATGGCCAGGAGCTTCGCGTCCATGACAGTCTCCCCCAGCATGACCCTGGCGTACACGACGCCCATCAGGTTGACGACGGCGGACAGGACCATGACGACGCCCGCGCCCTTGACCGACCATTTGGCGATGGCCTCCATGCGCCGCAGCTGCTTGTCCTTGCGGTTGTATACTTTCATGAAGCCGATGAAGTCGTCTTCGGTGTAGACCGCCGAGGCGGCGTAGATGGGATCGGGCATGGTGACACCTCCGGGAGAGTGTAGTTGACAGTGGTCAGTTGACAGTTGACAATGGACAATTGCGGTGTCGGCTTCGCCGACGATCGGATACCGCCGCTGCGCGGCGTGAAGGGCATAGATCCTTCGACTCCGCTTCGCTCCGCTCAGGATGACACGTTTGGGGAACGGATCGCTTCGTAGGGGCCGATGACCACATCGGCCCATGATGCCGCCTCCGGATCGTGGTCGTCGCAGCCCATCGGCGCACATCACGGCAGCATCAGCATAGCCTCCCTCGGTGTCTGAACACGCGTGTCTCAGCCTGCGGCTGAGCCTTTCGCGCGGAATAGGGAGGTGGCACGCGAAGCGTGACGGAAGGAGTTGCCCCGGGCTTTGAGCCGCTCCGTAAACATGATCATCCCGCCGCAACTCCCTCAGTCAAACGGCTCTGCCGTTTGCCAGCTCCCTCGGAGAGGGAGCCAAGGAGGGATGGGCGTTGTGCCCTGCCGCCCGTTTGCTGCTTTGGATTATATCACGTCCGGCGCGTAAAGAAAAGACCGGAAGGCGATTCCTTCCGGTCTTTTATGAAACTTTAATGCGCGGTTCAGGCTGCTTTAACCATTCCCGTGCCCTTGGCCCTTCCGGCGCGCAGCGCCGTATCGGATCGTTTTTTCGGCGGACATGCGCCGCCGAAAAAACACCTTCCGGTCCGCAAACGTGCGCCCGCAGGGCGTGCGCTGCAGCGGACCGGCCCGAGCGGACGACTCCCGTCGTCCGCGGGCCCTTCTATGCTGAAAATCATCAGATTTTCAGCATGACGCCGGAGGCGTCTTACGCGCCAACTACGCCGCGGAAGATGGTCAGCAGGAAGCCGGCCTGCTGGTTCCCCGCAAAATCCTTGATTTTGCGGGGGCCCCTTTGATCCAATAGATTTGCCCGAAATGAATTCGGTCAAATCCTGCGCCGCTTTGCGGCGCTGCCGCAGCGGCCGGCAAAAAAAGCGGCCGGACGACCGGCCGCTTTTTTAAGTGATTCGATTACGCGCCAACTACGCCGCGGAAGATGGTCAGCAGGAAGCCGGCCGCTACGGCGGAGCCGATGACGCCGGCGACGTTGGGGCCCATGGCGTGCATCAGCAGGAAGTTGGACGGATTGGCCTTCTGGCCCTCGACCTGAGAGACACGGGCAGCCATGGGGACGGCGGAGACGCCGGCGGAACCGATCAGCGGGTTGACCTTGCCGCCGGTGACCTTGTACATGATCTTGCCCAGGATCAGACCGCCGACGGTGGAGAAGCTGAACGCGATCAGGCCCAGCACGACGATCTTGATGGTGCTCCAGGTGAGGAAGCGATCGGCCACGGTGGTGGCGCCGACGCTCATGCCCAGGAAGATGGTGACGATGTTCATCAGGGCGTTCTGGGCGGTGTCGCTCAGACGCTCGGTGACGCCGCACTCCTTGAACAGGTTGCCCAGCATCAGGCAGCCGATCAGCGGGGCGGTGTCAGGCAGCAGCAGGATGACGAAGATGGCCACGCAGATGGGGAAGATGATCTTCTCCTTCTTGGAGACCGTGCGCAGCTGATCCATCTTCGTGGCGCGCTCCTTCTCGGTGGTGAGAAGACGCATCAGAGGCGGCTGGATCATGGGGATCAGCGCCATGTACGAGTACGCCGCGATGGCGATGGCGCCGAGCAGTTCGGGCGCCAGCTTGGAGGTCAGCAGGATGGCCGTGGGGCCGTCGGCGCCGCCGATGATGCCGATGGAGGCAGCCTGGGGGCCGGTGAAGCCCAGCACGATGGCCAGCAGGAACGCGCAGTAGATGCCCAGCTGCGCGGCAGCGCCCAGCAGCAGGCTCTTGGGGTTGGCGATCAGGGGACCGAAGTCCGTCATGGCGCCGACGCCCATGAAGATCAGGGACGGATACAGGCCGGCCTTGACGCCGATGTAGAGGATGTCAAGGAAGCCGCCCTCTTTCATGATATGACCGTAGCTGTGATAGAACTCACTGGTATTGTCCAGGAACTGATCCCAGAGGTCGGGGTGGTACAGACCGGAGCCCGGCAGGTTGGTCAGCAGCATGCCGAAGGCGATGCCGACGAGCAGCAGGGGCTCGAACTTTTTGACGATGCCCAGATAGAGCAGCACGCAGGCCGCGAGGATCATGATCAGCTGACGGGGGTCAGAGAACAGACCGGCGAAGCCCGAGTTTGCCCAGATGCTGGACATGGTTCCGGAAATAACACTCATGCGCGGACCTCCTACTGCAGGACGAACAGCGGGGCGCCGGTATCGACGTTCTGGCCCTTGACAGCGATGACCTGGGCGATGACGCCGTCACGCGGCGCGGAGATGTCGTTCTCCATCTTCATGGCCTCGAAAACGCACAGGACCTCGCCCTTCTTGACGGCCTGGCCCTGAGAGACCTTGACGTTGACGATGACGCCGGGCATGGGGATCTTGATGACTTCGCCGGAGGCGGTGACGGCAGCGGCGGCGGGGGCGGGAGCAGGCGCGGGGGCGGCGGCAGGCGCAGCGGCGGGCGCGGCGGCCACGGGAGCGGCAGCGGCGGGAGCGGCGGGAGCGACGGCCTCGTATTCGTCGATCAGCATGGCGGAGCCGTGCTCGACCTCCACCTCGTAGGTGGTGCCGTTCAGGGTAACTTTATATTTCATCTGTAACACCTCTTATAATTCTTTGATGCTCTTGAAGCGCAGCTCGTTGACGGGCACGCCCATCTCGTCGGCCACGATGGCCATGATCATAGCGGCCTTGCGCGGCTCGACGCCGTGCAGGTCGATGCTGCCGGCCGAGCCGGGAGCCGGGGGCAGCAGAGGCTTGACGGGGGTGGGCTCGACAGCCTTCGTCGCCGCGGGCGCGGGGATCGGGTTGGCGGCGGGCTTTTCCTTCGATGCGACCACCTTGCCCATGACCGTGATGATGGCCATGAGGATGACGAGCATCAGGAAAACGACGCCCAGACCCAGCACCGAGTAGCCAAGCCCGTTGGCGATACTGGGATAAAGTTCAGCCATGGTTGGTCCTCCTTACGCCTTCTCGATGGTGTACTTGACGGTGTTCTTTTCCTTTTCGGCCCTGTTCTGCAGGAACTTCTCGGCGATCTGCGGGAACGCGACGTAGCTCAGCACGTCCTCCTCGCACTTGGCCAGGTCGCCGATCTCGGCCTTGGCGGCCTCCAGGCCGGGCTTCAGCAGGTCGGCGTAGCGGCACTCGACCACGGGCTCGTCGCCCAGGACCTTCTTGCGCAGCTCCTCGTTGACCTCGCCGGGGGCGCGGCCGTATTCGCCGTGGAGGTAAGCCTTGATCTCCTTGGAGACGTTCTTATACCGCTCGCCCAGCAGGACGTTGGTGGTAGCCTGAACGCCGACCATCTGGGAGGAAGGAGTGACCAGGGGAGGATAGCCCAGATCCTTGCGGACACGGGGGACCTCCAGCAGGACCTCGGGCAGCTTGTCCAGGGACTTCTGGGCCGTCAGCTGGGCGACCAGGTTGGACAGCATGCCGCCGGGCACCTGATAGATCAGAGCGTCGGTCTCGGTGTTCATGACGATGGGGTTCAGCAGGCCGGCCTTGATGGCGGCAGCCTTGATGGGCTTGAAGTGATCGTTGATCTTCTTCAGCTTCTGCTCGTCCAGACCGGACTCGTAGCCCATCTCCTTCAGCGTGTAGTGCAGGGACTCCGTGGGAGGCTGGGACGTGCCGCCGGAGAAGCAGGAGATGGCGGTGTCGATGACGTCCGCGCCGGCCTCGACGGCCTTCAGCAGGGTCATGGCGCCGCAGCCGGTGGTGCTGTGGGTATGGATGACGACGGGGATGGACACGGCTTCCTTGATGGCCTTGGTCAGCTTGTAGGAGACGTCGGGGGTCATGATACCGGCCATATCCTTGATGCAGATGGAGTGGACGCCCATCTTCTCCAGGTCACGGCTGAGCTGGACGAACATGGGGATGTTGTGGATGGGGCTGGTGGTGTAGCACAGGGCGCCCTGGACGTGAGCGCCGGCCTTCAGGGCCTCGTCCACGGCCACTTCGATGTTGCGCAGGTCGTTCAGCGCGTCGAAGATACGGATGATGTCGATGCCGTTCTCAACGCTCTTGCGGACGAAGGCGCGCACGACGTCGTCGGGATAGTGCTTGTAGCCCAGGATGTTCTGGCCGCGCAGCAGCATCTGCAGCTTGGTGTTGGGGCAATGCTTGCGGATGGTGCGCAGTCTCTCCCAGGGATCCTCGTTCAGGTAGCGGAGGCAGGAGTCAAAGGTGGCGCCGCCCCAGCATTCGATGGAGTAGTAGCCCGCTTTGTCCATCGTGTCCAGGATGGGCAGGAAGTCCTTGATCGGCATACGGGTGGCGATCAGGGACTGGTTGCCGTCACGCAGGACAGTCTCGGTAAAATTGATCTTCATGAGTTCTCTCCTTTGGTGAAAGTTTTTATTTAAAAATTAAATATGCGCTTTTTCATATATTGTGAACTTTTTATAAAACCGCACAAGGCGCTTGCACAGCCCTGTTTGACCATAGCTGCACATGCCGCCATTATTTTTTATTATATCACGATTCTGATAAAAGTGAAGTATTATTTTTTGAAATCCCTCCATATCTCAGCTGGAATACCACGCGAAAATCGTTATTTTTTAATTGTAAAGACTTGCGGGGTGTGGTATACTGAACTGTACGCATCTGTGAAGCATCGAAAGGAACCTGACACCGATATGAAAAAGGACTGCATCATCTCCATCAAGGGGCTCCAGCAGGTGGACGATCCCGACACCGACGAGGTCACGCTGACCACCGAAGGACGGTTCTACCGCAAGCCCGGCGGGTATTATCTCGTCTACGACGAAAGCGAGATCAGCGGGCTGGAGGACACGCGCACCACGGTGAAGGTCTCCGGCGACAACGTCACGGTGACGCGCTCGGGCAAGTACCCCTCCCTCATGACCTTCCAGCCCGACCGGCGGCACATGGGCATGTACTACACCGACATGGGCAACCTAACCATCTCGGTGGCCACGCGCTCCGTCCGCAACGAGCTCACCGACGACGGCGGCCGCGTCACCGTCGATTACGACATCGAGTTCCAGCACGCCTACATGAGCACCAACAACCTGACCATCGACGTCCGGGTGCCCCAGCAGTAACGGGGCGGACCGGCTGACGGCGCCGTGATGTGCGCGGGCCGGAAAGATCCCTCGACAGGCTCGGGATGACCGGAAGAGCGGCCGTGATCACGGGCCGATGTGTCATCGGCCCCTGCGGCGACCGGTGTCCGGGGCTGTGTGCATCCCGGGGCAACTCCCTCAGCCTGCTTCGCAGACAGCTCCCTCGGGGAGGGAGCCTTTCCCGCCGCAGGCGGTATCCAATGCCCCGCAGGCACAACAACTATCAACTGTCAATTCGCCCTTCAAAGACTTTTTCTCGAAAGGAATCAAAATATATGAACGCCATCAAGCAGGCCATGGATCAGGCCTCCGAACTGATCCTGAACGGCTATCGCGCCGCCGCGGCCAAGGGGCTGCTGCCCGACGCGGAGCTGCCCCGCCCGGTCATCGAGGTCCCGAAGGACCCGAAGAACGGCGATTACGCCTCCTCCTTCGCCATGCAGAGCGCCCGCGCGCTGCACATGGCCCCCGTCAAGTCGGCCCAGGCCATCTGCGAGAACGCCGACCTGACCGGCACCGTGTTCTCCTCCATCGAGTGGGCCGCCCCGGGCTTCATCAACCTGCGGCTGGGCCATCACTGGTACGAGGGCGTGCTGCAGACCATCTGCGCCGAGGGCGACGATTACGGCCGCTCCACCCGCGAGCATCCCCAGAAGATCATGGTGGAGTTCGTCTCCGCCAACCCCACGGGCCCCATGCACATGGGCAACGCCCGCGGCGGCGTGCTGGGCGATACGCTGGCCGAGGTCCTCAGCCGCTCCGGCCATCAGGTCAGCCGCGAGTTCTACGTCAACGACGCCGGCAACCAGATCGACAAGTTCGCCCGCTCCATCGACGCCCGCTTCCGCCAGCTGCTGGGCCTGCAGTCTGAGGAAGACTTCCCCGAGGACGGCTACCACGGCGACGACATCCGCGCGCTGGCCGAGGACTATCTCAAGGAGCACGGCGACAGCCTCAAAGACGCGCCGCTGCAGGAGCGTCTTGACAAGCTGGCCGCCTTCGGCCTGGAGCGCAACATCCCGAAGATGAAGGCCGACCTCCGGCGCTACGGCATCGAATACGACACCTGGTTCTTCGAGAGCGAGCTGCACAAGGGCTACATCGAGGAGACCGTCAAGCTGCTGACCGACAAGGGCTACACCTACCGCAAGGACGACGCCCTGTGGCTCAAGACGAGCGAGATTCTCCGCGGCGTCCTGCTCAGCGAGGGCAAGACCGAGGAGCAGATCGAGAAGCTGGAGCTGAAGGACGACGTGCTGCAGCGCTCCAACGGCTTTTACACCTACTTCGCCGCCGACATCGCCTACCACCGCAACAAGCTGGCCGAGCGCGGCTTCGACCTGGCCATCAACATCTGGGGCGCCGACCACCACGGCCACGTGGCGCGTCTGAAGGGCGCGCTGGACGCGTTGGGCCTGGACGGCGAGCATCGGCTGGAGATCGTGCTGATGCAGCTGGTCCGCCTGATGCAGGACGGTCAGGTGGTCCGCATGTCCAAGCGCACGGGCAAGGCCATCGCCCTCAGCGACCTGCTGGACGACATCCCCGTGGACTCCGCCCGCTTCTTCTTCAACTCCCGCGTCAGCGACAGCGCGCTGGACTTCGACCTCGATCTGGCCGTCCGTCAGGACAGCGAGAACCCGATCTATTACGTCCAGTACGCCCACGCCCGCTGCAAGAGCATCCTCAAGGCCCTGGCCGCCGAGGGCATCAGCGGCGACCCCAAGGACCCCGATCTGACGCTGCTCACCGACCCCGCGGAGCTCGATCTGATCCGTCAGCTGTCCAAGCTGCCCGAGGAGATCCGCCTGGCCGCCGATTCCCGCGACCCGTCGCGCCTCAACCGCTACGCCGCCGAGTGCGCCACGGCCTTCCACCATTTCTATACGGTCTGCCGCATCAAGGAAGCCGCCACCCCCGCCCTGCGCGACGCCCGCATCTGCCTGGTCAACTGCATGGCCCAGGTGGTGCGCAACACCCTCAGCACCCTGGGCGTCAACGCTCCCGATCATATGTGATACCCGCCGCAAGGCGACGCCTGAGATCCGGGAGGATCTCAGGCGTTTTTGAAGGCAGGCGGCGCGGTATCTTGGCTCCCTCTCCGAGGGAGCTGGCTCAGCCCGCAGGGCTGAGACTGAGGGGGGTCGTACCGGGATGCACACCCGGAGCCGTGATGTGCGCCGACCGGTTATGGCGAGCACAGCTCGCCGCTACGATGACCACAAAACGTTGGCGTGATCAAGGGCCGATGTGGTCATCGGCCCCTACAACGCGCCCCGTTCCCCAAACATGTCATCCTGAGCGGAGCGCAAGCGGAGTCGAAGGATCTTGCCCTTGAGCCGCTGTGATGTGCGCCGGCCGGAAAGATCCCTCGACAAGCTCGGGATGACAGGAAGAGACGCCGTGATCTGCGCGTACCAGCTTCTCTCCCTCAGTCTGCTTCGCAGACAGCTCCCTCTCCGAGGGAGCCCTTCACGCCGAGAAGCGGCGGTATCCAATGCGCCGCAGGCACATCAATTGTCAACTGTCAATTCGTTTTTCCACTGTCAACTGTCCCATGAGGTGTATCAAATGATGAAACGATTCCTTCCCCTGCTGCTCGTGCTTTCCACGGTGCTGACGCTTCCCGCGGCGGCTGTTACGGCCACGCCGGCGGAAAAGGTGCAGCGGCTGGAGCGCGTGCTGCTGATGATCGAGAACAGCGCCCTTGATTACAAGGGCGAGGACGTGCTGCACAAGAGCCTCGAGTTCCTCTTCGAGCGCGATCCCGACAGCTACGAGCTGCTGGTCGACTACCTGATGTCCCGCTACGACAAGCACTCGACCTATCTGCCCGAGGGCACCTACGATGTGGCCTTCCCCACGGGCGAGAGCTATGTGGGCGTGGGCGTCACCATGACGAAGACCGACGCGGGCGTGGCGCTGTCGGAGGTGCGTGAGGACGGCCCCGCCGCCCGGGCCGGGCTGCTGCCCGGCGACCTGCTGACGGCGGTGGACGGCGTCGACGCCACGCAGATGACCACCGGACAGGTGGCGGAGCTGGTCCGCGGCGAGGACGGCTCCCGGGTCGAGCTGTCCGTCCTGCGGGCGGGCGTGCCCATCACGTTCACCGTGACGCGCAGTCAGGTGGAGGTGCCCAACCTCGAATACAGCGATCTGGGCGGCGGCGTGTGGTACATGCGCATCACACGCTTTTCCGACGCCTACACCTATATGCTCAACGCCCAGGCCCGCAACGACATGAAGAACGCGGGCGCGCAGGCGCTGGTCCTCGACCTGCGCGGCAACCCCGGCGGCGAGATCCGCATGGCGCTGACGTTCATCGACCACCTGATCGACAAGGACGGCGTCAAGTATTTCACCCTCCGGGACCGCGAGGGCGACGACCGCGAGCTGTTCGACAACAATTTCCTCTCCTCCGGCAACGGGCTGAGCCTCAACAAGATCGTCATTCTGACGGATCACGAGACCGCCAGCGCCGCCGAGATCATGACCGCCGCGCTCCACGACACGGGCTATGCCGTCACCGTGGGCGAGACGACCTTCGGCAAGGCCAGGGGCCAGAACCACCTCGTCTTTGACGACGGCTCCGCCGCCGTGCTGACCACCGTGCAGCTGGTGCCGCCCTCGGGCGTCGATTACGAGGGCAAGGGCCTCGCCCCCGACGTCCCGGTGGAGAACCGCCGGGAGGGCCATCCCGCCTCCGCCTGCCGCCGCCTGAGCTTCCGCCGCCTGTCCATGGGCGCCAGGGGCCAGGACGTGACGGACCTGCAGAACGCCATGAAGGCCCTGGGGTATCTGGAGGACTGGTACGAGTCCGACGTCTTCGACGGCGAGCTGCTGGGCGCCGTCAACGCGTTCCTCAACACCGTGGGCGAGAACCCCATGACCTACGTCAACGCCCGCACCGCCGGGCTGATCAACGCCCGCCTCGACGACCTCAGCCGCCTCCACGTCGTCCGCGACGACCAGCTGGCCAAGGCCGTGGAGATCGCCGGAACGTATGTGAAGTGAGCGCAAATAGTTCACAATGATAAGGAAAAAAGCCGCCCCTGCGGGCGGCTTTTTCAGTAGACGGTGAAAGGCCGAATTGTCCATTGTCAATTGATTAAAAGGCCGCCTTTCGGCGGCCTTTGGCTTATTTCAGCGTGGGCAGGGGGTCCATGGGGATGGTCTCTTCGGCCATCATGCTGTCCATGTATTGGATGTACTCCTCCTTGGTCAGGGCGGGGGTGTAGGCGGCCATCATGGCTTTGGCGTTGGCGGCGCCGTCCTTGAGCAGCTTGTAGCCGGCCAGGGCGAAGACCTTGGCGGTCATGACGTAGGCCAGGTATTCGTCGGTGACGCGGACGTCGGGGTTGTGCAGCACGCCGGAGTAGCCGCCGGTGTTGAACTGGATCGTGGGCATGATGCTGGCGACGTCGCCGTAATCGGTGGAGCCGGTGGAGTGCTTGAGGCCCTCGAGGCCCGTGATCTCGTATTTGTTGCCCACGGAGGCGTTGGCGTCCTGCAGCGCCTCCACCACGGCCTTCGTCTCCTTGACGGGGATCAGGGGCAGGTACCCGGCGAAGGTCTTGATGGTCAGGCCCGCGCCGGTGGCCACGGCGCCCGCCCGCATGGCGCGGTCGAACTTCTTCGAGGCGTCGATGACGGCGGGGATGTTGTTGGCGCGGACGTAATACTCCAGCACGACCTTGTCGGCGATGACGTTGGTGGCGCTGCCGCCGAAGACCGTGAAGCCGTGGATGCGGACGGTGTCGCTGTCGCGGAAGGACTCCCGCTGGATATCGACGGCGTTCTTCGCCAGCGCGGCGGCGTTGTAGGCGTCGACGCCGTTCTGGGGCGCGCCGGCGGCGTGGGCGGCCTTGCCCGTGAAGGTGATCATCTTGTTGACGAAGCCGTTGTTGGTGCCGTTGCTGAGCGCCAGCTGGCAGGCGGGGCTGGTGTGATGGCCCACGGTGACGTCGATGTCGTCCAGCGCGCCGATGCGGATCAGCTCGCACTTGCCGCCGCCGTAGCCGATTTTGCCCTCGTCGATCATCTGGCTCTTGAGGGCCGTCTCCACGAACTCCTCGGCGGGAACGCCGAAAAAGACGATGTTGCCGTCCAGCGCCGCCCTGATCTCCGGATCGCTGAGGGCCATCGCCGCGCCCATGACGCCCGTGATCTGGGCGTTGTGGCCGCAGCAGTGGGACGCGCCGGTCTCGGGGTTGACGTCGGGGTGGTTGGCGATGGGCAGGGCGTCGTACTCGCCCATCAGCGCCACGGTGGGGCCCTCGGCATTCCGGCCCTTGAGGTAGCCCTTGGCGCCCGTGACGGCCAGGCCCTCCACGGTCTCGATGCCCAGGCTCTTGAGCACGTCCGTGAACTTGCCCGCCGTGCGGAACTCGCGATAGCCCAGCTCCGCGTGCTTCCAGATGTCGCGGCCGAAGGCCATGATCTCGTCCTGTTTGCTGTCGATGATGTCGCAGATCTTCTGTTCCAGTCTGTCCATAGTGCTTCGCTCCTTTAAAGCGCAAAATAGTTGATGGCCCATTATACCACGCCCCGGGGAAAATGTCCACACCTTGACGCTGCCCGCGATCACCGATATAATAAAAAAGGCAATAGAAGCCGCAATTCTCTGTCAAGGTGAAGACCATGCGCCATCCTGTGAAAACAAAGCTGCTGATCGCCGCGCTGGCGGCATTTCTTCTCGTGCCCGCGTCGTATATCCTCTTCGGCCGCGAGGGCAAGACGCCGCCGCCCATGACCGACGACGGCTCGAAGGTCAGCCGTCCTGCCTGTGAAAACGCCGTGAGCGGCGGCGGGACGCTGGACTGGGGCCTGACCGCCGCAGTGGAGGACGTGACGCCCGTCTCCTGCACCCTGCGTCTGACGCAGAGCGGCGGGATCGCCGGGGAGCTGACTACGGGCGAGTGGTTCCGCATCGACGTGCCTCAGAACAAGCTGTGGGCCCCGCTGGCGACGCTGCGGGAGGACGTGAGCTGGAACGCCATCGCCCATATCGTCCCGCCGGACGGCGAGATCACGCTGGACGAGCAGTGGGAGAGCCTCTACGGCGCCCTGCCCGCCGGGCGGTACCGCCTTGTCAAGGAGGTCCTGGACGTCACCGCCCCCGGCACCTTCGACAAGATGTATTATTACGCCTATTTCGAGATCGAATAAAAGGAGGTCCCACCCATGAAGGTCGCGCTTTTGCAGACGCCGGTGTCCTTTGACCGGCAGAGGAACATCGACGGGGCGCTGGAATCGCTGCGCTGGGCAGCGGAGAACGGCGCAGACGTGGCCGTGCTGCCCGAGATGTTCACGTGCCCCTATGCCAACAAATACTTCCCCGTCTACGCCGAGGAGGGCGTGGGCCCCACCCGCGCATCGCTGTCCGCGGCGGCGAAGGAGCTGGGGCTGTACGTCGTCGGCGGCTCGATCCCCGAGCGCGCGGACGGGAAGCTCTACAACACGTCCTTCGTCTACGACCGTCAGGGTCTGGAGATCGCCCGCCACCGCAAGATCCACCTGTTCGACATCGACGTCAAGGGCGGCCAGCGGTTCATGGAGTCCGAGACCTTCACCCCCGGAAGCGACGTGACGGTCTTCGACACGGAGTTCGGCAAGATGGGGCTGATGATCTGCTTCGACATCCGCTTCCCGGAGCTGGCGCGGCTCATGGCGCTGCGGGGCGCGCAGGTCCTGTTCGTCCCGGCGGCCTTCAACATGACCACCGGCCCCCTGCACTGGGAGCTGGCCTTCCGCCAGCGGGCCGTGGACAATCAGCTTTACATGGTGGGCGTCTCGCCCGCCCGGGACGAGCAGGGCGTCTACGTGGCCTATGGCAACTCCATCGCCGTGTCCCCCTGGGGCAGAGTGCTGGCGCGGATGGACGGGTACGCCAACCGCATGGTGGTGGAGCTCGACCTGACGGAGCTGGCGCGCGTCCGGGCGCAGCTGCCGCTGCTCAGCGCCCGCCGCACCGATCTTTATGAGGTAAAGGGCTTGTAATAAGCCAATTGACGGTGTATAATAAAGAAAACTGAATGGCAGAGTAGGCCGATATGTGTCAGTGCCCGGGAGACGGGGAGTTGTTCCCGGGACGAAGGGGCGGAAGCCCGCAGTATGTCGGCCGCATCCCGCTGCCGCACAGGGATGGCTTGTATCTCCCTCCTTATGCGGCAACTGTCGTATAAGGAGGTTTTTTGATGTTCAAGCATCCCTTCTCCGGCGCCTTCTGGCGTCAGGCCGCCAAGTCGGCCACGAACCTGCGCGTCATGGTGGTGTGCGCCATGTGCATGGCCGCCTCCATCGTGCTGGGGTACTTCTACGTGCCCGTCAGCGACACGCTGACCATCCGCTTCTCCTACCTGGCCACGGCCACGGCCGGGCTGACGGCGGGGCCGCTGGGCGCGCTGCTGTACGGCTTCGCCGTGGACCTGCTGGACTTTATGATCCACCCCCAGGGCAATTTCTTCTTCGGCTACACGCTGTCGGCCATGTTCGGCGCGCTGTTCTACGCGCTGTTCTTCTACCGCCAGCGGGTGACGGTGCTGCGCATGGTGCTGTGCCGCATCTGCGTCAACTATCTGGTCAACGTGGGGCTGGGCGCCTTCTGGAGCTCGATCCTGTACAGCAAGGGCTACCTCTACTACCTGACCAAGAGCCTGCTCAAGAACACGATCATGCTGCCCATCGAGGTGGCGATCATGGCGGTGTTCTTCTCCCTGCTGCTCCCCGCGCTGAAGAAGACCGGCCTGCTGCCCGTCGAACAGTGCAAAAAGGTGACCTGGTTCTGAGAAAAGTGATTCCTGTATGCAATTATTGAGTAAAAAATTACGGATCGTATATTGGTGTATCCTCGTTCTGCTGTCCATGGCGCTGGGTATTTACATCGGCGCCGCGGGCTACGAGGTCTTTCGGGGCGTGGGGCTGGCGCTGCTGATCGGGTGGTTCGTGATCGTCCTGCTGCTGATGCTGGCGCTGAACCTCTGGGGCGTCAGGCGCCTCAACAGGCAGCTGGAGGCGATCCATCCCCTGCTGAAGACCGACCCGGACGAGTACGTGCGCCGGCTGGACGCGCTGCTGGGCGGCAAGGAAGCGCCGGCGCTCCGGCAGGTGCACGTCATCAACACGGCCGTCGCCATGCTGGAGAAAAAATCGTATGACGAGGCGGAGCGTCAGCTGCTGTCCCTGGACCCGAAAAAGCTCCGGGGCCGGAACGCCGCGGTCTACTGGGCCGATCTGGCGCTGACAAGGTTCCATCAGGGACACCCGGACGACGCATCCGGGATCTTCACGGAGCAGGAGCGTCTGTTCACGCCCTACCGCGGCGACGACAAGCTGGGGCCGATCCTGGCGTCGCTGGAATGCTGCCGTCTGCTGCAGCGGAACGACCCGGAGGGCGCGCGGGAGGTCCTGCTGGAGGCGCGCAGCCGCTGGCCGGGCAGCGATGAAGCAGCGTTATTCAACGAAGTCGAACGATATTTGAGGTGAATGAGATGGCAAAGATACACGTGAGAGGCGCGGCGGAGCGTCGTTTTCCCGCCGATCAGATGGAGATCACGGTGTCCGTGCGGGCGTCCAGCGTTTCCTCCGGCGAGGCAACGCGTCAGGGCCGGGCGAAGACGGAGCAGCTGCTGACGCTGCTGCAGGATCGGTTCGGCATCCCGCCCGAGGAGGTGCGGCTGGACAGCGAGAGCATCCAGAGCGAATACGGCGTCGAGGAGCGCTACTCGTTCCGCAAGGCCATGCGCCTGCGCTGCAAGGCCGATCTGGCGCTGAGCGAAGCGCTGACCCAGGCGCTGGAGGAGACGGAGAGCGTGGGCTGTGACCTGAGCTTCGACCTCAGCGACCGCGCCGCCGCCGAGGAGGAGGTCATCGCCGCCGCGCTGGAGGACGCCAGACGCAAGGCGCGGCTGATCGCCGCCGCCACCGGGGCGAAGCTCGTGGGCGCCGACGAGGTGCGCTACGAGGTCTACGGCGCGGAGCCGGCGGAGGCAAGGATGTTCAAGGCCGACACCGTCGCACTGGGCGCCAGCGCCCTCGCCGCCCGACTGAGCCTGCCAGAGATCACGATCGACAAGGAGCTGACCGTCAGCTTCGTGTGCGAATAAAACGAAAGGCCGCCGAAAGGCGGCCTTTTTCAGTTGACAGCGGAAGGGCGAATTGACAATTGAAAACAGGCCGCCCTGGCGGGCGGCCTGTTTTTTACTTGATCACTGCTCATTCGACGTCATACTGCTCGCACAGGGGGACGTTGTGGTCCGTGAGGAAGATCTCGGCCCGGCAGTAGTCCTTGACGGTATCGGGGTCCTTGAAGGTGAAAACGTGCTCTTCGGACTTCTGGATGTCCATCATCTGCACATCGAGCATGCAGCCGGCGGCGTCGTAGACGGCGCACAGGACCTTTGCCGTTTCGCTTTCGCTGTAGGCGGAGGCGTACACGGTCAGCGTATCGGCGTTCCGTTCGGCGTAGGCGTAGGGGATGGCGTTGTCGTCCCAATCCTCGATGAGGTTCATCTCCTCGCGGCTGGTGTGGGTGTAGTCCGTGTCGTACTTGTGCCGCAGCGTGTACTCATACCGGAAGTCATGATCGCCGACGGCGTCGTCGCTGATCGTCAGGCGCCAGCCGCGGTCGGTCTCCTCGAACGTGACGGCCTCGTCGCCGTAGTTCATCGCGGCGGATTCCAGCTCATACTCGTAATCGGGGTCGATCATCAGCCACAGCGTGCGGGGATTGCCGCCGCCGTAGCGGTATTCCATATAATATGCCGAGATGACGTAGTGCTCGTCGTCGTAAACGGGCTCGCTGAACCAGCCGATGTCGGGCAGCTTCACATCGATGACGCTGATGTATTTCTTCCCGTCGGACTTGCGGATGGCGTAAATGACCAGGCGGTCGCCGGCGTGAGAATCGCGCATGTCGATATCGACAGTGTCGCCGAGGCCGCCGCCCGCGGACGATTCCTCACTGAAGCTCACGGGGAACGTGTCGCAGCGCAGGTCGAACAGATCGGCCGTGACGCCCTCGCCGTCGCAGGTGACGAACTGGGTGTGGAACCGGATGTCGGGGTCCATGGTCGAATAGAAGCTGTCGGCCATGTAATTCCGCTGATTCTCATACATGGGCTGCCCGTCGGCGAAGCAGACGGTGACGGGGAACTCCTCCTCACTGTCGCCGCCGTAGGAGCGCAGGACAGTCACCTCGGCCATCGCGAAGCCGCCCGAAACGCTCTGGTCGATGCGGATCGTCCGCTCGTCCACGCGGGTGGCCGTGATCCCCGCGTCGCCCTTCACCGTGATGGTCTGCTCGGGGAAGACGTACATGGACGAATCGTCGCACATGACGAGGTAGACGGACTTCGTCCCGATGGGGAACAGGCGCTCCCGGAAATTGTAATCGGCGTTGTAGAGGAAGTCCTCGTTGGCTGCCTCAGGCCCGGAGAAGAAGCCGAAGGTGGGTCTGATCATGTAGAAGGGGAAGGTGTAGGCGTTCCCGGTCTCCTTATCCACCGCCGTCAGCGTGACGACGTCGCCGGGCTTGCAGCCCTCGGTGTCGAGGAACAGATACCCGTCGGACTCCTCCTGCAGGACGCCTGCGGAGACGCTGAGGTCGAAATCTTCGGGGGTGACGGGCGTGTTGTCCATGGTCGCCAGCTCAAAATAACAGTTCTCGCCGGCGGACACGTAGAAGCTCAGCTCGTGGGAATAGCGCTCCTGCAGGCCCGTGCCGTCGTCGAACAGCACCTCGAGGTCCTCGGAATAGGGGTCGAAGTCGACGACCTCTCCGTCCGGGCCCTTGTAATGCTGCTGCCAGGTGACGCTCAGCCTGACGCGGTGGGCGCCCGTGGCCTCGGGCGCGATGACCAGCTTCAGGCCGCGGTCGTTCCCGGTCTTCTCCGCCGTGACGGCGGGGTCGCCCTCCAGGGTGAAGTCGGTGACGGTATAGTAATCGTTGCGGTCCTCCTCCTGCAGCAGCCAGTACTGGCGCTCGCCGTAGGGGATGCCGCCCTGATAGTCCTTGGTGAAGGCGAAGTTCTCCACGGCGTACTCCTCCGCCGTGAACCACGCCTCATAAGGCAGCGTGACGGCGAGGCGGTAGGTGTACTCGTCGCCCGTCTCCTTGTCTGTTGCGACGAGGAAGCCGCGGCTGCCGGGTAGGCCGCCCTGATGCCAGTTGAGGCCCGTGCCGTCTTCGTCCCATGCCGCGGTGCCGACGTCGCCTTCAACGGACAGGTCGTACCGGTCGGAGGTGATCTCCTCGGTGCGGTCTCTGGCCAGACGGAGGTACATGCCGCCGCCCGCCTCATAATACTGCTGCTCGCTGGAGAGATCGTCATCGTTCAGCATGGTCAGCGTTTTGCCGTCGGAGAAGCAGAAGGTGAAGCTGCGGTAACCCTCCTCGCCGTCGGTATCCTTCACCGTCAGCTCCACATTGACCTTCCAGCCGCCCCGGGTGATCTCGTCGCCCAGCTCCAGCCTGACGGTCTTGTCGTCGTATTTGCTCGCGGTGATGACGTCGCCGTCGCCGTCCACGCAGTCAACGGAGACGAGCGTATAATCGTCATACGAGGTGTCCGGCAGCAGGACGTAATAGATGCGGCCGAACGTCTTGAAGTTGACGGTGCCGCCGTTCCAGCCGACGTAGCAGTCCTCCGACCGCTCGGGCCTCGTGAAGATCTGGAAATCGCCGTAGGGCATCGTCGTGTGCAGCGGGATCGTCGCCGACAGGCCGTCCGCCCTGCGCGTGATCGTCAGCGTGCCCGTGCCGGGCAGGCAGCCCCGCGTGATCCAGCGGTAATAGGAGCCGTCGGGCTCGACCTGTCCCAGGTCGCATGTGACGGTAAACGCGTCGTCGCTGACGAGCGTTTCCTCGCCGTCCACGGTGAAAAACAGGCGCTCATAATGCAGGCTCTCGACAGCGCCCTCCCATGCGGCGTTTCCGCTGTCCAGACGCGCCGAGACCTCAGCCGCCATGGCGGGGGCCGCCGACAGGCACAAAAGCCCCAGGGCCAGCGCCAGCGTCAGCACCAATATACGTCTCTTCATATTGCAGTCCTCCCATCGATCGTTCTTTATCTATACTGTACACCCCTCCCGGGGTGCGGTCAACGATTTATTCCGCCGGATCCTCCTCCGGGGGCAGGCCGTGGTTATACACGCGGCGGTCCAGCGCGAACACGCGCTTGCTGAACGCGCCCACGGGCGTCTCCTCGAAGGTCTCGCGGTAGATCTCCATGCGGCTGTCGATCATGTCGATGTAGCTCAGCAGCTCGCTTTCGGCGGTCTGGGGCAGCACGGCCGCGCCGAAGGCGGGCTCGCCGTGGTGGCTCAGCAGCAGATGCTTCAGCAGCGTCTCCTTCTCGTCGGGGACGTTCAGCTCCCGGCACACCTTCCCCACCTCCTCGGCGCCCATGACCAGATGCCCCAGCAGCTGGCCCTTCACCGAATAATCCGTCACGACGCCCAGGGGCGACAGGTCGAACTCCATGTTCTTGGCGAAGTCGTGGAGGATCGTGCCGCACAGCAGCAGGTCACGGTCGATGACGGCGTAATAAAGGTCCGCCAGGAAATCTGCGGCCCGGGCCATGTTCAGCGTGTGCATCAGCAGGCCGTGGCGGAAGGCGTGGTGGACGCTCTTCCCGGCGGGGATCACCCGGATCCGGGGGCCGAAGCGCTCCAGCATCGTGCGGCACACGGCGGCGTAATGCTCGTCCCGGATGGTCCCGGCCAGCTCCAGCAGCTCGTTCCAGGCGTCGTCCGCGTCGATGGGGGCCGTGGGGATCAGCTCCGAGGGGTCATAGCCGTCGCTCTGGAAGGCCAGACGGATGCGCTCCACGGTCACCTGCCGCGCGCCGCGGTACTCGCCCACGGAGCCGCGGACCTTCACGGCCTGACCCGTGTGCTGCGGGCCCAGCGGCCCGGCGTAGTCCCACACCTGCCCGTCGATGGACCCCGTGCGGTCCGCCAGCGTCACGGTGAGGAAGGGCCGCCCGTTGGCCGTGGTGCGCGGCGCCGCGCTCTGCAGCAGATAAAATCCGTCCATGCGGTCCCCGGGGACCAGTCGATCGATGCTCATGCCTGTTCGCTCCTGTGAATGATTGATATCTTATTATACCATGTTTTCCCGCCGGTTTGAAGCAAAAAATGGAGCCGCCTTGACTTTCCCCCGCGATGTGATATGATGCAGTCAGAATATCCCGGAGGAGTGAATACCATGAAGGAACGCGAGCTCAACTTCGAGCTGTTCGCCCAGCGCATGCAGGGCCTGTACGACGCCGAGTCCGCAGATCAGGTGCGGCCCTATCTGCGGGAGTACGAGCGGCTGATGGCCTACTACCGATGCGCCATGATGGAGATCGAGACGAAGTTCAACGTGCTGGACGAGGAGCTGTCGCTCCAGTACGACCGCAACCCCATCAGCTCCATCAAAACGCGCCTGAAGAGCCCCGGCAGCATCATCGACAAGCTCAGGCGGCGGGGCCTGCCCATGACGCTGGAGGCCATCGAGGAGAACCTCAACGACATCGCGGGCATCCGCGTCGTCTGCTCGTTCCCCGAGGACGTCTACCGTCTGGCCGACGCCCTGCTCAAGCAGGACGACGTCACGCTGCTGCAGCGGAAGGACTACATCGAGAACCCCAAGGAAAACGGCTACCGCAGCCTCCATCTCATCGTCGCCGTGCCCATTTTCCTCGTCCACGAGAAGCGGATCATGCGGGTGGAGATCCAGCTGCGCACCATCGCCATGGACTGCTGGGCCAGCCTGGAGCATCAGCTCCGCTACAAAAAGGAGGGCGATTTCACCCCCGACATCGCCCGGGAGCTCAAGGAGTGCGCCGACATCAGCGCCGAGCTCGACCGCCGCATGGACGGCGTCAAGAATTACCTGAAAACGCACAAGAAAAAAGCGTAAGTAAGGGCCGCCGAAAGGCGGCCCTTTCATTGAAGGGCGAATTGACAGTTGACAGTTGTTGTGCCTGCGGCGCATTGGATACCGCCGCTGCGCGGCATGAAAGGCTCCCTCCCAGGGGGGAGCTGTCTGCGAAGCAGACTGAGGGAGAGAAACCGGCCCGCGCACATCACGGCCCCGTCAGCTTAGCCTCCCTCTTTGTCTGAACACGCGTGTCTCAGCCTGCGGCTGAGCCTTTCGCGCGGAATAGGGAGGGGTTACTCACCCCGCAAAAGAAGACCTTTTTGCGGGGACCCCGAGACCGCGTCAGTGGTGGAAGGAGTTGCCCCGGGCTTAGAGCCGCCCCGGAAACGCGATCATCCCGCGGCAACTCCCTCAGTCAAACGGCTCTGCCGTTTGACAGCTCCCTCGGAGAGGGAGCCAGGACGTCACAGGGACATCTGCCCTGCCCGCCAAAAAGCACTTGAAAACGGGGGCTTATCATGCTATAATACTCAAAGACGCAGGTGTTGCATAATGGCAGTGCCCCAGCTTCCCAAGCTGGTTGCGTGGGTTCGATTCCCATCACCTGCTCCACGGCCCCGCCGACAGGCGGGGCTTTTTTTGCTGCCCGGAAAAGCCATTGTCCTCTCCCCTGCGGCGCAAAAAACGAGCCCGGATCCTTCGATCCGGGCTCGTTTCATTGTTATTCGTTACGGACGCTCGTAGTAGTCGATATCGTAGCCGGTGCTGAAGTCCTTGGCGACCCAGGTCTCGTTGGGGCACTGGCCCTTGTGACCGTGGTCGTTGGAGGCTTCGATGACCTCGAAGTAGTACCACATGTCCTTCACGTTGTCCGGGAAGGTGCGGATGCCCTCGAGCGCGGGCTCGCCCTCGACGCCGCGATCCAGAACGCGGTTCAGGATCGCCATGGCCTCGGCGCGGCTGATGGCCTGATCGGGACGGAAGGTGCCGTCCTCATAGCCGTTGATATAGCCGCCGCGGGTCAGGGACGCGACTGCCTTGTTGTACCACAGCTCCGGGGTCACATCGGTGAAGCCCGCGGAGGCGGTGAAGATCTGGTCGCGGCGCTCCGGGGTCAGCAGACGATAGAGCATCGTCGCTGTCTCGGCGCGGCTGATCAGGTTGTCGGGACGGACGGTGCCGTCCTCAAAGCCGATGACGTAGGCCATATGGTCCACGGTGTTCAGGCCGCTGACCTTGGTGGTGGGGCCGGACAGCGGGACGTCGGGATCGCGGATCACGATGGGCGCGGTGCCGCCGCCGATATCGTCGTCATCGTCGTCATCGTCGCCGGTGGCTGCCAGGACGCGGGTCTCGGTGGCGCCGCAGCGGGCGCAGGTGCGGGTCTGCTCGCCGTCTGTGGTGGCGGTGGGCTCGCGGGTGGTGACCCACTCGCCCCAGTCGTGGCCCAGGGCGGGGATGGTCTCGGGCTCCTCGATCTCGGTCTCGCCGTCCTCATCGGAGAACAGCTTGCCGCAGGCGGTGCAGGTCCAGTACGCTTCCGTGCCGTCGTCGGTGCAGGTGGGCTCGACCTTGTCGGTCTTCGTCAGCGTATGCTCGTGGCCCAGGGCGGGGATGGGTCTCGTCTCGGTCTCGCCGCAGCGGGCGCAGGTGCGGGTCTCTTCGCCGTCGGCGGGATTTTTGCCGTAAGCGACGGTAATCCTCAAATAATTTCTCCGATATCTGGAAATGCCTTCCGCCCCGGTCACTAAAAAAGCCGCCTTGCGGCGGCTTTTCATTTTAATGGTGCGGGGTTATTTCTCTACGGCTTTTTCCTCGGGGAGGCCGGCGTCGGCGGTGCCGTCGACCATGGTCTCGTAGAAGGTGACGGTGGCGTTGACGTTTACGCTGGCGCGGTCATCGCCGCGGGCGGAGCGGGTGTTGACGGTGGTGCAGGCCACGTCCTCGATGAGGCAGCGGAACTGGGCGCTGGTCAGGCGGGACAGGACGCTCTCCACGGTGCGGTAATCGGGGGCGGAGAACTGCAGGGAGATGCTGCGCCGGATCTGGTTGCCGCTGCGGGTGACGTTGGAGAACGTGATGTAGTACCCCAGGTCGCCCAAAACGTCGTTGAGCAGCAGGTTGACGGCGCCGCTGTTGTTGTAGCTGGGCATGAAGCTGACGAAGGAATTGTCGGCCTGATCGTCGATCTCCTTCTTCATGCGCTCCAGCTGAGCGACCTTCTGCTCCACGGCGCCCAGCTCGATCTCCAGCGCGGCCTTCTCGCTGGCGGCCGTGGCGAGATCGGCGCGGACGGGCTCGTCGACGAAGTGGTAATACAGCAGCCCCAGCAGGAAGATGCTGAGCAGCAGCAGGAGGATCTTTTCCCGGAGGGTGAAATCACGGCTGAGGAGCTTCATCGGTTCGTCACCTCCAGTGCGCTGTTGAGGATGACGGTCACCTGGGCCGTGACCCAGCCGTCGTCCTCGGGGTCGCTGACGTAATAGCGGTTGAAGTCGCTGCCCGTGGCGGCTGCGGCCACGGAGCAGTAGTTGACGATGGGCTCCTGCATCAGCTGCTGGGCGATGGCGTTGACGGCGCTGAGGCTCCGGGCGCGGACGGTCAGCGTCAGCTGGTCGCCCGTGACGGACCAGGCGGGCATGTCGGCGTCGCCCAGCACGACCTTGTCGATCATGTCGATGACGTCGATGCGGTCCACGCGCTCCAGCTCCTCGCGGGTCATGTCGGAGTAGGTGTAATGGGCGTAGCGGCTTGACAGCTCGCCGTAGGAATCGATCTGGGCATAGCTCTCGTCAAGCCTGCGGCGCAGCTCGTTGACCTCGCCCTCGGCCCGTGCGACGGCCATATAGCGGTCCACCACGGCCACCTTGCTCAGCAGGATCGCGCCGAGGATGATCAGCGCGATGGCCGGGATGGCGATCATCATATTGATGGGCTTGACGCCCACGGCGGCCAGGTTGATGTCGCGCTTGACGGGCAGGCGGCCGAGCCCCGGCTTCCGGGGCGTACGGGAGGCGGTCTTTTTCGTCATGGTTGCCATAAAAATCGCTCCCCTCCCCTACTCCAGCGCCGCGCCGATGGCCTGCAGCATCAGGATGCTCTCGTGCAGGCCGACGCCGGCAGGCGTCAGCTCGTCGGCGGCATGGACCGTCATGTCGAGATTCTCGGCGATGGCCTCCCCCAGGGCGGGGATGAACACGCCGCCGCCGCAGAGGAACACGTCCGAAAGGCGGCTGTCGGGGTTGCTGAACCGGTAGAAGTTCAGCGCCCGCATCAGCTCCACGGCGATGTTGTTGAACGCGCCGCGGCACGCCTCGCTCTGCTGGCAGTTCTCGTAATTCGTCAATAAATAAGTATGGGCCAGATGCACGTCCACGTTCCACGCCTCGGCGATGACGTCGTCCACGCCGGACATGCCCATCTCCAGCACGCGGGTGGCCGCGTGGCGGTCCCCCACGAACATATACATGCGGATGGCGTTGTACCCCAGATCGAGCACGCAGTACTCGGGGCAGCGCTTATGCTCGTCCAGACGGCGGATCAGGCTGATGTAGGACGACACCACGGGCGCGGCCTTGACCAGCTTGAGCCCGGCCTTGCGCAGCCAGTCCCGGGATTCCTCCATCAGCGACACGGGCGCGGCCACGGCCATGAGCTCCATGCCGCCGGTGACCTCGTCCTCATCCTCGTCCTTCGGGGCCGGCGCGGCCAGCTCCTCAGGCGTGGAGATCATGGCGTAGTCAAAGACGTAGTTCTTCAGCTCGTCGGTGATGTAGTCGCGGAACTCGTAGGGCAGGTTATACATCAGCTGGTCGGCCGTCATGCGCGGGACGGTGACGTTGCGGACGAAGACCGCCTCGTTGGGCAGCGCCAGCGCCGCCCGGGCGCAGCGGATGTTGTTTTTCTTCATGGCGTCGCGGATCAGCTCGGCCATGGTCTCGGCGGAGACGACGCGGCCCTCGCGCACCAGCTTGGAGGGCATGGGCGCGGACGCGGTCTTCAGCACCTCGCCGCCGCTGACCAGCGCCAGCTTCAGCTGATCGTAGCCCACGTCGATCCCCAGTATCGTTTTTGCCATTTCACTACCTCCTTCTCGTCATCCCAGAAGGCTCATATACCAGTCCACCAGCGGGCTGCCGAACAGCAGCATCACCGCCGTGGCCGCCGCGATGGCCGGGCCGAAGGGGATGCGGCCGTTCTCCCCCCGCCGCACCAGCGCCAGCAGCAGGCCCAGCACGCAGGCCAGCATCATGGCGAACAGGCTCCCGGCCAGGCCGAGATACAGGCCCATGACGGCGAACAGCTTGACGTCGCCGCCGCCCAGGCTCTCTTTTTTCAGGATCTTATCCATGATCAGCGCGATCAGCAGCACGCCGCCCCCGAAGATCACCGCCGCCAGAAAGTCGATCAGGATCTTCTGTCCGCTCCAGCCGGAGAACGGCAGGTAGAGCATCCAGGCCAGGATCGAGATCACGTGGCAGCCGTCGGGGATGATGTAGCTGTCCAGGTCCACCAGCGACAGGCAGAACAGGCAGCTGAGGAAGATCATGTCGCGGACGAACAGGAGCGTCAGCCCTTCCTTCAGCAGGCACGTCACGGTGACGAGGGCGAAGAACGCCTCCGTCAGCGGGTAGCGGGCCGAGACCTTCGCGCCGCAGTAGCGGCATTTGCCCTTCAGAAGGACCCAGCTGAGGATCGGGAACAGGTCCCGCACGCCCAGCTCGTGACCGCAGGAGGGGCAATGGCTGCGGCCGGAGGTCCACTTTTCGCCGTGGGCGATGCGCCAGGCGGTGCAGTTGAGGAAGGACCCCAGCACCGCGCCGAGGATCGCCGCCATGACGACGGCGTAGGCCAGCAGGCCCTTGTCTTCATACAGGATCATGGGTTCACCTCCGCGGTGTAGCTGTCGCCGGTCCAGCCGTCGTCCGCGCGCCAGACGGCGGCGTAGTCGGGCTCGGCGTAGACGAGCCAGGAGACGTGCGACGACGGGTCGGCGGTGTAGAACGCGACGGTCCCCTTGTAGTCGATGTTGGAATCGGTGCCCGTGCGCAGGCGGTTGGGCTCCTGCAGCAGCGTCACGGTCAGGTCCTTGCCGTTGAGCTCCACGGTCAGGTCCGTGGGCGTGCGGCCGCGGCGGCGGCCCTCGAACAGGGCGTCCTCCACCATCTCGCGGACGTTGGAGGCGTTGAGGCGCACCACCTGGCGGCGGTCCGCGCCGTGGATGCCGCAGACGAGGACCCAGGGCAGCCCTTCGTCGCCGGGTACCACATAGACGCTGCCGCCGGCGGGACAGATGTCGTCCCAGCCGTCCATGGCCGCGGCGGCCAACTCCTTGGCCTCCTTGGCCGTCGGGCGGTCGTTGACGGCCAGAAAGTCCACCGCCAGCTCCCGCGCGGCGCTGTCAAGCGACTGCATGCAGTTCACCGCCTGCAGCCGGTCGTAATATTGCATTGCCCAGGGCGTCAGCACGACGATCAGCATGACCAGCGCCAAAGCCGCCGCCAGCCAGACCGCCCGCGCCACCCCGCGTGTGTTGGGTGTGTACATGGTTCACCTCTAAAGGCTCCCCCGCGCTTGAGTACACTTGCTCCGGCCGTTGGGAAGCTCTTTTCAAAGGCTCCCCCTGCGGGGGAGCTGGCGACGAAGGCGACTGAAGGGGGACCGCGTCAACGGATATTCATTCTCTCCCTTTTCGCCTGCGCCCGTTTCTCTGCCGCTGACGGGGACTTGTTCTGCGCCGACCGGTCAAGGGCATTCATTACGCGCTGCCGCGCGCCCCCTTCCACCGCTTCGCGGTCCCCCTCCCCCGTTGGGGAGGCTTTTCCTGAGGCTCCCACGACGGGGGAACCGGCGCCGAAGGCGACTGAAGAGGGAGGCTTTTTACATCACGTTGTACATCTCGAACATGGCGATGTAGACGGCGATGACGATGAAGCCGGCGATGAGGGCGAGGCCGATGAGGATGGCGGGCTCCAGCTTGTTGATGGCGCTGGTGGTGGCCATCTCCAGCTCGGTGTCGTAATACCCGGCGACGGTGTCGAGGGTGCGCTCCAGCTCGCCGGTCTCCTCGCCCACGGCGACCATATCCACGAGGATATCGGGCATGACGGCGGCCTCGCGCATGCTGGCTCCCAGGGAGCGGCCCTCCTCCAGCTTGCCGGTGAGCTTGCCGGTCTCCTGACTGATGTAGTAGTTGTCGAGGACCCTGGCGGTGATGGAGATGGACTTCGTCATGGGCAGGCCGGACGAGAGCATGGTGGTCATGGCGTTGGCGAACTGGCTGGCGGCGTTGAGCTCGAAGATGTTGCCCAGCACGGGCAGCGACAGCTGGAGCTTCGCCAGGTTGATGCGCCCCTGCTCCGTGTTGCCGTAGAGCTTGAGCGCGATGAACGCAGCGGCCAGAACGCCGAGGATCAGCAGGATGTATTTGCGGAAAAACTCGGAAATATCGATGAGGATGCGGGTGATCAGCGGCAGCTCGCTGCCGTAGCTGGCGAAAATATCGGTGAACACGGGCACCACCTTGACCATCAGCACGATGACGACGGCGACGGCGATGGCCAGCACGAACGCCGGATACGCCAGCGCCGAGCGCACCTTGCCGCGCATCTTCACCTGCTTGTCGAAGTGGCGGTACATGTTTTCAAAGGCGAGATCGAGGCTGCCCGACTCCTCGCCCGCGCGGATGGTCTCCACGAAGGTGGTGGGCAGCAGGCGGTCGCCGCGCTCGGCGAAGCTGGCGGAGATGCTCCGGCCGGCCTCCACGTCGTCCGCCACCTGCTCCAGCATGCGCTTAAGGGGGCGGTTGGTCATCTTGTCGGCGATCAGGTGGACGGTGCGGGCGATGGGGATGCCCGAACGCAGGATGATGGCGAACTGGCTGCACATGACCGTGAACGCTTTGGGGTCCAGGCGGTTGCCGCCCAGCTCCATGTTCAGCAGGCCGGGGCCCTTTTCCCGGACCTCGGTGAGCTTGAGCACCACGTCGCAGGTCTGCTTGATGCGCTCCACCGCGTCAAGCTCGTTGAACCCCTCGACGATCCCCGAGACCTTCTCCCCGTCCCGGGACAGCGCCTGATATTTGTATGTGACCATGTGTTCACCTCCTGCGGTGAAGATCTGTCAGCGGCGCTACATCGCGTGTTTTTTGACGTAGTCCTTTTCTCTGGCGTACTGGAGGGCGGTGTCTCTTGTGATCGTGCCGCTGCGGACGAGCTTGACCAGGGCCTGGTCCATCGTCTGGCCGCCGAGGGCGGCGGAGGTGGCGATGGCGTTGGCGATCTGGGGGGTGTTGCCGGCGCGGATGAGGTTGCGGACGGCGTCGGTGACGACCATCATCTCGCAGGCGAGGGCGCGGCCGCCGCCCTTTTTCAGCACCAGCTTCTGGGTCAGCACGGCCTCCAGCGTCATGCTGAGCTGGAGCCTGATCTGGGTCTGCATATCGGCGGGGAACACCTGCACGATGCGGTCCACGGCGTCGGAGGCGCTGCCTGTGTGCAGGGTGCCGAAGACGAGGTGACCCGTCTCGGCGGCGGTGATGGCCGTCTCGATGGTGTCCCTGTCGCGCATCTCGCCGATGAGGATCACGTCGGGGTCCTCGCGGAGGCTGGCGCGCAGGCCGTCGGAAAAGCTGCGGGTGTCGCGGCCCACCTCGCGCTGGTTGATGGCGCATTTGTCGGGCTTATAGAGATACTCCACGGGGTCCTCCAGCGTGACGATGTGGGCCTTCCGCGTGTGGTTGATCGCGTCGAGCATGGCAGCGAGGGTGGTGGACTTGCCGGAGCCGGTCTCGCCTGTGACGAGGACGATGCCCTTGTGCAGCTCCGTCAGCGTCAGCGCCGCGGGGGGCAGGCCCAGCGAGCCCAGGGCGGGGATCGTCTCGCGCAGCAGGCGCAGCGCCACGGAGGGCACGCCCTGCTGCCGGAACAGATGGACGCGGCAGCGGCTGCCGCCGTAGGTCCCGGCCAGGTCAAGCTCGCCGATCTGCTCCATTTCGGCATACTGCGCGCCCGCCAGCCACTTGGCCGCGCTCACGCAGTCGTCGGGGGTCAGCACGTCGGAGCACATATCCTCGATCTGACCGTCGCGGCGGTATTTGGGCGGCAGGCCGCAGATGAGGTGCACGTCGGATGCGCCGTCCAGCCGGGCCCTGGTCACCAGTTCGTCGATGGTCATCATAGGGATTCTCCTTTATTGAAAAGAGCCTCCGGAGAGGCAGATCCGCGCCCTGCGGCGCGCGGGCAGAAGGACACAGCGGTTCGTCATGGGCAAAAATCAGGGCTCCGCCCTGCATGCGTAGGCAGAGCCCTGTGTTTCGCTCATGCGCGTTTCGGTTGGAACGGCGCCGTCCCGGGCATCTCCCGGTCGCCGAGGCGGCGGGAAATATGGATGTGCTGTTTAGCTGATGAAGCTGGTCTTGGCTTCCTTTTCACCGATCCAAACCTTGCCGTTAGCAGCCGTATAGGCAACGGTGATGTCTCCCGAACCGCCGGGGATGTCATTAGTGGAAACGCCGGCGATATCCATTGTAGACTCCCAATTATCAAGGGTCTGGACCTTCGTGACGGTAGCGCTGTGATTGTTATCGGGATCCTCAAGGGCAGCGGCTACGACTTCAGCGTAAGCAGAACGGATATTGGCAGCATCGGTAGCCTCGCGGGATTTCTCCAGCTTCGTGGTGAAGATAGGAATAGAAATAGCAACCAGAACGGCGATGATCGCAACGACGATCAGCAGCTCGGCAAGGGTAAAGCCCTTATTCTTTCTCATAGTGATTTTCTCCTTTCGGATTTATGGTCTTTCTTTTCTTGCCGACGTCCGGGAGACGCCGGGGTTCGTCTGTATTTTCAGCATATCCGGGAATATGCGGAAAACCGGTATGATGGGGGGCAGCCCCCTATGCATTGAATCCGTCGGCCAAAGGCCGACTCCTCAATTGTCAACTGTCAATTGTCAATTGAAGGTTTACTCCACCTCGTTGGTGACTCTCAGCGCCTCCTCGACGGAGGTGGTGCCGTCCTCGACCAGGCGGAGGACGTTGTCGCGCAGGGTGGTGAAGCCGGTGTCCTCGAGGGTGTCCTCGATCTCCTCGCGGGAAGCGCCGCGGCTGATGAGGCGGCGGAGCTGGCGGTTGACGGGGAGCATCTCAAACACGGCGATGCGGCCGTGGTAGCCGGTATTGAAGCAGTCGGGGCAGCCCTCGCCGCGCCAGAACTTCATGCCGGGGCGGCGCTTGACGCCCAGATCGGCCAGCTCCTCGTCCGTGGGCTCGTAACCGACGCGGCAGCGGGGGCACACCCGGCGCACCAGGCGCTGGGAGATGACGCCGCGCAAAGCGGAGCCGATGAGGTAAGGCTCCACGCCGATGTCCTCCAGACGCTCGATGGCGCCGACGGCGTCGCCGGTGTGGACCGTGGACAGGACGATATGGCCCGTGATGGCGGCGCGCATGGCGATCTCGGCGGTCTCGCCGTCGCGGATCTCGCCCACGGCGATGATGTCGGGATCCTGACGGAGGATGGCGCGCAGGCCGCTTGCGAAGGTGAGGCCCGTGCGCTCGTTGATCTGGACCTGGTTGACGCCGCCGATGTTGTACTCCACGGGGTCCTCCAGCGTGATGAGGTTGACCTCGCGGGTGTTGAGCTTATTGATCATGGTGTACATGGTCGTAGTCTTGCCGGAGCCCGTGGGGCCGACGATGAGCAGGACGCCGTTGGTCAGCCTGAGCATCTGGTCGAACTTCTGCCGGTCCTCGCCCTCCAGACCGATGGCCTCCGGCGTGACGGCGCCGCCGCTTTTATCCAGCAGTCGGGCGACGATCTTCTCGCCGTAGACCGTGGGCAGCGTACTGACGCGGAGGTCGATGTCCTTCTCCTTGACGCGGACGTTGAAGCGGCCGTCCTGCGGGACGCGGCGCTCGGCGATGTCCATGCCGGACATGATCTTGACGCGGGAGATGACGGAGCCCTGCAGGTCCTTGGGGACCGTGAGGATGTCGCGCATGCGGCCGTCCACACGCATGCGGACCTGCATATCCTCCTCCCGGGGCTCGATATGGATATCGGAGGCGCGCTCGGTGATGGCGCGCTCCAGGATGCTGTTGACAAGACGGATGGTGGGGGCGCTGTTGACCAGGTCCTCATCCAGCCGGTTGGAAACGAAGGCGGCGTCGGGATACAACTCGCCGGAGGCGGCGAACTCCCGCTTCATCTCCTCGATGGCGCGGGCCGCGCCCTCGCTGCCGTACAGCACGCGGATCGAGCGCTCCACGGCGGCGGCGGTGGCCACCATGGGGACGATCTTCTTGCGGGCGGCCTTGCGAGCCTCCTCCACGGCGTAGAAGTTCAACGGGTCGGCCATGGCCAGGAACAGCTCGTCCTTGACCACGCGCACCGGCACCACCTGGTACTGCCGGGCGATGCTGTGCGGCACCGTCTGCGCCAGCTCCGTGGGGATGTTGACGCGGGTCAGATCGACGAACTCGATGCCCAGCTGCATCTGCAGGGCGGTGATCAGCTCGTCCTCGGTGATGATGTTGTTGGCGATCAGCACCGTGCCGAGACGGTCCTTCGTCCCCTTCTGCAGGGCGAGGCCGCGCTCCAGCTCTTCCTCCGTGATGGCGCCTGCCGCTACCAGCAGCTCGCCCAGTCTTCTGTATGCCAACGGTCTCACCTCCTTGCTCCGATACTGATTCAAAGATATTATACCTTGAAAAAACGAACAAAACAATCCCCCTTTTCGACGCTCAAGGCCAAAATAACGGACAAAAGTTTGTACTATTTGACTTCTTTCGTGACAATAGTGTGATAAAGCGGCGATACGCGGTTTCCTTTCGCTCCCGCTTGACCGCCGGCCGGAAATCTTATACAATATTATATTAGAAGCGTATCCCATTTTGTACTCAAGGGAGGTCGATCTGTATGGAGCCCGAACGGGAGGAAACGCAGGTGGGCGGCGTCAGGCTGCGCAGCCTGAACCTGATTTTGGTCATCCCGGCGATGATCCTGTGCTTTCTGCTGCTGTTCGCCACCTACCGCACGCAGGTGGAATACGGCCGCCTGCGCGAGGCGACGGAGCTGTATATCGGCTCCCAGCAGGACGTCAGCGCGATGCAGGCCGCTTCGGACTATCTGACGGAGCAGGTGCGCGCGTTCACGGTCACGGGCGACCCGGGGAACCTGGATCTGTATTTTGAAGAGGTGAACGTCACGCGGCGCAGGGACGACGCGCTGGCGGCCATGAACGAATATCTGGCGGGCACGGAGACCTACGGCTACCTGAATCAGGCGCTGGCGGTGTCCAACGAGCTGATGCAGCGGGAGCTGTACGCCATGCGTCTGGCGGCCGCGGGCTTCGGCGTCGGCGACGGCCGCCTGCCCCCGGAGGTGCTGGCGGTGACGCTGAGCGGCGAGGACGCCGGGCTGACGGACAACGCCCAGCGGCAGAAGGCCCGGGACATGGTCTTCGACGACGTGTATCAGGACTACAAGGCCCGGATCGCGGAGAACACGGCGCTGTGCTCCGAGGCGCTGATCCAGGGCACGCAGGCGTCCCAGGACGCCAGCGCCGACAAGGTGTCGCGCCTGTTCGGCATGCATCAGCTGCTGGTGACGGCGCTGATCCTGCTGGTGTGCGGGCTGGTCCTGGCCACCTATCAGCTGATGATCAACCCCCTGGGCAGCGCGGTGGAGCATATCCGCCGCCATGAGGAGCTGCCGCTGCGGGGCTCCTACGAGATGCGCTATCTGGCACGGACGTACAACGAGCTGCGGGAGCAGAATACCCAGGACCGGCTGAAGCTCTCCTATGAGGCGTCCCACGACGCGCTGACGGGGCTGCTGAACCGCGCGGCCTTCGAGAAGGCGCGGCAGACCTTCGACCGCGAAGACGTGGCGCTGATGCTGATCGACGTGGACAAGTTCAAGACGTTCAACGACACCTACGGCCACGACGTGGGCGACCGCATCCTGCAGAAGGTGGCCGGGCTGCTGCAGCACAGCTTCCGAAGCGAGGACTTCGTGTGCCGCATCGGCGGCGACGAGTTCGCGGTGATCATGCTCCACGCGGGCAAATCGCTGGAGGGGCTGGTGCGCGGCAAGATCGAAGCACTCAACGAGACGCTGGGCGCGCCGGAGGACGGCCTGCCGCCCGCCAGTCTCAGCGTGGGCGTGGCCTTCGGCGACCGGGACGACCCCACGGACGACATCTTCAAGGACGCGGACAAGGCGCTCTATTACACCAAGGAGCACGGCCGCAGAGGCGTTTCTTTCTATTAATCATTCCTAATGGGCGGCTGACGCTGCGCCGCAGGGAGGTTCAGACGTATGTATCAAAACTTCGGAAGGTTCCACTCGGCCGACGGCAAACGTCAGGTGCTGGTGGTGGAGGACGAGCAGATCAACCGCGAGATCCTCGGCATGATGCTGGAGAACGACTTCCATCTGCTGTACGCGGAGAACGGCCGGGAGGGTCTCGAGCTGATCCGCGCCAACGCCAACACGCTGTCCGTGGTGCTGCTGGACCTGAACATGCCCGTGATGACGGGCTATGAGCTGCTGGAGGTGCTGAAGGCCGACCCGGAGCTCCAGCGCATCCCCGTGGTGGTGCTGACGGGCGAGGAGTCGGCGGAGGTGACGGCCCTGCGCATGGGCGCGTCGGACTTCATCACGAAGCCCTTCAGCATGCCGGAGGTCGTGATGGCTCGCATCACCCGGGCCATCGAGCTGTCGGAGGACAGCTACGTCATCGCCACCACCGAACAGGACGAGATGACGGACCTGTACCGCCGGGAGTTCTTCTACCACTACTGCGAGCAGTTCGAGCTGCACAATCCCGGCCGGCCCATGGACGCCATGATCCTTAACATCGACCATTTCCACATGATCAACGAGCTGCGGGGCCGCGATTTCGGCGACGAGGTGATCCGGCTGATCGGGCGGCATCTCAAGCGCATGGCTGCCGAGGACGGCGCCATCGCCGGGCGGCTGGAGGGCGACTGCTTCCTGCTGCTGTACCCCCACACCGACCGGCCCGAGGATGTGCTGGAGGAGCTGAACCGCACGCTGCTGGCGCTGGACGACCGGGGCCGCGTGCGCATGCGCATGGGCGTTTACCCGGCGGACGACGCCGGCGTGGACGTCCCCTCCCGCTTCGACCGCGCCAAGACGGCCGCCGACACGGTCCGCGGCAGCTATACGCGGTCCTGCGCCGTCTACGACGACAGGCTCCACCAGCGCGAGTTGCTGAACGAGAGCCTCATCGACCAGATGGACGAGGCGCTGCGGGAGCGCCAGTTCGTCGTCTATTACCAGCCGAAATACGCCGTGCAGGGCGGCGAGCCCCGGCTCAACAGCGCCGAGGCGCTGATCCGCTGGCAGCATCCCACCATGGGCCTTGTCAGCCCGGGCGTCTTCATCCCCCTGTTCGAGGAAAACGGCCTGATCCGCAAGCTGGACCGCTTCGTCTGGGAGGAGGCCGCCGCCCAGATCCGCCGCTGGCGCAATGAGCTGGGCTATACGCTGCCCGTCAGCGTCAACGTCTCCCGGGTGGACATGTATGACCCCGACCTGGCCGAGACCTTCCGCTCCATCGTGGAAAAGAACGGCCTGACCCCCGACACGCTGATCCCCGAGGTCACCGAGAGCGCCTACACCGAGGATTCCGAACAGATCATCCGCTCTGTGGAGGAGCTGCGGGCCCTGGGCTTCCGCATCGAGATGGACGATTTCGGCTCCGGCTATTCGTCGCTGAACATGCTGTCGGTGCTGCCCATCGACGCGCTGAAGCTGGACATGAGCTTCATCCGCAACATGTGCCGGGGCGAGAAGTCCATCCGCATGCTGGAGCTGATGATGGACATCGCCCGGTACCTGGACGTCCCCGTCATCGCCGAGGGCGTGGAGGAGGAATCGCAGGTGCAGGCCCTGAAAGCCATGGGCTGCGACGTGATCCAGGGCTATTATTTCTCAAGACCTGTCCCCGCCGACCAATTTGAAGCATTCATCAAGGAGGAATTGAGCAAATGCTGAGCATAGACAATCTGCGCGCCTGGGGCGCCAACGTCAGCGAGGGCCTCGCCCGCTGCATGAACAACGAAGCGTTCTATTTCCGCATGATCAAGCTGGCGCTGGCCGACGAGACCACCTATGTCCGCCTGCGCGCCGCGCTGGAGAGCAAGGACCTCGACACGGCCTTCGAGTGCGCCCACGCGCTGAAGGGCGTGCTGGGCAACCTGTCGCTGACGCCGCTGCTGGAGCCCGTCGCGGAGATGACGGAGCTGCTGCGCGCCCGCACCGACGCCGATTACGCGCCGCTGATGGCGAAGATCGACGAAAAGCTGGCGGAGCTGAAGGCGCTGGCTGCCGAGTAAATACGCATCCCTGAGAGGAGGGCCTTTATGGCTTCCATCCTGTACGCCGAGGTCTACCTGATCTGCATGATCGTCGTGGGGCTGCTGCTGCACTGGTCTCTGCGCAGCGACAGCAGCTCCTCCACCGAACGCTGGCTCCGCCGGACCGTGGGCGCGTTTCTGTGCAATTTCGCGTCCAACTTCCTCTTCACGCTGTTCAACGGCGTGCAGATCCTTCCGGCGCTGACCATGCCCGCCTCGTGGCTGTTCAAAACACTGTATCATATGACGCTGTGTGTTGGCGTGTTCTGCTGGTGCGGCTTCGCCGAGACGGAGCACCACAGCAACGTCTTCGAGGACCCGAAGAACCGCTCGCTGCTGACGCTGCCCCTGCTGCTGCCCCTGCTGCTGCTGGTGCTCAACCTGCGCACGGGCCTGACCTTCCGCTTCACCGAGGCCGGCGCCTACGAGCGCGGCGTCCTGTTCCAGTTCGAGATGTTCTGGCTGCTGCTGTGGAGCACCGTCTGCGCCGTGCGCCTGTCGGGTCAGGGCCGTTATGAATCCGATCCCAACCGCCGCGTCCACATCTCGGTCACGGCGTCCTTCCCCCTGTGCATCGCGGCGGCGTGGATGCTGTCGTTCCTGGGCGAGTCCGTCCCCGTCATCTGCGTGGCCGTCATGGTGGAGCTTCTGTGCCTGTTCATGGGCACCACGCGCCAGCAGATCTCCATGGACAAGCTGACCCAGGTGAACAACCGCCAGAACCTCATGGGCTTCATGGACTACAAGCTGAAGAACCACGACGGCGAGCTGTATCTGATGATGATCGACGCCGACAAGTTCAAGCAGATCAACGACGCCTACGGTCATCTGGAGGGCGACAACGCCCTGATCCTCGTCGCCAAGTCCCTCAAGCGCGCCTGCGGCAGCCACCGCAAGCGTCCCTATATCGCCCGCTACGGCGGCGACGAGTTCATCATCGTGCTGGAGGGCAGCGAGGGCGAGGTGCAGGCGCTGTGCGCCGACATCCGCCATATCCTCAGATCCCTGGCCGAGGATCTCCCCTATCCCCTGTCCCTGACCATCGGCTACGCCCGCTGGGCTGCGCCCATGAAGGCCAAGGACCTGATCGCGGCCGCGGACGAGGAGCTTTACAGGATCAAAAAAGAGAGATAACGAAACGCCCCGCTCCGCGGGGCATTTTGATCGGAAAAGGAGGCTGTCATGCCCTTTACCATCGTACGCAACGACATCACGAAAATGGAGGTGGACGCCATCGTCAACGCGGCGCGTCACTCGCTGCTGGGCGGCGGCGGCGTGGACGGCGCGATCCACCGGGCGGCGGGCCCCGGCCTGCGGGAGGAGTGCGCCCGGCTGGGCGGCTGCGACACCGGCGAGGCGAAGATCACCTTCGGCTACAGGCTCCCGGCCCACCACGTCATCCACACCGTCGGCCCCGTCTGGCAGGACGGCCGTCACGGCGAACGTCAGCTGCTGGCGTCCTGCTACACGAGCGCCCTGCGCGTGGCCGCGGAAAACGGCTGCCGGTCGGTGGCGTTCCCGCTGATCTCCGCCGGGGCCTACGGCTATCCCGTCAGGGAGGCGCTGCAGGTGGCGACGGAGACCATTACGTCGTATCTCGCCGCCGCGGAGGAGGAGCCGGAGGTCTATCTGGTTCTCTACGGCGCCGACGTGATGAGCGCCGCCCGGGCGCGGTTCCCGGACGTGCAGGAGTACGTGGACGACGTTTACACAGCGCCCGACGAGGCCGAAGCCTGGCGGCGCAAGGCGTATCATCTGGGAAACGACATGGCGCCGGGCGCGGCGGCCCCGTCCGTCGGGATCGGCGGGCGTCCTTCCGTGCACGCCTCTGCCGCAAAGCCCGCGCCGGCCGCGGAAGCGATGGTCTCCGACGCTGCCGACATCCTCGGCGCGCTGGAGGACGAGAGCTTTTCGGAGATGCTGCTGCGCCTCATCGACGAGCGCGGCATGACCGACGTCCAGTGCTACAAGAAGGCCAACGTGGACCGGAAGCTGTTCTCCAAGATCCGCTCCGACCGCCTCTACCGCCCCAAAAAGGCCACGGCCTTCGCCTTCGCCATCGCCCTGGAGCTGGACCTCCGGCAGACCGGCGAGCTGCTGGCCAAGGCCGGGTACGCCATCAGCCACAGCTTCAAGTTCGACGTCATCATCGAGTATTTCATCCTCCACCGCCACTACGACATCTTCGACATCAACGAGGCGCTGTTCGCCTACGATCAACCGCTGCTGGGAGCGTAGGTGCAGTTGACAGTGGACAATTGTCGTGCCTGCGGCGCATTGAACCCGCCGCTGCCGCGGCGTGGCCGGGCGCGAGAATGAAACAGCGGTACCGTGCATGAATATGACCCCCGCGGCTCTGCAGCCGCGGGGGTTTTGCGTCGCGGGAAGGCAGCGCCCTTATGACGGCTGACGGTTCCATGATGCGCGCCGACGGGTCATGGCGGCCGCAGGCCGCCGCTGCGGCGTCCTGGCCCCCGCGCGGACGCAAAACGCCCCGGCGGCGCGAATGCGCTGCCGGGGCGTTTACAGGGGGAGAACGGACTGTTGTGCCGGTTCGGCCGGGAGTTCCGGCTCAAGCGGCGGCAGGTCGGCCGCGTATCACGGCGATGCGCGCCCGGTTTCACCGGGCGGCCTCGTGGCCCGAATCGGCTTTAGCCGATATAGCCGCCCTTCTTGAGGATCTCCATGGCCTGCTCGGCCTTGGCGGCATTGATCATGACCATGGGGCCGGTGCAGCCCATGCCGCTTTCGGCGTAGATGCCGGCCTTCCAGAGGCTGGCGACGGCGTCGTCCAGATCAAGGACCTCGATGCCGGGGATCTCCTCGTTGACGACCTCCTTAGGAGGCGCCTTGACTTCTTCCGCGGGCGCGGCGCTCTTGGCGGCGGCAGCCTTGCGGGCGTCCAGGATGGCCTTGAGGCCGGCCTTCTCGGCGGCGGCGAACTCGGCCTTGGAGACCTCGAAGATCTTGTTGCGCACCAGAGTGGCGGCGTACTCGATGGCGCCGGCGATGACCGGGGCGCCGGAGGCGCGGGAGACGATCATGATCAGCTTCTCATAGCCCTGACCGATGCCGGGGCCGTAGCCGTAGCCGGTGGCCTCGAAGGAGCCGCCGGTCTGGAAGCTGGACATCATCTTGACCAGCACGTTGCCGGTGAGGGAGTCGGTGACGAGGACGTCCGGCGTGCCCTGGAGCACGTCGTTGCCGCGCATGACCGAGCCGCCGTCGGCACGGTTGGAGGTGGCCCACTTCAGGGGATAGCCGCCGTCGGCCAGCTGCTTCAGAGCAGTCTCGGTCTGACGGGCGCCGTCCACGTTCAGGATGCCCACGGTGGGCTCCTCAACGCCGGCGGCCTTGGCGGCGATGACGCCGTAGATGGCGTTCTTGATCATGCCCTCGATGCGGTCCGTGGAGGAGGTGCCGGTGGTGGTGGCGATGAACATCTCCTTGCCCTTGGCCGGGGTGATGACACGGCCGACGGTGGACACGCCGATGGGGAACGGGAAGTGCATGGTGACGGCGCCGTCGACCTCGCCGGCGTCTACCATGGCCTCCATCTTCTTGTGGCCCTCTTCATCGTCGGCCACGTGCACGGTGGTGATGCCCTCGTGCTCCAGGGAGCCGATATACACCACGTCGACGCCCTTGGCGGCGGCCATGACGGCGGCCTTCATGGCGTTCTCCTCGCCGTGCTCGCTGCCCATGCCGGTCAGCGCGATGCGGGGCTTGGGGCCAAAGCTGCCCGTCTCAAGGCCTTCGGCCATTTCGAGGAAGGCTTTGGCAATGGTTTTTTCCAGATTGCTCATATTCGGCCTCCTGCTTACTCGGCGTCAGCCAGCAGCTTGGCGGCGAAATCCTTCAGGGACTTGGCGATCAGGGTCTTGACCTCTTCCTCGCTGACGCCGCCCTTGGCCTCTTCCTTGCCGGAGTTGGCCTGGATGACGAAGGAAACGCCGTCAAACAGGTTGGTCATGCGGCCCAGGAACAGGGAGCCCTTGCCGACGACCATGCAGTTCCTGATCTTGCCATTCAGGATGTCCTCACGGGCATAGCCGATGACGGGAACGCCGGAGGGGATGTGGCCCTGGGTGGGAGCCCAGCCGACCATGCCGTGCTCGGCGGGGAAGGTCTTCAGCTCGGCCTTCTCCATCTCGCCGCGCTTGATGGCGGTGGCGGCCACGACCTTGAAGAACTGCAGCGCGGGATCGCCGCCGCCGGCAGGCTTCAGGATGTCGGAGTTGTGCAGCTCACCGGCATACTTGTCGATATCCTTGACGGTCATACCGTTGCGCTCCAGGGGCTTGAAGACCAGGGAGGTGGTGACAGGCTCGGGGGCGGAGCCGGTGCCGACGGTGTGACGGCCCAGCATGTTCAGGTTGACCTCGGGGTTGACGCCGTCGTTCTCGCCGATGATGACGGCGAAAGCGCCCAGCATGTCTTCCAGGATGGGCAGGCCCTTCTTGACGTGGTCCTTGCCGTTCATGCCCAGCTTGGCGGTGCAGCCGCCGGCGGTGACGACGACGGTCTTATAGGAACCGGCGGCGACCAGGGAGGCGGCCTCGATCATGGTGTGGGCGGGGGCGGCGCAGAAGCCGCGGGTGTCGGAGCCGGAGGCGTTGACAAGACCGGCGATCTCGGCAACGGACTTGGCGAAGTTGCCGCCGCCGCGCTGGTTCATATCGCCGCAGGCTTCCTCGGAGCAGTCGATGACGTAATCGACGTCTTCCTTGGCGATACCGGCCGCACGCAGGGCGTGCAGGATGCCGACGACGTTGGAGGCCTTGGACACGATGTTCTCGTGCATGACGTGGGCGGACAGGTTGACGTCGACGTCATGGGCGCGCTTGACGGCGCCGACCAGCTGGCCCAGATGATACAGACCCTCGGCATGCTCTTCCTCGACCAGAGCCTTGACCTTCTCGGCGGGGACGCCGTCCTTGATGCGGGCCATGATGGTCTCGTCGATGATGGGATCGGCGGCCAGAGCGTCCTTATGGGCGGCGACGAAGTCGGCGTCCAGCTCGACCAGATCAAACACGTCGCAGGCCTGCATCAGAAGCAGGAACTCTTCCTGAGGCATGATCTCGCCGAACTTGCCGTAGCGCTCGTGCAGGGGGCACTCCTGATCGTTCCAGGGCATGGGGATCTTGGCCAGATCATCGGGATGGATGTTGCCAATGTAGGCCTGGTTGGGATAATAGGCCACTGCCTGCTCATAGGTGCGGATGTGGTTCGGCAGCTCCTTCAGATATTCGGACTCGGGGTTGACGATCCGCTCGGTGGTCTGGGTGGCACCGTTGTGGATCACCATGTCGGGGGTGTGGACCAGCGAATAGCCGGCGCCCTTGATAACACTGCTCATGTCGGTTCACTTAGCCTTTCTTTCAGTATTGTAATAAAAAATGACCTTGTTCGTCAGAAAAGGAAAACTCTCTTCTGTCGCCCGTGTCCATAACGGAACACAGGGAGGGCGAAACGCATCTATGCGGCGCGGCTTCGCAGCAGACGTCCGCAGATGGGCGTTTGAGCCCGACCGACTCAATAAATAACGGAGGGGGCTGGATCGCTCCAGCCCCCTTTTGCACGTCTTTAACCGAGGTACTTGCAGTACTCGTCGCGGATGCTGGACATCTCGCTTACAATATCATCGACGTCAAGTACCATCTCCATCATGCCGACCTGGTCCTCGTAAACTTCGGGGTCAAACTCCGCTTTTACTTCGGGTTCGCAAACATGATAAACCGTGAGTCCCAACGAGACTCCTGTCAACGGACCTGCATAAGTCGGGTCACCGGCGGTAACGGTCTCGGCAGCAAGACCGGAGGCTTCACCCTCCGCTGCTCCCAGCAGAACGACTACGTTTTCGGGACCATACTCATTAGCGAACTCGAGAACACGTCTCTGGTTCTCCAGATCCATTGCGCCTGCGGCGGTTCAGACGAAGCACTCCGTCGAAGAGAAGACGACTTCCGCGCCTGCAGACTTGGCACACTCTTCGATGGCAGGGCCGGGAACGCCGTCTCTGTCGCCGATAATAATGGCTTTTTTACCATTGAGAATGCTCATGGCTACATTTTCCTCCTCATTTAGATTTATAGTCAGCCCAAAAAGGGCTTTCTATCGATATGTCCGGCCCCGGTCGCGCGGGGCCGGTCGGCTTGCGCTTTTTCGGTGATTAGCCGATGTGGCGCTTGATCATGGCCTCGATGTTCTCGACGGTGGCGTCGTCCTTCACGCAGGAATCGATCTGCACGCCGTTCTCATAGATGGCCATGACGGGCAGGCCCATGACCTTCTGGCCGATGGCCAGGCGGCGAGCCTTGGTGGTGTTCAGGGAGCAGAACTTCATCTTGTCGCCGTACTTCTCAGCGAACTCGTGAACGTGGGGCATCAGAGCAGCGCAGGGAACGCAGCCGTCGCCGTAGAAATCGACGAAAACTTTGCCTTCGGCCTTCAGAACTTCGGCCTCGAATGTGGTCTTATCAACATCAAGCATGGTAGTAGATCTCCTTTATAGAATATTTTTTGGATAACTTATTTATTGGCCAGATAATGCTCGGCCTGCATGGCGGCGATGGCGCCGTCAGCGGCGGCGGTGACGACCTGGCGCAGGCTCTTGACACGGATGTCGCCGGCGGCGAAGACGCCCTCGATATTGGTGTGCATGTCAGCGTCGGTCTTGATATAGCCGTGCTCCATGTCCAGCATGCCCTCGAACAGCGCGCTGTTGGGGTTGTAGCCGATGAAGCCGAACAGACCGAACAGACCGTCCTCAGGATCGGCCTCGATGCGGGTCAGCTCGCCGGTCTTGGTGTTCTTGACCGTCATGGCCTGCAGCATATCCTCGCCCTCGACGCTGTCGACGACGGTATCCCACATGAAGGAGATCTTCGGGTTGGCGAAGGCCTTCTCCTGGATGGACTTGGCGGCGCGCAGCTCGTTGCGGCGGTGGATGATGGTGACCTTGCGGGCGAACTTGGTCAGGTACATGGCCTCTTCGACAGCGGAGTCGCCGCCGCCGACCACGTACACCTCGAAGTCCTCAAAGAAAGCAGCGTCGCAGGTGGCGCAGAAGGAAATGCCCTTGCCGACGTAATCGCCCTCGTTCTTGCAGCCGATGGGCTTGGGGAAAGCGCCGGTGGCGATGATGACCGTCTTGGCCTCATAGTCGCCCTTGTAGCCGTGCAGCTTCTTGACCTCGCCCTCCAGCTCGACGCTCTTGATGGTGTCGCTGACACGCTCGGCGCCGAACTTCTTGGCCTGCTCGGTCATTCTGGCGATCAGGGAGGGGCCGGAATCGCCCTCGACGCCGCCGGGGTAGTTCTCGATCTCATCGGTGATGGCGATCTGGCCGCCGTCCTGGCCCTTCTCGATGATCAGGGTGGACAGACGGGAACGACCGGCATACAGACCGGCGGTCAGGCCCGCAGGGCCCGCGCCCAGAACGATGACGTCATACAGTTTGCTCATGGGAAATCGTCCTTTCTTTATTCGAATCAATTGATCTCAGATTCTTGCGGACATCCGCAAAGTCCCGGGGCACGGACCCATGTCCCGCGGCTTCACGGATGTATCCCTCCGGAGGCCGAAGCCTCCGGAGGGCGTGAGTACGATCGTTCTAAGAGGGGATTAGTCCTCGAAGATGGTCTGATCGGAAACCTCGGTGGTCAGGGCCTTCAGGGCCTTGGCGACCAGGGACTTCCTCAGCTTGTACTCTTCCTCGGGCTCCAGGGCGGGGTTGCCCAGGGGGTGAGGAATGGCGATGGTGGGAACGATACGGTTCGCACCAACCGTCATGGAAATAGGCGTGACCGTGCACATGTGGACCACAGGCAGGCCGGCTCTTTCGATCTCTTTAACCATCGTTGCGCCGCAACGTGTGCAGGTTCCTCACGTAGACGTCATAATGACGGCGTCTACTCCCGCAGCGACCAGCTTCTGAGCATACTCAGCAGCGAACTTCTTGGCGGAAGCAACGGCGGTGCCGTTACCGACGGTGGTATAGAACTTGTTGTGCAGCTTGCCGATAACGCCCTCGCGCTCGAACTCGCGCATGACGTCAACAGGCAGGACGCGGTTGGGGTTGGCGTTGGCATAGATGGGGTCGTAGCCGCCGTGGGCAGTTTCCCAGCCCTCGGGGGTCAGGGCGTCCCAACCGCCGATGTCGTACTCGCCGTAGTGGGAAGCGGACGAGGACTCGATGTGGTCGGGGTTGCCGTGAGGCACGATGCCGCCGGAGGTGCACAGGGCGATGGTGGCCTTGCTCAGATCCTTGATGGCGGGGTTGGGAGCGACACGGTCGAAGGACGGCATGGGATACTCGGTGACGAAGGGCTGATTGTTCAGCTTCTTGATCAGCATATCGACGGCACGCTTGGCGCCGCGCTCCTTCTCGAACATGTTGACACGGATGCCCATGTTCATATAGCCTTCCTCGACGGAAGCGCCGATCTTCTCGCCCTTCATGAGCTTCATGGCGAGCTTGGCCATGGCGGGAGCGGCCTGGCGCATGCCGGCAGCGCTGTCGCGGGTGGCGACGATCATGACCTTTTCCTTGTAGTCGGCGCCGGGGTTCTCGGTGTACATACCGGTCAGGACGGGGATGCCCAGCTCCTGGACGGCGATGCAGATGTTGGCGCAGGCGTAGCCGTAACGGCCGGCGTTGAACGCGGGGCCGGCGATGAAGAAGTCAGGCTTGATCTCCTTGACCCAGCCCAGGATCTGCTCCTTGGCTTCCTTCTCGTGCTCGGCGAAATAGGAGTCGCCGCAGACGATGGTGTTGACGATCTCAGCCTCGCCCTTCCAGGCGTTGTTCAGAGCCATGCCGGGGCCGACGAAGCCTTCGCGCAGCTCGGGAGCGACATGAGCCATCTCTTCGCCGCCGATGTTGGCAAAGAACTGGTTGATATAGTGTACAACTTTATAACTCATAGTGGTTTGTCCTCCTCTCTTAATATTTTAATGTTATCTGGCGCTCAGCTTGCCGAAGCCCATTTCGTTGTTGCAGCTCGTCAGGATCTGGATCTCGGCCTCGATGGAGCCGTCCTCGCGCAGGGAGCCCGCGTGGCTGCCGGCGATGACGTCGACATAATCCAGCATACCGATCAGCTTATCCATCTTGGGCAGGACGATGACCTGGTTGGCATTGCCGCCGGTGACAACGGCGTCGGCCAGCTGGTCGGCGTCGGCGAGGGACTGGGACTTGCCGTCCTGGCCGGCGTACTCGTCGGTGACGATGGTGGTCTTGACGCCCTTCTTCTCGATCTTAACGGTGTTCATGATCAGGTCGGTATCGGGGTTGCCGAAGCCTTCCTGGGTGACGATGGCGCCGTCAACGCCCAGCAGCTCGCAGAGCTTGGCAGCCCAGTCGGAGGAGCGCTGCTTGTCGGCCAGGTAGACGTTCTCGTTGGTGATGATGACGCCGACGAAGTTCAGGGTCTTGCCGTGCTGCTTGAACAGCTCGTGAACGACGGGGTTGTTCTCGTGGATATACGTGGGGTTCTTGTCGCAGGCGGACACGCAGTTGCCGGACACGATGCAGCCGTCCATGATCTCGGTGGGCCACAGCATGGTAGACAGGGTGCGCTTGGCGTCGACGCCGTAGACATAGGTGTCATGCAGCAGGCCCTGGGTCTGCAGCATGGCGACGTACACGACTCTGGGCAGATCGGGGAACATCTCCATGCCTTCCTTCAGGTTGGGGGTGGAGAAGGTCTCGGTCTCGTCGGGAGTCAGGTTGCGGGCCAGCTCGCCCAGATAGGCGGCGACCTTCAGGCCGGCCATACGGACAGCCTTCTCGTACTCGGGCTTCTTGGCGTTCTCGATGGGCAGGGTGGCGGTGGGGTCGGTAGCCAGCAGGAAATCGGCGGGCTCGCAGACGACGCAGAAGTTGATCGTCTTGGAGAACGGGGTGTAATCGGCGCCGGGGCCGCTCATGTCGATCAGGCCCTCCTGGAAGCCGACGATCTTACCGGCCGTGACGACCGCCATGTCCTTCAGGCAGTAGGTCTTGCCGGAGCCGACAGCCTCGACCTTGCTGATCATGCCCGGGAAAATGCCGCCGGGGCCCTCGACCTTCACGCGGGGCTCGATGACATCCTTGACCGGGGTGATGCGGACGCTCTCGCCGGGTCTGGCGACGTCGAAGTGCACATCCTTGATGTTTTCGTCTTCAAGGACCAGTGCCTTCACGGCAGCTTCGTCAACGTAAAGCACGCCGTTCTCGATCTTCGACTCAGAGCCAATGACGATGTCCTTGATGTGGAAATAGCCCAGCTCAAGAGTTTTCAAGATACATTCCTCCTAATCACTATAATTTTGTATTTCAACATACATTGAAAAACCATGGTTTACCGCAGGCCTGTCATGGCCGACTCGATGGCGCCGGTGATCAGAAAATAATCGATCATCTGAAAATCCGCCAGAATCTCCTCCGTCAGGATCTTCTGACGCTGACGGTACCGCTCGAACTTGCCGCTGGTGGCCACCGTGATGGCGTTCTCGATCAGCGCCACGGAGTCGTCGTCCAGCCGGCCGATGTCGGCGGAGATCATGATGCTTTTGTACGGGGTCTCGTTGGGCTTGACGCTGCCGCTGAGCGGATGGGTCAGCAGCCGGTGGCCCTTGTGGATCTTGTCCCGGACGAAATAAAGCAGATCGTCGAAGGAGCATTCCCTGTAGAACACGCAGTATTTCATGCCGTACTCATCCCGCACACGGGGATTGTTCGTTACGATGATAAAATCCAATGGTGTTAACCGCCTTTTTCGTCCGCGCTGGGCGCGGGTAATAAAAAAAGTAAGCGGCTCGGTGCTTCCCTCAGATCAGACGGCGGACGCACTGAAAAGCACGGCCGTGCCAGTCTTGTCTCCGTTCGTTGGCCTGAGAGATTCCGGCTTCGTCACCTCAGCCGTTGCTCCTTTGGCGCATAAGCAGCGATCGCTTACAGCTCTTCAGAGTACGGTCATCACCCGGTCCTTTTGCCTGAAAGTTTGGGGCGGCGGCGACTGACACGCGCGCCCTTGCCTCTTCGGCGGCCCGTGGGGCTCTCTCCCGGATGCTTCATCCCGTAAGTATTGACTTTTGGGCAGACTGCGACACTCTCACAGTTACGCTTATATTTTATCACATCGCAGGGATTTGTAAAGAGCAATTTCGACCCGGAAAGTAAAATTTTCTGGTGATTCGGCCGTCATTTCCGTCATTTCGCGCCTTTTATCGATTATGTTGATAACAGATCATATTATTTTCGATCCTTATTGCCGCGCGTATATTTTGCTCTTCCCGGCACATTTTAATGCGCGGACGCGCTCCGGCGGACGTTTTTCCCGGTCTTCGACAAAAAGTCTTGAAAAATCGGCCGGGCCGTGCTATCATGGTCTCACGTCCCGAAAAGGACACAGCACACGGGCGTAGATGGGTGCTGGTGTACCCCCCGGTCTTCAAAACCGGTGATAGGGGTTAGTAGCTTCTTAGGTGGGTTCGATTCCCACGTACGCCCGCCAGAGAAAAAGCCCCGCCGAACGGCGGGGCTTTTTCAGTTGACAGTTGACAGTGGACAGTTGACAATTGCCCGGCGGCGCCGCCGATATCATTGCCTTTTCCCCCGAGCTGTGGTAAAATATCTTATCTGTTCCCGTCCGCAACCGCCTGTTTTATATAAAGGAGTGTCCTATGGCGCAAAAGCTGACAAAACGGCTGGACCGGTTCTTTCTGGCCTTTCTGCTGATCAACCCGTTTCTCGACGTGCTGAGCGGCGTTTACATCAAGGTCCTGGAGACCATCACCGAGAAAAACTTCGACACCATCGCGCTGCCTGTGACGCCGAGTCTGGTGATCCGCATGGGGGTGCTGGTGCTGTTCGCGCTGTCGGCGCTGATCGCCTTTGACCGCCGGGCGATCCTGACGGCGATCCCCGTGGCGGTGGCCTGGGCGCTGTCGGTGATCGGCGAGATCTTGTTCTTCTACTCCTTCAACCTCTACGGCGACGTGCAGTACATCGCGCGCTTCGCCTATAATCTGGCCGTGGTGCTGATCTACATGGCCGTCTTCCGCCGGCTGGGGCTGCCCCGGGAGGAGCTGCTGCGGCGCATGGAGGACGTGCTGTGCTTCTCCCTGCTGCTGCTGAGCGCGACGATCGTCGTATCCTACGTCTTCGGCCTGGGCTACACCACCTACGCCGACCGCTACGGCTACCGCGGCACCCGCGGGTTCTTCTACTCCGGCAACGACGTCACGGCCGTGCTGATGGCGGGGCTGCCCGTGGTGCTGTGCGCGTTCATGCAGCTGAGAGACGGCGTCAGGACCTTCAACTACTGGAAATACGCCCTGAGCGCCGGGCTGACGGCCATCTGCCTGATGCTGATCGGCACCAAGACGGCGTTCATCGCCGACATCGCCACCGTGGGCGTGCTGGCGCTGTGCGCGCTGTGGCGTCTGATCGCCAAAAGGGACGGACGGCTGCTCCGGCGGCTGGGCGTGGTGTTCGCCGTCATGGCGGCGGTGTTCCTGCTGATCGCGCTGATCTCCTCCGAGTCGATCTTCTCGGAGATCAGGACGTCCTTCGAGAGCTCCGGCGTCACCTGGGAGCGCGAGGGCGCGGCCACGGCGCTGCTGTCCGGCCGGCAGAACAAGCTCAAACGCGCCTACCGGATGTTCCGGGAGGGCGGGCTGTACACGCTGCTGTTCGGCGTGGGCCGCGGCACCCAGACGGCCATCATCGAGATGGACGTGTTCGAGGTCATCATCTATTACGGCCTGTTCGGCGCGCTGTGCATGCTGTGGCTGTACCTCAAGCTGGGGCTGGAGTACGTGGTGCGGTTCTTCAAAAACCTCCGCGGGCTGCAGACCGATCTGACGCCCGTGGCCTGCCTCGTGGCCCTGGGCCTCTGCGCCGGGTACCTGATCATCGCCGGGCACATCCTGTTCAGCGTCACGTCCGGGTTCTATTTCTCCTACCTGCTCCTCTACGGCAAGGCCGTCTACGCCAAAGGCCCGGAGGAGATGCGGATTTTCTGAGCGATACGTCAAAAACCGCTCCGCCTGACGGCGGAGCGGTTTTTTCGTGAAGGGCGAATTGAAAATTGACAATTGACAATTGCGGTGCCTGCGGCGCATTGGATACCGCCGCTGCGCGGCGGTGGAAAGGCTCCCTCTCCGAGGGAGCTGTCTGCGAAGCAGACTGAGGGAGTTGCCCCGGGATGCACGCACTGGCCGTCGCCGTGATGTGCGCCGCAGGCGCGGTATCAGATCGCCGGCGAAGCCGGCTCCTTCATTTTTCAGTCTTCCGTTTTCATGAAACAAAAAGAGCCGCCCCGGAGGGCGGCTTTTTTGATTGTGAAGCTTACAGGATGACGGTGCCTTCGCACTCGCCGGTGATGCCGGCGGCGTTGGCTTCGTCGGTATCGATATGGACGCGGGTGGCGTAGTTGCTGCTGACGCGGCAGATGACGTCGCCGAAGACCAGCTTGCGGCCGCCGTAGTTCGTCTCGATGGAGATGATCTGCTTGTCCTTGACGCCGAGCTTCTCAGCGTCCTCGGGGGTGGCGTGCAGGTGGCGCTGGGCGGCGATGACGCCCTCGGTCAGCTCGACCTCGCCGCAGGGGCCGACGAGCTTGCAGGAGCCGGAGCCGGCGATGTCGCCGCTCTCACGGACGGGGGCGTTGACGCCGATGCTGCGGGCGTCGGTCAGAGACAGCTCGACCTGAGAGGCCTTGCGCTCGGGGCCCAGGACGGACACGGCGGGGAAGGACTTCTTGCTGCCGATGACCTGGACGCGCTCTTCGCAGGCGAACTGGCCCGGCTGGCTCAGCGCCTTCTTCGGGGTCAGCTGATAGCCCTTGCCGAACAGAATGTCCACGTGCTCTCTCGTCAGATGGACGTGACGGGCCGAGGTCTCAACGATTACTTTATCCATGATGCATTCCTCCAAAAAGGTAAGATTTTCAGCATTGCTTCTATCAATCTACCACATTCGGTGCATATTTGCAAGTTTTACTTGATCAGCGCGATGCTCTTGAGGATGGGGGCCAGGGTGTTGGCGACGGTGCTCATCATCTTGATGAAGATGTCGAGAGCCACGCCCACGACGTCCTTGCGGGTGTCGCCGATGGTGTCGCCGGTGACGGCGGCCTTATGGGCAGGCGTCCCCTTGCCCTCGCCGGGGATGTTCTCGCCCTCGATGTACTTCTTGGCGTTGTCGAAGGCGCCGCCGGAGTTGCCCATGAAGATGGCGCGGGGGATCGCGACGATCGTCGCGCCCACCAGGATGCCGCCGACGAACTGGACGCCGAACAGCAGGCCGCCCACCACGGGGATCAGCAGGGCCAGGACGGACGGGACGACCATCTTGCGGATGGCCTCCTGCGCGGCCAGGCGGATCATCTTGTTGTAGTCGGGACGGACGGTGCCCTCCAGCACGCCGGGGATGCTCATCATCTTGTCTCCCTCGTCAGCCATGATCTTGGCGGAGTCGATGGTGTTGTCGGTGAGCATGGCGCAGAAGTACTCCACCAGCGCGCCGCCGAGGATGCCGCCGGCGACGACGAAGAAGGAGGCGAAGTTCAGGCTCAGCTCCGTGCCGATCTCGGTGTAGTTGCCCACATAGGCGACGATCAGCGAGACGGTGGCGAAGGCCGCGGAGCCGATGGCGAAGCCCTTGCCGATGGCGGCGGTGGTGTTGCCGACGGCGTCGAGCTTATCGGTGATCTTGCGGACGTCGGGGTCAAGATGGCAGGACTCGGCCAGACCGCCGGCGTTGTCGGCGATGGGGCCGAAGGCGTCGATGGAGACCGTGGCGCCGACGAAGGCCAGCATGCCCAGCGCGGAGATGGCGATGCCGTAGGTGCCGCAGACCTTGCCGGAGATCAGCAGGGAGACGGCGATCAGCAGCACGGGCAGCAGGCAGGAGCGGGAGCCGATGGCGTCGCCCTTGGTGACGACGAAGGCCTCGCCCTCGTCGCAGATCTCGGCCAGCGTGCGCGTGGGCTTATAATCGGTAGAGGTGTAATACTCGGTGATGACGCCGATGGCGACGCCGGAGACGATGCCCATGACGGCAGAGACCCAGGGAGAGGCCCAGCCCAGCAGGAAGTCGTCGTACAGGTTGCCGGCATCGGCCAGCGGGCCAAAGATCTTATAGGATGCGAAGCCGCCCAGGACGACGGTGATGCCGGCGGAGATCCAGGTGGACAGGTCCAGCTCGCGGGACGGGTTGTCGCCCATCTTCTTGACGTTGGCCAGGCCCAGGCCGATCAGGCAGCCGATGAGGCCGCAGGCGGCCAGGATCAGCGGGAAGGTGGTGGTGGCGGAGAAGGTGGCATCGGTGATCTCGGCGCGGTGACCGTGGGTCTGGTACAGCGTGACGGCGATCATGATGGACGCGGACATGGTGGCGACGAAGCTCTCCAGCAGGTCGGAGCAGTTGCCGGCGATGTCGTTGACGTTGTCGCCGATGAAGTCGGCGATGGTGTTGGGCACGCGGCTGTCGTCCTCAGGCAGGTCGTGACGGATCTTGCCCAGGATGTCGGAGGAGATGTCGGCCGCCTTGGTGTAGTTGCCGCCGGCGACGCGGTTGAACATGGCGACGATGGAGCAGCCCAGGGAGTACGTGGAAACGCGCATGACCGTGGGGTTGCAGGCCAGACCGCTCAGCGGGATCAGACCCGTGCTGACGGAGGTGTGATCGACGCCCTTCTGGATGATGAGGATCAGGATCAGGCCCAGCATGCCGAAGGCCTGAACGGCCAGACCGGAGATGCTGCCGCCGCACAGCGCGACCTTGACGGTCTCGCCGATGGACAGGGACTCACGGGCCTTATTGGCCGTGCGGACGTTGGCGTAGGTGGCGCTCTTCATGCCGAGGACACATACGGCGCTGCTCATGGCGCCGCCCAGCAGGAAGGACAGACCCGACGTCTTCTCGACGAACAGGGTGAAGATGACCGCGACCACCGCCAGCACCGCGACGATGCTGCGGTATTCGGTCTTCATAAAGGTGTTTGCGCCCGAACGGATGATGCCGGCCATATCGGCCATCTCCTCCGTGCCCTCTTTCATCTGCCGGATCCTCTTGAAATTGAAGAAGATGTAGCAGAGGGCCAGGACGATCAGGAACAGAATCGCGTACCAGACTGTCATGAAAAACCCTCCAGTTGTATATAATTCGGCGGAAGCCCAAACTCCCGACTATAAATCATTTTAATATATGTTCGTCTTGCAATAAATATGCGTTTTGACGTTTTTTCGCTTTATATCGGCAAAGAACATGGGGAAATCCAATAAATGCAATTTGCGATCCGAATAGAAGCCGCGGCGAACCATTATGTTTTTCGATATTCGCGGGCTTGTGCGGCCGCGCGGGATGGTGTAGAATAGCGGTAAGTATTTTTGAAAGGATTGCCATATGGATCGATTCAGTATGACCCGGTGCGAGATCGACCTCGACCGGTTTGAGGAAAATATCGAGACTGTCAAGGCGCTGGCGGGCGACGCCGTGCCCATGGCGGTGATCAAGGCCAACGCCTACGGCCACGGGGCGGCGGTGCTGATGCGGAAGCTGTTCACGAAGGGCATCCGCTATTTCGGCGTGGCCAACATCGGCGAGGCCATGGAGCTGCGCCGCACGTTCCACCGGGGCGGCATCCTGGTGCTGGGGTACACGCCGCCGCACCTGATGCACTACGCCGCCGACTACGACGTGGCGCTGACGGTGTTCACCATCGAGCAGGCGCGGACGCTGGAGAGCCAGGGCGCGCCCGTCAAGGTGCACATCGCGCTGAACACGGGCCTCAACCGCCTGGGCTTCCAGCCCTGTGAGCAGACCGTGGAGGAGGTCGTCGAGATCTCGAAAATGGAGAACGTCCGGATCGAGGGCATCTTCACTCATTTCGCCAAGGGCTCCCACGGCAGCGACGAGCGGCAGGCCGCTCTGTTCAGAAAAATGACGGACGAGATGGAGGCCCGGGGCGTGGAGCTGGGCTTCAAGCACGCCAGCGACGGCATCGCGCTGACGAAGTACGGGTCCTTCGGGCTCAACATGGTGCGCCCCGGCGCGCTGTTTTACGGCTACGGCCCCGGCGTCAAGCCCATCATGAGCATCAGGAGCCAGATCATCCACGTCCACAGCGTCCCCGCCGGGCAGGGCGTCAGCTACGGCCTCACCGACGCCGTGGGCTATGACCGCGTGGTGGCGACGCTGCCCTACGGCTACTCCGACGGCGTGCCCATGGGGCTGAGCCACGGGCAGGGCTACGTGACCATCCGCGGGAAGAAGGCGCCTTACGTGGGCGTGCTGTGCATGGACATGTGCATGGTGGACGTCACCGACATCCCCGAGGCCGCCGTGGGCGACCCCGTGACCGTCATCGGCGACGGCGACAGCGAAATGACCTTTGACGAGGCCGCAGACAAGTGCGGCGTCAACGTCAATTCCCTGGTCAGCGGCATCGCCAGAAGAGTCCCCAGAGTCTACCTCGAGCACGGTGAGGAGGTCATGTTCACGGATTATCTGTTCTGAGGCGGGCGAGGAAGACGTCCTGGCTCCCTCTCCGAGGGAGCTGTCAAACGGCAGAGCCGTTTGACTGAGGGAGTTGCCGCGAGATGATCGCGGTGACGGGGCGGCTCTGAGCCCGGGGCAACTCCTTCCGTCACGCTCCGCGTGCCACCTCCCTATTCCGCGCAAAAGGCCCGGCCGCAGGCCGGGACACGCGTGTTCAGACAGAGAGGGAGGCTATGCTGACGGCGGCGTAATGTGCGCCGACCGTCAAGGGCAATGGTTACGCGCTAACGCGCGCCCCCTATTCCCTCCTGCGGAGGGACTTCCCATTCCGCGCGAAAGGCCCGGCCGCAGGCCGGGACACGCGTGTTCAGACCGGAGGGGGAAGCGAGGAAGGGCACACGCCGCGCAGCGGCGGTATCCCATGCGCCGCAGGCACCGCAATTGTCAACTGTCAATTGTCCATTCGCCCTTCCACTGTCAACTGTCAACTGAAAACGCCCCGCCTGGACGGCGGGGCGTTTCGTATCAGTCGCACATTCTGTCCAGCACCTTGAGCAGCAGCTCGAAGGCGCGGCGGAAGGAGTTGAGGTCCACCCATTCATCGGGCGTATGCGCGCCGCCGGCCGTGGGGCCGAGGCCGCAGATGTCGATGCCGGGCAGCTTGCCGCGGAAGACGCCGGCCTCGGTGCCGCCGTGGACGGCGCGGACCTGGCCTTCCTTGCCGGAGACCTCCTTGTAAACGTCCATGACCAGCTTGCGCAGCCTGGAGTCGGGGTCGAAGGAGAAGGCGGGATAGGTGTTGCCCATCTCGGCCTCGCACCCGGCGGTGCGGGCGATGTCGATGACGACGTCGGCGATGGAGTGCACGAGGCTGTCCTCGGCGGAGCGGACGGACACCTGATACTCCACGTGGTCCTCCTTCGTCGTCAGCACGCCGACGTTCAGGGAGGCATTCGTCAGACCCTCGATGGCCATGGACTTCATCATCATGCCGTTGGGCAGGCTGTGGCTGAGGAAGACGACGCGGCGGGTGGCGTCGGCGTCGAACATCTTCTCGGCAGAGGCGTCGTCCACCAGCACCTTGAAGCCCTTGTCGGAGAACTGCAGCTCGGTCTGGATCTCCTTCTCGGTGGCGGCGATGATCTCGCGGGCGCGGTCGGTCTTGCCGTCCTGGAGCAGGATCACGCAGTCGGCCTCGCGGGGGATGGCGTTGCTCTTGAAGCCGCCCGAAATAAAGGCCAGACGGAAGTCGCATTCCTTGGAAACGTTGTACAGGATACGGCCCAGCAGCTTGTTGGCGTTGCCCTTCTCCATGTGGATCATGCCGCCGGAGTGGCCGCCCTCCAGCCCGCGGATGCGGACGGACAGGCCCTTGCCGGAGGCGGGCTCATACGTGAAGGGGACGCGCAGGGTGACGCTGCCGCCGCCTGCGGAGCTGGCCAGGAAGCCGCCCTCGCCGCCTGCGTCCATGCCGATCATGCGGCGGGCGGTGATGACGCTGCAGTCCATCTTCTGGGCGCCGATGAGGCCGATCTCCTCCATGGAGGTCATGACGCACTCCAGCGGGGGATGACGCAGGTCATTCCTGTCCAGAACGGCCAGCATATAGGACAGTGCGTAGCCGTCGTCGCAGCCCAGGGTGGTGCCGTCGGCGGTCAGTCTGTCGCCGACGATCATCAGCTTCAGGCCGTCCTTCTCCCAGTCGTGGACGGTGTCCTGGTTCTTCTCGGGCACGATGTCCAGATGGCCCTGGAGCATGACCGGGGGCAGGTCCTCGCAGCCCTTGGAGCCGGGCTTCTTGATGACCACGTTGTTCCACTCGTCCACCCGGACCCACAGGCCGCGGTCCTCGGCGAACTTCTTCATGAACTGCGCGATGCCGGCTTCGTTGCCGGACGCGCGGGGCACGGCCGCGATGTCCTCAAAGAATCGCAGCGCGTCGGCCGGTTCCCGGCCTTCGGTGACGTATTTCATGGGGTAAGACTCCTTTCGGGGTGAGATTATATGGTTGAGTGTACAGTTGACAGTTGTTGTGCCCGCGGCGCATTGGATACCGCCGCTGCACGGCGTGAGGGCGCAGATCGCGGCGTCGGACAATGGTCATCGCCGCGGGGCCGCATAACGCAGGCGTGATCATGGGCCGACGTGGCATCGGCCCCTGCGACGCGGCCCGTCCCCCACCGTTGTCATCCTGAGGGTCGCGCAAGCGAAGTCGAAGGATCTTTCCCTGCGCCGCTGCGACGCGCGCCCGCGGCGCTCTCAATTACTGGAACTTTCCGCTTCTCTACGCTCAGTATATTACACTATGCACAATTTTTCAAGGAAAGTTTGGGCAAAAAATCAACGCTTAACTGTTTAAGCGTTTGACAACCTGTGTTATAATGTATAAGTCACTAATAGATTAGGAAAAGGAGTGTTGCTTTTTGGACGAGAAGAAAGACCAGAATGTTCAGGAGCAGTCCGCGCCTCCCAAGGTAAGAAAGATCCACACGACGCTGGACGATCTGCCGGCGGGGGATACGGCGTTCGCCACAAAGGCGGTGGACACCAAAGCGCCGCTGCCCGAGGGCGTCGCCTCCGGCGCTCTGTACAACGACGTCGTCCGCATCGCATGGCCCGCCTTCGTCGAACTGATGCTGATGCAGCTGACCAGCATGGCCGACCTGATGATGGTCGGACGTCTGGGCCCCTGGGCCATCACGGCCGTCGGCCTCACCACGCAGCCCAAGTTCCTGCTGTCCACGGCGTTCATCGCCCTCAACGTCGGCACCATGGCCATGGTCGGCCGCTACCGCGGCGCGAACCAGCAGGAAAAGGCCAAATCCGTCCTGCGTCAGGCCTTCATGCTCAACGGTCTGCTGGGCCTGTTCTTCGCCATCATCGGCGTTCTGTTCTCCCGCCAGCTGGTCACCTTCATGGGCGCTCAGGAGGAGCACGTGCTTGTGGCCGGCACCCAGTATCTGCAGATCCAGATGGTGGGCATGTTCACCGTCTCCCTGACCACCTCGATCACCAACTCCCTGCGCGGCTCGGGCGACTCAAAAACGGCCATGTTCTACAACACGACGGCCAATGTGGTCAACGTGTGTTTCAACTACTTATTGATCTACGGCAAGTTCGGCTTCCCCCGCATGGAGGTCGCCGGCGCTTCGCTGGCTACGGTCATCGGCCAGGCGACGGCCATGTGCATCGCCATCTGGGCCGTGCGCCGCAAGAGCCAGTACGTCCGCCTCGAGTTCCCCAAGGGCTCGTTCCTGCGCTTTGACAAGGGGATCATCACCAACATCGCCAAGATCGGCGTTCCCTCCATGGTCGAGCAGGTGGCCATGCGCGTGGGCGTCATCATCTTCTCCAAGACCATCGCCAGCCTGGGCACCGTGGCCTACGCCACCCACCAGGTGTGCATGAACATCCAGGCGCTGACGTTCATGAACGGCCAGGCCTTCGCCACCTCCGCCACGTCTCTGGTGGCCCAGAGCCTCGGCAAGGGCAGGCCCGACATGGCGCTGCACTACTCGCGCCGCACCCAGCGCATCGGCATGGCCACGTCCATCGTGATCGCCGTGTTCGTGTTCTTCTGCAATAAGTTCGTCCTGGGCCTGTACACCGACGACGCCACGATCATCGCCACCGGCGCGTCGCTGCTGCAGATGATCGCCTTCATCCAGCCGTTCCAGGCCAGCCAGTTCATCCTGGCCGGCGCCCTGCGCGGCGCGGGCGACACACGCTACACTGCCATGGTCACGATGCTGACCGTCATGCTGGTCCGTCCCGCTCTGGCGCTGCTGCTGATCCACGCTTTCCATCTGGACCTGCACGGCGCGTGGTACGCCCTGGTCGCCGACCAGATCCTCCGCGCCATGCTGATCGTGTTCCGCTACCGCACCGGCAAGTGGACCACGTCCTTCAAGCACGCCCCCGCGAAGGAGTAAACCGCGATACGAAAACCGCCCGCAAGGGCGGTTTTTTTATTGGAAAGGGGGCGAAGACGCGGGAGCATTGAGGCTGACGGGGCCGGGATGTGCGCGGACTGGTTATGGCGAGCACAGCTCGCCGCTACGAAGACCACTGTCCGGGGCTGTGTGCATCCCGGGGCAACTCCCTCAGTCTGCTTCGCAGACAGCTCCCTCGGAGAGGGAGCCTTTCCACGCCGCGCAGCGGCGGTATCCAATGCGCCGCAGGCACCGCAATTGTCAACTGTCAACTGTCAACTGTCAATTCGCTCTCCCCCGTCCATGCGGGCGGGTTTTTCTTATATTGACATCCTCCGTCATCATCGTTTAATATTAAACCGTGGAGGTGAGCGGCATGAAGAAAGGACTGACAGCGCTGCTGCTGGCGCTGATCGTTCTGGGCGTGGTCGGGCAGGCGTACCTGTTCCCGCAGTTTCCGAAGGAGCCGCCCGCGCTGACGCTGACTGTGGGAGATCAGACCGTGACGCTGACGGCGAAGCCGCCCATCACCTGGCCGGACCGCGTCGCCGACGGCGTCGCTCCCTGGAGCGCGGAGGCCCGCGAGGCGATGCCCATGCTCAAGACCGGCGCCTGTGCCATGAAGTTCCGTCAGGCGCCCTCCTGGGTCCATGTTTACGCCTACGACGAGAGCAAATGGGACGCGGAGAACCCCGCCCCCGCGGGCGTTTCCTGTGATCTGGACGCGTTCGTCCCCGTGGGCGGGCGCTGCGTATACGATATCGAGGCGCATTGGACGTCGAAAAACAAATACGGCGAGGCCCATTACTGGGTCTGCCTGGAGGATTGAGGGACAATGGACAGACGGATCAAGCTGGAGACCATCGGCAACTGCCGCGATCTGGGCGGCCTGCGGGGCGCGGACGGGAAGACCGTGCGTCCCGGCCTGCTGCTGCGCGCGGCCATGCTGGGCCATGCCTCCGACGACGATCTGCGCGTGCTGCGGGACGAGCACCGGCTGGACACGGTGATCGACCTGCGCACGATCACCGAGAGCGACCAGCGCCCCGACCGCCTGATCGACGGGATCGGGCTGATCCACATTCCCGTGCTGGACGAGCGCGCGGCGGGCATCACCCACGAGCGCACCACCACGCCCCGGGAGCTGCGGCCCATCCTCCCTTACGACATGTGCGGCATGTACCGCACCATCGTGGGCGGCGAGGCGGAGCGGAAGAACCTGGCCCGGGCCATGACGGCCGTCCTGGGCCACGATTTCGCCCGCGGCGCGGTGCTGTGGCACTGCTCCGAGGGCAAGGACCGCTGCGGCCTCGTGGCGGCGCTGAGCCTGGGCGCGCTGGGCGTCAGCCGGGAGGATATCTTCGAGGATTACCTGATGACCAACGAGGTCAACCTCCCCAAGGCCCAGGGCTACTACGACCGCGTGCTGGCCGTGGGGCGCACAGTGGCGGAGGCCGAGATCATCCGCGACGTCTACCTGGCCAAGGCCGAGTATCTGGAGGCCGCCATGGAGGTCGTGGAGGGGCAGTACGGCGGGGTCGTCCCCTACCTGCTGAACGGTCTGGGGCTCAGCCGGCAGCTGCTGTCCGATTTCCGCGCAAGCGCGCTTGATTAGTGGCAAAACCCGGTTGACAAAATGAACAATTGATGTTATTATTGTTAACGGATTCTGAATGTACTAAGTGAACTCACATATTTTTGTAATTCATTGCTGCGTTCTCCGGATTATGAAAATATGTGAGTTTTTTAGCGACAGACCTCAATCCGCTACCATAGGGCGTCCGGCGCCCTTTAAACAGGAGGAAATAACAATGAAAACTGGAACGGTTAAGTGGTTCAACGCTACCAAGGGCTTCGGCTTCCTGGCTTGCGACGAGGGCGGCGACGACGTCTTCGTTCATTTCTCTGCCATCCTGGTCGACGGCTTCAAGACCCTGGAAGAGGGCCAGAAGGTCGAGTTCGAGGTCGAGGAAGACCCCCGCAACAACGGTAAGCTGCGCGCTGTCAACGTTCGTCCCCTCTAATCGGGAGCTATTGACAAAAGTCAGTTTTTGCTGTATCCTAAAAAAGTGCCCCGGTCTAAAAAGCCGGGGCATTATACGGAGCGGTATCGAAGAGGTCATAACGGCCCCGACTCGAAATCGGGTAAACCTGTAAAAGGGTCCGTGGGTTCGAATCCCACCCGCTCCGCCATGAAAAAAGCACTGCGAAAGCAGTGCTTTTTTCAATGAAGTCGCCCCTGCGGGGCTGATGAAGGAATGAAGACGCTGCGCTGATGAAGAAATGAATATGAGAGAAATGCGTGTGGGGCGACTTCGCTTCATCAGGCGGCAAAGCCGCCGTCTTCATAAAGCCGTCAGGCTGACTTCATCAGGGCGAAGCCCGTCTTCATGAATGAAGCGTCGATGATCCATCGGCGTTCCGGGCGGGGGTGGAACCCGTCCGTACGAGGGCCACTGTCCGGGGCCGTGATGTGCGCAGACGTGGGTATGGCGGCCGCAGGCCGCTGCGACGACGGGCACAAAACGCGGGCGTGATCAAGGGCCGATGTGGGTGTCGGCCCCTACGATGACCGGTGTCCGGGCACATGATGTGCGCCCACCGTCAAGGGCAATGGTTACGCGCTAACGCGCGCCCCCTATTCCCTCCTGCGGAGGGACTTCCCCCGGAAGGGGGAAGCGAGGAAGAGCGGCGGCCGCTGCGGCCATCCGCCGCCGGGATGTACGCGGGCGTGAAAGATCCCTCGACAAGCTCGGGATGACAGAAAGAGGGGCCGGGATGCGCGCCCGGAGGGCGGTATCCAATGCGCCGCAGGCACCGCAATTGTCAATTGTCCATTGTCAATTCGCCCTTCACTGTCCACTGTACACTCTACGAAAAGCGCCGCCCTTGCGGGCGGCGTTTCTTTTATTTTCTGCTTTTCTCCAGCAGGTCGTGGCCGGGGCAGGTGTCGCGCTGATTGCGCCAGAAGCAGTTGGGACATTCGATGCACTTGCCGGGGTCCACGCCGTCGCGGGCGTCATTGGCCCAGTTGTAGTTGACCAGGAAGCCGCGGCCGATACAGACCATATCGACGCCGGTGGTCTCCAGCACGGACTCGGCCTTGCCGGGGGTCTTGATGCCGTTGACGGCGAAGACGGGCGTTTTGACGGCGGCCTTGATCTCCTGGGCGGCGTAGATGATGTCCTTGTGGGGGTAATCCTCAGGCTTGCGGGGGTCCTGCTCGGCACCGAAGCCGTAGGAGACGTTGATGAAGTCGATCCCGGCCTCGTCCAGCCGTTTGGCATAGGTGACCGCCTCGGACAGGCTGGGCTCGAAGCCGCCGAGACGGATGCCGACGATGAAGTCCTTCCCCGTCCGTGCGCGGATGCCCTGCAGGATCTCCAGCGTCAGCTTCAGCGGATCGTCGCCGTAGGAGTCCCAGCGGCGGTTGACCCGGCGGTTGTGGAACTGGCACAGCAGGTAGCTGTGGCACCCGTGGAGCTCCACGCCGTCGTACCCGGCCTTTTCGGCGCGGACGGCGGCCTCGATGAACTGCTCCCGGACCTCCTCGATCTGGGCGGGGGGCATCTCTTTGCCCGTGACGGTCTCGCCGCGGCGGACGAAGGAGTAATCCGAGGGGCACAGGTGCACATCGGTGCAGGCGACGATGCCTGCGTGGTGGATCTGCATGAGGATGGGCACGTCATGAGCGTGGACGGCGTCCGCGATGCGGCGGAGGCCGGGGATGTGGCTGTCGTCCCAGACGCCCAGCTGGCTGTAGGCCAGACGGCCGTCGGGGTGGATGCAGGTGGCCTCCTGGATGATCAGCGCCGGGCCGCCGGCGGCCAGCGCCGCGTAGTGGGCCACGTGATGGTCATCCACGACGCCCGTCTCGTCGGTCCAGCCAAAGCAGACCATGGGCGGCACACAGATGCGGTTTTTCAGCTCCCGCCCCCTGAGCCGTGTAACGGAAAACAGCAGATGGTTCATGCAAGGCACCTCCGTAGTATTTTTGATGGGTCTATCATACCATAAAGCCGGCGCGGAGGCAAGATGAGCGCGGCGGCGCGGCGGGATGCGAGACGACCACGTAACGCGGGCGTGATCATGGGCCGATGTGGGCGTCGGCCCCTACGACGTCCGGCGTCCGGGGGTGGGTGCATCCCGGGGCAACTCCCTCAGTCTGCTTCGCAGACAGCTCCCTCGGAGAGGGAGCCTTTCCCACGCCGCGAAGCGGCGGTATCAAATCGTCGGCGAAGCCGACACCGCAATTGTCAATTGTCCATTCGCCCTTCGCTGACTACTGTCAACTGTACACGATACGAAAAAGCCGCCCTTGCGGGCGGCTTTTGTGCGCTTTTTTGCTTTACGCCATCTGGGGGATGGTGAGGTCGTGGGTGAAGACCTGGCCGTCGATGATGGTGTGGAGGCAGTTGGTGTAGTTGCAGAACGGGTCGCCGTCCCAGACGGCGATGTCGGCGTCCTTGCCCACCTCGAGGGTGCCGAGGCGGTCGGCGACGCCCAGCAGCGTGGCGGGGTTGATGGTGATGGCCTTGAGGGCGTCGTCCCAGCTGAGGCCGGAGCGAATGCACAGGCCGATGTGCATGGGCAGCAGCTTCGTCAGGCTGGCGGAGTCCTCGGTGAGGCAGACCGTGACGCCGGCCTTGGTCAGGCGGGCGGGGGTCATGAGGTTGCGCTCCCAGACCTCCTGCTTATAGGGGCCGGAGACCAGCGGGCCGATGGTGCAGATGATGTTCTTCTCGGCCAGCTTGTCGGCCAGCTTGAAGCCCTCGGTGGCGTGCTCCAGGGCGAACTTCAGGTGGAACTCCTCGGCGACGCGCAGGACCGTGGCGATGTCGTCGGAGCGGTGGCAGTGGAAGCGGCACATCATCTCGCCGCGGACCACGGGGACAAGGGCCTCCAGCTTGAAGTCGAACTTGACCTTCTCGCCGTTGGCTTTGGCGTCGGCGTACTCCTTCGCCTTGAACAGCGTCTCGCGGAGGATGGCGGCGGTGCCCATGCGGGTCTTGATCTTGCCGGACTGGTAGGCGCCGCGGGGGTTCTCGCCCATGGCGAACTTCATGACGCGGGTGCCGGGCAGGACCATTTCATCGATGGTCTCCTTGGGGGCCAGCTTGAAGGCGAAGCCTTCGCCGCCGATGACGTTGGCGGAGCCGGGCAGGACGCAGGCGGTGGTGAAGCCGCCTCGGCGGACGACCTCGAGGGCCATGTTGCAGGGGTCGAAGGCGTCGATGGCGCGGACGTGGGAGGTGACGGGGTCGATGGTCTCGTTGACGTCGCCGAAGCCGCCTCTGGAGCGGGGCTCGCCCATCAGGGAGATGTGAGTGTGGGGCTCGACGAAGCCCGGGGTGACCCAGCAGCCCTCGGCGTCGATGACCTGGGCGCCCTCGGGGATGGCGACGTTCTCGCCGACGGCGGTGATCTTGCCGTTCTCCGTGAGGACCGTCGCCTTGTCAAACTTCTGGCCCGCGGCCGTGAAGACCTTGCCGTTCTTGATCGCTAATACCATGGGGAATCATCCTTTCTTTATATCAATCTTTTGCTTCCTGATAAGGGATCTCGCCGGGCTGGACGGGGCGCAGGGCGGTGAGGCGGACGACGGGCGCTTTTGAGCATCCGGATGACCAGCCGGGCCGTGTGGCTGCCCGTCTGCTCGTCGCCGTGGATACCGCCGGTGATGACCACCGAGGGGCCGTGCCCCTCGCCAAAGGTGTGCTGCTCCAACGCAAAGTTATATTTGTCCATAATATGCCTTATTGTATTCGGATCGGCCGGGGGATCGTCGGAAAACGGACAGTCGCGGCCGACCGCGGTTCTTGTGTATCATTATACTCCAAATCGCCCCGGCAGACAAGTGGCTGCGCGGAAGGGAGGTGGGCGGGCGTTGGTGGCATTTTCCCGGGGCCCTGTTAGGCGATCGCTCACGCAACGCTGTCATCCTGAGCGGAGCAGGGTCGAAGGATCTATACGCTTGAGCCGCCATGATGTGCGCGGGCCGGGATGGAACGGTGTGGGCACCGTTCCCTACGACATTCAGGATCGGTTCTCATAGCCCGCGAAGCCGCAGCGCAGCGTGCCGTGGCCGATCAGCGGCAGCAGGTTCGTGCCCATCTTGTTGCCGCGCTTCGCGGCGCCGTTGACGTAAGCCTCCAGCGAGCAGGCGGCGAAATTGCCCACGGCCGTGCGGCCGAAGGCCTCGATGACGTCCTCCTTCCCCGGCGGGCAGGGATAGGGGGAGTAGCCGCACTGGCCCACCAGCTCGCTGGTGACGCCCTGATAGAGCTTCGCCTCGCCGCGGTCGTCCCGCAGGAAGGACAGATCGGAGTGGGAGTGCATGTCGATGAAGCCCGGGGCGACCACGAGGCCGCTGACGTCCACGGTCTCTTTGGCCAGGCCGGGATCGATGGCGGGCGAGATGGCGGCGATCTTTCCGTTTTCCACGGCCAGGTCGGCCTGATACGCCTTTTCGCCGGTGCCGTCGACGATCAGGCCGTTTTTCAGCAGAATATCATACATGATGCGTTATCTCCTTACAGTTTGATGGTTCCGACGCCGTCTTTGATCTCTATCTCGGTGCCGTAGGGCTCGCAGAGCTTCGCCAGGCGCTTCAGCAGCGCTTCGTCGCCGGACAGGACGGGGACGCCCTTCTGGGCGCGGGGCTGGTCCATTCCCAGGGAAATGGGGAACAGCCGCGCCTCGGTGAGCCTGCCGTCCTCGATGGTCCAGGCGGCCAGCACGGCCTCCCAGATCTCGGGCAGCGTGCCGTAGCCCACGGCGCCGTTTTTGCTGCGGTCGTCCATGTACGCGCCCACCTTGGTGTCGAGGCTCATGCCGCGGTTGGCGTAGGCGTCCCAGGGCTGGTACTCCACGGTCTCGGTCTCGAAGATGAAGTTGCCGAGGCTGTAGAAGATCAGGCCGCCGTTGTACCGCTCGATGCCGCGGACCTCGTGGGGGCCGTGGCCGATGACCACAGACGCGCCCGCGTCGATGCAGCGGCGGGAGAACAGCTCCAGGAAGTGGGCGGGGACAGTGGTGTCGGTGACGTCGAACTCATGGGCGTGGAAGCTGACCAGGACGATATCTGCCTGCTTTCCGGCCTCCGAGATCTCGCCCTCGATACGCTTCATGTCCTTTTCATTGGGCACGGACTCCACCCAGATGTGATCGTCCAGCAGGAACGTGACGTTGCCGAAGGGCAGCGTGCCCTCCTTGGGCGGCAGGCGGTAGCCGATGGCGGCGAGGCGCTCCACCGTGGCGTTGACGTGGGTCAGCTGGGAGATCTCCTTGACCTGCGCGTAATGCTCGGGGTCGAGATGGTAATACTGGTGGAAACGCAGGGGGCTCAGGCCCGGCCTGCCGGGCAGATCGGCGGTCTGCGCACCCGCCATGGCCGACAGGTCGAAGGTGGAGCAGACGGAGATCAGCGCCACGCGGGCGCCGGGCGTCTCCAGATAGCAGGGCTTGGACGCGTCGCCCAGGTCCTTGCCGGTGCCGGAAAAGACCATATTGCGCGCCTTGAGGTTGCGGATGGTGGCCAGGACGCCGCCGTGGCCGTAGTCGCAGGAGTGGTTGTTGGCGGTGTTGAACAGGTTGAAGCCGTAGCGCAGCATGTCATCGAGCATGACGGGGTCCGTCATGGCCCAGGTGCCGCCGCTGACCGCCGAGGGCACGCCCTCCCGGTCGTGGAAGGTCATCTCGAGATTGGAGAATCTGACGTCGTAGGACTTGATCAGCTCCGCGAGCTCCGCAAAGCCCGCGTAGCCGTTCTCCGCAATGCGCCGCGTGATGAACGCGTCGCCGGAGGCGATGAAGGTGGTTTTGGACATATCGATCGAGCTCCTTTTGGATCAATTGACAGTGGACAGTGAAGGGCGAATTGACAATGGACCGTTGACAATTGACAATTGCGGTGTCGGCTTCGCCGACGGATTTGATACCGCGCCTGACGGCGGGAAGGGCAGGATCCTTCGGCTCTGCTCAGGATGACAACGGAGGGGGAACGGATCGCGGCCGCTTTTGACAACCGTCCGTATTATTTCTATCCGATATTACTGTTTGTTCTTATAAAAATCGGGGATCTGCTGGTCGTGGTAGGCTTTGATCTCCTGGCGGAAGGCTTCGTCGGAGAGGATGTCCCAGCCGGTCATGGCGAGGCCCATGCCGCCCTTGATGGCCACGTCGATGGCGTAGGGGGTGGCGGAGGCGACGCAGTAGGCGGGGGTGTGGGCGGCGGCGGTGTCGTCGATGGAGAGGTAGTCGTGGATGGCGGGGATCTTGATGGAGACGTTGCCGATGTCCGAGGAGCCGTACTGCTTCCGGGGATCGGGCCAGACCATCTCGATGCCCAGCTTCGCCATGTTGTCCTTGAACGCCTGGTTCATGGGCTTGTTGGGGTAGCGCTCGGCGGTGATGACGCCGTTCTTGAACGCCAGCGTCGCGCCCGTCATGGCAGCGGCGCGCTCGGCGCAGCCGCGCATGATCTCCACCAGCTCGCCGCAGCGCTTCATGGTGTCGGCGCGGACGGTGAACTTGGCGGAGGCGAAGGCGGGGATGATGTTGGACGCCTGGCCGCCGTCGGTGATGATGCCGTTGATGTTGTCGGACAGCTCGAAGGTGGGGCGCATGGCGTCGATCTGGTTGAACAGGCTGATGCAGGAGGTCAGGGCGTTGATGCCGTTCTGGGGGGCGGAGGAGTGGCAGCCTCTGCCGGTGAACTCGGCGATGACGCCGGTGGAGGCTCTGGCGCCGCGGCCCACGAGGTTGCCGGGGACGCCGCCGGAGGACGGGTGCATCATCAGGGCGAAGTCCACGTCGTCGAAGGCGCCGCGGTCCAGCAGGTGGACCTTGCCTGCGCCGCCCTCCTCGGCGGGGGTGCCGATGATGGAGACCGTGCCGTCGAACTGGTCGGCCAGGGCCGTCAGGCCCAGGAACGCGGCGACGGAGCAGGTGGAGATCAGGTTGTGGCCGCAGCCGTGGCCGACGCCCTTGCCGTCGGGGCTGCAGCCGGGCAGCGCGTCATACTCGGCCAGGAACGCCACGCAGGGGCCGGGTCCCCTGCCCTGCCTGTCGGCGCGGAAGGAGGTGGCCATATCGCAGTAGCCGCGCGTCACGGTGAAGCCGTGCTTCTCCAGCAGGTCGCAGATGAAGCCGGAGGACTGGACCTCCTCGTACCCCAGCTCGGGGTGGGCATGGATGTCGAGAGCCAGCTGGGTCAGCTCGGGACGGAACGATTCGATGACGTCGATGATCCGGGTCTTCTGATCGGGCATAGGATGATTACCTCCTTGAAAACAATGATGTGGGCGGGCGGAAGGATCCCTCGGCAAGCTCGGGATGACAGGTAAAGGGCGCCGCGCGCCTGTGAAAAAGGAGCCGCTCCGGGAGGGGCGGCTCCCGGTGACGGGACTGGAGGGGAGAGCCTGCGCTCTCCCCTGCCTGTTTATTTGTTCTGGAACTCCTGCCACTTGTGGCAGGCGACGAAATGGCCGGGGCGCATTTCGGTGAGGGGCGGATCGGATGGGCGAAAAGCTCCTCGGCGGGGGCCTTCTCCACCAGCTGGCCCACCATCATGCCGCAGGACGCCAGCACGATGACGCCGGAGATCCAGTCCATATCAGACCTCGCGGGGCACGATGCGGCCGCCGAAGCGCACGGCGAAGGGCCTGCCGTCCCCGCCGGGGAGGAAGATCATGTCGGCGGTGTTGAAAGGATGACGGACGATCAGCATGTCGGGGGCGGCGGTGATGAAGTCAACGGTCTCCCCTGCCACCACAACCTGCAGTCTGCCCTCGGGGGCCGTGATCTCGATGCGGGTGCCCTCGCCAGACTGATAGGCGCCGCAGGCGGCCTCGATCTGCTCCTTCGTCCAGCAGACCTCGTGGAACTGCGGCTCGGTGTAAGGCTCCTGGCCGTCGAACCAGCGGAACAGGGCGTTGCTGATCTGGGAAACGGGGACGCCGGAGGTGTTGCACAGCACCACCACGCCGATGCCCAGCTCCGGGCACCAGGCGAAGTTGGAGCTGACGCCCGTCAGGCTGCCGCCGTGCTGGTGGATCGTCATATTGCCGATGGTGTTGGTGGCGATGCCATAGCCGTACCAGGAGTGGAAGCGGTACTCCTGACGGATCTTCGTCATCTCGCGGACGGTCCATTCATCGGTCAGCGGCGCGCCGTCGTTCATATACATGCGCACGTAGGCGCGCAGGTCGTGGAGCGTGGACTTCATGGCGCCGCCGCCGGGCAGAACGAAGGCGTTGTCGTAGAAGTCCCAGCCGCCCTGCAGCTTGCCGCCCACGTGCTTGTACAGCGTGCAGGCGTTCTCATCGTGCAGCGGGGCGATGTACTCGGCGCAGGAGCGGCTCATGCCCAGGGGCTCCAGGATGTTCTTTTTGACGAACTCGGCGAAGGACTTCTCTCCGCCTCTGCGGCGGACGATCTCGCTGAGCAGGCCGAAGCCGTCGTTGCAGTAGCTCATGCGCTCGCCGGGCTTGCAGATGAAGGACGTGCGGGTGCTCATGCGCTCGGCCACCTGGCGGGTGCCCTCCAGGGCCAGAGACTCGTCAAAGGTCAGCTCGTCCTTCCCGCCGTTCCAGATGCCCATGCCGGCAGCTACGTGCTCCACGAGGATGCGGGGCATGGGGAAAAAGCCGCCGGAGTGGCACAAAAGGTGCCAGACGAGCACCGGCTGATCCTGCGGGTCGCGGAACTCGGGGATGTAGGTGCTGACCTTCTCGTTCAGGTCCACCAGCCCCCGCTGGCGCAGCAGCATGATCGACATGGCCGTGAAGGATTTGGACACCGACGCCAGACCGAAGATCGTGTTCTCGTCGATGGGCTTTTGGCTCTCCAGATCGCGGCAGCCGAAGGCCTTCTCGTACAGCACGTCGCTCTTGTCAAACACCGACACCGCCAGACCCACGGCCTCGTATTGCTTCATCACGTCGCCGACAAACGCTTCAAAGGCCGCCTGACGGCCCTCTTTTCTGAAATCCATTGCAGTCGCTCCTTTTCATATGATGCATAATGGGAGATTCTTCGCTGAAACAAGTGTACCAGCTTTTGCGCGATGATGCAAGAGCCGGGCGGAGGCGGGAGGTTGACGGGGCCGTGTCAAAGGCTCCCCCAACGGGGGAGCTGTCGCCGAAGGCGACTGAAGGGGGCGCGCGTTAGCGCGTATTCAATGCCCTTCGCCGTGACTGAGGGGGACGCGGCGGGATGATCTCGGTTCCGTGACGGCTCAAAGCCCGGGGCAACTCCTTCCGTCACGCTCCGCGTGCCACCTCCCTATTCCGCGCGAAAGGCCCGGCCGCAGGCCGGGACACGCGTGTTCAGACGAAGAGGGAGGCTATGCTGACGGGGCCGTGATGTGCGCGGGCCGGTCATGGCGGCCCCAGGCCGCCGCGGTGATGACCGCTGTCCGGGGCCGTGCCCTTTCCGCCGTCAGGCGGTATCAAATGCGCCGCAGGCACAACAATTGTCCATTGTCCATTCGCCCTTCCACTGTCCACTGTCAACTGAAAAAGCCCCGCCGGGACGGCGGGGCTTTTGGGATCCTTTTACTCCACGGTGACTGTGCCGTTTTGTACGGTGACGGTGTAGTTTCTGGCGATGTAGCCGGCGGGGGCGGCGGTCTCTTCGACGGTGTAGCGGCCCTCGGGGAGGTCGCCGAGCCAGAAGCAGCCCATGGTGCCGGACATGCTCTCCACGGCGAAGGTGGTGCCGTCCACGTAGCGGATGACGAGCTTCGCGCCGGGGAGGGGCGCATAGCTCTCGTCGGTCTTCTTGAAGATGACGCGCTTGGCCGCCGTGGGCACGTCGAGGATACGGCCCTGGACGTTGAAGGCGGAGCCGTTGTCGATGCACGTGACGACCGCATTGCCGGAGCGGTCCACGGTGACGCTGTAGGTGCGGCCCAGGTTCCGGTAGCCGTCGGGAATACCGGTCTCGCGGAGGGTGTAGGCCCCGGCCTGGACGCGCTGGAACGTGAATGTGCCGTCTGCGCCGGAGGTGGCCGCGGCGACCTCCTCCGTGCCCTTGTAAAGCGTCATCACAGCGCCCGGCAGGCCCTGGCCGAAGCTGTCGATCTTCGTCAGGGTCACGTCGCTGCCCGTGCGGGTGTTGGTGATGGCAGCCGTCTTGTCGGCGTCCATGGTGACGGAGAAGGACGACTGGGTCTCCCCGGCGGTGACGCCGGCGTTGTAGCCGCCCACCTGGGCGGTCATGGTGAAGTCCACGGGGTCGACGGTCTCGCGGATGGTGTACGCGCCGCGCTGGAGGCCCTGGATGCGGATCGTGTCGCCGTGGCGGACGGACAGGCTCAGGGACCGGTCGGCCACCGTCAGCGTCTCGATCTCGCCGTAGCCGCTGACCGTGTAGGTCTCGCCGTTGGTGAACTGGCTGGAGGTGATGATGACGGGGAACGTCAGCGCTTCGTCCTCGGCGCTGCCGACGACGGTCTTCGTCAGCGTCAGCTCGTAGCCCTTTTCACGGTAGATGGCGTAGACCGTGGGCTCGCCGGAGAAGGGCTGATACGTCCCGCCGTCCGTGCTCCACTTGACCTGACCGCCGTCCACCTTGAGGCGCAGCGACTTGTCGTCGCGCACCTCGTCCATCTGGGACGTGTTGGACGCGTTCGCGGGGCCCGCCGCCAGGCGGATGTAGTCCAGCGACAGCGCGCGGTCGCCGTCCAGATCGGGCGGGACGCGGTAGCCGCCGGCGATGGTCTGGTCGATGAGGAACGGGTCCATGCCCACCTGCAGCTGCAGGCCCTGGGTCACGGTGACGTCGTTCAGCTCGACGGCCGCGCCGTTTCGCCGGATGGCGCCGAGCCGGGTCAACGCGCCGTTGGCGCCCTCCTTCATATAATAGATGCGCGGCATCTGGTAATAGACGAACCAGATGCTGCCGTCGTCCACGGAGAGCCCGTTGTCCTCGTTGAGGACCAGGCGGTAATACTCGCTGTCCTCCGGGCGCAGGAAGCTGACGCTCTGCACATCGTCCACGACGGCGGTCACGGCGCCGCTGCCGCGGCTGTAGATGACGCCGGCAAAGTGGTAGCTGCTGTCGCCGATGAAGAGGTTCGCGGGGTCGTTTTCGCCAACGGTCTTCGTCTCGCCCAGGGGGATCGTGACGGTGTAGACCGACGCGTCGCCCGTGCGCAGATCGTCCCGAGCGACGAAGCCGCCGCCCTGGGCCAGCGCCACGTGGAGCTCCACCTCAGCCTGCTTGCGGGTGTTGGTATAGGTGACGGTCTTGTCGTCGTCGTTTTCCGCGGTGGTATAGGTCCAGACGTAGACGGTCTGCTTCGTGCCGCCGGTGCTTTCGTTGTCGGTGGTGAAGTCGTCGTCCTCGGTCTGGGTGACGGTGATGCGCTGGGTGACGGTGGTGGTGGTGACGGTGCGCGTCTCCGTCTGGGTCTGTGTGCGGTTTCGGCCGGCCGTAGTATAGCCGGTCTGGGTGATCTCGCCCGGCTCGATGGAAGACTGACCGGGCGTATAGAACATCGTCGTAGTCTCGCTCTCGCCGTCGCTGAGCTGATAGGTCACCGAGGAGAGCGTGGAAGCGTCCTCCGTTACCGCAGGTGTGCCGACGGACGAGTATCCGCTCCAGGCGTAGTTGTCCCAATCGTACCAATACCATGAGCCCCAGCTGGAATAGCAGCCGCGGGTACGCGTGCGCTGCTCCGTCTGCACCGTGGTGGTCTCGATCTCCTCCACGACGACGGTGTAGGTGAACTTCTTCTCCATGTCGCTTTCGAGGCCGATCGTGTGCTCGCGGAGGGTGACCACCGTGGGCTTTGACTCGAAATAGACCACGTACAGCTGCAGGTCATAGCCGCAGCTGATCCACGTGCTGCCGCCGTCGGTGGAATACCGGAAGCCGCGCCAGGTGTTCTTCACCCGCAGGGCCGGACGGCTGCCGTCGCTGTTCGAGGAGGCGGTGATCAGGTGGAGCTGGGCGTCGGAGGCGGCGTCCGGGTCGCCGATGGCGTAGGCGAAATACTTGTAATCCGGCTGATTGGCCCAGGCCAGCGGCCGGTTGACGGCGGAGGTCATGTTGCAGTCGCCCGCCTGCGCCGCGGTGGGATAGCCCGTGCCGTTCATCGCCGCGTCGCTGAGCGCGCCGTCGGTGCCCATGAGCTTGTAGCCGACGGCAAGCTCCGCGGGATCGAGGTAGTAGATCAGATAGACCTTCTGATCGGCGGGGATGTCCTGCGTCGAGCCGTCCGCAAAGGTGGCGCGGGCGAAGCGGGTGACGGTGTTGTAGTCGAGCTTCGTGATCAGCGTGCTTTCGGAGACGTCCTCCATATCGTCGCTGAGGCAGGCGAAGGCGTAGGCATACCCCTCGGGCATGGTGACATACGAATCGTCGTGGGCGCTCAGGTCGATCTCCACGCCGGAGTTGATGAGGAAAATGCCGTTCTTTTCGGGCACGCGCCAGTCGTCGGCGTCGGCCAGAGCCTCCTCGGTGGAATCGACCACGTGGTACGCCACCTGGATGGGCGTGGTCCAGAAGCCGTAGAGCGTCATCTCCCCGGCCACGGGGCCCGAGAAATCATAGGGCGTGGCGACGTCGCCGGAGTCGGTGTAGCGGACGGTGCTCCAGTAGGCGAAGCGCTCCTCGGGGTCCGAGGACGCGGGGGTGTAGGGCGGCTCGTCCACAGTGCCGTTGACGTAGGCCAGCGTGTAGTATTGCTGCCGCGTCTGGTCCCAGGTGTAGACGGACGTGTCCCAGTCGCCGCCCCAGTCGGCGTTGACGTTGTTCTTGTCGAACCAGACCCGGACCTGCCACATGGCGTAGAGGGTCACGGGCTCGACAGAGTCGATATAATACTCCTGCCCCGCTTCAAAGACGTCGCCGGTGCCGTCGGGGTTGGTGCTCCAGCCCTTGAACTCGGCGTTCTCCAGCGTGAAGCCCGTGCCGTCGCTGAGGCGGTAGCCCAGGTTGTTGTAGAGGTTCGTCACGGTGGCCTGCACGTCGGAATGGGTGTAAACGGGGATCAGGCCGTAGCTGCCCGTGGGCGCGCCGTAATCCGGCGTGCCGGTGATCGTGCCGCCGTTGGCGTCGTAGATGATGCGGGCGGTGGGCGCCGTGGTGTAGACGGCGTCGAGGATGACGACGCGGTGCTCCACGTCGTCCTCGTCGGTCTCGTGGACGGCGAACTTGGACTGGAGCTCGAAGGTCTGGCCGGGGGTGTAGATCGTGCCGGAGGGATCGTTGCGGACGGTCCAGCCCACGAAGTTGCGGCCGTCCTCCACTGTGGCCGCGCGGGAGACGACGACGCGGGCGTGGTCGGCGTAATCGGCGTCGTCCAGCACGAGGAAGACGTCCTCGTTGCCGTCGCCGCTGTCAAGCGTGCCGTCGCCGGCCTCGAAGCGCAGGTGATAGGTGCCGATCTGCTTCCAGTGCAGGCGCAGCGTGGTGTTGTGCATGACGGGCTGGCCGAAGGCGTAAAGCGTCTCGGAGCCGTCCTCATTGACCTCGAACCAGCCGGCGTAGCGGAAGGCGTCGGCCTCCGCCTCATAGCGGGTGCTCAGGTCCACGGCGGGGTCGCTGATGTCGTCGGTGTAGTAGGCGTGGCGCTTCTGCAGCGCATCCTCGGCGGAGGACCACTCGTCGCCCAGACCGTAGTAATGGCGGTCCTGCAGGGCGTAGTAGTAGGTGCCGTTCAGCGCCTCGATGTAGCCGCGGGTGACGGTGGTGTACTCCTCGATGGGGTCGCCGTTGTAGGGCTCCCAGAACCAGGTGGACTGGGCGCCGGACATCTCGCCGCCGTTGGGGTCGATCTGGATCAGGTACCACTCGGTCTCCCAGCCGGCGAAGAGCTGGAGGTTGAAGGCGGGCATGCGGTCGATCAGCGCCTTGTTCTGCAGCGTGGAGGCGTTGTACTCCGCCTCCGTGAAGAACACGCGGGTGGAGCAGGCCGAGTCGGCGTACCAGCCCGTGAAGTGATAGCCCTCGGGCGGGGTGGGATTCGTGAAAATGCTGCCCGCCGTCGTCTCGCCGTATTTGACTGTCGTCGAATGCAGCAGGTCGTTGGTGACGGAATCGCGGAACTGGATGGTATACGGCGTGCGGAGGTAGTAGAAGTTGGCGGGCGTCGAATTGATCCTGCCGCCGCTGAAAGCGGGGTTTGAGCCGTTTTTCGTCATGCCGACGAACTCGATGAAGTCTTCGTCCTCGGTGATGTAGCCGTAGTTGGCGAGGACCTGCTTATACAGCACATATCCCACGCCGTTCCACGTGACGTCGGGCGTCTCGGAGGACAGCGCCTCCACGTAGTAGTTCATGGTCTTCGTGCCATTGGCGGACGTACTCAGCTGGAACGTGATGTTCTCAGCGGGCATGGAGTCGATGTACACGAGGACCTCACTGTAGGTCTGGCTGCCCTGGGGGGCCCAGCGCTGGCCCTGATTGTACGTCACGCCGTTGGTTCCGACGATGGGGAACTCCGAGGAAATGTTGTGCTGATACAGCTCGGTGATCGTCTTGATGACCGTATTGTTGTTGTTGCCTGTGCGGAACCGCAGCGTGTAGGCGTTGCGGTCGTAATAGACGTTGATGACAGAGGAGCCGTCGCCTTTGACCGTGACGTCGCTGTCGCAGCGGCCCAGCTGGAAGCCCATGAAGCTCATGGTGCGGTCGCCGTTCGTCGCGTTGACCACCGTGCCGGTGTACGCCTGACGCGTGATGCTGGTATAGAAATCGTATTGCTTCTGCTCGGCGGAAAGGTTCGCCTCGTCCGTGACCTTCTGCTGCCAGATAACGACGGTATAATTCGTCTCTGTCTCGCTCCAGCGGCCGTAGAGCGTGGCGTCGGCGGTGATGCGGATGACGCTGCCGGAGCGGGTGAAGACGCCGGAGGCGCCGGTCAGGGCCGGGGTGCCGTCGGCATTGACGATCTTCGTGCCGCCGGTCTCGGCGGAGTACCAGCCCTCGAAGCGGTAGCCCGTGCGGGTGGGGATCGGGAAGCTGCTCTCGCCCTCGTCCACGTAGTAGAACCGCGGCGGGATGTAGGTGGCGCCCTGGCCCGCAGGCGCGGAGGCGAAGGTGAGCCAGTGGACGTCCACGAAGACCGGGTACAGGTCCACGTTGCCCGTGATCGTCATGGGGCTGCTCTCCAGCACGGCGTTCTCGTCCACCACGTCGGGGTCCTTCGTCCAGCCGCGGAAGGCCTTGCGCGGGGCGGCGTTATGCTGCTCGCCGTCGGTGTGCTGGGCGGAGTCGTCGTAGCTGACCGTGATATCGTCGATGACCACGGCGGCGGAGCCGTCCGTCAGCTCGCCGCGGCGGGTGGCCGTGACGGGCCAGGAGCGGGTGGCGCCGTTGTACTGCTCGTGGAAGATGACGTAGGCAAAGTCGGCGAACCGGGCGTAGAGGTCCACGGTGCCGGAGGACGTGACGGCGGGGACGCTGCTGAAATCGAAGCGCTCGCCGCCCTCCGGGGCCGTGTACCAGCCGTCGAAGGTGGCCCGGCTGGCGCTGGCCGGGAGCCGGGGCACCACCAGCTCGTCCGTGACGCCGTTCAGCGTCTTGATGGTCTGGCGGCAGACGAGGGTGCCCTGGTCGGTGTAGAAATAATAGGGCTGATACGTCCCCGAGGCGTCGGGGGCGAAGAAGTTATAGGTGCGCTGGGGGTGGTTCGAGCTGACGAGGGCGTAGACCGAGAAGCCGGCGGTGCGGAACGTGACGTCGCCGCCCGCGCTTCTGGCCTCCAGGACCTCGGTCTCGGGGCCGAAGTGGACGATCTGCACGCCGGGGGCGCACGCGCCCTCCATGGCGATGTGCATGCTCACGGGCGAGGCGGGCTGCAGCTCGCTGCCGCCGCGGAGGATGGAGATATCGACGACCTCGCTGCCCATGACGTCGGACAGCTCCAGGCCCAGGGCCCGGGTTGCCTCGGCCAGATAGCGCAGATAGTCGCCGCCCGTGACGCGGGAGACGGTCAGATCGGCGTCGTCGGGGATGGCGGCGTCGCCGGTGTAGTACATGGTGACGGCCCGCGCGCCACCGTCGCGCCCGCCGGGGGCCAGCGCCGCGGTCTTGCGGTTGACGAGCTTCGTCTCGGGGGCGGGCCAGTCGCCGCAGTGGGACGTCAGGAAGTCATAGTCCCCGGCGTCGCCGCCCAGCTGCGCCACCGTGGGCAGGAAATAGTGCCCCTGGTACTCGATGACCAGCCGCGCATCGAAGGGCTCCGCGCCGGCGCTGTTCTCCATGAAAGCGTTCCAGGAGGCAGCCGAGGCGTCCAGCGCCGTGACGCCGGAGACGCCCGCGGGGACGGGGGTGTTGTCGCTCCTCATGTTGACGATCTCGTAATACCGGCTCTGCCCGGCGTTCAGCGTGCCCGCGCCCAGGAAGGCCCTTGGCGCGGCGCCGCCCACGAGGCCCGTGGCGTAGGTATGGGTGGCCGTGCCGCTGCCGGCGCGCCCGACGAGGCCGCCGGAAACAGCGCCCGTGACGGAGCAGGTGGAATAGGCGCAGTCCACCGTCAGCGACGCGGAGGACGCGTCGCCGATGAGACCGCCCGCCGCAGCGGCGGCGGTGACGTTATAGCTGTCGTAAGTGCCGTCGCTGGTGTGGCCGGCGGCGTAGCTGTTTTTCACAACGAGGATGTCGGAGGCCGCGCCCACGAGGCCGCCCGCCGCTCCGTTCGTCGAGGTGACGAGGAGGTTCGCGGCGCTCTGCTGCACCGTGACGTCGGAGGCGGAGCCGATGAGGCCGCCCGATGCGCCGGAGCCGGTGACGGTCCCCGCGCCGCCGGAGGAATGGGCGTAGACGCCCGTGACCGTGCACGATCCCATGGACCCGGCCAGCGCGCCCGCCGTCCCTGCGGTATTTTTAATGGTGCAGTCCAGCAGCTCCAGATCGCTGACGCCGCCGTTTTCCAGCGCGCCGAAGACCCCAGCGTTCGCCAGGTCGGTGTCTACCGCCACGTCCGCGATGCGGTGGCCCGCGCCGTCGTAGTGCAGGTCATAGCCCGGGGTGACGGGCAGGAAGGTGTTGTCCTTCGTCTTGTACTCGTTGGCGGCGTCCCAGACGTTGACGGTGCCGCCGATGGCGCTCTTGAACGCCGTCCACGACAGGTCGCCCAGCTGGACGGCCTCCGCCGGAGGCGACGCCACGGAAGAGATGTCCGCCGCCAGATTCTCCAGATGGCGGATGTTGCCGATCTCGGCGCGGGTGCCGCTGCGCCCGGCGTACAGGCTGTTCTCGGTGCGCGCGCCCGCCGACACGGGGAGCGTCAGGGCGTCATCGCTGTAGGCCACGGCGGTGACGCGGATGTCCTCGCCGGGGACGAAGTCGGCGCTGACGCCGCCGGGCGTGCAGAACAGGTCATTGAAATGCATATCCTTCGCCGTCACGTCGTCGAAGATGACGGTGAACGTGCCGTCCTCATATTTGATATAAGAGGGCTGGTCGGCCGCGGGGTCGAGCTCGATGGTCGTCTGCGCGCCGCTGGAGAGGCCCTCCACAGTCAGGCGCACCTTGCCGCCGTCGTTGGGGTTGCGGACGGTGGCGTACAGCCGCTCGGCGTTGATCAGCCGGAAGATCGGCGGCTCCAGCGCCTCTGCCACGGGCAGGACGGAGGCCTCCACGCCGCCGTACCAGCCGAGGACCGCGCCGTCGGTGTACTTGCGGCGGTCCAGCTTGTGCGCTTCGCCGTAGTAGTCGTCCATGAGGGTGTCGTACTCGGTTTCAACGTAGCTGTGGGGGAAGTGCCCGCCGGGGGTGGCGTAAAAGACGTCGAGGACAAGCGCGGGCTCCTTCTGGTAACGGACGATGTAGCTGCCGCCGGTGCGGACGGTCTCGTCCACGGAGCCGAAGGGCAGCATGAGATCGAGGAGCGTTTCGTCGCCGCTGTCGCCGGGGTTGACGACGAAGTAATAGACGCCGGTCTCCTGGCCGTCCTCGTCCGTCTCCGGGATGCCCGTCTGCCCGCCCAGGCCCAGGTACCCCTCGGAGGCGGCCATGGACAGGTGGTTCTGGGCCGCCACGAAGATCTCCTTGGCGATGCCGTCCATCTCCAGCTGCTTCATGGCCCGCTGGTGCTTCACCACGTTGATGAACGTCACGCCCGCCAGGATCACGATGATCCCCACGACGAGCAGGACCTCAGCCAGTGTGAAGCCTTTGTTCCGTCTGCGTTTTGTCATGGTGATCACCGTCCTTTCGGTTTTTGTGTTTGTATGATGCGCCGCGCCGGGGCGCGGGGCGTTCGTTTGACAGGTCTCTCTGTCCGTCCCGGCATCTCTGCGCACAGATCCTTCGACTCCGCTGCGCGACCCTCGGGATGACAAATTGGGGAAACGGATCGCGTCGCAGGGGCCGATGCTTCCCCCATCGGTCTGAACACGCGTGTCCCGGCCTGTGGCCGGGCCTTTCGCGCGGAATGGGAAGTGCCGGAGCGGCTTTGCCGCGGAGGCGATAGGGGGCGCGCGTTAGCGCGTAATCATTGCCCTTGTCTGGTACGCGCAGATCACGGGACCGGATAATGGTCTTCGCAGGGAACGGTGTGGGCACCGTTCCCTGCGGGCGATCCTGTACCAGCTGCCGGGATCAATCCCGCTTCGCTTCCCTATTTCCCCGTCCTGACGCAGTATTCGTCCAGCGCGGCGACGCTTCTGCCCTTCTTTTCCACGCGGAGGTCCTCGAACGTCACGAGGGTGCCGTCCACGGTCACGGAGGTGTACGTGACGGTCAGGTTCTTCGTCTGCGCCTTGACGGAGACCAGGGGACGGTCGGCAGCGGCGATGGTCTGGCGCAGCAGGATCGTGCCGTCGCCTCCCAGCCAGATGCGGCTGTCGCCGCCGGGGCCCGCGTAGGTCAGCGCGCCGCTTTCCACGGCGGCGCCGGACGCCAGCCCCAGCTGGTCCCGCAGCTCGGTCATGGCCGTGGACAGCAGCACCTGCGCGTTGGCCGCGTCCACTACCTTATAATAGGCGTTGGCTGCCACGGGCATCCCACCCGCCACCACGGCGGTGATCATCAGCAGGATCAGCACCGTGATCAGCACCTCCGCCAGCGTAAAGCCGGTTCGGCTGTTCAGTCTCTTCATATCACTTCACCTGATAGGCCATGACGTCCGGGGCGGCCGCGTTCGTATAGACCTTCACCTGCAGCGTCCCGTCGGACAGCCGCAGGGCGGCTGCGCCGTCCCTGATCGTCACGGTGACGGTCTCGCTCGTCCCCGTCTGCTGGTCCAGCCGGACGTTTTCGGCGTAATAGGCGCTCAGGCGCGCCTCGCTCTGCTCCGTCATGCGCGCGGACGAGGCGACCATCGACGCCAGCATCACCAGCGCCGCCGCCGAGATCAGCAGCGCCACCAGCACCTCGCCGATGGTCTCCCCCGCCCCGGAGCGCAGCTTGCGTTTCATGCTCATTGCGACACCTTCTTCATGGAGGTCACGGTCCACGTGAACGTGTCCGGACGCGTCTCGCGGGTGACGGCGGTGACGGTCTCGGTGCGTGTGAGCCCGCTGCCGCCGGAGGACGTGGTGTAGGCGGTCGTGGACCCCGGCGTGCCGCTGCGGCTGCAGGCCAGCGTCATCAGCACCGTGTATTTCGGCTCGTCGGCGTTGGAAAAGGTCAGCTCCATGACGCCGTCGGGGCGTTGGCTGACGCGGACGTTGACGGTCAGGGACGTCTTGTCGCCCACGGTGACGGTCAGGTCCCGGGTCGCGGCGGCGCTGGCGCCGGAGGCGTTCCAGCCCTCGGCGGAGTCGTAGTCCGTCACGCTGCCGAAGACAAGCGTCGTCGCGGCGTCGCCCAGCAGCGTCCCGGCGGCCGGGAGCGTGGAGGAATAGGTATAATCGGGGCCGGAGGTCGAGACGGTCTCGGTGACCGTGCTGTCCGGCTGCTCGGTGTAGGTGGTGGTCTCGGTCTCCGTGCTCACGCGGACGCGGGTGACGGTGACGCTCCGGCCGTCCAGCTGATCGCAGAACAGCCGCGCCGCCGAGGTGACGGCGTAGTAGCGGGCGTCCATGGACGTCAGCTGGCTGAACCGCCCGGCCGCCGCCGTGCCCGCCGCCAGGACGACACTGCCGATCACCGCGCACACGAGGAACAACAGCAGCGCAAAGGTGAGCGACGCGCCCGCACGCCCGCGCAGCTTCCGCATCATCGTCCCGTTCACGCCGTTCACCTCCCGTCCCTGGGCCTAAAAACCCACGATAATACTTATAATGATACAGAATAAGAATAACACAACTCCGCACTGTTGTAAAGAAGCGATGGGACAGAAAACGCCGCAGCAATGAGCGGGACTTTCCTTGCTTCCCCCAACGGTCGGAACACGCGTGTCCCGGCCTGTGGCCGGGCCTTTCGCGCGGAATGGGAAGTGCCGGAGCGGCTTTGCCGCGGAGGCGATAGGGGGCGCGCGTCAGCGCGTAACCATTGCCCCTGATCCAGTACGCACAGATCATGGCACCGTCAGCATAGCCTCCCTCTCTGAGGGAGGGGTACTCATCCCGCAAAAGAAGACCTTTTTGCGGGGACCCCGGGACCGCGTCAGCGGTGGAAGGAGTTGCCCCGGGCTTTGAGCCGCTCCGGAAACGCGATCATCCCGCCGCAACTCCCTCACGGAGGGAGCCAAGGAAGGGCGCCACGACCACCATCCGGAAACAGGATATGCGCGAACGTGGTTACGGCGAGCACAGCTCGCCGCTACAACGACCACTGTCCGGGGCTATGTGCCCCCCGCCGTCAGGCGGTATCCCATGCGCCGCAGGCACTGCAATTGTCCATTGTCAATTGTCGATTCGCCCTTCCACTGTCCACTGTCAACTGTCAACTAAAAAAGCCTCCCTTTCGGGAGGCTTTTGGGGGCGAATCTTAATACTGCTTGTTATAAATGTTCAGCTTATAACGCTCCGTGTTGTCATAGACCTCACCGTCGATGATGGTCTTCTCGCACAGGGTGTAGTTGCAGAACGGATCACCGCTGAAGATGGCGATATCGGCGTCCTTGCCGACGTCCAGGGAGCCCATGCGGTCGTCCAGACCCAGGAAGCGGGCGGGGGTCAGGGTGACAGCCTTCAGCGCGCCGTCCCAGCTCAGGCCGTGGGCGATGGCGATGCCGACGTTGACGGGCAGCTTGTTGGTCTGGGAAGAGGTGTCCTGCGTCAGGCAGAAGTCGACGCCGGCCTTCTCCAGGATGCCGGGGTTGTCAAAGGTGGTGTTCCAGATCTCCATCTTGGCCGGACCCATATCCAGCGGGCCGACGACGGCGCGGACGTGCTCCTTGGCCAGATAATCCTTGATCATGTAGCCCTCGGTGCAGTGCTCGATGATGAAGTCCAGATTGAACTCCTTGGCGATGCGGATGGCGGTGACGATGTCGTCATTGCGGTGGGCATGGATGCGGCAGCGCATCTCGCCGCGGACGACGGGGACCAGAGCCTCCAGCTTGAAGTCGGGCTTCGGGGGCTCCTTGCCCTCCTGCTCGGCCTTCAGCTTGGCGTCGGAGTAGGCCTTGGCGCTGAACAGCGCCTCGCGCAGCACGGAGGCGACGCCCATGCGGGTGTTGGGCAGGACGTGGCGGTTGCCGTAGACGTTCTTCGGGTTCTCGCCGAAGGCCATCTTCATCATCTCGGTGCCGGGGATGAACAGGTCGTAGACCGTCTCGCCTTCCTTCATCTTGATGGCAAGGCCCGTGCCGCCGATGACGTTGGCGGAGCCAGGACCGGTGTAGCACACGGTGAAGCCCGCTTCACGCGCCACGCGGATGGCCATGTCTCTGGGGTTCAGGCCGTCAAGACCGCGGATCTGAGCGGTGTTGGGGGACGAGACCTCGTTGCCGTCGTGGACGACGGGACGGGGCTGGGGCTCGGCAAACGTGGAGATATGGGTGTGCGCGTCGATGAGGCCCGGCGTGACCCACTTGCCGGCAGCGTCGATGATCTCGGCGCCCTCGGGGATGGCGACGTCGGCGCCGACAGCGGTGATCTTACCGTTCTCGACGAGGATGGTTCCGTTTTCGATGACGCCGTGGGTGACTGTGAACAGCTTTCCGCCTTTGATAGCAAGCATCATGAATCAACTCCTTTATTTTTTAAGCTTTCGCTTTAAGCTAATTATACCAAAGTGCGGGCAAATTGCAAGATGTCGTTTGTTGATTTTTGCTGTCGAACGATCTTTTGCCCCTTTCCCCTTTCCAAGGGTTGACAAGGGCCGCGAAGTGTGCTATTATATTCAAGCACTGAAAACCAGATATCGCGGAGTGGAGCAGTTCGGTAGCTCGTCGGGCTCATAACCCGAAGGTCGGAGGTTCAAATCCTCCCTCCGCAACCATTGCAAAACGACTCGGTCGAAAGACCGGGTCGTTTTTGCAATGCTCGTGAATGAGCGCTCGCGCCGCTGATCTGCGGTTATGAGCCCGACGAGCGGATGTAAAAAGGCCCCCAAATCCGATCACGACAGTTCGTTCGCAAGGCCGGGGCCCCCGCAAAAAGGTCTTCTTTTGCGGGGTGGCCACGAAGGTCGGAGGTTCAAATCCTCCCTCCGCAACCATTGCAAAACGACTCGGTCGGAAGACTGGGTCGTTTTTGCAATGCTCGTGAATGAGCGCTCGCGCCGCTGATCTGCGGTTATGAGCCCGACGAGCGGATGTAAAAAGGCCGATGAATCCGACCGCGACCGTTCGTTCGCAAGGCCGGGGCCCCCGCAAAAAGGTCTTCTTTTGCGGGGTGGCCACAAAGGTCGGAGGTTCACCTACTCCCTCCCAACCATATCGGGTGGATGTAACGGATTTCAGTTACATCCACCTGTTTTTTTACCGCTTAGCCCAGAAAAGGGATAGCAATATGCCAAATTCTGAAGTATAATGTTTTTACACCCCGGAATGTGAAAACATTGCGGCGGTGAATAATAAAAAAGGAGGGCAAGCAAATGAGTACTATTGGGAAAGTTTTATTGGCCTCCAGCATAGCAATGATGCTGTTATAGCCTCTCGTGCTGCTGGGGGTAGTGGCGGACCCAGTCATAGTCGCTATAGTATCTTGGGTCGGATACGGCGTTGATGCTATTAATGTTCTTTATGGCATTTGGTAGTGGAGCCACAAAAAGAGAAATAGTGACTGATGCTCGTCACCATGAGCCCGGGTTTCCCGGGCTCATGCAATAATCGTAAGCATACTATGTACCCGGAGCAGGTTTCGGCCTGCTCCAGTTTTTTATTGTTCTTCCTCAACTGGCTCGTAGTCCTTGTCCTCGTCCACCATCTCACACGCGTTGCCCGTCGGCTCGCAGGAGACGTATTCCACCGCCACGCCCTGCCGGAGATCGGCCTTGTAGTTCGGCGCGGAGAGGTGGGAGGGGATCTCCAGATAACCCACGAACTTGTAATAGATCACCATCCGCTGGGTGCGGTTCTTGCCCCGGCCCTCCACCTCGTATACGTCGATGTGGTCGATGAGCTCCCGCAGGATCTGGTTGGTCAGCGTCCGCATCTCCATGAACTTGCGAATGGCACGGATGAACTGCTCCCGCTCGCCCTCGCTCTGCTCGATGCGCCGCAGGCGGTCCCGATGGGCCTTGACCTTCTTTTTAAGCGTTTCCCGCTCCTCGGCGTACTCCCTGGACAATATGGCGTAGTCCTCCTCCGACATTTTGCCGCTGACCTTGTCCTCGTAGAGGTTTTTCAGCAGCTTGGGCAGCAGCTCCAGCCGCATCTCGGCGGCATGGAGCTCGCCCTGTACCGCCCGCTTCTCGGCCTCCATCTGCTTATTCGACTTTTGGGCCAGCAGCTCGGCAAAGCGATCCTCGTCGGCCGCCAGATAGTCCGCCAGCCGCCGCAGCTCCATCTCCACCACCGTAGCCACCGCATCGGCGCGGATATAGTGTCGGCTGACGCAGCTGCCGCGGTAGTCGCCGGTGTAGTTGGAGCAGCTGAAAAAGTGGATGTCCCGGTTGACGGTGTTGGTGTGGTACCACAGCTTCTTGCCGCAGTCGGCGCAGCGCAGGAGGTCGCAGAAGATGCTCTTGGGGCCGTTGATCTCCTTGGGCTTCCGGGGCTTGGTGGTGGCCAGCAGCTGCTGCACCTTCTCGAAGGTGGCCCGGTCGATGATGGCCTCGTGGCGGTCCGGGAAGATCAGCCAGTCCTCTCTGGGGTTGTCGATGCGCTTGTGGTTCTTGAAGGACTTGGTGCTGGTCTTGAAGTTGATCACGTCGCCGCAGTACTCCTGCCGATGGAGGATGCCGTTGATGGTGGAGCACTTCCACTTGCAGTCGTTGGGCTGGGTCTTTTTTCCGCCGCGCCCGATGCCCTTGGAGGCCCAGTAGGCAGTGCAGTTGAGGTGCCCCTCATCCTGCATGATCCGGGCAATGGTATCAGTGCCGTTGCCCTCCAGGCACAGCTTGAAGATCTCCCGCACCACCGCCGCGGCGTCCGGGTCGATGATCCAGTGCTTGCGGTTCTCCGGGTCCTTCTTATAGCCGTAGGGCGGCTGGGAGAGCGGTTCGCCCGCCCTCCCGCGCGTGTTGTGGGCTGAGCGCACCTTGCGGCTGATGCCCCGGGCGTAAAACTCGTTCATCACGTTCCGGAACGGGGCCAGCTCCGTGGTCTCGTCTACGCCGGTGATGGTGTCCACGCCGTCGTTGACGGCAATGAAGCGGATGTTGTGATCGGGGAAGTACTGCTCCGTGTAGTAGCCCACCTGCAGATATTCGCGGCCCAGGCGGGACATGTCCTTGACGATAACCGTCGTGACGTAGCCCAGCTCGATGTCCTCCAGCAGCCGCTGGAAGTCCGGACGGTTGAAGTTTGTGCCGGTGTACCCGTCGTCCACGTAGACGCGGGGGTTCAGCAGGCCGTGCTTCTTGGCGTAGCTCAGGAGCATCTGCTTTTGATTGGAAATGGAATTGCTCTCCTTGTCCGTGCCGTCGTCGCGGCTGAGGCGGCAGTAGAGGGCTGTGATGCCGGTCAGTTTTTTGCTTTTGCCCGACTGTTTGCTCATTCATCGCTCCTTTCCGGCAGTCGTGCGCACGGGTTTCGATTTCATTTTAGGGGCCTTTTCCTCCGGCGTCAAATCTGTGAATTCGCTTGTGACGATCTCCTCCACGGCGTCGGCCAGAGTGCGGTCGTCGTCGGTCAGCGTGGCCTCGGCAAAGCGCCCCTCCACCACGTAGCGGGTGTTGATGATGTCGTAGATCCGTGTGCCGCCGCCCAGCCCGATGATGAAGCGGTCGTCTCTTTTGGGTTCTTTTTTCATGATCATCTCACCTCCCGTTCCATGCTTGTCCGGCTGTGCTGGCGGTAGAACTCCATGGCCCGCAGCAGCGCTTCCTGCATCTGCTTGGGAGTCGCGTTCTGCGGGAAGTAGCGCCGCAGCTGCTCGCAGGGCACGCGCACGAATTCCTTCTGGTTGGCCTTGGGCTCGGAGATGAGCGCCGCGATGCTCTCGTCGTTCAGCTTTTCCTCCTGGCTCAGCTGGCGGAGCTGCTTGGCCTGGTACACCGACGGCGTCACCTCGTCCCGCTCCATGATGCGGTAGGGCGATCTGCTCGAACCGTTGGAGGTAGGAGAGCTCCACCGCCGGCGTGAGGGCGATCCGCCCCTCGTCCACCAGCTTCAAAATGGGCTCGATCAGATTGGTGAGACGGATATAGCGGCGGACTTGGTCCTTGCTTTCGCCAGACGCTTCGCCAACAATTTCCACCGACAACTTCTGCGCAAGTTGCTCAGAAGCTTTGCCCTGGTGTTTGAGTGCATCAAGCTTCATCTTGTAGGCAAAGGCCTTTTCGCTGGGCAGCAGGTGCTCCCGCTGCAGGTTGCTGTCCACCATGGCGATCACGGCCTCCTCATCGGTCAGCTTGCGGACGATGACCGGCATGGTCTCCAGCCCCAGCGCGGCGCAGGCCGCCATGCGCCGGTGGCCGGAGATCAGCTCATAGCCGTCCTCCGTGGGTCGCGCCAGCGCCGGCACCAGCACACCGGACTCGTGGATATTCTTTTTCAGCTGCTCCATTTCCTCGTCCTTCTTGACCCGGAAGGGGTGATCCTTGAAGGGGCGCAGCTCCGAGATGGCGATCTCCTCCACCTTCGGCTTCTTCATGTCCGCCCGCTCCTCACTGCTCATAAACAGGTCGTCGTAGCCGGTCAGACCTAGGTCGATGGTATCAAATTTCATTTTCTTTTTTCCTCCTTAAATTTTGGCATACATTGTTCTGTAATAGCTGTTGTGCAGGAACGGATCTCGTCTACGGTCTGCAGTAACAGCTCCCGGTCAGACTCTTCCCGGAATATGGTTCTGTTGATCATGCTGCTCATAATGCCTGCCGCGCTCCGCAGCAGACGGATCGTTTCGATCAGCGGCGCGGGCGGCGCTTCCCGGATCGAGAAGCCCGCCAGCATGTCGCGGATGAACTGCTCTCTGCTGAGGACCGTCCGTTCCACCATTCGGTTGAGCTTCTCCAGCTCGCGGTCGTTGAAATAAACCACGACCCGGTTCTTTCTTTTTCTCATGTTGCTTCTCCTTTCTCTTGGGGTGTCAGGGGTCATCCCCTGAATGTGGAATCTGCTGCAGCGGATTCGTTGCTTGGTAAGACAGTGTCATCACAGTCTCTCCACTGCCGTGAGATACACCTCGCCGTGGCTGTTGGCGTCGTAGTGAAGCTTCACTCTGGACTTGCAGGGGGTCTCGTAGAGGCCGAGATAACGCTGCCACCAGTGGACGGTGGACATGATCCGCCGCCCGTCGTCGAAGGTGAAGAAAGCCCGCAAACAGCGGCGGGCCTCCGCCTTCAGATCCAGCACGGCGAAGAAGTCTCCCGGCTCCAGATTCAGCACGTAGTCCATGGTGAGGATGTTGTACCGCCGCAGATCGTTCTGGGTGTAAACGTCGTCCTTCATGCTCACACCTCCTTCTTCAAAAGCCGCAGCAGGGCCCTGGCTTCCTCGCGGGTGAAGGTCCCGCGTGTGCTGCACTTCTCGTGGTCCGGGGACCAGACGTGGAGATCCAGCTTGGGCTCTCCGCCGTCCCAGCGGACCATGTTCAGCTCCAGCTGCCAGCCCCTGGTGGATTCCGAGATCACGCCGATGTGCCGCACGATCTCTTTCTTGATTTCTTTCATTTCGGTTTTCTCCTTTCTGTTTGATTTAGG